>ENA-ORXU01000102-ORXU01000102.1-marine-metagenome-genome-assembly--contig:-NODE-102-length-108144-cov-5.151684_pt1 | contig 108144 bp, 106 predicted proteins | sample MGYA00237869_ERZ511484 | MGnify/ENA metagenome assembly ERZ511484 | reverse complement strand
AAAAATCCAAACAAGTGTCGGTTTCTAGGCATCCTCCAAACAATTTATCAAAAATCCACTATCTTAACTTTAGAAACGGCAATACCCACCGTCCGATGGAAATAAAAACAAACTGTAAGCCATTATGAGGATATTAGAAATTAATTCGATTATTTTAATCTTAGTTTGTTCAATAGTGAATCTTGATTCACTCTATGCACAGCAAAACTGTGATACAATACATTTGCAAGCCATTGGGCTTGACTATATGGGGGAAGCGTTTCATATTTCGCAATGGCAAACGCTTGAATCTAAGGCTAATCTGGTATTAGAGAACAGTGGAGTAGATGACTTGTATTTTAAGTTTCACGTACATGTAGAGCAAATAACTGCTGGTGATTCGTTAGAGGATTATTATGCCAATGTTGTGGAGTATAATTTGACTGACGTTTTAACCGGATTGTTGAAACGGGAAAATATAAATCCTAAGGTAATGGAGTATGATTCTATACGCGCGGCTGATGGTTCCATTTCGCGATTATTTTTGGGACGAAAACATCAATTTAATGGTGGGCCTACAGCTCGCCCAGGGTCACTACAATTGGGAAGTAACAACCCCGTAAATCAATGGGCGGCGGCACTATATGTAAATTCCAGCGCCAATGGAAAAATCGATGAATACGAAATGAAAAGAACTTTACACGAAATATTTCATACGGTGTTGAGTATAAATTCTCATTTTAATGCTAATGAATATTATGACACAACAGGCATTGCAACAATTATGAACTTTGATCGGCTAACTGAGATAATTTCAATAGCGGAAATTCAACTTATGCTTTCCCCTCAGAATGTTGAGGACTTGTATATAGTTGTTGAGGATCTTCAAAACAATGACACTGCATACTTGTATGATTGTACGTTTGGATCCATATGGCATTCTGAGCTAACTCAAAATCCGAGCTATTTTTATCCCAATCCCACATACGGTGATTTAAACTCATCATTATTTACGATGGATCTTATTGAACTGTATTCTTCTAACGGAGTGCTGTTAGAAACCTGGTTCAAATCAGGTAAAATTGATTTATCAAATCGCCCGTCAGGTATATACTTTCTTAAATTGCGATTGGAAAATGGTGAAATTGCAATGCAGAAGATAGTAAAAATGTAAGAGATACTATTAATCGGCAGTTAATAAATAATAAATCTCGAAAATTGCGTTTAGGAATTAAATTCTATCAATAAAGAGTGATGACGATATCAGGTTGACTATCGTAAAATCCGTCACGTATCACCAATCCTTTATATACTTTTATGAAAAACGTTCTACTAATAATATTAATTACACTTTCAACTAATCTGATATTTAGTCAACCTGATTTTTCTATGCATTCAATTAATTTCTTCAAGAATGAAAAACAAAAAAATATTAAAGTGTTGGAAATTTGGGTTGTTGTTAATGGAACTAAGATTCAAGGAGAAAAACTTGGAGCATCTTTTCGATTTCCCATAATCGATTCAACCACAACATTTGACCTAGTTATTGTTACTAATAAAATGCAATTTGAGTCAGATGGCTATAACGCATGGATATTGAACAAAGGTTCTAGTATCACTCTTGGTAAAATAACTCGTATTAACAAGCTTATTTCGGTCACACAATATAACGATATGGACAAATCTGAAGTGGATTTTGACACTTTTGCAAAACGTTTTTTTATCGCTGACGGTAATTATACAATTGACATTAACAAATATCAAAGGGTCAAGAGACTTGATTATTTAATCATAAATCCTAATCAGCATGGAGATGGAAGTTACGTTCTGACACACAAAAATGTGAAAGTGAAAAAATGAAACCGGTAGTCTATCAAATACATACCATCGTCGATAATTAAACCGACGATGTGCGCCTCTCACATATATCATGACCGTAGCGTCAGTGACACCATATCCCACAGCAAGGGCGGGACTCCAGCTAGACCGCTCTCCATCGTCGATTGCCAGCCTATGCATCAATCTCCTCGCGGTCGTATACTGCGGTTCATTAAAGTAATTCCCGTTGATGATAATAATCGAGCCTAGCAATATAGCCTCTATATTGTAGCCTAGCAATTGAAATGCCCGTGCCTATAATATGGCTTTGTGCCACGCACCTACCTCCCATTTGGGTGCGGTTCTATGCTTATACAATTTCTACATTGACGCCGAGCCTAATAAGGCTGCGTCTCTTCTACCCCTAGCTATCCCGCTAGCGGTTCACTAGTCCTCTACGCTTCGGGTTCATTGCGTTCAAAATCGTGCCAAATACAATAACGAAGTCTCTTGTGTAACTGAGCCTTCAAGAGATACGGCGGAGTGAGGTTGTGGATACAACGGTCAATTCGCGAGTAGATAGCAGCAGGTCAGAGCAGTAGGCGTGGTCGACTCATTCCCTTTTTTCAACGTATTGGATTTTAGAAATTAAGTTGAGCTGGCTGCAGCCAATTAATGAGTCTTTGCGTTATATGTATAGTATCAATATGCCTAACCAGTTACTTAAAGTATGATATTTTCAATATCCCTAACTATCTCGCTGTTGCTCATGATAGGACTAATTTACTACAATGAGCACGGAGATAACGGAATTGGAATTATGAGGTTAAATGCAAATCACGTCTAAAAAAGAAGATAACAACTCTACTAAAAGCAGAAATTACATCATCTCTAGTATCAAATTATTTTTCTCAGAAAAACCATAACAAATGCGAAATTTAAAAAGCTTAACTATATTGTTTTCAATTCTTGTATTCTTAATATCATGTGGAAAAGATGACGACAGCAATAATGGACTTCTTGATGAACGCGAAAATAGCATCATGAATGAGTGTTTTGAAAAGTCTCTAGCGTCTAAAGCTGAGATTGAAAATAACCTTATTGGTAAATGGACTTTAATTGGGTATAGCCAAACACTTTTTCAAGAGAATCCTCAACCAAATATTATACTTAATTTCAGTGATTCAGAAGTAGTTTTTGAAAATATAACTCATAGCATTATTGACACACTGCAATGGGAACTCGAAGAAAGGGATATAGGAAGTGAAAAGTCATTTTTACTAACGACCGAAAGTAATTATACAGAATTGGGATTACAGGTGTTTTGTGAAAACTACATGTATTTGCAAACATTAGCTCTATCAAGTAGTATTGGATATACATATATCTATGAGAAAATTGAATAATAAAATAGTGATAAGCTAGCCAATTGCAGCATATCAATAGCCAAAATCGTCCTTATTGACCGTTATAAAAATTTATAGAATCAACCCTGCAAAATACTAATTAAGATTACATGAGTTTTTTACATTGCTCAATTCAAAAATTAATTTTATGAAACATCTAACTTTATTTTTGCCCTTTCTTCTCTTACTCACTTTACTTTCTTGTAACGACGACGATAATGCAACATCAAATCCAGCAACACTACAATGCGATAAACTAACGAGCAGAGAAGAGGCCAATAATTTAATAGATCAATTAAATGATGACCCATTGGCAGATTCCGCTACTATTGTTGCAAATCTAATTGGCGAGTGGGGTCTGATTGGTATGGTACCAGGTTGGATAGGTTTCGAAGCTGGTCAAGAGTGTTTTAAATTAACGATTAGTCCAGAACTGATAGTGTTGGAGGATCTCAATTCTGGAAATAACAGTTCGAGTGAATGGGTGTTAAGGACAATTAAAGTGAATAGTTATACAGGCTTTTATCTTGAGACAAACGAAGCCGTGTGGAATAATAGAATGGGAATGGAAGTCTTCACTGAAAATATAATGCTTGGGTCTGGCAGAGTTGATGACGGAAATATTTATATCTATGAAAAATTATGATTGTTAGAATTTATAACAATCGACAGGATAATTATGGTTACTTATATTGTAAATAAATGACATTAGTTCTATATCTTCAAGCTCGCTAATGAAAAACGTCGCACAGAGCCCGGTTAAATTAGAAGATCAATTGATATTGTGGTCTGGCAAGCCCGTTTTCTTAAATCCCAAGTTCAATAAATGGTACAGCATATTTCCTACCAACATGGGAGTCTTTGAAAAAATAATTGGTACCGCGAGTATTGTTTTTGCTCTTTTTTATATTACTGTTTCTGGCTTCAACAATCTATCGCTAATAATATTAAGTATATCATTTTTATTGTTTTTTATGACGCCTTTACTTATAAGGTATGTACAAAAGATCAAGTTTCGAAACACCAAATATATTTTGACCAAGGATACGATAGAAATTAAGAGTTGGCATTTGATTTTTGGTAGTAAAGTCACAAAAATTAACTTGAAAGAAATAGCTAAGACTTACTTATTGGGAGTGACAGAAGACATTGGAACTGTTTTCTTATACAATAACGCCGATCAAGAAAAATCAAGAGATCTATTGAGTGGCTCACGTCTTGAAACGATGGCTCTTCAGTATGTTCGGAATCCTAAAAAAGTGAAGGCATTAATCGATCAACATCGTTTGCATGCGAAATAGAATTTAACTTTGTTGCTTTTAAATTAGGCTAGGTCTTTCAAACTTTCTTTCTCGAAATTGCTGATTGTTATCTTATCATCCTTTGATGATAGCTAGTTCATTTATTGAATATTAAATAAATCTGTATATTTAATCAAATGAAAAAACCCATCATAAGTATTTTAAGTCAAATCTTACCAATCATGCTAGGTGTATACCTTGGTTTTGCCATGAACAATTTTGGTGAGAACCGAAAGCTAAAGGCTCAATCTAAGACCTATAAATTGATGTTGGAGAATGAAATAAAAGAAAACCTCAAGTCTCTTGAAAGCGTTAGTGCCTATCATAGCAAATTAATAACAGACTTTACCAGCTTACTTCAGAGTGAAGATATCGTTAAGGGTTTTGAATCTGGTAGTTTTGGTGGATTTAAAACGGGCTTTGTCAGTAATAGTGCATATGACACCGGTGTTCAAACGGGAATCATACAACATTTTGACTTAAAACTAGTCCAGTCATTAAACAGACTATATACCTTACAAGGTAAATATATCAGGTTCAATGAAAACATGATAAACTCATTCTTAGAACACAAATTTCCCGAAACCGAATCTGAAATAAAAAGTATTTTAATCTCTTCTACCATGAGCATGAACGATATAATTATTTATGAAGAAGACCTAATGAAGTATTATAAGATATTATTAGAAGAACTAGGAGAAACTAAAGATAGCTAGTAGTACTTCGAGTAAGTCATTACTAAAAAATGAATAAAAACAGACTCAACTTTTCCATCGACATTAACGCTGACGCGACCCGTATCTGGCAAGCGCTATGGAATGATACATCCTATCGCGAGTGGGCCGGTGTGTTCGATGAGGGCACGCACCTCCTTGCAGACGACTGGAAAAAGGGCAGTACCATATTGTTCCTTTCTGCGGATCGAAGCGGCATCTATAGTGTGATAGAAGCGCACACTCCCAACGAAATGATACAGTTCAAACATATCGGAATGGTACAAGATGGCAAAAAACAACCTGTCGATGATGAAACAAAAAAGTGGTCCGGTGCTACTGAAAGTTACACGGTTGCAAAAGGGTCGGATAAAAACATACTCACAATTGATATTGATGTGCTCGATCAGCATTTAGATTTTATGAATGAACGATTGCCGAAGGCTTTAGAAAAGATCAAGTCGATTTCGGAGCGATAGATACAATTGATCGTGTCCTTGAAAAAATCCGTACTCATCTCAATATAATTGGAAAAGCATTAAAATTGACCTTCTTAAAAATATTTAAGTATTAACATTTTAATTCACGCGCTAAAACCTTAACAAACTATGAATTTTATTAAACAGGTTATTCCCACTGTATTCTTCCTTTGGTTTTCAAGTCTTACTTATGGTCAGTCCTCGCCTGATCAAATAGTTAATGGATTCTTCGAAACATTCGTAAAAAAAGGTGCTTCTGAAGCCTTAGACGGACTTTATGAGACCAACCCTTGGGTAGAGCGTAACGTTGATGCTGTGACGAAACTGAAAAATGAAATAGAAGGACTTAACGAAGATTTTGTTGGGAAATACTATGGATACGAATTAATAACCGAGAAGAAAATATCAGATAGCTTTGTGCTTCAAAGCTATATCATTAGATATGATAGGCAGCCTATTCGATTCACGTTTCAATTCTATAAACCTAATATAGAATGGAGGTTGTTCAGCTTTAAATATGATGCGAATTTAGATGATGAATTAGAAGAATCAGCTAAGATTTATTATTTAAACTACGGTGAATAAAAAACCTTTGAATGAATAGCGTATCAAATCCTTTAGGAAATGACACTATATTTAATAGGCGGCCTGGGAGCTGATGAACGCGTATTTCTCCATTTAGACATCAAGTTTCCAACTCAAGTGGTAAAGTGGATAGATCCTTTAAAAAATGAATCCATTGAGGCATTTGCAAGACGACTCAGCGCTCAACTAGATGTCAGTCAACCATTTGGGTTACTGGGAGTAAGTTTTGGTGGAATAATAGCCATTGAGCTATCAAAAATTTTTTTAAATCCACAAATAATCATACTCGTATCATCGGTAGAAATAGCAGTGCAGCTTCCTCAGAAATATCTTGCTTTTGGCCAGAGCGGTATACTAAATGTCATTCCCAAACCATTGATTAAGCCACCACTTTTTATCATGAAGTATTTATTCGGTGCTCAGAATCAAAAACTACTGAAGGAGATTATTAATGATACTGATCCGGCATTTATCAAGTGGGCTCTTAATGCCATGTTGAGTTGGCGAAGTACCCAAAAGGTTCCTAATGTGGTAAGAATACATGGTACAAATGACAAAATAATTCCCTTAAAAGGTGAGGCGATCAAGATAGAGGGTGCCAGACATTTTATGATCGTGGACCAATCGGAGGAAATCGGTAAATTGGTCGAGGAAAATCTAAATAAAACAAAGTAACCTAGTCGATCACCTTTTAAAATACCATCAGTACTTCCAGGTTTTGAACGCTAAAATTAGAGGTTTTTACTGCGACGATCCGCCCACGAGTAAAAGTTTTTACCGAACATTTATTTAACAAATTAATCCTAAAAGCATTTCGTGGCTGTGAATGTCCCTTTTAAAAAATTGTCGTCGTTAAAATCGATATCCATTTCAATTACCAAGGTGTTTTCATTTTCCTCGATAATTTGATAATAACCACTCCGATCAACAACCGTATTCATGAACGAACCCGGTTTTATAAATGATAGAGTGTTTGGTCCTGTTGATGGTCCTGTCACATTCATATCGACACGCTCTGTTGACTGTGCTGGTTTGAATGTCACAGTTACATCTTGAGTGTTAAATCCACATGAGTCCGCTGTATTAGGTCCTGCATTATAAATGATCACATTATATGCAGAGTCAAAGATGTCACCATAACGCGAACTTCCAAACGTAAAATCAACTCCTCTAACTTTGCCAGTCAAAGTCCCACTAGCATCGGAGTTATTATCGTCATCTCCACAGCCAGAAAATAAGAAACAGCTCAATAAGCAAAATAGTGTAACTCTTAACATGTTCTCTTTTTTATGTTTTAAGATTAATTGCGGCACCAAAAATATAAAATTTTCCGACATATTGCCATGTTTTTATCGAAGAAGAAAATTATCAAACTCTTCAAAAAATTAACCCACTTACTCCCGCGTCTTCCCCGTAAAAACATTCATCCTCGGATCGACCGGATTTCCAGCTGCACGTCTGAACGCCACCACCTGACCTGTATGATATATCGCATCCGCCAATTGCCCATTCAATAGATGCCAAAACGGAAAGTCCGCCGTGCGATCACCTCGTTGAAAGACTATCGACAAGGCCTCTAACTCCGCAGCAGTCTTGCCACGTAGCGCATTAGCGGCGTCGCGCACATTTTCATGCGTCATACGGCGCATATCTTCATAACTCAACTTTGTGGTGTCGGCCATGCCTCTTACGTTGGGCTTGCCTTGTGACACATTGAGTATGGTTTCAGACAAATCTTTAATGTGTTCAATAGTCTGAATGATTTCGCGACTGTCGTCACTCGGTTTGTATGTCAAACTGCTTTCTTTCAGACCTTCTGTTGCCCAATAATATCGATATCCCAATCCGTCAACCATACGAGCAACCATACTCCCCGGCTCAAAATCTATTGGATAGTCTGGAATATCAAAATAGGGAAGTGAGTCTTCTGCAGAATCCATATGTTGCGCTTGTATCGGAAAATAAATAAATAGTGAAAAAAAAAAGAAAATATAGTTTTTCATAATATACTCAATTAATATTCAATATCGATTTGATCAAGAAAATCATTTAGTTCATCATAGTTTTTTATTCCAACCTTATCTTCTTCCGAGCCCGAAATTAATATACCATCGACGCCATTCAAATTTTCAATTTCTTTTACTTTTAATTCTTGTGGAATATACATGGTCGTCAACTGCGCAATTATTTCATTGTTTGTTTTCACCAATTCCTCCCATTGATTGAGCTCATCGCATGACAAAATGATTCCCGATAATTCTTCTACAGCAATATAAGTGATATCAGACATTCGTTTCATCCATTTCATATTAGGAAATCGCGCACATGTATCATCGTCGAGTTCTGAAATCAGGCAAGTTTCTATGCCCGTGCGGTCAGTCCATTCCCAGACAAAGGAAGCGTCGCGCTCCCCTTTTATTTGAAGGAAAAACTGTGGAACATCCACCCAGTCTTTCATCGCATTGACCTCTTCGATAGTCGATAGGGACGTGGAGAAGCCAATCATGGCAGCACCTCTGGCCGCAAAGTACCGCGCGTCGGTCAAGTTTGTGATGTTGTAGGCGTACAGTTTCATGTCGACCAAAGGTACAATGAGGACGAGCTGTTGGCAACTATCTATTATACTTATCGTGCATGCCCTCTCCATTGAGAATTTTCGGCATGCATTTTTCAATTCTAGCAGATCTGGTTTTTGATTGTTTTGCTCCAGAAAAATATATGATATATCCACGTTGACGTCCTGATGTCAATGAATCGAATGCTTGCTTAAATAATGGATCGTCAGTTAATTTTGCGATAAGTTCTTCTGGTAATTCCGTTTTCGGTTTTTTGACGGAAATTTTCACACCCGATTTTTCAATCGTTATAGCTTGTTTAATAAGTGACTTTAATTCGAATTTTATATCGTCAATTTGTGCCATACTTTTAAATTTAATGACACGTGCTATCTGCGTATTTTCACCCGGTTTGGTAAGAAGTTTCTTTGGGTCTTTTAGTGCTACGCCTTTAAAAAAAGAAATAGAGCAGCAGTTTTTGAATACCGCGATCATGACCACATTTTTTCCATCAATCGTATAGCATGGTGAACCCCATTTTATTTCTTCTGTTAGACCACAAGACAAAATGATTTCGCGTAATTTTTCTACTTCAGTCGTCCAATCAAGTACTTTGCATTCCGGTGTGCCACCTAATGGACAGCGGCCGCAACCATCGATTAAGTATTGGTCGACATTCTGAATCATCAATGATGTGTTTTTCTGATCTAGAAATTACCGCATAAATGAAAAAACCGCAGCAAATATTCCGGCAATAAATGCGAAGAACCCAGATGATCGCGTTTGTTTTTTATGTTGTTGTTCACGAATAAAATTACGGATCGCTTCTTTTTCTTTGGCACCTAATTGATCCGTTTCAAATGTAATTTGTCCATTGACTGACTCTATTATATATCCCATTGTTCTTGTTTTATTATTTCATTGCAGTTGCTCGTAATACTTCTTCGGCCATATATCGCACAGTCGATATGGTCGTGCCACCTTCTTTGCGCATGAGTGCATTGCCTTGTTGGTCAGCAAATATTAAAGTTGGATATGCGCGGACATTGAACATACTGGCCAAGTTCGCTCCGTCGGTTTTAGCGGCATTAACTTTGACATTAATAAAATTATCGTTGAGATAGTTGGCTAATTCGCGGTTGCCAAATACTTCTTTGTCCATCACTTTGCATGGTGGGCAATAGTCCGTATAAAAATCTAGAAAAATGAATTTTCCCGATAATTTGGCTTTATCCATGGCATTGCTCATACTTCCCGATCGATCAAATCTGACCAATACAGGAGAAGTCGATTTGCTGGGTTTCTTCTTTGCAACAGATGACTTGGTTGATGTCCGTTTACGAGATGAGTAAGACGTCTTGCTACATGACACGCAAAAGAAGACACAGACGAGTAGAAAAAGAGAGAGTTGTTTCATCGATCTTGATTTTGATGATGTAACCACCAAAACCGTGCCGAATTATCTCGTTAAGAGGAGTTTAACAATTAAAGAATTTAATAATATGTTTATTGCTTCCATTTGATATTACATCCAGCACTCGGATACTGAGCCTCCGGGGCCTCCGCTCCCGCCAACATATTGTAGACAGCTTTGCGTATATCTCGCCCATCCACCGGCTTCCCATTGCCCGGGCGACTTTCGTCAATGCGACCGCGATAGTATAGCTTCATGTCTTTGTCAAATAAGTAAAAGTCCGGCGTACAAGCGGCGTCATAGGCATGCGCAACCTCTTGCGTTTCATCATATAAATACGGAAAAGGATAGCCAAGACGAGCTGCTTGTTCCTTCATCTTCTCCGGACCATCTTGCGGATAGTTGATCACATCGTTGGAACTGATGGCAATCACACGGATATTCTTTTGATCAAACTCATGCGCCATACGCACAAGTTCGTCATTTACATGAATCACAAATGGGCAATGATTACAGATAAACATGATCAGCGTACCATCATAATCTTCACCATTATACAGCGTAAACTGCTCGTCGCTTACCGTATCAATTAATGTAAATTCTGGAGCTTTTGTCCCTAGTGCCATCATTTTTGATTCTGTCAGTGCCATGGTTGGTTTGTTTTTGTGATTCGGTTGTTATAGTTTAAAGTCGTCAGAGCGTAAAATGTTCTGGGGGTTCAACGTTCAAGGTCTAAGGTCTAAAGTTTAAGGTTCTGGGTTCAAGGTTCAAGGTTGGGTGCAGGTTGTTCCGGGTTCGGGGTTCGAGGTCTAAAGTTTAAGGTTCTGGGTTCAAGGTTCAAAGTTCAAAGTTGGGGTGCAGGTTGTTCCGGGTTCGGGGTTCGAGGTCTAAAGTTGGGGTTGTTCAAAGTCTAAAGTTCAAGGTTCAAAGTTCAAAGTTGGGGTGTAGGTTGTTCAAAGTCTAAGGTCTGAAGTTTAAGGTTCGGGGTTCAAGGTCTAAGGTTTAAGGTTCAAAGTTCAAGGTTCAAAGTTGGGGTTGTTCAAAGTCTAAGGTCTAAAGTTTAAGGTTCTGGGTTCAAGGTTCAAAGTTGGGGTGCAGGTTGTTCCGGGTTCGGAGTTCAAGGTCTAAAGTTGGGGTTGTTCAAAGTCTAAGGTCTAAAGTTTAAGGTTCTGGGTTCAAGGTTCAAAGTTGGGGTTGTTCAAAGTCTAAGGTCTAAAGTTTAAGGTTCTGGGTTCAAGGTTCAAGGTTGGGTGCAGGTTGTTCCGGGTTCGGAGTTCAAGGTCTAAAGTTGGGGTTGTTCAAAGTCTAAGGTCTGAAGTTTAAGGTTCGGGGTCTAAGGTCTAAAGTTTAAAGTTTAAGGTTCGGGGTTCAAGGTTGGTGTGCGGGTTGTTCTGGGTTCATGGTCTGACGTTCGGAGTTCGGTGGGCGGTCTTCGGTCTTGAGTCGGGAGTCTTGAGTCGGGAGTCGGGAGTCGGGAGTCGGGAGTCGGGAGTCGGGAGTCGGGAGTCGGGAGTCGGGAGTGGACAGTGCCGTATTTATTTATGCTCGCAAATTAAATTAATAAAGTTTTTAATTTTCAATTCTTTGTTTTTAAAGTTTCAATAATTTCATTATCATATACTTTGTGTGCCATTCACACAAAACTCATTTAATTAATAACTGTGCCGAGAACATTTCAACCCCTAAGCACCTTAGACATTAAACCTTGAACCTCTTTGAACCTTAGACATTAAACTTTAAACCCCTTTGAACCAATACCAGGCTCAGCAATCATAACTATGCCAAGGACATTTCAAGCCCCTTTAAACATTAAACCTTGAACATCTTTGAACCCTTGAACTCCTTCAAACCTTAGACATTAAACTTTGAACCCCTTTGAACTTTGAACTTTGAACTCTTGAACCCATGCCAGGCTCGGGCTTACCGATCCCTACCGCAGCTGTGCGAAATGCCGAAAATATATTTTTCTTTTACGTCAATGTCTATAGCTGTTTCGCTACCTTGAAATCCGGTTATGTCTTCGTTTTTCAATGCGGTACGGGCGCGGTCTAAATATTGATTTGCCAAAGGCGTATATGACCAGTGCCATCGCTCTTCATTGTAGCCATCAGGTCGCTGTTCTCCTTTTTCGGAGTAGGGCTGGCAAAATCCGTATTCGTCTCCATGGTTGACTAACCAATCATAGATCTTCTTGCCTTGACCAGATTCGAAATATGAATTGTCAAATGAATTGAGGTCTATGTCAGTGCCCCAATGATGGCGACTCGTACCCGGCATCGAACTCCAAAGCAAAATCTTTTTCGCGCGCTCTGTTGGGTCTGGTGTAGACTGGGCAAGGTTTTCTCCGTTTTCAACAAGGCGTTTGCCTGTCCACTTTCCTTCCCAAATTTGCTTCTGACGATCAAAGTTTCGAGTCGCAGAGCGGATGACCAGGTCAACACCGTCAGCAGCTGCCGCAACGGACATACGCTCGAATGCGTCATACGTTTCCTTGTGTAAAAACATGCCGGAGCGGTCCGCATATTTTTCGTCGATTCGCACAAAATCATCATGGGTCGTTGGGTCAAATTTTCCCATCACCTGATCGGCTGTGATATTATTCTCGGGGAGGACTTCCTCTTTATTTTGTTTTACTTCTGTTTGAGGCGGATCAACTTTATTACATGAAAAAAATATCATGCTGATAAAAAGAAAAATTAATGTACGTATAAAAAATAACTGAGTATTTAATTTACGCATGACTTTTTTCCTTTTTTGTTTCATATCCAAAGTAACCTTTTTCACGAATAATATCCGCTAAGCCTTTCGGTAGTTTATCTTCCCAGTTATTTGAGTCCGACTGAATATCTTGTAGTACTTCGTATGGAAAAATGTCGAGATTTTGCGCGTTGTATTCGGTGATATCTACAATAAAGTTTTGCTCTATTAAATGCTGATACAAATATTTTATCATCGGATGGACAGGCAGATTTCGGGATGTATATAAGACCGTTTTATCATCATTAAATGCCGGATAGACATAGACCGTAATATTCTTGGAAAATAATCGGCCAAAGGTCACCAACATGTTTTCCTCTCCCGTCATGTTGGTATTTTTATTGATCAAGTCTTCCAACTCACGAGCTCCTACAATCAGCGCCAGATGGGCAGTCTTATAATCTGCAAGGTAATTGACTAGCGTCTGATGGTCGAGACAACTGGATATAATCGTGTCGTGTCCCATGTGGCAGAGCATATCCGCTCGAGCTATAAAATCTTTGTCGTGAACCTCACCATCACGCATCAGGTTTTGCAGTGTAATCTCTGCCATCAACCTCGAATTCTTCTCGGTCAATTCAAAGTCTATATTGAATCGTTTGAATCCCTGTTTAAAAACATCTTCACTCACGATGGTCGGAGGTCGATATGAACCACGAACGACCATAAGGGATTTTCGATACAAAAACTCAGACGGGTGCATACTCTTTCCGGCCGCATTGAACATCGCTACTTCTGTCAATTTGTGCTTGACCAAATACATCGATAAAACACGGTTGTCGTATTGATCAAAGTTTGGACCTGACGCATGAATCATATCAATAGAAATACGGTCATGCAAATCATCCATGAGCGACGAAATCAATAACTCGATATTATCTGAATGAAAATAACAGCCATATACAAAGTTCACCCCGAGTATACCTATGGCATTTTGTTGCAATCGGTAATCATTGTCAAGCATGCGGACATGAATCAGCACGTCATTCGGTTCGCCTTGTGGTTGCAACTGAAACCGAAGCCCCAACCAACCGTGACCTTTAACTGTTTTGCTATAGTTGATCGCCGCGACAGTATCGGCAAACACGAAAAAGCATGTATGCGGGCGTGATTCTGTCAATCGTTCATCCATCAAATCGTATTCGTGATCGAGCATTTTATGAATCCGTGATTCGCACACATATCTCCCGCTCGTCTCCTCTCCATAAATACAGTCTGAGAAAGTCTTGTCATAAGCCGACATCGATTTGGCAATCGTACCAGCTGCCGCTCCTACTTTAAAAAAATGCCTTGCCACCTCTTGACCAGCTCCGATCTCAGCAAATGTCCCGTATATTTTATCGTTCAAATTGATTTCCAGCGCCTTCTGGTCTGTATCAATTCTTCCTGTTGCTATTTCCATTTTTTAATTTTGCTTTTAGCCGAAAAGTATAACTCAATAGGTCGACTTATATTTACACAAACTTACAATTTTGCAATTTGCTTTTATCAGAACGTATGTGGTGTAAAAAACATTTTAGGTGTATTCTCAAGTTCGTTGTCATCATCGTTATTTTCACGATGTCTGTCGTGGGCATGCGTGCGCAGCACTGTGATTCGCTGGTGGGACATTGGATGAATCAAGATAGTTCTATCATGATGGTGGACTCTGATCATGCAGGCAAGCTGCTTGGTCACTATCAATCCAATGCGAGCAATGATGCCGACCTCTTCCCGCTCGACGGCTTTGTCAATCGCGCATTGGTGATACCGACCCTATCGTTTGCTGTATCCTGGGGGACATATGGGAGCATTACATCTTGGACTGGCTACTGCAAGACCGACGAGAAGGGGCCATACATCAAGACCATGTGGCATTTAGTTCGGCCTTACGCGGAAGAAGATTGGGAGCGCTTTGTGACGAACACTTCAACATTTAGACCGCGACCATGATTATTCTCGCTATTATTCGTTTAATATTATTTGCAGTAGTAATGACGGTGTACATTATTACAGTATTAATTATTTCTATTTTTGTAGGTGATAAAACAAAAGCCTCTACACATCTACGAAGGCCGACCATTAAATTATTTTTTCTCGTACTCGGTATTCGTATGAAACGGACGGGTACGCTACCAACCGGAACCGTTTTATTTATTGGAAACCATATTTCGTATATCGATCCTTTTGCGCTCGTCTATCATATTTTGGCCTGGCCGGTTGCAAAACTTGAGGTGGCTTCCTGGCCACTGATTGGGTATGTCTGTCAGATCAGCGGAGTTATTTTTGTCAAGCGTCGCAGTGCCGATAGTTTGCGTACGACACGCGTGGCTATTGCGGAAGCGCTACATCGTGGTGATTCTGTGGTCGTATACCCGGAAGGAACGACTACGGAAGGAAAAGAGATGCTACCTTTTCGAAGAGGGATTTTCGATTTGGCTGTGAACAATAATATTCCGGTCGTACCGGTGACAATTAAATATGAAGATGAGCGCGCCTCTTTTGTTCGACGACATAGTTTTTTGCCACATTTTATAAAATTATTTTCATTGTGGTCAGTCCGTGTGCATATTCATTTCGATGAAAAAATCGAAGCAGATGATAGTAAAGTTTTATTAGAAAAAGCACGCTCTATTATTGAGTCAAATTACAACAAACTATCCGTGTAATTAAATACATAATTATTGTGCTCGCTGGATTAATTATTTTAATTATTGCCGCGGCACATTTTTTTACATGGAATATGTCGTCTTCCTATGAAACATTTTTAAGCAAATCTGAACAAGGTCTTTTCCAAATCAAATACTTGCCATTCAAGGGCGATTCTTTTCTGTACTTACATGGCGGCAACATGTCATCAAATACAGCTGTGATTGGCGTCCATGGTTCGCCTGGAAGTGCTGACAATCTGGATCTTTACTACCAAGATAGTATGCTTATGGAGCGCGTCCAGCTCGTTTCATATGATCGTATGGGCTTCGGGAAAGCTAGCGGCCATGCGGAGTTCGATCGATTGGCTGATGAAGCAACTTATTTGCATCAGCTCGTCACTCGCAACAATGCCGATACCGTGATATTTCTCGGACATTCGTATGGTTCGAGTGTCGTCCTTCGATACTTGACGATGTTTGATGACCGCAGCTATAGGGCGGTGTTAATTGGATCTCCGATCGATCCAGACTTGGAAAAAGGGCTCTGGTGGCGCCGTTTCTTAAATGCTAAGCTTATCCGATGGGTGATACCTACGTCATTGAGGCGGTGCAATGCAGAAATTGTTTCATTGAAAGATGAACTAACCGCTCAAGAAAGTATGATCGGAAATATTGAGTTTCCGATTGTTTTTTATCAAGGTGAAGATGACAAAATTGTTCCCGCCGAAAATTTGAATTATTTCAGAGAGCGAGATTCATTTCCCGCGCAACACAAGTATATTATTATTCCTGATGACGGCCATTTTATTTTATGGTCGAAGTATGAGGAGGTGGTTGATCTCTTACTGTCATTATGAACGTATTATAATTTTTACAAGATGAACTCGAATAGCTAGACTTGTCAATTAGCAAGTAGGAAGAAAACATATACCATATTCTATAAGCTGACCCTATTCAAATCATTAAAGTGAAAGGATTCTGATTGAAAAGCAAGTTTGGTGAACCACGAAAGTACTTCTTCTATTCATTGGTGTTGCTGGCTGCAAATGGTTTGCCATTTCTTCAGTGTTGTAATGTCTCACTAAAAAAATTGGTCAAAAAATAAACATCATTTCCGTTTTAAGTTTATTTATCCCCTACATTCGTGTATATGGAGTTTTCCAGAGTCATCTTGCTAATTTTAGGGCTTCTTTGCTTAATGTTGGGTATTAGAACCTATCGTCAGGGTCACCCTTGGCTGCTGCTTTCTTTGGTGATATTTAATTGTGGATTAACTTGTCTGAATATCGCTTTGGGAAGAATTATTTTTGGTGAACACGATAGTTTTTACTTTTCCAACCTATTGTTTCCTATAGGTCTTTTTGTTTTTTTCAAAAACATCCAAACGGAGGTCATAAGTAAATTCGATCGATATCTGTTGACCATGGCCTTCTTAGATTTAGCGATCGGTATCGGACTGTGCATCAGTAGTTATTTTTTGCCTCCCGAAGCCTACGCGAGTCACACCATAGATGTCATCTTAAATACCCTTCGCTCCAGTAACTTTCCTTATAACGAACCTGAATTAGGTTATCGCAGGTTGGTAACATTTGTCATCATGATATTCTTTTATATCCAGATGCTGGTGATGCCAATAGTTTTAGTGGCTTCCTACGTTTTTCTCACAAAAACGAAACTCAATCATTTAAATTTTTTCACGGAAGACACTTTTGATTTTTATCGCTGGAGCCAACGTATCGTCGTTCTTACATTCGCTTGTTTTATCATTATCGGAGGTTTGGTTATTTACAGTCTGCATATCGAGTATACCAGATTCCAACTTTACTTTATGTATTTTTTAATTGGTATAGCTGGCGGTAGTTTTGGTCTACTGAGTTATTGGGGACCCGACAATCTGCTACGTTCTAGAGAATTCAATGATTTTTTGTCCACAGACATGGAAGAATCACATAAAGCGACAGACAACATTGAATTTGTTCCTAAGGATGAATACATCGATCGACTTAATCGCGTTATGAGCGTTGATCGTGCATATCGGGATGAGCGATTTAATTTATCGCGACTGGCAAATAAAGTAGGTATCAGTCCTCGTCATATGTCGCGAATTATCAACGGGCATTACAATCAAAGTTTCTCCGATTTTATCAATCATCACAGGATTGAAGAAGTGAAGAAAAACTTGCTTGCTCCGGATTATCATAATTACTCTATTGTGGGTATTGGCCTAGAAGCAGGTTTTGGTTCGAAGAGTTCTTTTTATAACACGTTCAAAAAAATCACAGGTAAGACACCTTCTCAATTTAAAGCCGATCAAAGTAACACCGGACATTCTTAAACTTACTTGTTTGTTACATATAGCTTTAGATTTTTCACTTCGCCACATATCTCAAATCAAGAGATAAGTCCAACATTCAGTCAAATGCACATATCTGGACTTCGGATATGCATGCAGAATCCTTTGTTCATAGGCCTTCTGACCCGTTAGAAGGAATTTCCGTGCTATTATGTCCGAGATCAAGACAAGGTCGTGTAGTCGGACTGCATTACCAAACGATGTTCTCATTTTTGAATCATCCAGAGATAGATGATAAATCATTTATTGCGATAAAATTTTCTCATTTAATAAGTAAAGCCTGTTATGAAATACAAAGTACACAGATTTCAAGCCAGCGAAATGGGTCTGGCAGTTAACGCCCATATTGTAGAAAGTGAAAATGGTCTCGTCGTCGTAGATGCAACACTATTGCAAAGTGACAGCCTCAATTTAGCAAGTCGAATCGCCGCATTGGGAAAGCCAATAATTGCAATATTAATAACTCATGCCCATCCTGATCATGTCGCAGGACTCGTCAATCTCGTCGAGCATCATTCACCACCAATATTTGCGACCAAGGCGGTCATTGACCTCATGCATAAAACAGAATCTGCCAAGCACGAGCAATGGGCTGGTGTATTTGGAGAGGAATGGATCAATGCTTGGACATTTCCTAATGAAATAGTGGCACACGAAGACACGCTCACTTTTGATGGGCTTAACTATACCGTTTTCGATATCGGTGGTGGAGGTGATTGTGAGGCCAATTCGATTTGGGTGCTCGAAAATTCCCGACCCGAAGTGTTTGCCGGTGATATCATCTACAATGAAAACTTTACCTATATGAACGACGGTCAAATACTTCGATGGATTGCCAATCTCGAGCGGTATCGCGATTTGCTCATGAAGGCAGGAAATATTCACATCGGCCACGGACCTTCTGGCGGTTCGGAATTGGTCGACCAACAAATAAACTATTTAAATGATTACAGCAGCACTCTATTGGACACAATGAATGGTCATCACCAACTTGATGAGGACACAACTAATCAGTTTGTTAAGCGCATGACTGCAAAATATCCGAGATACGGTCTCGAATTTATGCTCGGGCTCAGCGCGGCTAAAGTGGCAGGAGAGTTAATATAAAATCACTTTTCATATTTTATTAAAAATAAATTGATCTGCATGAATTCGGCAAATATAAAATTTAATATACTCAGCAAATCTCGGAAGATTTTATTATTTATCTCTCTATTGTTTCATAGTCAGCGATGTTGATATGAAGCAATTATTTGTCTGCATATGTTTCTTAGTTGTCGTTCATTGCGGATATGCTCAAAGTGCGACTACTACTATAGGATTGAATCAGGCACTACTCGATCTCAGCTACTTCAAGCCTATTCGCCAATCCGATAATTGGACTTCTTATGGAAGACTGCGCTCGCAATATAATTACCCAAACATCAGTCATTTTTTTGCTCGCGTTCATCTGAATCGAACATTGATCGCAGGATTTGGCCCATCGGTCATCGCTCAAGTTTCAACACTCGCTGCAGGTTGTGAAGCTGGCGTGCATTACCGAAAAAGTCATGGCTCGTTTTTTGTCTATTCTGTCATTAGCGTCGAAGTTCGTCGATCACCACAATATTTTTCCTTTAGTATCTTTAGATTTAGTCCTCAATTAACGCCAAAATTGAAACTCTACAGCGTCTTGGGTATGTTTTTTCGGTTTTCATCTAAAGGTTATAATTTTAGTGTGATACGTTCCCGAATTGGTGTGAAGGGAAAGGCGATCACTTTTGGGGTGACGATGAGTCTGATCGATCGCGGGACAATGTTTGACATTGCACCAATCGATCCCGGAGTTTTTGTCAGCATCAAATTAAACAGGTCATGAATAAATCTAATAATTCGATAAAAAATAATGACCAAAAGTCCATATCGATCTGGCTGTACATAATATTAATAGTTTTGAATCTTCTTGTTGTTTTATTTTTAATCGACCGGACAGATTCGATGAAAAATTATGCGCAGCAAGTGCAACAGGCAGCTTGGACCGTCAATATTGCCAATCAAATCGATCGACGCATCGATGCATTGGCACAGACATCAAAAAACCTATCTGGGAATCGATCTATAGCCGCTTTTTTTAAAGGAAAAAACACCGACATGGAAGAGATGCAAATTGTTCTCGAGACGACGCGTTCTGTCCTTGGCGTGCAGTTTTCATATTTGATGGATACGACAGGAACGGTTGTCCATTCAACCCAATTCGAGGGTGAAAATCCGATTTTAGGTCACAACTTCTCGTTCAGGCCTTACTTTCAACAGGCGATGCAAGGAAAGGATGAATTATATCCAGCCGTTGGCTTGCGCACAGGCACCCGTGGATTATATTTTGCGTCACCGGTAAAGGATGAAGATCGCGTCATTGGTGTAGCTGTGATAAAGATGTCCATGGAAGACATTGATGCTTTGCTATCATCGAAGCCTGAAGCGCTTGCCCTGGTCACCAACGAGGGTATTGTCTTTTCATCCAATCAAGATGACTGGAAGTTGCGGTCGATTGGTCAATCGGTTGAGAAACGATTACATGAGGTGCGATTGAGTCGTCAATTCGCAGATAGCGATTTAGCGGCATTACCATTTGAAGTCATTCCGGGTAATACTGTCATCGATGAAAATTCATATCATATTCACGAAGAGATTATCACTACTGCGGATCACGAAGTATGGCGTTTGGCATCCTTAACTCAGCTAAATAATGATTTTCCTTTACCTCCGGAGCAAGCAAATACATTTAAAGGTCTTTATGGAGCGTTGATATATTTTGATTTGCTCGTTATTTTCCTAATCGTTAATATCGATCGAAGAAAACGTACGGAAATAGACTTAAGGCATCATCAAGAAAACCTAGAAACAATTGTCGACGAACGAACTGTGCAATTAAAGAAACGTAACGATTTTATCCGTTCTACATTTGGCCGATATATCAGTCATGACATCGTAGATAATTTATTATCTGCAGAAGGTACATTGAATACAAAAGGGGAAAAGCGGGTTATCAGTATTTTAATGACAGACATTCGCGGATTTTCGACACTCTCAACAACGCTCGATCCCACCGAGGTTGTACAATTACTCAACAATTATTTAGAAGTCATGACACGCGTCATTTTGAAAAAAGGTGGAACGATTGATGAATTTATTGGTGACGCGATATTGGTCCTTTTTGGCGCTCCCATCGAGACCGCCGATCATGCTTGGCGAGCAGTTTCTTGTGCCGTCGACATGCAAAAGGCTATGGTTGAAGTAAATAGAAAAAATGAAGAAATGGGGTTACCGCGAATCGAGATGGGTATCGGAATAAATTCTGGAGAAGTTGTTGTCGGTAGCATCGGTTCGGAGCAACGTCTGAAATATGCCGTGGTGGGCACCGCTGTAAACCTTACTGCTCGCATTGAATCCTATACGGAGGGTGGTCAAATTCTCATCTCAAGCGATACGTTTGCTCAAGTCGAATCAAATATTGTCGTCGGGGAAAGCCGCGAAGTCATACCAAAAGGGTGGTCGGAGCCTGTCGAGATATTTGAGGTACTTGATATGCCGGAACCGGCGGATATTGAAAAGGTGCGTATAGTAGAATAGGTGTTATTATGCTTTTTTTAATTTTTGTTATACTTTGAGGTTGAAAAATCGGGGCGATTCCTGTCCTATTTAGAAGATAGGATGGTAAAGACGACTTGATAAAATAGGAAATTAAATTTTCAAAAAAAATTAATCGTGAGTTGGACAATAATCAAAAACGATAAAGAATATCAATCTGCGCTAAACAGACTAGATGTTATTTTTCATCCCAAATCAACTAAAGAGCAGGATGAATTCGACTTATTAGTCCTGTTAATTAATCAATACGAAGAAGCGAACTTTCATATTGAAGAAGCAGAGCCAATTCAAGTCATTAAAATGAAAATGGATTACTTGGGTTTGAATCAAGCAGATATGGTTAAATATATAGGGTCAATGTCAACCGTGAGTAACATACTATCTCATAAGTCACCACTCACATTGAAGCGTGTGTGGATACTTAGTAAAATTTTGAATCTACCTGTTGAGTTACTTGCCCGACCTCACAAATTAGTCAAATACATATGAGAAACATTCTATTGATTACATTGCTTTTATTTATCATCAGCTGCAATAATGACGATTTTGAGCCTGAAACGCACCGAGGTAAAGGTGTTGTTGAAGTAAACAGCAGGACTCTTGAGTTCTTTGCTTGGCAGACTGATGAAGAATCAAATGGCCGGATTTCAGGTTATTTTTACACCTATAATAATTCAGGTGCTAGAATTGGACACTTGAGTTTATTTAACTTGAATTCACAACCTGGTTTTTATCCATTCATAAACGACACTTCCTTATTGTTTACTAAAACAGGATACTATACTATTCATGATGACCATGCTGAAGAATTTTATCAATTTATTGATGTTGACACTTCAAGTTGGTACGAAGTAGAGGAGCATGACACTTCATCTCGTGTTCTGAAATTTAGGATGGAGGCCGTTTATCAAATTCCACCACTCGACGAAAAAATATTTGAAAATAGCCCTGATACGATTTTTCTTACCAATGGTGTATTCGAAATTAAATATTAGAAATGCAGGGGTTAGATCGCAGCTAGAAGCAATTCGCCGGCTGCCGCATATCGAGATGGGCAATAAAAACAGGTGAAGTTTTGATCGGTACTATCGAATCGTAACAACGCTTGAAATATACCGTAAACGGAACAGTAATAAACCTTACTGCTCGCATTGAATCCTATACGGAGGGTGGTCAAATTCTCATCTCAAGCGATACGTTTGCTCAAGTCGAATCAAATATTGTCGTCGGGGAAAGCCGCGAAGTCATACCAAAAGGGTGGTCGGAGCCTGTCGAGATATTTGAGGTACTTGATATGCCGGAACCGGCGGATATTGAAAAGGTGCGTATAGTAGAATAGGTGTTATTATGCTTTTTAAAATTTTTTATCTCTTGGGGTCTTAGGGTGAAATTATCAAGTTAATTCGCTTTCTGTTTAGATTATATCATTATCTAAAACCCTATATACTATTCTGGCTGCTTCAAAGACTGTTTTTTCTGTATAGAATAAAAAACCTCGAATAAAATAGCAAGAATAAAACAGACACCCAAGTAGGTGAGCGTATCTATATTTGCTTGACGACTTATACCTATATAGTATAACAAGTAGTGGACTAAGTGGACCCCCATGAACATAACCGAGGCGCGTATTAGAATGTTCTTTAATTTGTGTTTCATATTTTTATGTGATAATTATTCTTTATAAATGCTATTGTCTTCAAGAGAAATCGTATCGATAAAGGGCCCATCGTAATACGAGCGATCAAACAAAGTCGTCATTACGGCTCCATTATCAAATAAGAAAGTTCCAGGTTTGCCATTGATTTCAACCTCAACAGAAAAATGGTAGTTGTGGCACACACCCGCATGGGGTATCAAAAAAGCTAAGATTGTCCAAAGGAAGATTACTCTTAGGTGGAGCATAGGTCTGTTCGTTGTTCGGTTAAATATAACAATAGTATTTTTAATAGGTACAATTGACGTTCTGACGTTGTAATCTTTTATGATATAAAATACTCGTTTAATGACTTGGATAGGAAGAAGCCAACTATTATATTTATAAAGCAGACCCAGTTCAAGTTTTCCAAACCAAAATCCAGGACATAATTTTGTGTGAAAAAGGGATTTTTACGTGGAAAAATTTGTCGTACCTTGAACTCAACTCTTTTCGTTTTTACGTTCAGAACTTACGGCTACGTGAAATATGGATTGTCTCATGCAGAATTTAAAGAATGACAGAAAAAATAATCAAACATATAGAACAACTTGAAAAAGAGCAGAACATTAATATTCTATTAGCCGTAGAAAGTGGTAGCCGTGCTTGGGGATGCCCGTCTCCGGATAGTGATTATGATGTCCGTATAATATTCAAGAGGCCAAAATCACAATATTTAGAAATCGATGATAAACCGGATACAATCGATTATTTTCATCGTGAGTTATTAGATATTAACGGCTGGGATATTAAGAAGGCTTTCAAACTCATCCGAAAATCAAATGCTACACCATTTGAGTGGGCTCAATCTCCAATTGTTTACAAGGAAGTAGATGGGTTTAGGAATATAATCCTCGACCTGTGCAAATCATACTTTCAGCCAAGGCATACGGTTAATCACTATAAGGGAATTGCAAAAAACAGCTATCTCACTAACGATTTGGATGGTAAAATTAAACTGAAGAAATTATTCTATGTTTTGAGGCCAGTAATGGCTGCCAAATGGATCATTGAGAATAACGAGATCCCTCCAATGGATATCCCAAGTCTTTTACCCATCATCAAAAATGAGTCGATTTCAAGTCATATAGATGAATTATTGGCGATAAAATCAGCAGCAAATGAAAGTTATGTTTATCAACCTGAGCCGCTCATTACAAAGTACATTTTAGCGCAATTCGAATATATCAATTCGGCTCAGATCACAGACTCAGACATGCTTCCTAATTCAGATTTACTCAACCAAACATTCTTAAATTTAATTGAAGACTGAATTTGACATACCGTTTTTAAGAGAGAATAATCTAATTTTACTCGAGTGTGTATCCGGAAGCAAGGCATATGATTTAGATATCCCTACCTCAGACACTGACATCAAAGGCGTTTTCTATTTGCCGAAAGAACTATATTATGGGTTTAATTACATTCCACAAATAGCAAATGCCTCCAATGATATAGTTTTTTATGAAATTGGAAGGTTCTTAGAGTTGCTTTCAAAGAATAATCCAAATATCCTCGAACTATTAGAAACTCCATCAGATAAGATAATTTATAAGCATTCCATAATTGACCGAATTAACACTAAAGACTTTATTTCCAAAAAATGTAAAGACACATTTGGCGGATACGCATTCACTCAAATAAGAAAAGCGAGAGGGCTAAATAAAAAAATTGTAAACCCGATAGCTAAAGAGAAAAAGACAATCTTAGATTTTTGTTATGTGTTGAAGAATAAAGGTTCTACCCCTCTGAGTCATTGGTTAATCGAGCACGATATGCAACAAGAAAAAATTGGATTAGTTAATGTGCCGCACTTCAAAGACACGTATGCCCTTTATTACGATTCAAATGACGACCTGCAATACAACGGCGTCATCAAAAAAGATTCTGCAACGACCGTGTTGCTTAGCAGCATTCCAAAAAGTGAAACCGCATTGTCTCATCTTCACTTTAATCAAGACGGATATATAAGGTATTGTAAAGACTATCGAGAATATTGGAGTTGGGTTGAAAAGAGAAATGAAAGTCGTTATGAAAACAATTTACAACACGGAAAAAACTATGACTCGAAAAACATGATGCATACTTTTCGGCTACTAGACATGGCTGAAGAAATACTACAAGAAGGTAAAATATATGTTAAACGAAAAAATAGAGAAGACCTTTTGAAAATTAGAAATTGGGAATGGTCATATGATGAACTTATTGAAAAGGCGAATAACAAAATGAAGAAAATTGAAAGTGCATATCTGGAATCTACTTTACCCAACGAACCAAATATTGCAAAAATTGAAAATTTGCTTGTTGAGATCAGAAATAAGTTATATCGTTAATTTCGATTAGAAATATACCGTCCATATAGCTCCCACCCAACCTCTATATTTGACCCCATGTCCGCAAGAAAATTAATTCAATGGAATGCCGATAGGCCGATTCGCTACCCATGGATCGGTGAGACAAATCCATACTTTATTTTGCTTTCAGAATTTCTTCTACAACAAACGCGCTCGGATCAGGCATTGGCGTATTACTTGCGCATGACAGATGTATTCCCGACCGTGGAGGCACTGGCAGATGCACCCGAGGATGTATTGATGAAACATTGGCAAGGGCTCGGATACTACAGTCGCGCGCGAAACCTCCACCGGACGGCGAAAATCATCGCGGCGGACCACAATGGCCAGGTGCCGGACTCCTATGACGAACTGATTAAACTTCCGGGCATCGGACCATATACGGCGGCGGCCATTTCGTCCTTTGCATTTGGAGAATCTCGTGCTGTTGTGGACGGCAATGTCTATCGCGTCTTAGCTCGCTACCACGGAATCAGCACGCCCGTGAATGCTCCGGCGGCCCGTGTTGAATTTACAACGCACGCTCAAAAGATGCTTGGACGGCATGATCCGGCAGCCTTCAATCAAGCCATCATGAACCTTGGGGCACAAGTATGTACGCCTAAGAATCCGGCTTGCACAGATTGCCCATTTCATAGAGATTGTCTGGCATACATCGAGAACAGGCAGACCGAGTTTCCAGTTAAGATCCGTAAAAAACCGAGTCGCGATCGCTATTTTCATTTCATCGAAATCCAATATCGCAACAAGACCATCCTGCAAAAGCGAAGTGATACAGATATATGGCAGGGGCTCTATCAGTTTCCACTTATCGAGCGAAACTCCACCCGAAAAATCGCTGATCGACAGCTACAATCCTTTATCCATGAGCACTTTGGCCTGTCTAGCGGACAACTGGAGTCTGTCAGCGAAGCAACCAAACAAGTGCTCAGCCATCAGAATATCCATGCGCGATTTTATAAAATAAGCACGACAGAAAAGCCCTCGCTTGATATGGATAACGTAACTTTGGTATTTCGCAAAAACTTAAACAACTTTGCATTTCCAAGAACTGTCTCTTGGTATTTAAATACACGAAACCATGATCAATAAAGTCATAATTGTTGGAAACTTGGGACGCGACCCAGAAGTCCGTCATTTAGAAAGTGGGGCCAAAGTCGCCACCTTTTCTGTCGCTACAAATGAAAACTACAAGGACAAAAATGATGAATGGCAAACACGTACGGAATGGCACAACATCGTGGCTTGGCGTTATCTGGCTGAATCTGCCGAGCGTTCGTTGAAAAAAGGTGGACTGTGCTATATCGAAGGAAAACTGACACATCGAAAATATCAGGACAAAGAAGGAAACGATAAATATATCTCTGAAGTGGTAGCTAATGTGCTGCGATCGCTCGAACGACGAGAAAGCTCAGGCTCATCGTATTCCGCGCCAGCACCATCCGAAGAAAATGCGCCATCGACAAATAATTCTACTTCCGGACCGGGATCTCCAGTCAAAAAACTCGAAGACTTTGATGAAGATGATCTTCCCTTTTAATGCGTTAAAAAATATGGTTAAACGCGCAACGCGTATTGTTCACCAAACCCAGACTTTTGGAACCTGAACCTCCCTCCCCATACCTATCCGGTTTAGCACTGTTTTGCATACCACTGCTATCTTCTACAGGCATGGTCTTTGGCATTCTGTTATTGTTTTTATTGTTGCTCATGTCGGCGTTGGTGTCAGGATCTGAAGTGTCCTATTTTTCCTTGTCCGCTGATGATTTACAAAGTCTCAAGGAGCAAGGTGATTTAAAAGCGAAACGAGCGCTGCGATTAAAACGATTTCCACGACGTTTATTAGCCACAATATTAATTACCAATAATTTTATAAATATTGGTATCGTCCTATTATCTGATTTTTTAGTGGTGCAGTTTTTTGGTATTGAAGGATTCAAATCGGGTGGAGATTGGTTGGCTGAAAAAATTACTTTTTTATCTTATACGGGTGCCGACTACGCGCGCTTTATTAGTTTTTTAATTACCGTTATAGGTGTCACATTTTTATTAGTTCTTTTTGGGGAAGTCGTGCCAAAAATATATGCCCGACTTAATAATCTCTCTTTTGCTCGGCGCATGTCGGGACCTTTAAATACATTAAATACGATATTTTATCCGCTCAGTAGTTTGTTTGTCGGTTGGAGTAAGCGAATCGAAAAGACCTTGAACTCTTCCGCAAATATGCAAGACCATCGCGACGACATTGAAGAAGCTATCGTGCTGACGGTGAGTGGTGACTTGAATGCGGAAAAGGAGGTCAACATCCTCAAAAGTATCATCAAATTTGACGAAGTATCTGTGAAGCAAATCATGCGCAGTCGCGTTGATGTGATTGCCGAGAGCACCGAGAGTACAATGGAAGATGTGGTGAACACGATACGCTCATCAGGCTACTCTCGAATTCCTATATATGAAGAATCGCTCGATCACGTCGTCGGGCTCCTCTACGCCAAAGATTTCATCGGAACAGACAAAGACATCGACTGGCAAAAACTAGTTCGCACAGATATACATTATGTCCCGGAGTCGAAACGCATAAATGAATTATTAAAAGAGTTTCAACAAAAAAGGATGCACTTGGCCATCGTTGTTGACGAATTTGGTGGCGTATCCGGACTTGTTACACTTGAAGACGTGATGGAAGAAGTCATTGGCGAAATCACCGATGAGTTTGATGATGGCGTCGACGTCGATTATGTGAAGCTGGATGACAGTACGTATGTATTCGAAGGGAAAACATTAATAAATGATGCCTGTCGCATCATGAATGTCGCCACGGATACGTTTGATGAATTTAAAGGTGATGCAGACTCGATTGCCGGATTATTATTAGAATTGTTCGGCCAAATTCCAAGGAAGTTTCAAGAAAAGAAAATAGGGGAATTTACCTTACGCGTAGAACTCGTCAATCGGCGACGCATCGAACAAGTAAAGATTAAAGTAGATGAGTAGACATCATTATTCGCAAACATTCAAACGATTATTGGTCGTCTGCAAGCTCGCAATGCTCATTATTGTCATTGGTTCTTTTCTCGTATCGTGCACCACCGATCCGCCTGTCCCAAAACCTCGGACATACCCGCGGTTGGAACTGCCAGAGCGGAATTCGCAAATTGTCAGTCCGGCTGATTGTCCATTCGAATTTACATTTCCAGATTATGCTAGCGTCAAAAAAGGAAAAACTTTCTTTAATGAAGAGCCACCGCATCCATGTTGGTTTGACTTAGCCATTCCTGAATTAAATGCGAATATATTTATGAGTTATCATGAGATTTCAGATCGAAAAGATTTTGAACGCCTCGTGCGCGATGCCTATAAAATAAATACGCAAATAAATAAACGCAGTGATTACATGGAAGAAATACCGGTGCGTAATAAAGCGGGAATTGTTGGAATGGCGTTTGTTTTTGAAGGGGCTGCTGCATCACCTATGCATTTTTATTTATCAGATACCACTTCGCATTTTCTGAAAGGAGCCTTGTATTATGGAAACCAGGTCAGGCCTGACTCGCTCGCGCCTGCCACAGTATTCATCAAAGAAGATATCAACCGATTGCTCGGGTCTTTTCGTTGGAAATAGCTTGATTGCTCCCGCTTGAATTGTACGAATTAGAATTTCAACTGTACACTAGCAGTGACACTCCGTCCCGCATCGTCAGCAAAATAACGTTGCCGATTCAAATAATCGCGATAGGACACATTCAATACATTCGACGCACGTAAGACGACACGTAGTCGATTTTTTGGCAAGCCGATATTTGTTGAGGCCTCTAGTCCCAATAAACCATAAGCGTCTGGAGGTAGTACAAAGTCTTGCTCGGGCAACAGATTTTTTTGTTCGAATACGTATTTATAATTCACCGACAATTCTATATTTTCAAATCGCTTACTAGATTGAAGACTCATTTTATCAACACGATATGTCAGCGAGCCGTATATATTTCCCGGTGCAATATTCACTAAAGGAATATTTGCCTCAATATCATTGCCACGAATAAAACTATATTTTATTAAACCAGCGAAGGATCGACCGGCAGAAAATTGCGATGCTATATCCAATCCAAATATTTCGGCGTCAGTCTGATTATATACAAATACCGGAAATGCACCGCGTATGGTCAGGCGGAGTTCTTCTTGTGGATCTAGAAAAATATAATTGTCAAATTGGTGATAATATCCCAATGCGCTGATGGATACATTTGCACTAGGGACCAGTTTATATTCCAGCGTGCTTTTGATTCCGCGCTCTGTTTCTAGAGCCGCATTTCCCTCTTCTATCCCGCTCACTCCTTGATGCAAGCCGTTGCTGTACAACTCATTGATAGCAGGGTTTCGCATGGCATAGCCGGTGTTGATGGTCAAGGTTTGAATCTCCGAAATATCATATTTTAATCCAAACGCGGCATTGACATTATGAAACTGGTTATCAAACCTCAATATTTCTCGCGGCTGCGACATGCTGATGGCCACCACATCTTGCGTTTCAAAATCGTAGCGGACGCCAGCGTTCAAGTTTATTTTATTAAATGTTTTTGTGAGTGTGGTAAATATGCCTGTTTTCCATGTAAAGTAATCCGGAATTAAAGGTAATATTCCCGTTTCCGGATCATTGGTATTATCCGTAAATGTATTTTGAAATCCTGCTTTCAATGTTCCACCTGCAGTCAAATTATTCACGTAATTAATATCTGCATTGACCGTATATTGTTTTAAACTCAGTGCGGGAATATCTGATCGTCCACTGCGTCTGACGTCAAATTCTTTTCGATCATTGAGTTGACCAGCTAGGGTTAGTTGTATGGATTGGTCATCTTGAAAATAAAACTTCGTGTTTATTTTAGCCAGGTGGTGCGACACTTTCTGTCTTGGGGCTTCTATTTCATAGCTAAATTCCTCTTCAGTAAATAACGGAACATCTCGCATCAGGGCGTCCTCAAGGTCGGGTAAATTTCCAATATGCGATCCACGCAAGACACCAAGCGTGGTATTAAATGTACTTATAAACACATCTGTAAACACGGATTCTTTCCATACTTTTTCTAATTGCAGCGCGGCATTTATTTCATTCGACCCTGTATTGTTTAAATAATCGGCAGCGCTTCGGTCACCATATTTTTTAAATGTCGTGACGGCTCGCCAAGAGAGTGTGTGGTTATGTTTTTGAGCTTGCGCGTTGACTATATGACCTCGACCATTTGTCTCAAAGGCATAACTAACGCTGCCGTGCAGGTGAGGCTCATGTGCTATCTTAGAAGGTTCGACAAGGATGAGGCTGCCCATATTTCCACCGCTGTATGCAATGGCGTTGGTCCCTTTCAACACCGTAATCTTATTGGCTGTCAGCGGGTCGATTTCAGGGGCATGATCCCGACCCCATTGCTGTCCGCTTTGTGGAATACCATTATTCAATATGACCAACCGATTGCCTGAAAGGCCATGTACGATTGGTTTAGTGATACCACTACCATTTTGAATTAAATGAACACCCGACACATTTTTTAATAACCCCGATAAACTTTCATTGGTGTTGTCTTCAATATCCTTCTTCTTGATGGCGACGCTCGGCTGGTTACTTAAAGCATTTGCTTCGCCTTCTATCGTGACGCCTTTTAATGAAATAGCCGTGTGAGGCATTTTGATGTCAATGACGGTATCGGCAGCAACATCTAAATGAATATCGAGGTTTTCACAGCCGATGTGTGAAAAGGTGATATGGTATTCGCCAGGGCATAAATTAGATATCGTAAATGCGCCATCATCTTCTGTAAATATACCGAAGCCCGTTTCTTGCACGATGACATTAACAGCTGACAAGGGCCTTCCGGTAGCTTCGTCAGTGACAAACCCATCCACCGTCAATTGGCAGTTCTGGCCACTGCTGCCACACCATAGAAAAATAAATAAGAATAGTATTAATAAGCGATCATTGCACATTCACGGCAAATGTAACCTCTATATCGGTCTCACCTCCGGCGTTGGTGATATCTCCCTGAGCTACACCTGTCGCCGATTTGTCTGGCTCATGTCTCAATGTGATTGTAAAGTTTCCTGAAGCGGCATCTGTTGTCGTGACCGTCAATGCTTGTCCGAGAGGATTTCCGTTGTCATCCGCATCGGCATACGCGACGGTAAGCCCAGGTACATCCGTATCGAAGAAAAACTGATGTTCGTCATCTTCTTCAATCACTTCAGCGGTGATGTCTTCCGCAGGAGTCGTGCTTTCATCCGACAATTCGATGCGTCCTGTATACGTCGTATTTGTTGTTAAGTCATCTGTCGTGATCGTGGGTCCCTCTCCGCCATCTCCGTCGATATCAACAAAACGCAGAACAACTTGATCTCCCGCACCTGTAGGTGTGAGAATAACTTCTAGCGTTGTGATAAGTTCTTCCTCATTTGGAATCACTGGATCGTCTTTGTCACATCCGATAGAGAACATCGTGGTAATCGCTAAAAAGAGCAAAATGCTGTATGATCTTGGCATAATGTTGTTGTTTTTATTTGATTTTGGACCGGCGAATATAAGACTGATGCTTATGTTTAAGTGTTAATAAAACATGAAAGACGTGCTTGTTTAAGTTTTTTCTACCAATTAACTCAACCGCGCATGTCCAACCTATATATGGATAGTGCGCCAAGCTTAAATATTTCCATTGCTCTTCTTCACTCATCAGTCGTGTAGCACCGGCTATACTCCATCTTCGTTCATCGATCAATGAAAAAATATTTTGAATTATATCGGACTTATTAAATGTTTGACGCACTGGCACGTATGGCTGGCAAAACCACGGCCATAAATCCTATGACCAACACGACTGCTGCAACAATTGGTAAATCCGAATAAAACAATTCCATCGGGTACGAATCAATAATGGCTTGTTCGCCCATGGAAATAATGCCATAAGTTTTGTGGATATAATAAAAGGCAAAGGCAAGCACAAATCCAATACTTATACCGATTAGACAAATTAGGCTGCCAATTTTAAATATTAAATTTCGGATCATGGATTTTCGAGCGCCCATGGCTTGCAATACTCCGAGGTCTTTTTTCTTGTCCATGACGATCATCCAGATGGCACCAATTAAATTAAATGCGACGAGAATAAGAGCGAGAATTAAAATGACTAGCGACAACCATTTTTCTATACGCATCACTTTGACGGTGGAGGCTTGTTGTGCAAATCTTCCCATGACTGTCATCTCCTCTCCAACTATATTTTGCAATTGTGCTACAAGTTCTTCTTCTTCCACATCCGTGTTTTTTTTAATTTCAATAGCACTGTACTGGTCATACTTTTTAGTGAGTGCCTGAACGGCTGATATCGGTGCCACGACATATTCGTAGTCTACATCTTGTTGGATCGCAAAGGTCCCGCCCGGGTATAGGTCTGTTGTACTGAACTGCTTATCCATCGGAGAACTCTTTTTCGCATTTGGAAGATATATGGAGACTGGTGTCAAGCGATCATTGAGGTTAAGGCCTAGCTTGTAGGCCATTCCGAGACCGAAGAGTCCATATTTGAGTCCTTCGTCTTGCACAAGATATGCGCCTCGGTTGATGGCTGTATCCATCCCGGTCACGGCATTGAAGGAGTCGTCAACACCCTTTAGTGTGCCTACTTCTTGGCGGTTATCGTATTGAAAGAGTGCTAATTCTTCTATTGTTAGACTGACTTTTTCGACGCCGTCTAGCGCATATATTTTGTCTAGTTGTTTTTTATCGATTGCAAAATGCTTGCCTTTGACGAGTTCGATTTTGATGTCGGGATTAAATGCGTCGAACATGGATAAGAGGAGCGTTTCAAATCCATTAAAAACTGACAGTATCAAAATGATAGCGGCCGTCCCGAACCCCAATCCAAAGATGGATATACCTGTAATAATTTGAATGGCATTGGTAGATTTCTTACCAAAAATGTATCGCCATGCTATTTTCCAGGATAGGTTCATAAAAGACTTTCGTTGGGTGAAAATAGGGGATAATGTGAGAAACGTAATTACAGCCTGACTTATTTTTAGCACTTGTGCAGACAATGCCTGTTCAATCTGATGGTCGCCCGAAGGACGACAACATCTATTGTCCATTATTAAGAATCAAAATAACCATCTAACGAAATCTTATCCGCCCCTGTAAAGACCAAAGCAAGGCATCCAAACATCATCGCCAGGGCAGGAGTCATCCCCTCAACGGTATCATTGGCTTTTAGGTGCACAAAAAACAATGCGACTATAAAATTAACGACCAAAATAAAACAAGCAAACCTTATTTTATACCCAATTAAAACCATTATAGCACCAAAAAACTGTACATAAACAGAGGTAACTGCGCTAATTACTGGAAGCGGAAAGGCGTTTGCTTCTAAAAAAGCGGAAAATTCAAGCATTCTCTCCCAACTTAAAACATTATCTATAACCCCATAGAATAAACGGCTACCGATGAAAATTCTAAGTATGAAAATTCCGATATGTTTATTATCATCTAAATACTTTTCTATTTTTTGTATGCTCGACATCAATTTTATTTTTCGGTGGGTTTTAAACCGCTATATTCCGGACTCTGCTACTCTTGCTAAAAACGTTTTATCATTATCTACACACTGACATGTGCTTCAGCAATTGCGTCTCGTTTGGCTGGATCGACGGCTGCATTAAGTACAAATTTTTTTCAAAATCAGTAGTGATCATTACCAGCTTGTTTGTTTAATTTTTGTTTTTTATCTGGATTTTCGAACTCAATGTTGACAGACCGATGTTCGCTGCCCTAGCCAATTCATCTTGGTTCTTATTTGGTGTCTGCCTTTTACTTTTAATGAACCGTCCGATTTCTGCTTCGATTGCTTCATCACTCATTGAAGACCAATTTTTGTATGATATTTCATTCATTAACTGTAGTTTATGCCTATAAGGTACGAAATTTCATACAGCCAACATCGAGCTTTGAAAGATTCGCTCTTTACAGTTCGATTCGTAAAATATGCATGCGTTTGGCAAAAAGAATGGTTCGCTTAGGCCGTTGCGACAATATGGTTTTCGGTGGAGAAAAGGGTATGCCTTTCCAATATATGAAATGCGTAATATTGAGTCCACTTCGGAAAGTCACCAAACAAAAATTGCTCTTTTGTCGAAATCGCCACTTTACGATATTTACTCAATGTTCATTTTTTCGATTTGCTTTTTATTTGGCATCCATAGCCACATTCCAACTAACCCCAAAAATAGAATCATATACGTATAGTCCCTTTTTCTGTTTCTGTCGAGAGGCATTTTTTTCCAATTGAACTTGATGAAAAGAATCATTACGATGATATGAAATGCGCCAATGATATAATTCGCTTTGTAATCGTAGTCAAGTTTGATCCATAGTTCATCATTCATAAATGCTATGACGAAATACGTCAACTCAATTACGGTTAATACAATCAGAACTAGTTTGAGTTTTTTTAAGTCGGTTTTTAATGGTTTTGAGTTCATAATATCTTTTGCCCCTATTTATTTTGACCGCTGAATTTAATACTTCATCCTTATTTCAAGTATCTCATTTGGAACTCTATAATCGCCTTGTTTGATAAAGTTTTCGCATGACCCTGAAACTCCATGTGTGTCAGCAATCGAGACATTATAGTTTTTCTTTGAAACGAGTAATCCTTTGTGGAAAAACAGAGCTAAATGTTGGTCGGAGTTAAACCCTGTTCTACAGTAAAACCATTCTTCAACGTTTTTTTCAAAGTCACTTTTGATAGGTGGACCCATGATGTTCTCAACTTCTTGTTTTGTCATACCCACAGAAAGCTCATGTGATTGACTCAAGGATTGTTTTGTAACTGAGCAGCCAATAACTCCGAAAAGTAATAATGCAAACAATATATTTTTTTTTCTTCTCATTCCACATGACTCGCCTTATTAAATCACCCCCTATCGAACCATTCACCCCAAAAAATCCGTCTCACCCCAAACAAGCTTACTACAATGAATCAAATCAAATTTACAAAACCCGTCAAAACATGGGGTATCGTAGTCTTGGCTGGAGGACTTTTATACGGATTCGGTGTCATGTCTGGCGGTAGCGGACTGGCGACCATCGGTCAACTGATATGGGCTGTCGGCATGATTGGTGTGGGTATCGTCATCTATAAACAAACAAAGGGGCAGTCATAAATAAATTATTGATTGACCGGCTCCAAGATTGACCGGTATACAATACTTTGCAATCGCGGTCGGTAGTCGTCTCTTCCCAATAGATTGTTTTTCATATCCGGATAGGTCCGGTTTGATAAAAACACAAATACCAAATTTTGCATCGGGTCTGCCCACGCACATGTGCCTGTAAACCCTAAGTGCCCAAACGTTTTATAACTCGCATACTGAGACATATTGAGGCTCTTGGTCATATCCAGTTGTTTCATATCAAAGCCTAACCCACGTCTCGTCTCTCCCTCAGGTCTAGCCGTAAAAAGCGATACCGTCACCGGATGAAAATACCGCCGCCCGCCGTAGTATCCACCATTCAGGAGCGTCTGCATCATCACACCCACCTCATAAGCATTGCTGAATAGACCTGCATGGCCACTAACTCCTCCGCGCATGGCCGCGCCCATGTCATGCACATGACCCTGCAGCTTTTGAAACCGAAAATATTTATCCTCTTCGGTAGGTGCTATTTCACTAATTGGGATTTTATCAAGCGGATTATATGTCGTTCGTTGCAGTCCCATAGGTTTATAAAATCGGTCCGCGGCATAACGATCAATTCGCTGACCAGATACCTCCGTCACCATACGATCTGCTAAATAAAATCCTAAGTCACTATATCGATATCCATGCACGCCATACAGTTCCGAGCCAAAAATATAATGCCACATAGAATCCTGATAGGACCGATTCATATACAAATCTTTTGCAACAGGAATGGTGAATGGTTCTTTTAATGTTTTACTATACCATTTTTTATCTGGTCTTTTTTTAGTGTCAAGTGTATTCGTATAAAAAGGAATCCATGCTTTTAATCGCGCTGAATGAATCAGCATATCTTCTAAAATAATATCCTTTTTATCTGTTTCTTTTAATTGCGGAATATATTGGCTTACCGGTCTAAATACACTTACTTTTCCTTGGTCAAACAAATCCATGACACTATATGTGCTCGCCAATATTTTGGTGACCGATGCAAGGTCATACACATGGTGGTTTTCGACTTTTACTTTTTTATCGTATGTATGATGCCCGTATGCTTTTTGAAAGACAACCTGGCCGTCTTTGATAACCAATATTTGTCCTCCTGGTGCAGCTTTTCGCTCGATAACTTCTTCCATGAGCGTGTCAAGCGCAAGCAATCTGAACGAACTCATCCCGACGTCTTCAGGAGTCGCGAAACCTAACCTGAATATAGCTGCCGGAGTCTCACCCATCAAGCTACGACTGCGGCTTGATGCCGTCACAGGTAATTTACCCATAAAGTCTACTGCTCCACATAGCGCCTGTGCCATAAGGTCTTGGATCTCATCTTGACTGTCATAACCGACTGCTACTGTGTTGATCTTATCGAAATACTGCAGCGCATACGGGTTGCCAAACAGCACGACAGTAACATCTGTTAGAAGCGCTAATTGTTCGACCCACTTGACGTCTTCATGATGGATGCCAAAACTTTTGTTTGGCGATATCGACATATCGTGAAAAGCGACAATCACATGTTTCTTTTGTGAAAGTTTATTTAATAAACCTTCTGTCCATCCTCCTTTAGAAACTCGATGAATATCTCTCACACCGACCCCATAATTCATCATACGAAATTGGAACTGCGACCGTTGGCGAAGTCCTATATCTAATATTGCTGTCTGATCACTTGGGTTATTTAAAGGAATATTATTTTTCTCGTTTCGAACAAGCGTCAAAGATTTTTTATATAATTTTCTTAATAACCTTTTTGCATGTGATGGAAATAAATCCCTAGTTAAATTATCCGTTGTAATCGGAATATAAGATGTTAGGCCAAGATTATATTTTGCAACTAATATTTTCTTTACACTTTCTGCGAGTCGACTTTCCGAAATTTTTCCTTCGTTCATGAATTTCTTGATGGCCGCGACAGCTACTTTTACATCTCGTGGTAGGCAAATAATATCATTACCGGCTGCAAGTGCCCGTGCTTCAGCTTCACCAGCAGGAAAATGCTTCGTGACACCGACCATTTCCATGGCGTCAGTAATAATCAATCCATTAAAACTCATTTCTTCTTTTAATAGATCGGTCACCGTATTTTTAGAAAGCGTCGTAGGCACATTTTCTTCTCCTTCAAGTGCCGGAACTTCCAGGTGCGCCACCATGATACTCTGAATCCCGCGTGCGATAAGGCGCTGAAAAGGTCGAAGTTCGATACTGTCTAACCGAGCGCGATCATGTGGTATCAATGGAAGGTCATAGTGTGAATCCAAATCGGTATCTCCGTGACCCGGAAAATGTTTGGCGCATGCCATGACACCTTCGCTTTGCATTCCCATCATCATCATAGCCCCTTTTTCGGACACAAGCTCGGTCCGCTCACCAAAAGAGCGACTATTGATCACAGGGTTATTCTTATTGTTATTGACGTCAACCACCGGAGAGAAATTGAGATGCATGCCCATACGTTTCATCTGTCGTGCGACTTCCCGACCCATTTCATAGATCAGCGCATCGTCCTGTATCGCTCCAAGCGCCATGTTTTTAGGAAAATTCATTGCGTGTTCTTTCAATCGCATACTTAATCCCCATTCTGCATCGACCGCGACGATCAAAGGAACTTTCGCAAGTGCCTGATATTCATTAGTCAATTCAAGCTGTTTTTCTGGTGTTCCCTGAAAGAAACACATTGATCCGACGTGATCTTCTTTGATGAGTTTTTTAACGTTAGCAATATGGTCCGGCCCCAAATCAGAGTGGGCACGAATCATGATGAGCTGCCCGATCCGTTCGTCGAGCGTCATATTTGCATACGTGGTATCGGCCCAAACCCTGGCCTCGTACATCTGATCGAGTTGTTCTGACTCCATAGGTACGGCATCCGTTTTCATCTCGGAGCGACCGATTAAAATCAAAGCGACTATTAATATACTGCGAACGAAAATGGCCATTGTCTAATGTAACGTATATAAGGTGATTATGATTTTATTTCTTTTGGTTTTCTAATTCCTCTGCTTTTTTGAGCACCTGATCGCGCTCAGTAGTCTGACCGTTATTATGAAATGCGGTTCCAAGCAATCGCCAATATGCCGGGTCATTCGGTTTCTCATCCAGCAGTTTACTAAAGTATTCAATTGCCTTTGTATGCGTCCCTTTTATACCGTATGCAATGCCCAATAATCGAAGTGTTTCTGGATCTTTTGAATTACTTGCGTGAGCTTGTTTGAGATATTCTAGTGACCTGGTTAAGTCATTTTTTGTCTCTCCATAATATCGTCCTGCTGATCGTAATGCGATGTGCATATTATTTTGCGCCTCATCGTAACCTGGATCGAGTCTCAACGCGGCATTGTATGATTGAATCGCCTGCTCATATTCATCCTGATATAGATGTGCATTACCTTTTAGCAAATACGCGTTCTTGTAACGTGGATGTATCTTGATCGCCTCCGCTGCATGTTCAGCCGCTTGTTTCATATATGCTGTCTTCGCTACTCCTTTTTCGAGTGATTCATATTTTGTAATTAAACTGCCGGCGGCTGCATTTTGCAGTTTCGCACTATTTGGTGCATATTTCACATCTGTTTGGAATAGCTTAAAATTATCTTTCCACGCCGCATTTCTCGTTATGGTTTTGAACGCAAACCCTATTGAAATCAGAATTAATAAACCCCATCCAATCGTTTTATTTTTTTGAATTAAATAATTAATCCCCACTCCGACTAATAAACAGAACCCAATTGATGGAAAAAATAAAAACCGTTCTGACATGGTCGTTCCGACTGGAAATAAAATATTTGACGTAATAGACATTGCCGCGATATAAAACAAAATGCAATAGGCCGCAAGGTTCTTTTTTCTGATGTGCATAATTGCCCAAATCGTCATAGCTGTGTGCAACATCAGCGATAAAATGGACCATGCATTTGTCAATGTGGTGATAGGGATATGTCTAGGGTAGTAGTCGTGGACAAGCGGATGTGGAAAGATGAGAAGTTTAATGTAAAGTAATAAGGAATACAGAATAGTCCCAAATTTTTCAGCGAATGGCATAGCGACAAGTGCATTTCCTTCGTACTTCAAAAATGGATTGTTCATTAACTCTTTTGGAGCATCTGAAAATATGGAGCCATCGAGAATATTCATTCGAATGACGAAATAAATAATAAATACAGCAGCTAAAAGCAGCGTTGGTTTTATTAAATTTCGGCTATTTTTTTTACTTGTAATCCAAAGTGTCATGGGCACTATTACCAGTAAAGTGACCGTATTCTCTTTTGACAACAGCGATAAAAAAAATGCCAAGCCGGCTATGATTAAATATTTGACTTTTGCTGTCGTCTGATATTTTATAACTGTGATTAAGCATATCAGCGCACCAATGGTAGCGAGTATCTCATCCGCACCTTTAATATTTGCCACGACTTCAGTATGCACGGGGTGTAGCGTAAATAATAACGCACCGGCAAAAGCTACGATGTCGGCATGAGGCCACGGTTTTTGGATTAGTAGTGTTCTGAAGAACCTGAAGACCAACAAACTGCAAAGTCCGTACAAGAGTATGTTCATCACATGATATACCAATGGTTTGTTGCCAACAACTTGATGGACAGCAGCAAAAAGCATTGGACTCAATGGCCGGTATCGTCCACCGGCAACGAGCTGTCCCTTTCCTTCTTCTTTGAAAAAGCCATAAAATGTATCTTTTGTCAACAGGCCTTTCCAGCCTGATAAGCCGTCTTGTGTATACATATTCTCCGTGATGACGATCGAATCATCTAGCGCAAAATCGTGGCCTGCTGTATTCATATACACCAATACAGCGATCGCAAAGAGCAGGAGACCTAGTGGGAGTTTTGAGAGTTTTATAGGCACTGGCTATATTATAGCTTGTTAACGAAGGTGGTACACTTTAAATAATTTGCTAATATAAGGGGTTTGTTTGTTATATGCATGATCTTTCATAGCTATTTCGCTGATCAAGTCAAAATTCACTCGCTTTAACTCATGATCGCAAATGTTAATTTTTAGCTGTTCAGAACAAATAAATTATATTTACGTTCGACTAATGTATTTTGAAACAAGCTCAAAGTCTTTCAATTTAACAATTGAAAGGCTATTCAAAGATTTGTTGACAAGACCCAAGTTCCAAGTGCACTTCTTTGATAGGCCCCAAAAAATCGTTCAAAGTACACGAAGCTTTCTGATTTATTTCAGAAGGCTTTTTTTGGTGCTATCTTCGATTGATGAAGTCTCGTTTATTGAGTCTTGCATTCAGCATCCTTTTCAGTTTCTTTTTATTGGAGATTGCCTGTGCGGTTTTTATTCGAACAGGATATATTCCAGCCAGAATTCCGACTTACAATATGCAGGATGGCAAGGAACTGTTTTGGTCAGACATGAATCCGCATTTTGGTGTTTGGCGAAAACCAAACGCGCAATTTCGTCATGTGAAATCCTGCTTTACTGCAGACTATCATACAAATGACTATGGAGCAAGAGACATACAAAGGTCTAAAGCTTCTGATCGATCCCGTGTCATCGTGCTCGGAGATTCTTTCGTTGAGGGGTATGGCGTTTCACGTGAAGAGCGCCTGACTGATATCCTGCAAGACAAAACACAATTGCCGCATTTGAATTTTGGTGCTTCAGGAAGTTTCGGTTCGACGCAGGAAGCTCTCGTCTATGAACATCTGGCCGGAGAATTTGATCATGACATGGTATTGATCGGTTTTTTACCAGACAATGATTTTGATGATGATGCCAGACAGATCTCAGGGCGATATATTCCGTATTGGAAAGGAGAGTATCCAGATTACACGCTAACCTACACTCAGCCAAATGTTACAGATTCTGATTTTACCGAAGAAAATTATACGCCAAGTCTTGTTCAGCTTTTTTGGCATAATTATTTTCATTTACCAAATGTGATCGATTATTTAAGTGCTGCCTGGGAATATCGTAAGAAATTAAATCGAGCGTCCGATGAAAATTATCTTGATGAAAAAAGTCGGTTTGTCCGATTCAATAAAAATGAATTTAATCGATTAATTTATTCGTATGAAAAAATAATCGCTTCCGCTCCAAATAAGAAAATAATTATTTTTTCCATCCCTCGAATTTACGATTTGGAGCGATATGAAAAAACGGCGACATCGCCACTCGGTGAAGAGCTCCGAACATGGTCAACATCTTATGATCAGGTTCAATTTATCGATTTACTGCCTCTGATGTCGACATGTTTAACGAATGAAGCTATTGAACCGATCACCCTATTTCACACATGTGACGGACACTGGAACGCCCGTGGGCACAGGCTTGCAGCCGATATTCTATTTGATGAAATATCTTACCAAAGGCCATTGGTAGATTCTTTAAAATGATATCTGACCTAAAACGGGTTTTCTAAGTCCTTCTTAACGTACGTATGGTTTCGCTCCACCCAATTGCTTGCATCTGTGGACTGAATGTCTTTTTTTCCTACTAACTTTCTGAGCGTAGCTACGGGAAAAAGAATTAAGAAAAATACGGCTGATAATAAAATTTTAGATGTGACGAACCCGATCGCTTCTGACAATTTAAACCATAAATAAGTGATCCAGTCTGCCAAAAAAGGAATAAATAATCCAATGATGCCTAAAATTAAACTCGCTAAATAAAAATATTTATTTCCGGTTAAATAACCGATCACCATACATGCCAATACCAACACAAGGCTAGTTTCTAAACTTTTTTCTTTTGTGACTTCTGATTTTTTCAAAACTATCAGAATATTGTATAAATGAATGGACTTAGTGCACTACCTCCACCGATAACCACTAATACACCGATCAACAAGAGCACTAAAATGACGGGCAAAAGCCACCATTTCTTACGTTCTTTCATAAATGACCATAAATCTTTGAATGTAGACATGGGATGTTATTTAATCGAGTTCAAATGATTGAACAAATGTAGGGTCTTTTTCGATGTTTTGCTCAGATTTCAAAAATATGTAATCGCCTAACACGAGGACATCCATTTCTGTATTGATAAAACAGTAAATGGCATCTTCTGGCGTGCACACGATGGGTTCTCCTCGCACATTGAAGCTCGTATTCACCAACATGCCGACACCGGTTTTTTGCTTAAACGACTTAATTAAATCATAATAGCGCTGATTGGTATCACGACTAACGGATTGAATACGCGCTGAGAAGTCCACGTGTGTAATCGCTGGCAATTCAGATCGCTTATAATAGAGTCGCTCTTTCATCGGCAAATCATCGTAACCCGCCGGAATGTCGTTTCTCCACTTGTCATTGACAGGCGCTACAAGTAGCATATACGGCGACTTTTCAGTTTTCAAATCGAAATATTCGTGCATATCTTCCTCTAACACGCTTGGAGCAAACGGTCTAAAACTCTCACGATATTTAATCTTCACATTGAGCTTTAGTTGCATTTCTTCATTACGCGGATCGGCGATGATGCTGCGATTTCCAAGTGCTCGAGGACCAAATTCCATGCGACCTTGAAACCAGCCTACGACATTACCTTCTTCTAATAGTGACGCTGTCCGATCTGCGAGTTGATCGAAGGATTCAAAGTGATGGCCTATTGCACCATGTTTTCTGATCACTTCTTCGATATCCAGATCTGAAAATGCAGGTCCGAGATATCCACCGCTCATTGTATCATCTCCGGTTGGAGACACTTCCCGCGTTTGTTCGAAATATAGGTACTCAGATGCCAATGCTGCTCCCAAAGCTCCACCTGCGTCACCCGCCGCTGGTTGGATATAGACATTTTCGAAAATGCCAGCATCCAACAACTTTCCATTTGCCACACAATTCAAGGCGACACCACCTGACAAACAGATATTCTTACTATTCGTCAAGCGCTTGGTTTCTTGAGCCATGAGCAGGACGATTTCTTCGGTGACCACCTGTATCGCAATCGCCAAATCACAATGGTGTTGTTCCATTTGTCCTTCAGGCTCACGTCGTCTGAAGCCAAATATTTTCTCCCATTTTTTATCGTCAACCATGCGTAACCCTTCGGCATAATGGAAGTATTCCTGGTGCAACCAAATCGAGCCATCAGTTTTTATGGAAATCAGATGAGACTTGATTCGCTCTATATATTTCTGTGTTTCGGGTGCATTTCGTCGGCCATAAGGCGCTAACCCCATTAGTTTATATTCACCGGAATTAACCCGAAACCCTAAGTAGTATGTAAAAGCGGAATAGAGTAGGCCGACAGAATGAGGAAAGTGCAGTTCCTTCAAGATGGTGATTGATTCCCCTTTTCCATGAGCGATAGTCGCCGTGGACCACTCGCCAACACCATCAATCGTCAAAATCGCTGCATCTTCGTACGGGCTAGGGTAGTATGTACTCGCCGCGTGTGATAAATGGTGTTCTGGAAATTGGAGATTGACCTTCTTTTTGATCCCGGGCTCGATTTTTTCGAGTTCTTGAAAGATCAGCCGTTTGAGAAACATTTTCTCTTTCAACCATACGGGCATAGATTTTATAAAGGAAGCCAAGCCTTTCGGCGCTATATTATAGTATGTCTCTAATAAGCGTTCGAATTTCAAAAGTGGCTTATCATAAAATGAGACAGCATCGAGATCGCTCAATTGTAGACCGCTATATTTCAGACAGTACTCAACGGCGTGCGACGGAAAACCGAAATCTTGTTTCTTTCTAGTAAACCGTTCTTCCTGTGCAGCAGCGACCACCCTGCCGTCTATCGTAATGACAGCGGCAGAGTCATGATAAAATGCTGATATGCCCAAAATTTTCATAGCGGCTGTGAAAGTATAACAATTCGGCGTTATTATATTTGAATAATGAAAAAGACAATCTACTATTTAGAGACATGTTCGACATGTCAGCGTATTATGAAGGAGCTCGGCGTGGATGACTCGTGGGAGCAAATCGAGATTAAATCACAAGGCATTCAAGACGATCAGTTGGACTTGATGTACAAATTAGCCGGCAGTTATGAGTCGCTATTCAGCCGCAGAGCTATGAAATACCGAAAACTCGGGCTCCATGAAAAGGAACTAACTGAAGACGACTACCGTCGTTTGATCTTAGATGAGTATACATTTCTCAAACGCCCTGTGGTTCTTCTAGACGAAAATATGTTCGTTGGTAATGCAAAGAAGACGGTTGCTGCAGCAAAGAACACGCTCGAATCATGATGTTTCACGTGAAACAAAATTCAGAGAAGTTAGACTGTATTTCATAGCTACCTTGCGATTAACAAGATCTGCATGGTCTCTCGTCCTTGTAAATATCTACCACATTCTGAAGTTGGGTCATAAGGCAATGTCTCGCATATATCCACACAGTTTTCATCGAATACAAATGGTCTAGTTAAGTCCGCACAATGTGCCACGAGTTCAATGAAGCGTTGGTTATCATGTTCAGTAAGTACGAAATGAAACTGGCAGCCTATTTCCTGCCCATTATAAGCCTCGTAGTCTTGAGATATTTCATCACAATCAAGGAATGACTCCACGAGCTGTTCATCGTCCGAACATGCAATAAGACTGAATAATACCAATGTAAGAATCAGATATTTCATAGTATTTTATTTAATGTGCTAATTTATCAGATCAAAGCAGTGTTTCACGTGAAACACTGCTTTGATCTGATTTTCAGTTATTATTTCTTTACAAATTTAGATCTGAATAGGACGACGCCATCACTAGATCTTAGTAAAACCACGTACATCCCACTACTAAATTGAGATATGTCAATTGGGTCAATAATAGAGTATGCTTGTTTTTCCCACACCAGTTGACCGGTAATATTATAAATTGTTGCTTGACCCTCTTCTACATTAGCCTCATTATCAAAGTAGATCAAGTCAGAAGCAGGGTTGGGGTATATCTGTAATTTACGGCCTAGGTCTGGATCTTCTATGGAAGAATTACAGAATCCAAAGTTTCCAAAATTTAATGTGAATGATACCCCTAAATAATAACATTGGTCTGGGCAATAGTCAGAACAAGCATAAAAAGTATAAGTACCTGAAGAACTGACACTCAACGAGTCGCCGGTGATGTCAGGAATGATACATGGATCAAGAGGATCATGTGGAAAAGTTGCTGGTACGCACTTAAACCATGTATGCTCATCATATATTTCATTAAATAGATTGTTGAATTTAACGACAGATCCTTCACAGAAATTATATTCCGAATCACCAATTTGCTGAACAGTACCTTCTTCAAATAATGTTTTCATGGCAGGCAAAGCATATGAATAGCCGTCTATTAACACGGTGTCGGACGCTACCACGCACGTATCTGAAACCACTTCCACCCAATAGCTGTAAAACGTCGTATCATTCATAGCCACCTCAAGTGATTGCATCGTTGCTCCAGGAACAGCTACCGCAGGATTAGGGTTTGGAAAAACAAATGATAGCTCCTGACGGAACCATTGATAACCATCATATTCCTCCGTCGTCAATACTTCTCTGTCCTGTAAGTCACATAATAAGACGCTTCCTTCAAAAAAACTATCGAGTCGTGTACTCTCAATAGACGGCGACAATTCTGAACATTGCGTGAATGCTGAAAGCTTGAATAGAAAAACTCCAATGATTAACAGAAATGGTCTGACCATAGCAAATAAGTATGTTTAAATTGTGAATTAATAATAATCGTGAGATTCTTTTTACACAACCTTATTCTTACTTATAGTCATGAAAGTCACAAAGTGCTGCTCAAAAACATAGATTAGTCTCAAATCAATTACTTTTGACCGATGTTAACATCAGTTCGTGTAGTGTAATTTTTACATTGTTTCACATGAAACATCACAACAAAGCGAGTGTATCAACTTTGTACTAGTGCGATGCACTAGTTCGACCGTCAGTACGTATTGATAATCTACTAAATCCACTTATATGTTTTTTCGTACTCTATTTTTTGCGTTTTGTATGACATTTTCATCAGGAGCATTTTTGAATGCTCAAGTCAATGACAGTGATGACAAATTCAAACAACTTGAGCAACTACTCCCAACTCCAAACACCTATCGTACGGCATCCGGCGCACCTGGACGTGACTATTTCAAGCAAAAAGTGGATTATAAAATGTCCGTTGAGATTGATGAAGATGAACAGACACTTATTGGTTCTGAGACGATAACATATCTGAACAATTCACCGGACAAGTTGACCTATCTCTGGCTTCAACTTGATCAAAATGTACGCGCCAAGGATTCTGATTCTCACAAAATATCGTCTTCAAAGCTTGATGAACGTGCATCCGTCAATGGTTTGAATCGATTGAAACCTTCATTTGATGGTGGATTTAAAATCACTTCTGTTACGACTGATGATGGAAGTCCGTTACCATATGTCATCAATAAAACGATGATGCGCATCGATCTTATGGAAGGGCTCGAGACGGGAGATTCCTACACATTTTCCATCGATTGGCATTACAACATTAATAATAGAATGGAAATTGGCGGAAGAAGTGGTTACGAGCACTTTGAAGAGAACAATAATTCTCTGTATACCATAGCTCAGTTTTTTCCAAGACTCTGTGTATATAATGACGTAGATGGATGGCAAAACAAACAATTTCTGGGTCGCGGTGAGTTTACCTTAGAATTTGGTGATTACGAAGTTGATATCACGGTACCTGCAGATCACCTAGTTGCATCTACCGGAACATTGCAAAATGAAAAGGACGTCCTGAATAAAAAACAACGCGATAGATTTGAAGAAGCCCGCTCTGCTTTTGAACAACCTGTCATTATTCACACACAAAAAGAAGCCGAAAAGGTTGAAAAAGGCCGTTCAACTGAGAAAAAAACATGGACTTTTAAAGCTGATAATGTTAGAGATTTCGCCTTTGCTTCTTCACGAAAATTTATCTGGGACGCTATGGCTGTCAAACAATCTGATGGTACAACAGTGATGGCCATGTCTATGTATCCTAAGGAAGGAAATCCGCTATGGGAGCAATATAGCACGAAAGCTGTGGCGCACACATTAAAATGGTATTCACACTATACATTTGACTATCCATATCCAGTTGCCTGGTCTATTCATGCAGCCCGCATCGGTATGGAATATCCAATGATTTGCTTCAATTTTGGTCGCCCTGAGGCTGACGGGACATATGACAAGCGTACAAAATATGGAATGATCGGTGTGATTATTCATGAGGTTGGACATAACTACTTTCCTATGATTGTCAACTCTGACGAGCGTCAGTGGACTTGGATGGATGAAGGGCTCAATTCCTTTGTTCAATACCTGGCACAAGTGCAGTGGGAACGTGATTTTCCACATCGACGTGGACCAGCATATAAAATCACAGACTATATGGGCGGTGACAAAGATTACATATCACCTATCATGTCTAATTCTGAATCGATTCATCAATTTGGGAATAACGCATATGGTAAACCGGCGACTGCACTCAATATTCTACGTGAAACAGTGATGGGTCGGGAACTATTTGACATGGCGTTCAAGACATATTCACAACGATGGATGTTCAAACAACCGATGCCAGCCGATTTCTTCAGAACGATGGAAGATGCATCTAGTGTTGATCTAGATTGGTTTTGGCGTGGATGGTTTTATACCACAGATCATGTTGATCAAGAAATCGTTGGAGTCACAGAAAAAGTATTTGATGACGGAAGTCCTAAAATAAAAATTGAAAAAGGGGAGGAAGAACGGGATATAAAAAACCGATATATTTCAAATATTAGAAATCGAGAAGAAATTCAAAAAACCTATGATGAAATGGATCCATCATTAATCGATTTTTATTCTTCTTACGATCCGTATGCTCCGACTCCAAAAGATATGGATAAGCATAAAAAATTCCAGGAAAATCTAGATGAAAAAGAACGTAACTTTTTAAAAGAAAATCCATATTACTATGAAATTAAATTAAAAAATAATGGCGGTTTAGTCATGCCTGTTATTTTACAATTTCAATATGAAGATGGAACAGAAGAAGTAGTCAGAATTCCTGCGGAAATATGGCGATTTAATCACGAAGAAATTTCGAAAGTTTTCCCGACAAATAAGCGTGTAAAAGAGATTGTGCTCGATCCGTTTTTAGAAACCGCAGATGTGGATACATCTAACAATTATTACCCAAAACGTCAAAAAGAACCATCTAGATTCAAGGTATTTAAAAACAGTCAGCGTGAAACTACGAACCCCATGCAAGAGGCTCAAAAACGGGATCGTTCTTAGTTTATACAATGTATAAATATCTGATTATCAGTTATTTAGTTGTTGTTTTGTCGGGATAGAAAGTCTTCTAGACTGGCGTTAAATTCCTGTGGATATTCCATCATAGGTGCGTGGCCACACTTATCTATAAAGATTAATTCGGATCCGCTGATGGCTTCATGAAATTGCTCACCTACGTAGTGTGGTGTGATCGTATCCTGCTTTCCCCATATGAGTAAAGTCGGCACTTTTATTTCATCTAATCGCTCCCCAACATTATGTCGAATGGCTGACTTGGCCGTGGCGATCACACGAATGGCTTTATTACGATCATTGACAATATCAAATACTTCGTCAACCAATTCTTTTGTTGCTATAGCAGGATCATAAAATGTATCTGCAGTTTTCTTTTTTATAAAATCGTAATTACCTCTTTTTGGAAATGTAGAACCCATTGCATTTTCAAATAATCCACTACTGCCTGTAAGAATTAGAGAATTAAGTTTTTCTTGATTTCTAAGTGTATATAATAATGCAATATGTCCACCGAGTGAATTTCCTAAAATATTAATATTATGATATCCTTGATGTTCTACAAAATTTTCCACGTGGCTAAGTAGGCCGTTGATAGAAACTTTTCTTAGCGGCATGGTAAACATGGGCAATAACGGTACGACCACATTGTATTTATCACCGAAATGTGACAGGATACCTTCGAAATTGCTCAAAGCTCCAAACAAACCATGCAGGAGCAACAATGTTCGCTCTCCTCCCTGTGTCTCTAAATATTGGAATTTGCCTACTTCTTTGATTTCGTATCCCATCGAATTGGAAATATAGTGATTTATTCACTGGCTACTTGCGAAGCGATAGCAACAAAATCATATAACCGAGAAACATGATCCCGACGAGCTGATGTAGACTACCCAATACGAGCGGGACCTGACCTATACAACTGATCAATGTCCATACACCAAGAATCACCTGAAGACATAGGATACCGAAGGCTATTCTCATTTTATTGTCCGAAAATCTGAACGCATATATCGCATAGGCTATGAACAGACCGTATGCAGTACCCCGATGTAATATTTGTACAATTGCCGGCACAAACGTGATGCTATCATACTCTTTAAACGCTCCCCAATTCCAATTTTCAGCTTGTCGTAACACTTCTGGCCAATACGTTCCATTCATGGATGGCCATGTTGGAAAAAATAATCCAGCTTTCATACCGGACATCAAGGCACCAAGTAATATTTGTATAAATACCACAATGGTTAATGTCCACAATTTCTTTTTCGTTAGGACTGATGGTTTCCAACTATTATGAGCTCGCTGTCTATAATCAACTGTCACGTAAACCATAAAACAAAAAAGTAGGACAGCTAGGCCCAGATGAAGCATTAATTTGTAAGCATTCACCCACGGTCTATCAACTAAGCCACTCGCTACCATGATCCACCCAAATAATCCTACCACACCACCAAAGAAAACAGCCAGCAACAACTTTTTATTTATATCAGCATCTAATTTGCCCCTAGCTAAAAATATGACAAAAGGAATCAGAAAAACAAAGCCCAGAATCCTTGCCCAAAGTCTATGAAAATATTCCCAGAAATAAATAAACTTGAATGACGACAAATCCATACCCGCGTTTATCTTTTCATACTGCGGTGTTTCCTTGTAGGCGTCAAACTCCGTAGCCCAACTGTCAGCATCCATGGGAGGCAGGGTACCAGTCACAATTTCCCATTTCGTGATGGACAAACCCGAACCGGTCAATCGCGTTATACCACCCAGTAATATCTGTATGAATACCATGATGACACCAACCCACAACCATCCTTGTACCGCACGACTATATCGCATAAGGGTATTTGTTATTAATCAATGAAATTAACAAACCGTAATCTATAAAGATCAAAGTGACGAACCTTTAGACACAATATAAATAGCACGAGGATCAGGGTGCCGCGCTTGGCCTGCGGGCGGACAGGAACCCTGAGCCGACAACAGGAAATATATACTCATTCATTTTTCAATTTGGAGATCGGCTCAGGGTTCATTCGCACTTTGTGCTTCGTGCACCCTGATCCTTGTTAGCCAAAACCCGTAATAATTTATAACTGTCTTTTTCTTTAAAATATTAAAATACCCTTATTATTAGTACTGTTAATATGTGGATAACTTTATGCGAATAGAAACTTCATCGGATACATGTATCAGAGTTTCCTAAATGCGAGATGTTATATACATATATGAAAAAATAAATATGTTTTTCGACGCTATGGGAACACATTGTTAAAAGGATAATTTATCTATATAATATTATGAAGTTATTCACACCATAATTAGATGTATGTGAATTACTGTGTATAAAAATGACTTGTATACACTCGGTTGTGGACAAAGTCATTTCATAGATAGCTCGTAATCATTGAAGTAAATAATGTAATATTACAAATGTGAAAAAGAAAATGGCATGAGACTAGTTATACAACGAGTTACAGAAGCTGGAGTGAAGATCCCTTCAGAACATTATGAAGCGAGCATAGGTCCTGGATTATTAGTTCTGTTAGGTGTTGAATCTCAAGATGGTGATGAAGATATAGAATGGTTGTGTAGAAAGATGTGCCATATGCGCATATTCAATGATGAAAACGAAGTCATGAATAAATCTGTCATTGATGTCAATGGCGAAGCGCTGATCATATCACAGTTCACGTTACACGCCAGCACCAAAAAAGGCAACCGTCCCTCCTATATTAAAGCTGCAAAGCCAGATATCGCTATTCCCCTTTATGAAAAATTCATCGCAGCGGTACAAGGAGCCGGTCTCCAAACGAAACAAGGTATTTTCGGGGCAGATATGAAAGTTTCGCTAATCAACGATGGTCCGGTTACTATTATAATTGACTCCAAAATCAAAGAATAATGCATATACGTGAATGGCAAAAAGAAGTGGACGAATGGATTAAGACATACGGTGTCCGCTACTTTGATATAAAGACGAATATGCTCATCCTCTCAGAGGAACATGGTGAGCTTAGTCGACTGATTGCCAGGCGATACGGAGAGCAGTCGTTTAAGAAGCCAAAATCTCAGGACGAAGTAGATGCTGCGATTACCGATGAAATTGGTGACATCCTCTTTGTACTCACTTGTATCAGTAATCAACTCGGTATAGACCTCGAAACCGTTACAAAAAGTAACCTTCAGAAAAAAACTAACCGTGATGCAAGTCGACATATTCACTTGAAGGACAAACCATCAGATTAGCAATAACATCTACCATTCATGATGCTTCGTGTTGACTTTCAATAGAAGAGGGGTTGACACAACAAAAAATGTATTTTTGCATTCTTGTAAGCAAACGCACTAATAATGGCGAAAACGAAGAATCGGTATACGGATAAAGAGCTGGCTATGTTTGATAAGCTCATCGATGAGAAATTGACGCACGCCCAGTCACAACTGGATTTTTATGAAAAGCAATTAGCCGATCTAGCTGATAACGCTGACAATAAAATGAAAGCACTTGACGACGCGACCGGAACGATCGAAGCGGAACGAGTCAGTGAACTGGCCGTTCGAACCAAAAAGCATATCGTGCATCTGCAAAATGCTAAGTTGCGTATTCAAAATAAGGTATATGGTATTTGTCGTGAAACAGGGAAACTCATATCTAAAGAGCGACTAAAAGCTGTTCCACATGCCACTTTGAGTATCGAGGCAAAAGAATCGAGATCATAGAATAACCATCTGAAGAAAAACAAAAACCTTTGTCAAAAAAGACCAAATTAATTATCGTAGTTGCTGTCATCCTGTTTTTAGATCAGGCACTCAAAATATGGGTGAAAACGAATATGACATACGGAGAAGAATTTTCCATACTCGGATTGTCGTGGGCACGCATGCATTTTGTGGAAAACAATGGAATGGCATTCGGTATAACCTTTGGAGGTGAAGCGGGAAAACTGGCACTCAGTTTATTTAGAGTATTTGCCATCGGGTTATTAATTTATTTAATTAATCAATTGTATAAAGCCAAGGAACCTTTCGGATTATTGGTTTGCTTCAGTATGATATTAGCCGGTGCTATTGGAAATATGATAGACAGTGCTTTTTATGGTTTGATGTTTGAACAATCATCGCCACACTCCGGTAACTTTGCTGAGTTTGTCCCTTTTGATGGGTACGGATCATTCTTGCATGGAAAGGTTGTCGATATGTTTTACTTTCCGCTGATCGATACAGTACTTCCAGAGTGGGTACCATTCAGAGGAGGTCAGCGATTTGAGTTTTTTCGACCTGTATTTAATTTAGCTGATGCAGCTATTTCTGTAGGAGTAATTTCTCTTATATTATTTCATCGAAAGTTTTTTACACAATCGAAGAAAACAGAAACTCCTGAAAAAGAAGTGCAAGTAGTGACGGAGTAAATTCATTTATACTATCATAATACCCAAAGGTATTTTTCATAGAAATTAATCCAAAACACTATTTTATAAAAGCTCTACCGCCGCATCTTTTTATCAAGGAAGGAGTATATAAATTGCAGATAACCATCGGCAATATAATGACCAGGTGATTAATTACAAATCACTTATTGCTAAACATGACAGTTACTTCCTATGATGATAGCTTCTGATAAAATCCAGAAATTAAAAAGTTGGGAGGAAAAATAGGGGGATGGGAAGTCTAAATAGTAGAGGTTTACGCTTATACGGCTACACGTTGGTTTTCTAAAGAAATAAAATTACCGATTGCCTTTTCTGTGCGTTCCAAAATCGGATAATCTAACCGATAAAGGATGTACTTGCCATCTCGTTTTGCGTGGACAATACCTGCCATGCGCAAAACTTTCAGGTGTTGTGATGTGATCGATTGCTCTAGTCCGAGCGCTCGATAAATTCTGTTGACGTTGATCTCGCCATGTTTGTCGATGTACTCCAAAATCCGCAATCTAAGCGGATGTGCCAATGCATATAATACATCGACGGAATACTGTAGCCTTTCAACGTTGAAAGTTACTTTCGTTTTTCCCATTCGTTTTCTTATTTATTTGTACTAAAACTTAATGACCTTGTGACAAATATCTACAGAAAACTATATATGACAAATTTTTTTAATAAAAATTTATCCTTTACTTCAGGCAGACCGACTTAATTAATTGTAATTCAATTACTTATACGCGAAAAAAATTTATATAAAAATTTGTGTTATCCGGCCAATTCTTCTACTAAACGCGAAATTTGGGCAAGTCTGTCCTTATCCAGCGAGTAATAGATGAACTTTCCTTCTCGCTCGGTCGTCACCACTCCGGCACGACGTAGGATAGCGAGATGCTGTGACGCCACAGACTGCTCCAAACGCAATTTGATGTAAATATCGGTCACCGTGAGTGAATCACTCTCCTCCAAAAGGTCGATGATGCGTTGTCTTAGCTTATGGTTCACAGCTCTGAGGACCAAGACGGCTTTTCTCAGATTGGCATAGTCCAGGTGGATGTCTTTCCCTCCCTTTCTAAACGTTACGTTTTCATTGTTTTCATTTCTCATCTTGACAGGTATATTTTTTAATCATGGAATTTTCCTAGATCAGTACGAAAACCATACCAAACAGAACAAATGATGAAAAAAAAATACGTGTATGGCTCTTGAAGCCAGTCGTATATAGAATTTAATAATACATAAACGAATGATTATCTGAAATAGTTTCTTCTATTTCATTGATTTTTTGATAGAAACGCACAATAAAAAAATTGTATACGACGTGGGACATTGGTGAGTAAGTCGACGAAGCGAGCTCTAGACTGCAAGGAATTGGACAAGTAAATTATTGATTTGACGCATCTATTGGAACACAGATATATATGGGTTCTTTGGTAATACAACTGGCATATACAAAGTACTTATGGCGTAAGACGTTTGGCGTATTGCTGCTAGTTCCCATTAAAAGAAGCTTAAAATCCGTGGCGAAAGATTATGGGAACTAGTCCAGTGGATGTTTCTTTTTGGACACCGTAATGTTCGGAGGCTTTATATACAGTGGCTCACAGTAAGCCAGGTCGCTAAACTCTTCATTGACGAACATAGACCAGGCTTGATCAATCAGAAACGAAGCGTCACAACCTAAATCGCTGATTATTAAATTCTTAGATTCATTCACCTCAGGTAGAATTTCGGATACTTTATGAGCACCGTTGCCTCCGATGATGTAGGTCACGGAGTCATCCATCAACGATGAAATGACTTCAGTATTCAAAATGAGTGGATGAGGAGCCTTCGTTACAGCTAGCTTTGCATCAAAAAAGGCAGCATATACTTCCTTTCTGCGCGCATCGATCATGGAGATGTAACGCGCATCGGTATGTTGCTGTGCTGCTTCACGCAATCCCCATGCAAGACTATATAATGTATCTACTTCAATCAATGGAATCGAGCAAGCCAAACAAAGACCCTTTGCCGTTGCATAACCAACTCGCAATCCCGTATACGACCCCGGCCCTGTGCTGATAACCACGGCAGCCAAATTTCCATAACTTACTTGATGGTGATGCAACAGATCATCGATCAAGGTTGACAACTTAGAGATGTGCATCAGCGGTTCTTCAGCGCGGACTTCTTGAACCAATTGACCTGACTCGGCTAAAGCGACCGAACAGATGTCGGTGGAGGTTTCTATGTGGATGATGTATGCCATTTTCGGCTGGTAAGTTTATGAATTTTATTGAAGTTGATAACGTCTATCAAAATATCGATCTGATATTGACATGCTGAAACGAAGTAATCCGTAAAGTCGACTTCGGCGATCATAAGAGACGCATCTATACATGCCATTTAAACCACGGAGGTTTCCATTTTATAGTTGATAAATGACATTTATTAACAATGTTAACACCTTCGTTAATTACGTTTTCGTTTATCTGACCAGGGCAGGAAGAAATCAAAAAGACCATTGAGATGATAATTAAGCTTTTAATATGCATTAACAGTTACAGATTTTTAGATCAGAAATAAATGGTTTATGTATCGAAAAAAAATCGCCTCCTCCGAAAAACGGGGAGACGATTTTTTAATTAACTAAATTTTATTATTACCCTTTTTTCTTGCAACCAGCTGCAGCTTTTTTGCAGCAGTTCGCTTTAGGTTTTTCACCATCTTCCATGACAGCAGATGCGACTTGCTTTTCTGATGCGAGTTTGTCTTTACATAAGCGCTTGCACTCTTCTACGGACATACCCATCTTCTTAGCACAGGCTTCGAGAGATGTACAACACGACTTGGTGGAAGTCTCTGCTTCAGTGCTGGCTAAGCGGGTGATTTGATTCATATCAGTAGAAGCAACCGCGCTTTTGCATTGTTTTTTACAGAGCGCTCTGCATTCGTCTAATGTCATGCCCATTTTCTTGGCACATGCTTCCGTGGGAACACATTCCTTTTTAGACTCTACTACTTTGGCCTCTTGTGCAAACGAAAGAGCACAAAACATGAAGCACGCGATTGATAAACAAATAAACTTTTTCATAATTGTCAAATTTTAATTTTAACTCAGTGCCGCTGAGAGACCGGTGTGTATGAATTACACTACAAATCTATTGCAGATGCAAAGCCTTTGATGTGTAAGACTTGACAAAGCCATGTTAAAAACCTGTTAAACGCCTGATTATCAGTCAAAGATGTTGTCTCTTTGTAAAAACTGATGAATCACCATTGAAAGACTTCTTCTCCAAATATAATGTTCCTATTCTGTTTGCCGTCGTATGTCTGTCGTTGCTGACGCTCATGGCTTTCCAAGTCATATGGCTGAAAGACTCCAGGGCTTTGATCCAAGAGCAGTTCGATCAGAAAGTCAACTTGGCCATGGGAAGTGCACTAACCGACTACAATGCCAAGCATAAAACAAATCTAAACCTGGACGACTTGCAAAACTGTGATTCTGATCAGTTATATAAATTCTTCCCAGTTGAAGAGACGGCCGCGTCAAAGGTTGATCAAAAAGAATTAATATCCAGCCTTGGGTTTTATATGTCGTTTTACGGAATTGATGAAAAATATAAAGCGGAAGTTTTTGAAAATAGTTGTCAAGTTAGCGATGAAACCTATTGTTGCGCCTTGCCTACAAAAACAAACTGTGTAGAAAAATATAGCCTTGGCGTATCATTTATTTCCAGAGAAGATTATTTATCCGATCAAATGCGGTTTATGATTATTTCTTCAGTACTTATATTTTTATTATTGGCCGCTGTTTCTTTTTACATTTTGCGGGCACTCATTAAACAGAAAAGAATTACTAGAAATAATATTGATTTTTTCAATAATACTGCGCATGAGTTGAAGACGCCATTGACTAATATCACCCTGGCCATAAACTTGCTAAGTAAAAAGAACGAGGCTGTAGCTGATAGCCACTATTCAGGAATCATTAAAAGCGAAAGTTCTAAATTGAAGAAGTCCATTGAACGTGTTTTGTACTTGTCAAAACTGGAAAGTGGTGAGCATCAAATCAATTCAGAACCAGTTGACCTTAAAGAAATCCTTTCGAGTATTGTCCAGGACATGAACATGCGGACAGAAGCACGCGGTGGAAAAATTCATTTATCTATGCCATCAGGCCAAGTAATCGTTCAAGGAGACCACTATCACCTGAGCAATGTTGTGTGCAATTTGATTGACAATGCTTTAAAATATTGCGATTCACAGCCCGAAATACGCGTCGATTTAACCGTTCATGATGACCAAGTGACACTGAATATCGCAGACAATGGCATTGGAATCAGTAAGTCCGACCAGCAACACATATTTGAAAAGTTTCAACGCGTCAATACCGGCGACATTAGAGAGGCGACAGGTTTTGGTATCGGACTGTCGTACGTCAAGAAAATAGTCGAAATGCACAAAGGTCTAATTCAGGTGCACAGTGAACTGAAAAAAGGCAGCGAATTCAAATTGACATTACCGAAAATATGAGTATGACGGATCACATATTACTCGTGGAAGACGACTTAAACCTCGGATTTTTGTTGATGGATTTTCTAGAAGACCAAGGTTTTCAAGTAAAATTATGTCGTGATGGACTTGCCGGCCTTGAAGCCATCGAAAAATCACACTATCAACTGGCCATATTTGATGTCATGATGCCAAAAATGGATGGCTTTTCATTGGCTAAGCAAATTCGAAAAAAAGGAATTAAAATGCCGTTTATATTTCTAACCGCTAAGTCGGTCAAAGAAGATCGATTAAACGGATATGCGATTGGAGCTGAAGATTACATCACAAAACCGTTTGAAGAAGAAGAACTACTTTGCAAAATTAATGTGATACTCAGAAGAAACGAAAACGACAAATTTGCAAAAGCACCAACATTATTTAATATCGGTAATTTCCAATTTAATTATGACCGACTGGAGTTGTCAAGTCCAGAAGGTGTAAAGCGCTTGACCGAAAAAGAAAATGAGGTACTGCGCCTTCTATGTATTAATAAAAATATCGTGTTGAAACGCGACGATGCGGTAGAACACATTTACGGTAAACGTGATTACTTTCTTGGTCGAAGTTTTGACGTCTATATTTCTAGACTTCGAAAACTATTAGCAGCTGACCCCTCGCTGTGTATAGAAAACGTATTCAAGGTAGGATTTATCTTGAATGAGCGCGTGGTGGATGAAAGGTGATGGAAAGAGGAATTATCGAATCATTTCAAAAAAAATTATAGGTGACTCGCTTGACTCGCGATGCTTTCTTCGCCAGACAATTCTAGGACCGAATATTCTTAATAATATCCAGTGCCCCTTTCGTAAGCGATTCAATCTTTTCATAATTATAGGCTCCATTCTCGTGTTTGACCATCAGTTTCGAACCCATACCCACGCAATAAGCTCCTGCACCGAACCATCCTTTGAGATTGGCCTCATCGGGCGATACGCCACCAGTAGGCATGATATTCGTCCACGGTTGAGGAGCACGAGCTGCTTTAATAAATCCAGGTCCGTAGACTCCACCAGGAAAGAGCTTCACAACTTCACATCCCATCTCCTCGGCAGTGGCAATTTCAGTCAAGCTGCCGCAGCCTGGCGACCATAGGACTTTCTTGCGATTACAAGCGATAGCAATATCTTTTCTAAACACGGGCGTTACGATAAAATTGGCACCCAGCTGCATATATAAAGAAGCCGCTCCGGCATCAGTTACCGAGCCAACCCCCATGATTAATTCGGGCATTTCTTTCGCCGCATAAACGATAAGATCACGAAAAACTTCATGCGCGAAATCACCTCGGTTGGTAAATTCTAGTAAGCGAGCACCGCCGTCGTAAATAGCGTGCAATACTTTTTTTCCAATTTCTACAACAGGATGATAAAATAAAGGAACCATTCCTGTTTCGCCCATTACCCGTGCCACTTCCATTCGTGAAAACCTCGCCATGAAATAAAATTTATTATTTAATAAATTGATTAATGTTGAAAACGTATATATTAAAAACCAATCTCGAATTTAGCCAAAAGCCAATCCCGACATGGTCGAAATCTATGATTTCGCTTCATGTCGTGGATGCTCGACATTGAGGCAAAATTGTAAATTTTGGTTAATGTCGGCAAAGCCAAAAGCCAACTTACCGACTCACCCGCCCACTAGCATCTCCTTGCATCAATTTCTCAACCTCCGCTACTGTCGACAAATTGGCGTCACCGTAAATCGTATGTTTCAAACAGGAGGCTGCAACAGCAAAGTTCAGTGCATCTTGGTCGTCCGTGTAGTTTAGTAGCCCATAAATAAGACCGCCCATAAAGCTATCACCACCGCCGACGCGATCGACGATATCGGTGATTTGATAAGTAGGAGCGGTGAATAATGTTTTGCCATCGTACAAAACTCCAGACCACGTATTATGTGAGGCGCTAATCGACCCCCGTAATGTGATAATGGCTTTTTTACATCGCGGAAACTTTTCCATTAATTGTTTTCCTACAGAAATATATGCGCCAGCATCGATGGTATCGCCTTTTGTCACATCAACTCCTTCAGGATGGATATCGAAATGCTTCTCGGCATCTTCTTCGTTACCGAGAATCACGTCACATCCAGCGACTAATTCAGGCATGACTTCTGCGGGAGACTTGCCGTACATCCAAAGCTTCTTACGATAATTTAAGTCCGTTGAGACAGTAATTCCCATTTTGTTTGCCATTTGAATCGCTTCTAAGCATGCGTCAGCCGCTCCTTGAGATATGGCCGGAGTGATTCCTGTCCAATGAAACCATTGAGCGCCTTCAAAAACTTTTTCCCAGTCCACCATACCGGCTTCAATGGTTGACATCGATGAATACGCGCGATCATAAACCACCTTGCTTCCACGACTCACAGCACCTATTTCTAAAAAATATATACCTAAGCGCTCGCCACCACGCACGATGTTTGCAGTATCAACACCACGCTTACGCATTTCCATCAATGCGCAATCGCCTATATCATTTTGCGGTAATCGAGTCACAAAGTCAACTGGTATCCCGTAGTTGGCCAACGAAACCGCGACGTTACTTTCTCCTCCTCCATAGATGACATCGAATGAACTTGCTTGAGAAAATCGACGCAAATTCGGTGGAGTCAATCGCAACATGATTTCACCAAACGTAACTACTTTCTTCATATCTAAAATGTTGTTTTATTTCGAATTAAAAATTAATTAGAAATTTCTAAATTAATTTTTAAAAGTTATTAATATTATTTTATAAAATGAATTAACTGAATGCTAACCCACCATTAATATCAAAGTTTGTTCCTGTAATAAACGAACTTTTCTCGGAAGCTAAATACACGACCAAGTCAGCAACTTCGTCTGGTGTACCTTCTCTTCTGACGGGTGTCTTACCCGCAACATTCTCACGGATGTTGTCAGGTGTAAAGTCGTCATGAAACTTTGTGCCAATCAACCCAGGACAGAGAGCATTGACGCGAATGCCTTTAGGTCCAAGTTCTTTTGCCATTGCTCTTGTAAACGTCGTGACAGCGCCTTTAGAAGATGCGTAAAGGGAAGATCCACCTCCACCTCCGTCTCGTGCTGCGAGCGAAGATAGGTTAATGATCGAGCTACCCTTACCCATCAACGGTTCGAAAACCTGCATAACGAAAACGGTCGCTTTGAAATTTACATCCATAACGAGGTTGTAAAAATCCTCATCGAGTTCTTGAAGTGTTTTGCGCGCGAAAAGTCCACCCGCATTATTAACCAAAATATGAACTTCATTACCAAAAGCTTTAACGGCTTTTGCTTTCATATTTTTAATATCACTCAATTTTGACACATCTGCTTTTACGGCTATGGCCTCGCCTCCAAAAGCTTTTATTTGTTCTACTGTCTCATTGGCACCCGCTTCCGAATTATGGTAATTAACAACCACTTTGGCTCCTTCTTCTGCTAATTTGATAGATATCGATCTACCTATATCTCTTGATCCGCCGGTAACCACGGCAACTTTACCTTTAAACATATCCATTAAATGATAATTAAATTTTACTTAAATCCCCAATGCTTGACCACCACCAACTTGAATTGTTTCTGCCGTAATGAATGCAGCATCTTTACTTGCTAAAAATGAAACAACTCCTGCAACATCTTCTGGCTGACCTAATCTTCCGAGCATAATATTATTGGCCCATGAAGCAAACACTTCAGGTTTTGTCGATTTGATTTGTTTATGAAATGGCGTATCAATAGTACCAGGAGAAACGGCATTAACGCGAATTCCATATTCTGCCAGATCTTTTGCTAACGCTCTTGTGATGGTATGGACGCCAGCTTTAGATGTTCCATAGATTCCGGCTCCAGGTCCTCCCGCATTCCAAGCGGCGTTTGATGTATAATTTATAATAGTCGGATGCTCACCATTTTTTAGAAAAGGGATGGCCGCGCGAGATGCAAAAAACACGGAGTCTAAATTTAAAGCCATGACATTTCTATAAAATTCAGTGGTCATTTCTTCGAACCGTGATCGTCCACCGAGGCCACCAGCGTTATTGACCAACACATCAATTCGGCCATGCTTTTCACCTATCTTTTTAATATTCGCAGTGACCTGATCTTCTTTTGTCACATCGAATCCGTAATAGGTTGCGTCGATACCTGCATCTACCAACTCCTTTGCGCGACTAGCACCCGCATCATCATTAATTCCATTTATGGCGACTACGTACCCATCTTGCCCCAATCGCTTGGCCACTTCGAAACCTATTCCGCCAGTGGCACCAGTTACTATTGCTACTTTATTATTACTCATTGTATTATAATTTTTTAATTAAAGAAACAAGCATTAAAAGCTAAACTTTAAGCTATAATGTTTTTATTAAATATTAAAAAGAAGAAACTTTTGGTTCGAGTGGTTCTATTTTTGGACAGAGTAACCATATACTCGCCATCGCAATAATTGCGAGTACCGCTCCTACAATAAATGCAGGTGTATAATTACCACCAGCGGTTATCCATGGAATAAAATACGTTAACCCTGCAACCGCAAGTTTTGCGGCTGTACCGGCAAACCCTGACAATGTTCCTACCGTTTTCTTTCCAAAAAGATCACTAGGAATTGTCTGCACATTTCCAATTGCAGTTTGAAATCCAAATAAAATAACGGCCATCAAAAGCACAGCTCCAACCGGTCCACCCGGATTCGACATAGCTAATAATGCAGGTAGCATAATTAAGCAACCCAGTGTGATGACCAATTTTCTGGTTTTATCGACAGTCCATCCGGCTGTCAACCTATTTTGAGCTAATAAACCTCCAAACCAAGCACCGATCATAGCACCGACGTAGGGCACCCAACCATAAATACCGATGGTCTTAACGTCCATCCCGTACACTTCTGATAGATAGATCGGAATCCAAAAAACGAATAACCACCAAATCGGGTCAATCACAGCTGATGCAATAATGACTCCCCAGCTCTCTTTATGACTCAATAACTCTGATGTATTCGGATTATATCCTGAGTCGTCATCTACTTCAATCTGCTGACCGCTGATAATATATTGTCTCTCATCTTCAGTTATCCATGGGTGCCTGTGTGGCGGGGCTTTTACCAAATATAACCATGGCAAAAGCCATAGTAGTCCGACGAGACCCACTACAACGAAAATCATTTGCCAACTTAAATAAACAGTCAGAAAAGCAATCAAAGGAATAGAAATGATACCTCCGATTGCTGCACCAGAATTGAAGAGTCCCTGCGCAAAGGCGCGTTCATTTGTCGGAAACCATTCCGAATTAGCCTTTGCGGCACCAGGCCAGTTACCGGCTTCGGCAACTCCTAATAAACTCCGAAAAATTCCGAAGGTTAAAATTCCTTGCGCAAAAGCATGGAGAGCTGTCGCGATTGACCAAACACCGATAGAAACTGCGAATCCAAGACGGGTTCCAATCCAATCAAATATTTTACCAAATATCGCTTGTCCTATTGCATAAGAAAAAACAAAAATCACAGAAATATTTGCATAGATTTCTTTGCGTTGATCTGTTGTTTTATCTGGAAATAAATCCGGAGCAATTTCCGGCCACAAGACACCTAATGCCTGTCTGTCAATATAATTAATAACTGTCGCGGCAGCGATGAGTGCAATGACCCACCACCGTAGACCATTGATTGTTTTTAGTGCAGCTTTTACCATTATGATTCTTTCATCGGGTAACCAAGAAAGTCTTCACGCGCCGGGCTAAAAACGTCAATCAATACGCCTGGTTTTGTACATACACACCCGTGCATGACATGAGGAGGGATATAGTATGAATCACCACCTTTAATAGTTTTAACCTCGTCTCCAATCGTCATTTTGAACTCTCCACTTTCGACGTATGTGACTTGAGAGTGATAATGTTCATGGAGTTGACCCTCAGCACCTGTTTCGAATTGAACCTTGACGAGCATGATTTTACCGTCATACCCCATCATCTGTCTTTTAAGACCAGGACCCACTTCTTCCCAAGCGGTTTCATTTCCGAAGAAAAATTCTTTTGTTGGTTTAATTTCCATGACTATATTTTTTAAATAAACAAATATGTTTTGATGTACTAAAATTATAATTTGACGATTTTCGATAGCAAACATGTAAAAAAAAGGCCGCTAATAATTATATATTATTTGACATCCTCGAATTTTTCATACTGCACAAACTCATCGCCGTAAAGCGCAATATAAGAAAAATGCTATGAGTAAAGCAGTTTCAAAAAAGAGAAAAATCAGAGACCAATAGGTCTCTGAAATTCCAATATGAAACAACATTGAACACTTACTTACATTTAATAAAACAATTAATGTTTCACTTCAAGGCTAAAAAAATTCACCTTTGCAAAAGCACCGGCGTCCCGCGTTTGAAGATAGTTTCCAGCTTTAAAGTAATTTTCGAAAACACCCCACTTTTCGAAATGGACATTTTCGTAAACTTTGAACTCATTGTTATTTAATATAACAACTAATTCTCCGTCGTTAGCTTGAACTTCCAGTTTAAATTTTCGAAAATCTACACGCTCATCGAACGTAAAACCATCGTCATCTTCCCAAGAGTCTTTATGAAGCATTTCGATATCGCTGGCATTTAAATCTTTTAATTGTTTAGTTTTCACTCGTATCTTCCCATCCTGCCAATAAATTTTCAATATCGGAGGTGCGTCATTATCTTTTTTACCAATAAGGTCTCGTTGCGCATTCGTCAGGCGGCCGTGAATCTGCATGACGATCACTTTATGATATTTGCCGTTTTCGTTTTTAGAAACCTTATCCATGGCCAACGAACCTTTCATAACACCGCCTTGAGCAAAAGTCCAGTTGACTGAATTGCTGCCTGGTTTTATTTGCTCTCGGAGCTCGGTCCTGGAATATTTGGAATTGGCTGTTGAGTTTTTTGGCTCAGTATAAAACGCTAATCCCCCGCGCTCTTCATCATCAAACATGTATGGCTTAATGATTTCATTTGTCGCATAATCCAATATTCCAGGAGGACTGATTTCTAACGGTTTCCCGATCGGTAATGTTAATTTCCAATGGTTTAAATCTATTTTGGTTTTCTTTTTTTTATTAACTTTCTCAGATGCCATGAGGTTACTGCCACCAGAATCAGAGCCTGTTGGCGAAATAAAAGCAAAGCAAATGAAAACTAAAACCCGAAACATAGAAAAAAACAAAATTATAAATTACACAGAAATAATTTTTACTCAACTAATTCGATAGAAATATCATCAACGCGTACTTCTGTCATGTCATTGGAATCTATCCAAATACCAACGATATCGTTTGCACCTGAATTAAATGCTAGTTCGAGTTTGTGATATCCGTTTGTTTCATCACCCGAACTCAAGTCTCCACCTTGTACGGAAGCAAAGATTGCAGCCTCAGCATCGTCCGGATCTGAATGGCTACCACCAACGATTCCTAATGTTATCATCCCACCGTCAGGTGAAGATTTAAATTTATAGTAGCCGATTAATTTATAATCTGTGTTAGGAGTGATTGCGACTTCTTGATAGCCGAGTCTATCTTCAGGTGCCACTTCAAACTTGGCACCTTGATTACCCGTATGGAAATTTGAACCTCCACTAGTAATTCCAAAGATTGTACGACCTGAAATTCTCCATGAGTCACGACCATCACCCGTACCATCAGGCAAAGCATTGTCTTCAAAACTTGACTCCAAAATCACTGGGACAATGGCCTCAGGCTCTTCAGGCTCAACGACGTCGATATCTTCAGAGTAAGTGCTTTCAGCACCTAAAGCATCCGTTGCAGTCAAGCTCACAGTATATGTACCAACACTAGGAAAGGTGTACTTCGGATCCGTTTCTGTAGAGCTACCTCCGTCACTAAAAGTCCAGGCAAACATGGTAGCACTTGCTGATTCATTAGAAAAAGAGTAAGTTAGAAACGCATCTAATTCTCCTTGCGTGAAAGAGAAATTGGCAGAAGGTGGAGTAGCATCTTCTATCGAACCACTTTCTGGCAATTCGAACTTTTCAAAGTCACTGCAAGAATAAGTCAGTAGCCCAAATACAAACAAGCAGGCAAGAACTTTTATATTATATATTGAATTTTTCATTTTAATTATTTTTAAAATTGAGATTAATTTAATAACCAGGGTTTTGATTTAATAATCCATTACTCAAATTAATTTCTCTTTGAGGAATAGGTAATAATAAGTCCGTACCGCTGAAACTATATCCGTTTGCTGATGAAAATTCTGATAACACATCTTGTGCAACACCAAAACGGACTAAATCATAAAAGCGGTGATTTTCAAAAGCTAGTTCTACTCGTCTTTCATCGAGCAACATTTGCTTTGTAATACTGCTTACTGCATCTGTTAAACCTGCACGGTTTCTCACTTGCTGAAAAGAATTCAATGCAGCGGAAACAGAGGTTGTTTGACCACCTGCTAGAATTGCTTCTACATGCATCAGAAGGACATCAGCGTAGCGTATCACGATCCAGTCATTTCCAGCAGAAGTGGGATCGTTACTCGTCGCGTCGATATCTAATGACTCATCACCGTTTGGCAAATACTTCACCACTTGATATTGCGTCGGTTGTAAAGCGTCTTGGCGATAAGATAATGGTGTTCGATTACCACCCATTTCATCAAGCGCCATCCGCGCTTCGGTTGTCACATAGTTGACACCAGCAGTACGTCCTACTGCGTTGAGCCACTCTGCAGAAAAATTCTGACTGTCATTTACATTGTCCGGAGCATAGCCAACAGAGAAAATAACTTCACTATTTGATTCATTATAGAAGACATCTTTGAAATCAGTCTCTAAAGCATATGACCCACCCATGATACTTTCACACAATACTTGTGCCTCCGTATAATTATCACCTGTGGTCAAATAAACCTTGGCGAGAAGTGCCTGTGCTGCTGCTTTAGAAGCTCGATTAACAGAACTATTATCTAACCCATCAATAGCAGTTTGTAAATCGCTAATAATAAAATCGTAAATTGTTTCTTTCGCAACGCGAACATACTGTACGTCAGATTCAGAAACCCGAACGATTTTATCAACCATCGGTATATCGCCGAAAAGTCTTACTAGATTAAAATGTGCGTATGCACGAACAAACTTTGCTTCTGCTTCAAAAGCCATTGCAGTTTCTTCTGAAGCTACACCTAAGTTTTCAAGAACAGTATTAGCTCGGAAAATTACATTGTAAAAACTTCTGTAATAATCATCAACAATACCATTTGTAGATTCAATGGTATAACTTTCAAACTGTGCTGCTTCTCCTTCACTACTCTTCGTTCTCGTGTTGTCGCTGCGCATTTCTGTCAAATAAAATTCGACTTGAACAGCGTGATTCAGGTTTGAACTCGTCAACTCTAAGGCATTTACGCCTTGAATTCCATCATACATATTGACAACAGCGGTTTCAAGTTGTGCCTCTGTCGAAAAGAAGGAAGCCCCACTAATGGCAGAAGTAGGCACCGGCTCTAGAAAGTCGTCACTACATGAAACCAAAAGGAACAGTAGACAAAACGACGCTATATAATTTATTTTTTTCATGATTATTTTTTTAATAGATTAAAACTCAATATTTACGCCCGCCGTATAAGATCTGAATATTGGTGAGCCAGCACGTTGGTAACCATACGTTGTTGGACTCGTATCATTAATAGACTCTGGATTGAAGCCAGTATAGTCGTCAGCCGTGATATAGATTAAATTCTGTGCAGCCACATAAATGCGTGCACGAGACAAAAACTTGGTCGATGAAAGCACGCGTTCTGGAATATTAAAACCAATATTCACATTACGTAGACTGACATACGAAGCGTCCATAATTTGATCACTCGTAAAAATCTTTTGCTTAATAAACCCTTGATTCGGCGTTTCAGGAGTAAAATCTTGTGCACTATTGAATTGATTGTACAAATATTGATCAGCAATGTTTCGGACTTCAGCACCGTGACTTCCTTGGAACATAAAACTAAAATCAAAATTTGAAATTCTGAATTCATTTGTCAAACTCCAGATAAAATCAGGATACGGATCACCCAATATTGTCTTGTCATCATCGTCAATCAATCCGTCACCGTTCAAGTCTTTGACGTATATATCTTGCGATTGAGCACCCACTGGATGATATGGGTCTTTAATAAATTCAGCAGGGATTTCATCATCGGCTACCCAGCCATAGAAAGATGAAATAGGATTTCCTTCAAGGTTAATCCACTCTGCAGCACGCTTGCTATCTACACTCTGAATCTGTCCATCGGACTCTGCAAAATCAATGAGTTCATTTTCGTTTCGAGTTGCGATGGCTTTTGACGTCCAAGTAAAGTTCTTTGTACGGACGTTTCGAGTTCGTACTTCGAGTTCAACGCCACGATTTTCAACCTCACCGATATTAACCAATGCATTTGTAAATCCGGTAGTAGAAGAAATAGGGTTAAATAGTAATAATTGATCACTTGTGCGTTTGTAATAATCAAAAGATCCTGTGATACGATTATTAAAAAATCCAAAATCTATACCAGGATTAAGTTCGATTGATCGCTCCCATTTTAATTCTGGGTTTGATATATTCAACGAATTAAATCCAGAAACGATAGATCCGTCAACAACTGCAGTTGAAGAGCCGAGTAGGTTTAAGTAAGGATAATTGTCGATCAGAACATTTCCTGCGTCTAGGGCATTATTCCCTGTCACACCATAGCTAAATCGAACTTTAAATCTAGAAATGAGATCATTGTCTCGTAAAAAGTTTTCATTACCGACATTCCAACCAACAGCTACAGAAGGAAAATCTCCATACTTGTTATCTGTTCCAAATACGGAACTACCATCTCTTCGATAACTCAATGAGATCAAATATTTATTGTCATAGGCATAATTTACACGTCCAAAAAACGACAATAAGTTATTTTCAAATTCTGTAGACTGCGCAAGAGCAATAGTCGTCGCTCCAGACAACGTCTGAATTAAATCTGAATCATATCCCGTACCACGCGCTGCTGAAATTTTATAATCGTTAGACTCAGCAGCCGCACCTAAAATAGCGCTCACACTGTGTTGGTTTTTTTCCATATTATAGGAAAGCATATTGTCCAATACTAAATGGACATTATTAATGTTCGTCAAATCCAATTGTGCAGCACTGGCACCATTTCTGTTTGACATAACACCTTGCCACCTGCGACGATCAGTTTGCTGATAATCACCCGATACGGCAGATCGAAAACTGAAGTTTTTATTAAACTTATATGTTCCGAAAAAACTACCAAATAATTTGAATTTTTCATCTGTTCGATGACGCTCAAGCACTTTGGCTCCAGGATTTGTATTTGATGTATTACTAATATCTACTTCGCCACCGTCGCCATCTAAGTCATAATTGTCAAAGTGTCGTTGTACTGCGTAGTCACCAACTTTTACATCAGGATATACATTTCTGTCGACATATTGAATAGTATTTTCATCGTGATAAAGTGGCAACCAAGGCGTTTGTCTTAATATATCATGTGTCGATCCATCAAAACGTCTTCGATTAGAAAATGACGGGGAGAAGCTAGCTCCAAATGACACTTTATCGCTGATTTTAGTATTAACTTTTAATCGCGCACCGTATTTTTTGAAGTTATCTGTAAGCAATACACCTTCATCATCTAAGTAATTAAGAGAAACACTAAATTTTGTGTTTTCATTTCCACCTCTAGCACTAAGTGAGTGACTAGAAATATTTCCACCATCGAAAATAATATCCTGCCAATCTTGATCAACTCCGATTTGTTGTTTGTATCGTGTACGATCAGAGACAGAACCTGTAGCGGCCATTTCAGCTGCTGCAGTTTCGGCTACAGAGAAATAATAGGCATCACTTTGATGTGCTTCTTTACGACCATAAAATGCATTATATGCAAATTTTGTAGGTCCATCTTTTCCACTTTTACTCGTGATTAATATAACACCATTAGCACCACGTGATCCAAAGATCGACGCAGACGCGGCATCCTTCAATACTTCGAATGATTCGATATCATTCATGTCGAGGTTTCCTAAAAAGTCAGCATCAACAACCACACCATCGAGTACCACTAATGGTCCGGAATCACCTGTGATGGAACCCGTACCTCGAATTCGAATAGTGGGGGCGGCACCTGCTTCACCATCCGTATTTTGAATATTAACACCGGATACCTGTCCAACAAGCGCATCGTCTATCCTAGCGACGGCCATCTGGTCTAGTTTTTTGTTCTCTACTTTTGAAATGGAACCAGTAAGGTGGCTTTTCTTTTGCGTACCATATCCGATGACAACTACTTCATTGAGTAATTCCGTATCAGGGTCAAGCGTAATTTCTAGATTTGACAAGCTTCCTACAGGGACTTCCAAAGGAGCCATGCCTGTATAACTGACTATCAAGACATCTTCTGACTGAGCTTCAATTGAAAATTGACCATCGATATCAGTAATTGTACCAACAGTAGTTCCTTTTTTAAGGACCGTAGCCCCAATCAGCGGTAGACCATCATCGGCAGAATACACCGTGCCGGTAACCGTCTTTGCAGTCAAAGCACCAGCAGTAGTGGGGTTTGACTGTGCGTGCAATGGTGCACTCATAAATAAAAAGAGACAAACCCCTAGCAATAAAAATAAATTGCGATGGAAGTTTTTACCAAGTAAAAGATTGTTTTGCATAACTAGATTTTTGATTCCACTCAATGATTTTTTATTGAGAAGAAATAGTTAATGGATAATTATTGAGTATTAAATTTTTTTTTACTAAAAGATACTACGTCATTTAAATGATTTGTCATAGCCAAGCTGGCAGCCTGCCCGTTTTTATTAATAATATGATCTAGTATCACGTTGTGCTCTTCACTTGCTCTTAAATATCGTTGCTGTGTACACACATTGAATTCGACAAAATTGCTTACGATATCGGGAGTAATAATCAGCATGAGCGAATTCAACACCGAATTTTTTGACGCTTCAGCAATCTTTAAATGGAAAAGTAAGTCTTCTTCAACTGCGGAATGTCCTTGACGTACTTTATCATCATAAGCTCTTAATGCCATTTGTATAGCTATGATATCGTCGGTCGTCCTTCTTTCTGCGGCTAATTGTGCGGTGTTTGTTTCCAGAACCAGCCGTGTCTCGACTAAAGACTCAAAGTCACTTTTTTGAATTTTGAGCACATCAGTGATCAATCCTTCTAGCGCATTCATTCCCATGCCTGCAACGACAGTACCACTCTGTGGAATCGTCTTGAGAATACCATAAAACTCTAATTTCTTGATGGCATTTCTGACTTGTGTTCGCCCTACACCTAGGCGTTCTGAGAGTTTACGCTCGGGTGGAAGTTTATCTCCTGGAGCCAATTGACCTGATGAAATAAGGCTTTGAATCTGCCTGATAATCACATCAATAGGCGTTTCGACTCTTATTTCATTGAAGTTTTCTAACATAGACAATTGGTTGAACAAACCACTGGTTGACCAATATTTTGGTTGACCAAATGTACGCAAATAATCAAAACCACCAAATTTTATCTCATTTTCACACGAAAAGGTAAAATTGAGCTCCACCAAATGAATCCTTATTATCTTTGACAACAATCTGATAACTAGCCAATTAATATGTCAAAGTATAAAATAGCCTTACCAACAATAATTTTATTCATCGCGCTCTTTCAAAACATTCAAATGATGGAGGGGCAAGAAACTATGGAGCCGTTGTGGGTTCAAAAGATGTATGGTCCGCAAGCCGATGTGGAAGAAATCACGGCTTTGTACGAAGCCTATTACCGGACACATCCATTTGAAAAAAACCGGTACACGCAAGACTATAAGCGTTGGCTGCGGAATATCTCACGAGACCTGACAGGAGCCTTCAACCCCAATTTGTCACTGGCAGAGCGGGCTGCGATCAAATCAGAACTGAAGATTTTTCAAAAACAGAGCTTACGAACTCAGCGAAACGCGACATCTACTTGGATTGGTATCGGTCCATATGATTGGGATCATGATGCTGCGAGCCGCAGTTACGCGCCGGGTGCGGCACACATCTACACGGTAGAACAGGCACCGTCAGATGACAATATATTATACGCAGGAACGGCAACTGCTGGGATGTGGAAATCAATCGATCATGGTCAATCTTGGAATTGTATCACACTTGATTTAATGGAAAATCGCGTCTATGCGTTGGATATTCACCCGACCAATCCAGACATTATCGTCGCAGACTTATTTGATAATATTTTTATTTCGCTTGATGGAGGAATGAATTGGTCGCCGACAGGAAATACAACATTTCAAAACTTGACGATGGATGTTTATGATATTTTATTTCATCGAAATAGCGGAAATTTAATTTTTGCGGCAACATCTGAAGGTCTTTATCGAAGTGACGACATGGGTGATAATTGGACCGAAGTTATTTCTAATAAAACACAAGAAATAGAAATTCATCCGACGAACGACGATGTTTTTTATGCGATAGAACAGGTCGGAAATAATACCGGATTTTATCGATCAAATAATATGGGGCTGACATTTACACAGCAGAGTAATGGTTGGCCAACTGCCGGTGAAAATAGACGTGCGGAAATAGCCGTGAGTGCTGATGCACCGGATAAAGTATTTGCTTTATTGACAGGTGTTGTCAATGGTGGAAGCGGTCTTTACGGTATTTATACCTCAGATGATGAAGGGACCAATTGGGCATTTAATTGTTGCGGACCTCAACCCGGCGGACCTGCAGATTTAAATACAGTTCCACCAAATATCAATATGATGGGGTGGTCAGATGTAGGAAGTGACAATGGCGGCCAATATTATTACGACCTGGCTTTGGCTGTATCGCCTACCAATGCAGATTCGGTTTTTGTGGGCGCTGTGAATATGTGGGTTTCCAGCGATGGCGGTCAGTCATTTGTCTGTCCTTCTAAATGGTCGCACTCGTATAAACCGAACTATGTCCATGCCGATATTCACGATATTAATTTTTATGAAAATGGTGAATTATGGATTGCATGCGACGGGGGAATTTTTTATTCAGATGATGATGCCGCGAATATGAATCGTAGCATGACCGGAATAGAAGGAAGTGATTTTTGGGGTTTTGGAGCGAATTATTGGAGCGGCAATGTGATGCTCGGTGGCGCTTATCACAACGGGACATTAATAAAAAATGAAAATGTATACATAAATGATTGGGCGTGCATAGATGGTGGTGATGGAACAGGTGGGTATGCGAATGTAGGAATCGAAAACCGCGTTTATTCAAATTATAATATAAAGGACTTACCGGCTGATCGAACAACACCAATTCCAACACGCGGGTATGCCAACAAACCATACATGCATTACGTCGTTGGTCGGTCTTCGCAAATCACATTTCATCCGAATAATTATAGCCAACAATATTTCGGCAAAGACACGTGCATATATATCACGCGAGATGACCATTATACATCAGAGCCGTTGCATTGTTTTGGGGAGGCCGTGGCGGATGTCGAGATTTCATCAGTCAATCCCGACTATATATATGTGGCCACTTTTCCCAGCCATTGGTCGGAAAAGAAAATTTATAAAACATCTGATGGAGGCACAAACTGGACGGATATCACGCCTTCGACAGCCATCTTTTCGTCTACCAGGTGGTTGCCATATGACTTGACACTTAGCGATACTGATCCAGAAGTGATCTACATGGCGCGTGTCGCCAACTCAGTGGCTACATATGACGGACAGAAGATTTACAAATCATCGAACGGTGGAGTTTCATGGACCAACATGACAACAGCTGAGCTTGATGGCGAACAACTAACCAACATCGTTTTTCAACGCGGGACCCAAGATGGATTATGGGTAGGAACGAGACGCACCGTATACTATAAAAGTGCAAATCAAAGTGACTGGATGTTGTGTAATACGGACTTGCCGGCATCGACATTTTCTACTAAAATGGTCATTAATTATAGAACGCAAACAATTAAAAATGCAACTAACCGAAGTGTGTATGAAGCATCATTAATTGATAATGTTGCGCCGAAAGCTTTAATTACAGTCAATAAAAATCATGTGCGTTGCGCACGCGATACATTTTATTTTTCCGATTATTCTGCTGTATCAGAAAATTCAGCGACGTGGAGTTGGTCGTTTCCGGGGGCCACATATATTTCTTCGACAACTACGCGGACGCCGAAAGTTATTTACGGAAATCCGGGTACATACAATGTATCGTTGTCTGTGAGTGATGCCTACGGAAGTGATGCAATGACATTAAATAATTTTATCGAAGTGGAATCATTATGCAGCGTCGATACGATACCTGGACAGGCACTGCAAACGATTACGTCAGGGGATTATGCGCAATTAAATGTCGGATTATTGACGAATACATTTACCATTTCTGCATGGGTAAAACCCGATGGTATTCAACCGGAATATTCGAGCATATTTATGTCCAATGATGATCAGGCTGGGTTCAATTTCAAGCAAAATAATCTGCTAGGATATCACTGGCCAGGCGGGCAGTGGTGGTGGAACAGCAGCCTCAGTGTCCCGAGTGGCGAATGGTCACATGTAGCCATGACCGTAGATCCTGAAGGCGTGACCGTCTATCTAAATGGTGTTGCTGATCGCCACACTATATCGCTAAACCAAGCCGTCATCAACAGTGCATATATGGCAAGTTATCGGGGGTGGACATCTCGAAATTTCATCGGGGAATTGGATGAAATAACCATATGGAATCGAACATTAAGTGCAACAGAAATCAGAGAATTCATACATCTCACACGAGAAAAAGAAGTGCCTTCAGACCCAACCTTATTTGCCTATTATCAATTTAATGAGGCCGACGGAAATATCTTTTATGACAAAAAAGGAAGTAACCATGCAACAGCGGTCGGTGGATCAATACGATCGATGTCGCTGGCTCCTGTGGGTGCAGGCTCATCGTCTACACAGATTATTTCTGCAGCTGACACATATAATTTTTTGGAAGAAGGAGTGACGCTTCACTTAAATACTATTACAAACCAACCGGTCGTGGTTAGTAAAATTAATTGGACGCCACACGGAAATCTACCGTATGATTTAATATCCGATAAATATTACGCTATTCATGATTTTAGTCCTCAGACGGATTTAATCATTGATACTTTATTTATTCACGATGAAAACCTAGAGTCGAATTGTTCGAATAATTTCATTTTTCATCGAACATTTAATGATGTCGGAAATAATTGGGTAGGTCCTGTTCATCCGGCAGAAAGATGTGAATCGAACACCATGTATTTCTCGGCGCTGAGTGTTAATAAAAAAGCACAATTGGCCATTGGTAGATACGATGGAAACTTCTATGTCGATGAAACGTCAACTTCTTTGTTAGACGGTCGTAGTTGGGAATCAGCTTTTGATCAACTACAAACAGCACTGCATCTCGCTGGATTGTCCGATACGATCTTCGTTGCGCAAGGATTATACGTTCCTCGAGCATACCCACGAAATTGTTTGAACTGTAGTGATTTACGCCAACAAACGTTCAATCCGCGAACAGGAGTGACGATAATGGGAGGCTTCCCGACATTTGGCTCTGCGTTGCACCTGCGTGATTGGGAGTCCTATCCAACCATTTTATCAGGTAGAAGGACTGAGGACCCGGCGTTGAATGTGTATCACGTAGTATATGTAGACGATGTGTCATCGAGTATTAATATGGACGGATTTTACGTAAAGGATGGTCTGGCTAACGGAATATCAAATTTGCAGAAAGAAGGTGCGGCATTATATTGTGAGGGTGGTATTCAACTCAGAGACATTGAGTTTTCAAATCATCATGCCCAGATGAGTCTAGTTTTTGTAAATGGCGAACATGCGGATATTCAGGTTATGGACTCGCGATTAATAAATAGCACGACGGATTCTCTAAAATTAAATGTAGACAATCAAGCTAAAGCACTATTTAATTTTGAAACAACAATAGACTAATAGTCATGACAAATGTAACAACACGGCCAAAATGGTTTTCGATACTCGCGATTGTCGCACTGGTTTGGAATATCCTTGGCATTTTTGGATTTTTCAGCACAGTATTGATGACCGAAGAAATGCTCGCAGCAATGCCGGAAGCTGAGCAAGAAATGAATCGCAACACACCTTTATGGACGAACATAGCCTTTGCCGTGGCAGTATTTGCAGGAACTCTAGGCAGTTTGGGTTTAGTACTGAAAAGACGATGGGCAAAACCACTTTTAATATTATCGTTGATAGGTGTATTGGTCCAAATGTCTTATCCACTTATCGTGGCGAATGGCATCGAAATTTTTGGTCCCGTTCGACTTATTATGCCCGTCATGATCATTGTCATTGGAATATTTTTAATTTGGATGGCGAATAAAGGTGAGCGCGAAGGATGGTTAATTTAAAAAATAGAATAAATCGAAATGGGAAATAAAAGTATATTAATTAATTACGTTGAATTCAAAGCTAAGGACTTAAATGCTATAGAAAAATTCTATGTTACGTGCTTCGGATGGACATTTACAAGTTATGGTCCGAACTACATTTCATTTGAAAATAGTGGTATTGCGGGAGGGTTCGAAAAGACAAGTGAATCAATCACGAATGGAGCCTTGGTTGTATTGGAACACGACAATCTAGAAGCTATCAAGGGTCGAATAATTGATGCTGGAGGTAAAATAACGGTAGATATATTTTCATTTCCGGGAGGCAAACGATTTCAGTTCGAAGACCCATCGGGCAACGAATTATCTGTATGGACGCAACTTGAGTCAGACACTTGATCAATTGAGAAACCACCGTATCTTGCTTTCATGATTATGATCAACAATGTCATCGTCGAGTCCGATGTCTATGAGAACTATTTTGTGTGTAACATCGAGCGATGTAAGGGTGTATGCTGTGTCGAAGGCGACTTTGGAGCGCCGCTTGAGCAGCAAGAAGAGGCCATTCTAGCCGATATTTACGATAAAATTCCTGAATATCTGGAACCTTCCAGTGTTGAGCTCTTGGAAGAAAATGGCCCAACCACATACTACCCAGAAAACAAATCTGTAGGCACACCTGTGCACGAAGATGGTCGCTGTGCCTACGCTGTTTATGCAAAAGATGGAGGCATTGGCTGTGGAATAGAAAATGCATGGAGAGAAGGAAAAATTGATTTCCGAAAACCAATTTCTTGCCACCTATATCCAATTCGTATTAAAGAAAACCCTTCGAATGGAATGGAAATGATGACATATGAGCGGTGGGGTATTTGTAATCCCGCGTGCAGCAACGGAGAAAAGCTCGATGTCACACTTCATGAGTTTGCCAAAGACGCCATTATTCGTAAATATGGTGAAGCATTTTACGATCAATTGCTTGCAGCGGTGGACCAGGTATCAGAATAATACGTCTTATTAATTATGGAGAACCCAAAACCTTACGTTTCTGTTATTATTATTAATTATAATTCAGCTGAGTACACGGTCAAGTGCGTTAATAGCGTGATCAAAGAAACATCAAATGAAGTTAACTATGAAATTATTGTCATAGACAATGCCTCTGCCTATAATGATTATTTAATTATAAAAAAGCATATTGAAAGTCTAAAGCTAGCTAAAATTAGCATACACCGAAGTCTTATTAATACCGGTTTTGGGGGTGGAAACATGGAGGGTGTATCTCATGCAAATGGAAGCTACTATTTGTTTTTAAATAATGATGCAGTGTTGTTAAACGATGCAATATCAACATGCCTCACTTTCATGAAAAACACCTCTGATGCGGCAGTATGTGGAGGCAATATTTTCAACGAAGCGGGAGGTCGAGAAATTAGCTTTGATTACTTCACCTCCTTTGCCCGTGAGGCGTTTGGCAAGAAATTTGTCGAAGTAGTATATAAAAAACCAGATCGAAAGGCGAAACACGAAAGGCCAATCAAAGTTGATTATGTCAACGGAAGCTTCATGCTATTCAATGCTAAGGACTTTGATCGTGTAGGAGGTTTTGACACAAATATCTTTCTCTATTTTGAAGAGAGTGATATTTGCCATCGACTACTTCAGCAAGGCAGGCTCACATATTTTATTCCCGATGCGCACTATTTACATTATCACGGAAAATCAACAGAGAAGGCCATCACTCCAGTCGAGCATAAAATAGAATTAAAAACGTCAATGTTTTATGTTATTAAAAAAAATCTAGGAAGTTTTCAATTTCACGCCTTGCGTATATTTTTTATTTTACGATACGGGGTGTCCTCGTTGATTAAATCAAAAAATAGGCCATTGTTTAGGCATATTATAAATGGATTGCCGATGAGTGAGTCCTTGAGACATGCACAAGAAACTATGAAAAAATAAAACTTGATTTTATCCGACTACTGACTTATCGCCGCATTACTGAAGTTATCTAATGCCGTACTAACCATTTCTAACGTAGTTGAAGAAGCATCATGTCTCGCTGCTATATAATTAATGTTGTTATAGGCCACAAATACATCTCCGTTCTCATCCTCATATACCAACATCTTTTGCGGTAAATCAATCCCGGTTGTCTGAGAGCTTTGCATAATAGGTGTACCAAGCGCGGGATTACCGAAGACAACCAGACGTGTGGGTCTCAGATCCAAATTTACCATTTCGGCATTAGCACTGTGATCCAGTTCGGTGACCACAGTAATATTCGGATTTGCATTTAATGCATTCATTAACCTGGTATAGGTCTCACCAAAATTATTAGAGCTTTGTTTCACAACGATTCCCTGATTGGCAGTTATAGAACCCGCTCCTACCATTGTGACTTGAGCACCAGCAGCGGTTGATGCAAATGTGGATAATGCCGTCGATATGTTATCCAATTCGGTCGTATTTTGAAGGTCATGTCTGTTCTTTAAATACTCGGCATTATTATAGCTCACAAACACGTTTCCCTCCGCATTTTCATGAATAAGCATTTTTTGTGGAAGGTCCAAACCGGCCAATTGATTTTCTTGCATGAGTGGTGTACCGAGCATAGGATTTCCAAATAATAAAACTTTTGTATTTCTCAGAGCCAAACCATTGGCAATTGCATTTCCCGTATGACTGATTTGAGCAATAATAGAGACTGGACCTGCGGCATTGAGCGCATCTTGAATATTTCGGTCGGTTTCTAAAAAATCGTTATTGCTCATCGCTGTACTTAGTCCGACGACCTCGTTATTATTAGATGAATTATTTGCGTCATCATCATTACAAGCAAAGACGAGACCACATATTGCCAAAAGAAAAAGTAAGTTTTTCATAGTTGATTTTATTTCAAGTATCGGACGAATACTCCATGCTAATTGTTCGAATTAACGAGAAAGCGTAATCATGGAAAGACAATTCACAGAGTTTGGTTTAAAAGGCACAACCTTGGTATATTGATTCTATCAGTTGGTATACTAAAAACTAAGTTTCCTATTCTATCAGATACAAAAGTATACGATTCAAAATCTAATTCGAACCTAACCAACGTATTTAAAATAATATGTGGAAGGACCAATTCCCTAACAAAGGAAATTTGGACGCTCCATGCTACAAACAGCCAATTGACAATAGAAGTGAAGATGATTGAACCCAACAGAAACGATTGCTGCACAGAACGTAAGAGTATTTTTTATTCTTTGCTCCAAGTGCTTCAGAACATGCGAATATTGCTATCAAAGCGATTGAAGAACTCCCATCAAATTTTACACCTGAAAAAGAAACTTCAGCAATTAACCATTGCTGACAACAAATTCGCATTTAACAAAAAACCATTATAAATGAAAAATTTTACTTTTTGTATTTTCTTATTTTTTAGTCCCGTAATTATTTATGGCCAAACGTTCAACCAGTCCAGTGATGAAGTGATAGATAATTATTTATCAGAACCATCACAAGATCAAACACCGGTTGATTACGAAATTAATCAAGATTACATCGACGAGGTTAATGGCATTCGTCATGTACATGCCCTGCAGCAAATTAATGGGATATATGTATTGGAAGGAATGCTCACTATTTCATTTACGCAGGATGGAAATAGAATAGCAAACGATCAATTCATAGATACCGATGTAAATGCTACATCTCCCGGTATCACGGCAGATCAAGCTGTATATAATGCTTTGGACTTTCATCAGATGATTCGCCCTGAAGACCTCTCAATAAAAGAAAACTTAGATAGAGCTGATCAGCACGTCATCTATAATCGTGGAGAAATAGCAGCATCAGATATTCAAGCACGACTTATGTATATACAACATAGACGTGAAGAAAAGCTCCGACTGACTTGGGAGACACAGCTACACACACCCGACCGACAAAATTATTGGGTGTCATATGTCGACGTAAATACTGGCCAAGTAATAGCCGCTCGAGATTATGTACTGCACTGTTCGTTTGGAGAAGGTCTAGTATATGATAATTCTCCGGAGGAAGAAAAAGTATTGGAAGCACAGCGTAGAAAAATGCATATGGAAAGTGCACATCGCTTCGATAAAATGATTGAGAAAAAACAAACTCATACTTCCGCAAATCTTCATGCCACTTGTAATCATGATCATGGAAACAAAATAAATAAAACGTCAGCAGTTGCTGCTATGAATTCATATTTGGTACTAGATGTCCCCGCAGAAGCCCCAAACGATGACACCGCTCCGAATATGCAAACAGTTGTAGTCACAGACGGCGACCCCTTAGCATCACCCAATGGTTGGACGAGTGACGAGCCGGGAGGTACAGCAGAATTTAGCTATACAAGAGGAAATAATGTATGGGCATTTTATGACCCAAACGCCGCGCCGCTAGGTGGTACACCACAACCGGCCACATCGGCACAAGCGACAAGCAGTGTGCCCGTGACCGGACCTTCAGAATTTATTTATCCACTCGATGAAACACTAGAACCAGAAGCAGACACGAATAGAAATGCGGCAATTGTTAATTTATTTTATTGGAATAATATTATTCACGACATATTTTATCATCAAGGATTCACTGAAGCTGGGCGTAATTTTCAATTAAATAATTTTATGCGCGGAGGCCTTGGAAATGATGATGTCCTGGCTCAAGCACAAGATGGTGGCGGAACAAATAATGCTAATTTCTTGACGCTAGCCGACGGCGCAAATGGACAAATGCAAATGTACATATGGACACCTGGTGGGTCAGATTCTACTGTTCAGATAGAAACAGTTTCACCAGCAGCAAATACGGTCATGGACGGAGATAAATTTGTCGGACTTCAAGGTGCCTTATATAATACATCAGTACCGCCGCCGACAGTAGACATTTTTGCCAACCCTGTCGTAGCTGAATACGTACTGGTGAACGACGGATGTGGTAGCTCAGAAGGTTGCGGTGCTGGCGGAGGCGTCGGACTAGCTCCTTGTAATAATGTGACAGGTAAAATTGTATTAATTGATCGCGGTTCTTGCTCATTTGTTGAAAAAGTCGATGGAGCGCAAAAAGGAGGAGCAGCTGGCGTGATTATCATGAATAATAACTCGACAAGACCGGATGAAGTTGTACCGATGGGAGGAACTGATCCAACAATCAATTCCATCACCATTCCTTCTGTCATGTGCAGCTTCAATACCGGCCTGAAACTTAAAGCTGCTATTGCGAGTGGGTCCTTAATTAATGGTGCACTTAGACGAGATAACCCGGTGCCACCGAAGCGAGATGGCGACTTTGACAATGGAATTATCTCTCACGAGTATGGACACGGAATTTCAACACGTACAAGCCCGCAGACGGCTACGGGAGGATCACTTGGAGGGGACGAGCAGGGCGGCGAAGGCTGGTCCGATTATTATGCACTCTTCATGTCAACATCAAAATCCGATCTAAGCGCTCCGACAACTGACCATCCAAATGGTATGCTTCCCGATCATGGAATTGGAACTTATGTGACCTATGACAATTTTGACGGACCGGGTATTCGGCCACGACGATACAGTGTGGATATGAGTGTTAATAATTACACTTTTGCCGGAAGCACAAATGGTGGTTTTGGTGTTACTAATCCAGAGATTACTGTGCCACACGGAGTAGGTTTTATCTGGTGTACCATGTTATGGGAATTGACACAAACGATGATCGACGAATACGGATTTTATGATGGACCAGGCGATGAAATAGAAGATAGAAAATACAGTCCGCCTGTGACAGGTGTTTTGCTTGATGATATAAATGAAATTATAGTCAATGAGGCAGGTAATATGCTTGCCATGAAATTGATTCAAAATGGAATTGCGCTTCAAAGTGCAAGTCCAATGATGACGGAAATGCGTGATGGAATTATTCGGGCCGATTCACTTCTTTACGACGGATTTCACGAATGTCTTATTTGGGAAGCATTCGCGAGACGAGGACTCGGATCAAATACCGAAAACTTATCAAATGATTTAGGAGATGAAACTGACGGCTATGGCGTCCCGGCATCTTGTAATCCGCTACAAGTATATTTTGATATTCAAAAGACAGCTCCGACTGGCGTAGATAATAATAGCGTATTTGAATATTCTATTGTCGTAAAAAATAATTCTACTACGGGAACGCAAGCAACAAATATTTTGGTGACGGACATATTACCTGCAGGGTTGACTTATTTATCTGGCACAGGCGCGCCGGTGAATAATACCGGACAGTCAGTCGTATTTACTATACCTTCTTTGATGGCAGATTCTTCGGTAGAACTCATCATTGAAGTTGAAGTAGCCGTAGAAACAGCAACTTCTCGTTTAGAAGAGTATGATTTTGAACCTAACGATATGCAAGGCTGGCTTCCGAGTTCAGGTGGTCCTAATTTATTTACGTTGGAAAATGACTCGGCCGAAGCATTTTCGGGAGCATCATATTTCTTTTGTACAAACTTAGGAGCTGGATCGAGTAATCAAGCTTCATTGATGAGTCCGATTCTCGATACGACTATAGTCAATCGTCAATTAAGATTTTGGCATCACTATGATACTGATAGCGGTTTTGATGGTGGCTATGTTGAATATACACTTGACAATGGTGTGACGTGGACGCGCATGCCACTACAAACAAATCCTTATACGGGAGACTTAAACTCCACATTTAATCCGACTGGCGCTGGTGCGGCCTTTACAGGATCAGCTCAAGATTATTTTGAATCTGCAGGTTTGATTCCCGATGGTGCTCAGCGTGTGCGATTTACATTTTCTGAAGACGTCGGAGGCGGTGGTGGAGACGGATGGTGGATTGATGATGTGAAAATTGTCGTGAACCCTGTTGACATCACAAATGAAGTAGAAGTTACCGACCCTATTGTAAGCGGTGGTCGTACACATACATCACGCGCTACGACATTGATATTTAATACAATTTGCGATGAAATCAATCGATTTATTACCCAAGGTCCGATAGCTGATGGAACGAATCTGTTTGTTCGAGATACCATCACAATCGAGGGTAATAATCAAACGATAATTGTTCCAGAAAACTCTGACGTAGAGTTAAGAGCCGGAAATGAAATATTAATAAAAAGGCGTTTTGAAACCAAAGAAGGAGCAACACTTTTATTAGACATTCAAGATTGCGATGAAAATTAAATAATCGTTTTTGAAGTATACCGTTTTGCGAATTTATTGCCTTGTAATGGTATATTTAGATTGGACGGTTTTTAGATGCTACAGGGATTAACCTCCTTGTAGCATTTTTTAATATGGACATATTCAGTTATCCAATAACATTAAAAAGGCTATTCTTCACCTACTATCTGTACACTTTTAGAAGCACCAATTCGAGAGGCACCCGCTTGAATCATGGCCAGTGCTGTCTGTCGATCGCGAATTCCACCCGATGCCTTGATTTGTATTTGATCGTGCAAGCACTCGCGCATAGTAGTGATGGCCTCCAGGGACGCACCAGCGCCCAATACACCTGTAGACGTTTTTATGAAATCAGGTCGATGTGTGTTCATGATATCGCATAATATTCGGAGATGATTCGATGAAATGTTGCCAGACTCAACAATCCATTTGACAACTTTACCTTCTTGTTGAACATGATTTGTGAGTAACTCAACTTCGTTGTCGATTAAATTAAAGTCCTCGTTTGTAACCGCCTGTAAGTTGATGACGATATCGAACTCATCCACTGTGGGAAGTAAACTTTCGATGTCTCGTTGCTTCGAAGCAATCGAATTGTATCCAAACGGAAAGCCGATTACCGTGCAGATACGCACTTGAGAACCGGATAAATGTTGTCTACAAAAAGGCACAAAATAAGGGCTAATACAAACAGAATAAAATTGGTGAATTATGGCTTCCTCGCACAGTTTTTTTGCTTGATGTGCTTCAGCAAATGGCGAAAGGAGGGTATGATCGATCAGTTTATGAAGTTTCATAGAGCTTAGATTTCATTATTTTCAAAATCTTTTGAGATGCGTTTAAGTAAGTAAGATCTGTTGATTGTTCCAACCCTTTCGCAATGAGTGATGCTCTCAAGTTTTCATCAGATTCAAGATTCAGCATGCTATCGGCAATAGTTTCATGATCAAGCGGATCAGCCGTTAATACCGCGTCTTTGCCAAACTCCGACATAGCAGAGTTACTTGATGTGATAACAGGTACACCTGCTGCCATGGCTTCTAGGACCGGCAGTCCAAACCCTTCGTAATGGCTGACATACACGAGTGCAACGGCGCCTCGTAGCAGATCTGATAGGGCTTGTGAGGGGACATAGTCGAGATGATGAATGTGCTCTTTGATGACCGTGTCGGCAAGCAAGTCGTCGATATCTTGAGTTTTCCATGCTTTACGACCGCATAAAACGAGATCATGTTGTCCTCCTTGTTCACGGTAGATACGAAAGGAGGCGAGGAGACCATGTACATTTTTACGAGGATGAATCGAGCCTATGTAAATGAAATACGGTCCAGAAATGCCGTGTGACGCCAAATCTTTTTCATCGGAAGATCCTTGAGAAAGTGCTTTTTGAACACCGTTATAAACAGCATGCACTTTCTCTTCTGAGACTTTAGCACACTTGATTATTTCAGTTTTTGAAAATTCTGAAACAGTGATGACGCACCATGCTCTCCGAATCATCTTGACTTGAAATGCGCGATAATATAGATAGTCGCGCAGGCGCATATATTGCGGAAAAACTAATGCGGCGACGTCATGTACAACCGGAACGCATTTAACGTTGCTTCGTAATGGAATAAAACCATCGGGCGAAAAATAAATGTCCGGCTTATTTTTATGTAACCAACTCGTCAATGGAACTTCATTCCAATAAGCGATAGAAAGCGTATGCGAAGTCTTGGGAGAAAGGACGACACGATCACAATCAAATCTCTCAAAATAATCTAGTTTACGGTCAAATATTAATGTCCATTTTATATCTGGATTTTCGGTCAGCCAATGCCGTACGATTTCATGGATATACGATCCGATCCCTTCGAGTTGATAAGCCAACACACGACAATTAACGGCGATATGAAGTTGAGATTGAATAATTGATTAATTTGTCGCAAGATAAGAAGTAGAAACAGGGAGATAGATTCTGATCGGATAACTCAGACAGACAATGCATAAAACGGACGTGTTGATCATAGGTGCCGGCATAGCCGGATTAACGACAGCCATCAAACTGGCTGAAGCGCGTCCAGATTTGCATATAACAGTCTTTACTAAAACCGTGAAGCGCGAGAGTAATACGAAATATGCTCAAGGCGGTGTGGCGGCGGTATGGAACCATGATATTGATAGTTTTTCCAAGCACATTGACGATACATTAGATGCGGGTGATGGGCTATGCGATCGCGATGTGGTTTCATTTGTCGTGGAAGAAGGACCACAGCGTGTGCAGGAAATTATCGATTGGGGCGTGCGATTTGATCGCGATGCCGCAGATGCCTCTTATGACTTGGGTCGTGAAGGTGGACATTCCGAGAACCGCATATTACACTACAAAGACTTGACAGGGTGGGAAATGCAACGCACGCTTTCCGATCGAGCGGCATCGTTGACAAATATCCATGTACACGAACATTATTTTGCCATTGATCTTATCACACAGCACCATCTGGGGCAAAATATAACGCGGTTAAGAGACGACATTCAATGCTTTGGCGCCTATGTTTTTAATGCAGAAAATGGTCACATCGAAATGTTTTTATCCAAAGTAACGGTGTTGGCAACAGGCGGATGTGGACAAGTGTATCGCAATACCACTAACCCTGTCATCGCGACTGGAGATGGAATCGCGATGATGTATCGAGCGAAAGGTCGAATAGCCAATATGGAATTTGTGCAATTTCATCCAACGGCGTTGTATAATCCTGCTGGAGACAATCCGTCATTTTTAATTTCAGAAGCCGTACGTGGATTTGGAGCTATTCTTCGCCGCACGAATGGCGAAGAATTTATGCAAGAATATGATGAGCGAAAATCATTGGCCCCGCGGGATATTGTAGCGCGAGCCATCGATAGTGAAATGAAAAAGAGCGGTGAAGATTATGTATATCTCGATTGTACCCATTTAGATGAAAAAGGATTAAAGGCACATTTTCCGACTATTTATGAAAAGTGTAAATCGATCGGAATTGACATCACGAAGCAATTTATTCCGGTCACACCAGCGTGTCATTATATATGTGGAGGAGTAAAAATAGACCATGTCGGACGTAGCAATATCCAACAACTTTATGCTTGCGGAGAGTGCACGAGTTCAGGCTTACATGGAGCAAACCGACTAGCTTCAAATTCGCTGTTAGAAGCCATGGTTTTTGGCCATCGCATCCATGAGGATATACTCGCTACGATAGACGACTTGAAAATTGAGACGCGAATTCCTGAATGGAATGCTGACGGCACTACGGCACCAAAAGAATTGGTTCTCTTGACGCAAAGCCAGCGTGAATTGAAAGAGATCATGAGCTCATATGTCGGTATCGTGCGGTCAAATGTCCGGCTCAAGCGCGCACTGGATCGGCTGTTTCTACTGTACGACGAAACAGAAAAACTGTATCAATCGACTGTCATCTCTCCACAACTTTGCGAACTTCGAAACTTGATAACAATAGCATACCTCATTTCGCGATCAGCTGCGATGCGCACCGAAAGTAGAGGGTTGCATTATACAACTGACTTTACATACAAGCATGATTTTGTAGAGGAAACATTGATGTAAAAACTTTTAAAAAAAACGATAAAAAATATTTTAGCATATCTAAAAATACCAGATAAGTTATTTACAACTTTAATCTGGTTTTTTATCTTAAATTTGATCTGCTTAAATTGATACAATAAAAATATTATGTACCGACTTACAACGTATAGTTTATTATTTTTCATGATTTGTTGTTTTGCCTGTAAAAAAGATGTTGAACCACAACAAACAAGCAATCAGGAATATAACGACTATGTATTAGATGCCCAACCGATGTATACCACGCCGGTGTGTAAGAAGATTGAAAACTTAAAGGAGAAGCGGATGTGTTCCGACCGCCAATTGATGACAGATATATCAGAGGCGATTTCTGAGTTAAGAAATAAAGATAGAACGCTTGGCGGATCGAAAGCCATTGTCCAATTTGACATCCCTCCAAATGGTAAAGCTCAAGCTGTCGAAATCACGAGAAGCGTCAACGCGGAAGTAGATAAAATAATACGAGAGTTTATCTCAAAAACCAGATGGACTCCGGCTATTCGTGAAGGAGAAAAAGTAAAAATCACAAGACGACTCCCAATACATATCGATTAATGAATAAGCAAGCTGAATGTATCCGACGATTTTATACTGCTTTCCAAGCGTTTGATACGGATACTATGGCGAGTTGTTATCATGCGGATATCACATTTCAAGACCCGGCTTTTGGTGAGCTAAAAGGAGAGGATGTCATGCACATGTGGCGGATGCTTGTCAGTCGCGGCCAGCCTGAACTGACCATAACATTTACAGATGTGCGAACACTTGGCGAACTAGGTTCTGTTAAATGGGAGGCGAAATATCCGTTTTCGATGACCGGTCGATCTGTTCATAATATTATTCATGCATCTTTTTCATTTCGAGACGATAAAATAATCGAACATACGGATGAATTCGATTTATACAAATGGTCAAAAATGGCATTTGGCTGGAAAGGAGTGCTATTCGGAAACTTTTCTTTTTTTAAAAATAATGTAAGATCTACGGCTTTACAAAACCTGAACCGTTGGAAGGCAAAACATGCAGACTAAGCCTCTTCTGCAGCAATCGATTTTAATAATTCTATAGAAAGTCCAAGCTCGAAACCTTTGCTTTGCGCGTGACGGATAGTTTTGGAAAAAGCCTCAGCATCGTCTTTTATTTTTTCATATTTATATCGAAGCACATGATCCAATACAGAAGTATATTCATCGCTTTCTAATTGATTAAATGCAAAATGAATATGCTGGTCAGAAATCCATTTTCCTTTTAGGTGACTTCTAATTTTAATCTTGCCCCATTTATTATATCGGAGTTTACCAAAGGCGAAAGAAAAAGCATATCGTTTCTCATCGACGATATCATGTTCCAACAAATGGTCAATCATGCGTTCTTGTTCGTCACTGGACAAGTCCAAAGGCCTCATTTTTTTCTTGACGTCCTGTAGACAACGTTCTGCATAGGAGCAGTAGTTGATGAGGCCGTCTAGGATTTTATAGTAGTCTTCGTCTTTCATGAAACGAAAGCAAAGATAAGACCTTGAAGGTCAAATAACGAGCCACCCCGATCACGACCTTTAAGGTCTGTTCCACCATGATCACGACCTTTAAGGTCTGTCAAGCATTTTCTAAAATGCCTCTTAGTTTATTTATTGCTTGGCTTTTTATAAGATTTACGAAAAGACCTTGAAGGTCTAATTTTAATGATCTAAAAACTACTTGGTTTGTCTACCAAAATTTTGAGATTTTCGATTAAACCTTAAAGGTCTGTTCATGTCTTTCCAGAATCCTACTTGGTTTATCAATTGTCTACTTGATTTAAATGATTTCTAGAAGACCTTCAAGGTTTATTTCTCGACCTCTACCACGACCTTTAAGGTCTGTCGTGCACTTTTCAATATGCTACTTAGTTTATCTATTGTCTGACTTTTTATAAGACTTACGAAAAGACCTTGAAGGTCTAATTGTTTAGTTACTGTACAATAAAAAAAACCGACACCCCTAAAACATAAATTTTTATTTTTTAATTCACAAATACCAATATAAAATCGTTTTAGGGGAGAATAATATTATTCATGTAAATAACGGGTACATGAAACGAACGACACTTATATGGATATTTTTAATTAGCATTTCAATATCCGCAGCCGCACAGGAAAAATTAAATTATGACGAGTACCCAATCAGATATTATTTGTATGAAATATCTGCGGAGGAAGTAAAGACTTGTATGCAAAGCAATGACTCCTTAAGTGAAAATTTTTTTCATACACTAGCATATGAAGCGACATCTTACAAACAGATTGATTCGGTAAAAAAATCAATTCAACCAGGGCACTACCTTCTCGCGACGCTCAATGCTGTAGAACTTTCGATCATGTATTTTCCAGTACATTCATTTACCGTTCATCTTGAAAATAATGATCAAGATTTAATGGTGAGTGTACGGACACTTGCTGGTGAATCAATTAAAGATGCTGAAGTCCGTATACGCAAGAAACGTATCCGGTATAAAGAAGACTATGGCTTGTATATCAGAAAGAAAAATGATAAGGCAGGTTTATTAACAGTTCGTGTGGGCGAAGAATACTACTACGCTATAGTTGATAAAGAAATTAAAAAATCGCTCTTTGCTAGACGATTCAATCGATTAGCATTTCAGACACCATTAAAACTCATTGCCAAACCAATACACAATGTGATCATGACGCCTCGAGATGCTGTGCGCTCAATTAGGCACAAGCGACACGTTGGTGCGATAGCGCGATGGTCTGCTCCTATTCGACATGTCGTGTTGAGTATTAAAAGACGATCGCCATATGGCTGGGTCAAAAAAGTTAAAGATATTTTTAAATCGAAAAGAAAAATTGACATAGAACAAAAAAATATAGTAATAACGGATTTACCATACTACAATTATAGCGATACGGTTCGTTTTAAAGCTCACTTTTCAAAATTAAGCGATAAAAAAGAACTGGTAGCAGCTCGGGTTGATTTATCTTTTCTTTCACATAATCAAAAGAGTAATGTCAAGGTATTCAATGAATCACCAGGTATTTATTATGGTGAATTCATATTGCCAGATTCTATTCGAGAAAAACATATTAATGGAATTAGCCTGAGCATACTTCCAAATAATGCTAATCTGGGAGCAACTGCGCATGTAGCAATAAAAGATGTCAAGCATGAACGTGATATTGTTTTTAAATCTTTAACGACAGATACACAACACAAAATAGGTGAGAAGAAATCTATTTCTTTTTTAATTGAAGATGAAAATGGACTCTATATACCGGGAAGTAAAATCATGTGTACGCTCACGACGTTAAGAATTGGAAGCCTGAGGCACGCTCCTGATTCTGTGTTTGTGCCAGATGTACTTTGGACAAAAGAGCTACGTGTGCTGAGTCGTGAGCAATCGCTGATCATTCCGGATAGTCTGTTTTCGATTCCGATGCAATATCGCGTGACGTGCGAATTGATGACTCCTGATGCGCGTAAAAAGCAGCTGCACGTGGATATAGCTGTCGACGACAATCCAGAGCAACCATTCGATCACCAATTTATTTCAAAAGATAGCATACAAATATTTAGTACTTCTGGGGCGATGACGGATTCTGTTTGGTTGTCTATTAATCATCGACTGCTGGGTCGGCATTTATATAAAAGAGTACTGCTCCCGACACAGATTTATGTGAATAGGGGATGGTATGATATCCATGTAAGTAGTTTGCGACAACATTATCATATTCCACTAAAAACATTTAGAAAAGACAGAGTGATGGTCTTTGCGGATCGCTCATCCGACATGATAAACATATTGATTTCAAACCCAGACAGTTTGCCTATACGATATCAACTTTTTAAAAATAATGAATCAATCGATGAAGACTTAATCGTCGGAACACAACAGAAAACAATTAAAGCGAAAAATAGTCAAGGTTATACAGCGCATATCAGCTATGTAATCAATGGACAAATTCTTGACCAAAATTATTATATTCCTATTGATAAAGAAAAAATTACAACTAGGGTTTCAATTCCTGAAGTGGTCTATCCTGGACAACGAATACCAGTGACAGTTGATTCTCGAGATATTGATGGAAAGCCCGTAGCAGGAGTTGACTTAACGTTGTGGTCCAATAAAAGACAATACAATCAAAATGCACCTCCATTTCCGAGTATGGATTATCAAAAAAAAGCAGAGCAACGCATTCGATTTAATCGATTTACGTTCCAAAATAATTCTTGGAATTGGAGCAATGACATAGACCGTACTGACCTTAAGGCATTGTCACTGGATTCGTTCGAGTTTTTTAAAGCGAGGTTTCCTTCAACAGAATTTTTTGTACACAAAAGAAAACTAGAAGATGAGACAACGCAAATATCTCCATTTGTTGTTAAACAAGGGAAAATTCAGAACCCGCTCGTTATTTATCTAGATAATCGTCCAATATATTTTGGTTTTTTACCTCATTCTACTAACCCATATATCTTTCATGTAACTCCTGGATATCATGATTTACGTATCAGAATTATGGGAAAAGAAATTTCTGTTCCTGAGATCTATATCGAAAGTGGATATAAAAATACATTTGTCTTCGATATTGACAGATTACTTTGGAAAGGTACTGTAAAAACAACCGCGCAATATCTCACAGAAATAGAAAAAAGTTCGCTCCGACCTTATTTGAGCAATATTCATTTTGCAAAAAGGTACGGTTTAAACTATATTAAACAGTATGAGAACATATTTCTAGGTGGAATGATAAATGGCCCTATTTCTCCCCAACGGCATGCTATTGTTTATGATGGAGAACCATATATGGTTTCCGCCGCTCCGACATATCACCAGTCGTTTAAGCCAACCTACCATAGGCTTACTTCGTGGGATTATTCGATTCCCGATAGAGCGCCTCAACATATCTTCATGCGCCGCATTGATGTGGCACGGACAGAGGCAAGCATGTTGTCAGAGCATCGCGAATTCTTAAAAATGAAGTTTAGGAAAAAAAGAGTAATGGTTGATAGATTGGATCGGCATTACGGATATCATGGTCGGATATTGCTTCACCTTAATGATACTATATCTGATAAAACACACGTGACCATTCTCATGTCAGATCAAAATATTAATAAATTCAAAGCATTCCCCGGAGCTGTACACGATTTTACAGGATTACGACCTGGAGGATATTCTATTATTTATATCTCGGAAGATACTGTGGCTAATGTTATTAATAATATACGAGTGATAGATAAAGGCACAGTCGTTTTGAATCCGAAACTGTCACCATTGTTTTTTGGAATCAACATAGATAGTTTGATTTCCAAGTCTCAAATTGGTCAGCTTCTTGATCTTCAGCACACACTACCAAACACGTACAAACTAGTTCAGCAATTAAATGACAGTTTAATGTATTTCCCATATTCAAAAATAGTGGGTACTGTGAGAGATGAATACGGTGAGCCGCTGATATTTGCTGATGTTAGAATAAAAGACACAGAAAAAATAGTTCAAACTAATTTCAATGGATATTTTGAATTGGAAGTCGATCGTGTGCCAGTTGACATTGAAGTCAGTTACCCTGGCTTCCAAACAACGTTAATAGAAAATGTCCATGTGGGAATTATCGATGTGTATATGGCAGAGGGAATTACATTGAGTGAAGTTGTTATTGTCGAATTTAAAAAACCACTGATAGACATAGACAATACCACGGTTGGAGGAAGGCTTTCGTCTGATGATATTTCTAAACTACCAACAAAAAACGTGAATGCACTAGCGACTTTGACTGCTGGTATCAATGCACGTGGGTCAAGGCTTAGTGGAACGGACTACTATTTAGATGGAATTCGGGTGAGTGGGTCCTTGATACCGCAAGAAGAAATTTCTCAATTGATAGGAAAAGCAACAAATACTATTCAGTCGAATGCAAAGACCTTTTATGATTTAGAAAATACAACTGGATTAGCCGATGTTTTTGCAGGTGTTGACTTAGGCACATTTTCTGGTATGCGCGACGACTTTCGCGATGTCGCCTGGTGGATTCCCAATGGCATGACCGATGAAAACGGAATATTTCAAAAAACAATTAAAATGCCTAGTGATATATCAAACTGGAAGGTGCACACAGTTGGAATTCACAACGGAGTAATGGAATACCAAACCCAATCATTAAAATCCTATAAGCCGTTAGTTGCCGAATTGCAAATACCTCGTTTTGCTATAGAAGGTGATTCGGTTGTCGCACGTGGGTTAATATCTAATTTCACCAAAGATAAATATACGGGAAGACTCAATTTTATAATAAATAATGTTGATACGACAGGATTTGAAACAGCAGTAGATCGAGTTGTATCTAAAAAACAAATAATAGCTATTGATTCATCTAAAGTGATGAATGTAGACTTTCAACTGTCCTTGGACAGCCTATCTTTCGTTGACGGAGAGCATCGCGAGCTGCCCATTCTACGTCGTGGACTTGAAAAGACAGAAGGTCAATTTATTTCATTGTTTGGAGACACAGCAATGACTATCGAGAAAATAAATAATGGTAGACCGGTGGTATTGTCAATCGCTTCGAAAAATAGTCATATTCTAAATCACGCCATTAGGAATATTACAAACTATAAGCACAAATGTAATGAGCAACTTGCTTCACTTTTACTTGCATTGATGTATAGCGTTGAGTTTGGAAAGGCCGAAAAAGAAAAGGAAATTGGTAAAATCAATAAGGTGATGAAAGAATTACTTGGTCGATTGAATAAAAAAGAGGGGTGGACGTGGTGGACAGGTGGATCTACAGAGATCTGGGTTTCGAATCATGTGATGAACGTCATACGTACAGCTCATAAATTCGGTTATTTGGAATCTGTGCCTTCTTTGGCAACAAGTCAACATGTCTTGAAATTAGATAAGGAACCAGAAGCCAATCACTTGGATCTATTGGAGTTTCTCCACAATGAAGGAGTTGCGCTTGACTTTGGACACTATTTCAATAAATTAGATACCCTTAAAAACTTACCGGCGTCTTGGTATTTGAAATATGCTCACTTAAAACAATCATTGGGTTTTGCGTTTGATACAACGGCAATACAGCGCTATCAATTTCGGACGCAATACGGAGAAATATTTTTTGCAGATACCAGCAGCATGAATCTAACTTATCGAAGATATTATATGCATCGTCACTATCGCACGCCTACATCAAGATTTATAACAACACTGTACGGGTATAAATTATGCAAAGCATTAAAATATGCAGATTATAAGCTTAAACGAATGGAGGCATATTTATTGAATAATATCAGGCAATATGGACGTCGTAATACATATGAAACAATGATGGCGGTTCAAGAATTAATTCAAATAAAAAAAGAAAACCCTACTTACGTTGAAGCACAATGGGAGGATAAAAATGTTACGATTCGGGACACTGCGATACGCGTCAATATCCATAGTAATAAAAGAATTAGTGTTGATAAAAAGGGTGCTGAAGTTTCGTTCGTTTCGCTTCATCAAAAAAATTGGATCACAAAACCTTCTCCTACATCTAACGGCATACAAATAAGTTCAACTTTTGATGATATTTCTACAGATACTATTCAATTGGGATTGAGTGACCAGATTAATTATCGAGTGACTATACGGAATAGTGAAGAAGTGGATTATGCACACATTGAAATACCGATTCCTGCCGGATGTCATTTTGCAACAGAGCCTTATAGGCAGTATCGTGAAACCGAGCGTGTATATTGGAAAGATCGTGCGAATATATATATAAGAACTCTTCACCCTGGTGAACATGTATTCAACATAAAACTTGAGGCGAGATATGAAGGAAAATATCATGTTAACCCTGTGAAAATTGAGAATATGTACTACCCTGTTTTGGCTAGTCATACAGGAATGAAAGTTGTCGAAATTCGAGAATAACAGGAGCACGACTTTAAGGTCTGTTCCACGATCACGACCTTTAAGGTCTGTCATGCACTTTTAACAATGCTACTTAGTTTATGTATTGATTGACTTTTATAAGATTAATGAAAAGACCTTGAAGGTCTAATAATGTAATAAAAACTTTAAGGTCTGTTCCACCACGATCACGACCTTTAAGGTCTGTCATGCACTTTCTAAAATACCACTTAGTTTGTTTATTGCCTGACTTTTTATACGACATATGAAAAGACCTTGAAGGTCTAATTTTAATATTTCAAAAACGAACTAGTTTGTTGGTTTACTACCAAAACTTTAAGATTTTCGATAAGACCTTAAAGGTCTATGCAACCTTTTCCAAAACCCTACTTGGTTTATCTATTGCCTACTTGATTTTAATGATATCTAGAAGACCTTCAAGGTGCAGCCTGACGTTTTATATAGGACTTTTTTTTGATTTCGCATCGATCACGACCTTTAAGGTCTGTCATGCATTTTCTAAAATACTATTAAGCTTTTTTATGGACTGACTTTTTATAAGATTTTCGATAAGACCTTAAAGGTCTGAGCAACCTTTTTTGGGATTCCTGCTTGGTTTATCTATTGCCTACTTGATTTTAATGATATCTAGAAGACCTTCAAGGTGCAGCCTGGTTTTTTGTTTTTAGAAGTCTTCAAGGTTTATGGCTCGACCCCGACCGCTACTTCCGACCTTTAAGGTCTGTCATGCACTTTTTAAAATACCACTTAGTTTATTTATTGCCTGACTTTTTATAAGATTTACGAAAAGACCTTGAAGGTCTAATTTTAATGTGCTAAAAACTACTTGGTTTGTTGGTTTACTACCAAAACTTTAAGATTTGCGATAAAACCTTAAAGGACTGTTCATGTCTTTCCAGAACCCTGCTTGGTTTATCTATTGCCTACTTGATTTTAATGATATCTAGAAGACCTTCAAGGTGCAGCCTGACGTTTTTTAAAAGACCTTCAATGTTTATTGAACTTCTTTCCAGCGATGACATGAAGTCACGTGATCATTCACCATACCGACAGCTTGCATAAAAGCATAGCATATAGTCGAGCCAACAAACTTAAATCCTTCCTTTTTCAAGGCCTTACTCATTGCATCAGAATCTTCAGTGTAGGCAGGAACATCGCCAATGGTTTTAAACGCATTCAATTTCGGTTTTCCCCCTACGAAAGACCACAAATACTCAGAAAAATCGATACCGGCATCATGCATGCGCACATAGTGTTGTGCGTTTGAAATCGTTGATTTTATTTTTAACTTATTGCGTACGATTCCGGCATTTTGCATTAATTCATCGTACTTGTCATCATCATAGTGTTGAATTATAAAAGGGTCGAGTCCGTCAAACGCATCGAAATAGTTTTGTTCTTTCTTTAATATTGTAATCCAACTTAGCCCCGCTTGCGCCCCATCTAATATTAATTTGGCAAATAAAGATTTTGAATCGTATTCGGGTACACCCCACACCTTGTCATGATATTGAACATATATCGGTTCAGTTCCACACCAAGAACATCGGTTTTTCTTATCGGACATACTTTACAGTTTTTTTATTTTCGAATTTTTAGGTTTTGTTTTAGTTTCTTTTTTGGGTGGTTGACTTCCTGGAAAAAACAGTTCTGTACTTTGATAGGATGTCCCAAAGGTTTCTGCAGCAGAATACACTTGCGAAACGGCATCGCGTAATTGGTGATCGCTTAATTCTTTTAACGGATGAATAAATGCACTCCATAACACACCTTCTGAAATAGCATATTTGACATCGAGGGCAGAATGAAAATTTGCAATGAGCGCATTCTCTAATTCGACATCTTCCAGTGATTGACGATCAGCAATTGGTGAAATGATCCGCATGCGATTGTGACTTTGATCAGCAATCAAGATTAATAAACGGTCTTCAACAAAAAGCTGCCAACCTCCGTCGCCACCGCTAACAGAGTCGCAAGTTTGTCGGACGATTTTGTCGATTTGTTTGTATGACATGTCCTGTGCAGGAAGCACGTAACTTATAAACAAAAAGACATAAGCAAGTAGGTATTTCATATTGAGAATTTTAAACAGCAGGTTGAGCCTTGATTGCAATGACTTTTAAACGAATCTTTATCGGTATAGTTGTCACTACTTAATTATTGAGATATGCATGTTATTTGATTCTTGAGCAAACAGACCTTTATGTATAGTAGCTGTTTGATGAGATCTACCAGTTATTGTATTTTATGTCTGATCTCTAACATTTGGTTATACAGTAACTAATTTACGGCGCAGAGCAAGTGTCTATTTTTGCTTCGAATATTGCTGAATGAAATACTTCAAAATCGTTAGGTATATAAATTTCAGAGCCAGAAGTAAATAAAACATTACTCCCTGGTAGAACATAATCCTCTTTTGCAATAATTACTGACTCGGCCTTAAACGTATCGCTCAAGAGGTTGTGGTTAATTAACCGAAGAGTGTCAGGGCAATTTTGATTCCCGGCAATTGTAGTAACATCGCAATTACAGCGTAAATCAAACCTTTGCACCAAGGGTGTAAAGTTGCTACATGTATTTGAATCAATCCAGCAGCCTGTTTCCCCATCATCGAAAATATAGAAACCTAGCGCCAAATCCAGATCTTCATTTGTTGCGCAGTTCATAGAGTCTCCTTTCGTTATGAGTGAAAAGCAAAATTCAATTTCCTTTACCGTACCACACCCTTGAGGTAATCCGTACATATTATCTGGGTCGCCGTCATTAGTACAAAAATTTGGATTCCCTGGTGATGTTGCCCACCACCCTGCAGGTAAACTGTCACCCTTCATCAATTGTGGATGAGAACTACAATTTGCTTCAGATGCGTGACAGATCTCTAAACTATCGCGGTCATTTTCATATATATGCAAAAGGCTACCACCAAAATCGTAGTCGACACTTCCCTGCGGAAAAAACGTAAAATCTGGCGGACTACTATTCAATATATTTGATGCTTGCAAGTCCCAACCAGATCCTATTTTTGGTATGATACCTTGCAGCCAGGTGCAATTGTTACCGGTGCCTTGATTGTCCGATCGAAACTTTAGATTATAACAGAATTGTACTTCTTCACCTGCACAAAAAGGACCGAGCGTATCAGCCAAGGGATTTTCTGGCCTCGTAATAGATAAACTCGACTCGTGACACTGAGCTTGAACATTAACGACGAATACTAAAAGGAACAACAAGGAGAAAAAGGGTGTGGTCATTGTCATCATACCCCGAATTTAAGCAATGATATGTAAAATGGGATTAATTAAAAAAGGGACCCAGTCCAACATTTCGGACTGACTCCCTTTTAGGTCATAATCTAAATAAGAATGGCTAGAATATCTACAATGAGATAGCTTGCTGCGCAGCGTTAAGCTGTTTCTGCAGGCACTCCATTTTCTTTTGCTTTTGGCTCTTCCGGCATATCAGAAGGCATTACTTCTTGTTTGATTCGCTCTTCAATTTCCGCAGCGACTTCTGGATTGTCTAATAAAAACAGTCTTGCAGAATCACGGCCTTGTGCGATTTTGGTTCCACTATATGCGTACCAAGAACCACTTTTGTCGACAATATTGTGTTCGACTCCAAGGTCAATTAATTCTCCTGTTTTCGAAATCCCTTGTCCGTACATGATGTCAAACTCAGCAATGCGGAATGGTGGAGCTAATTTATTTTTTACAACTTTCACTTTGACGTGATTTCCAACAACATTTCCATCACGATCTTTCAATGCACTTCCTGATCGACGAATGTCCAAGCGTTGTGAAGCGTAAAATTTCAGTGCATTACCACCGGTAGTAGTTTCAGGATTACCGAACATCACACCGATTTTTTCACGTAACTGGTTGATGAAAATACAGCAACAACCTGTGCGACCGATCGTACCTGTAAGTTTCCGCATGGCCTGTGACATAAGGCGTGCTTGAAGACCCATTTTAGAGTCTCCCATCTCACCTTCTATTTCAGAGCGTGGCACGAGCGCTGCGACAGAATCAATAACGATAATATCAATGGCACCTGAGCGAATTAAATTTTCGGCAATTTCTAGTGCTTGCTCACCATAGTCCGGCTGCGAGATTAGTAGGTTTTCCGTGTCAACACCAAGCGCTTGTGCATAACCGCGATCGAACGCATGTTCAGCGTCAATGAAGGCTGCGATACCGCCAGCTTTTTGACATTCGGCAATCGCATGAATGGCGAGTGTCGTTTTACCTGATGATTCAGGACCATATATTTCAATGACACGACCTTTGGCTAATCCACCCACTCCCAGTGCTAAATCCAGCGTCAGTGAACCGGTAGAAATTGTTTCGACGTCGACGACTTGCTTGTCCCCGAGCATCATGATCGACCCTTTACCATATTGTTTCTCAAGGCGGTCGACCGTCATTTTAAGTGCCTTGAGTTTGGCTTGTTTATCTTTATCCATTGCAATCAGATTTTGATATATTAAAAAACTAAATATACGAATATTCGCTATGTGAGCGACGCACTATTCTTCACTTTTGAAGACATATGATTAATTTACAGTCAATTAATGATGCAAATATAAACAAAGTTTGTAATATGCAAAGCTTTGGCTGTAAATATTTTGCGCATCACTCAAAAAATGTCGATGACGCGTGCAGGGAGCATTTACTGTTACACGGTCACCGACGATAATTTGATTTACGCTTCAACGGCTTCGGCGACAGATTTTTGCACAAGTAAATAGTCTTGCACGACCACATTGGTCCCGTATTTCTTATTACCGGCTTTATCTTCCCAAGAGTTATGTTCTAGTTTTCCATTGATGAGCACGAAGCTTCCCTTACCGAGTTTATCGGCCATATTGGTTGCTAATTTTCCCCATGCAGTCAGATTGTGCCATTGCGTTTTGGTTTGATACTCACCATTTTTGTCCTTAAAGGATTCGTTGGTGGCGAGCGTCATTTTGACCAATGACATATTTTCATTGATACTTTTGATTTCCGGATCTTGTCCAAGGTGTCCGAGTAGTTGTACTTTATTGATATAGTTTTTCATGATAGTTGTATTTAATAATTGTGATTAAAAATTTGAATTGATATTTTTTGATTAAAGTCCGGAGGGATCAACGCCATCGTTGTTCTCATCGAATATTCGACCTCTAGCCCCGGCGACGCCGAACCTCCGAACAACCCCAAATGTTGAGTCGCCTCCGTAAAGTCACCAAAACAAAAAAGGCTCTTTTGTCGACCTTTTCATTTTTCTCTAATCACGGATACCCAGGCATCACTAATTTTCGGAAAATGTAAATCTCATCCAAAACAGACGCATTTTATGCAATTGCTACTCTACGAAGTTGACTCAGAGATCAATTATGATAAAAAGGATGTTCTCAGAACGATATACTTTAGAAAGGCATATCGTCCTTGTCAGCGGTTTCTGTTTTTGCGTTTTTTCTTTTTTGAAGTAGTGCAAAATCGCGCGCTTTAACTTGAGTGGCGTATCGCTTTTTCCCTTCATTATCTTCCCAAGTGCGATTTTCGAGTTTTCCAGAAATAAGGACTTGCTGTCCTTTTGCTAATGTTTTTGCCATGCGTTCGGCCAATTTTCCCCATGCGGACACGGTGTGCCATTGTGTGACTTCATTGAAGTTTCCACTTCGATCTTTGTACGACTCATTTGTCGCGACACGTAATTTTACCAAGCTACTCCCAGATGGGAAATTCACCATTTCCGGATCCATTCCTAGATGCCCGACGAGCTGTACTTGATTGATTAGATTTTTCATAATTAAAAGATTTAAATAATTAATAAAACACGTAAAATTTGTTTGATCGCCCCACTCGTTTGTGAAGACAATGCAAATATGCGGGCATCCCATACCGCTAGTCGTACGTTATCCGTTTACTTCCGTTTGTACACGGATGTATCCGTTTGTATACGGCTTAGTTTGTTGGTTATGAGGTGGTTGTGCTTAAAAATTATTTTATAAAAAATTGAATAATTTTGTGGCCCCATTTATATTGAATGAGTATTAATGGGAATTAGATGTTGGAATGTGACTGAAATGTGTATATTTCAGGGTATAGTGATGTTATCATTAATGAAAATAAAACATAGTCCAAATTGAATAACCCACCAAAACTTATTAGAGAATTCTTATCAAAAGAGTGGTTTAGTCAACTCTACTTGAATTTTGTGCTACAAGAAGAATTCGGTATAAACAAAGTGCAAACTGACCAATATCCCAATCAATGGAAAATCGCAGATCAACAATTTGAAACATTTAAGGCGGAAGAAATCTTAGTTTATAATTCTTATTATTTCAAGAGTTTCATAGTAGAAATGAAAACTCAAAATATCAAGGTATTCGAACATGTAAAGAAATACTGTACAAATTCAACTTATACTTCTCAGAATTCTTGGTCGTATTCAGGCTCAAGAATGACGAATTATGAATATGTAGACGATAAATTCCTAACGAACTTAATCATTACAAAACAATCAGATCAATTCGTTGGAATTAGACTTGAACGCACAACAATTGAAAAATCCCCAAAAAACATAATCGAGACTAAACTTGATTTAAAAGGAGAAATACACTTATGTCAAAAAGTACAAACCCAATTTGATGACTACTCACAATATTCAAATCTAGAGCTAAAATCTATAAAGAGTTGGAAAAATATTGATGTAGCAAAAAGACGACAAGTAATCCGAGCTAAAATGAGTATATGGATAGAAAACTTATTTAAATGTGATATTGGCGATCCTCAAACTCAAAAAGTTAGATCCTTTTATTTGAATGAAGAGCAACGAGAAGAAATTAGATCTGTGGTAGATAAATCAGATAATTCCAGTATAAGAATAAAAGGAGAATTCAAAATGCACGATGACAGTTCAGCAATACTTATCAAAATTGATCATCTTGAACCTTGGAAACACTAATGATAACAAGCAGCGATAACTCCATTCCTCCTTCGTCGGAACGGAGCATGCTGCAAAACCGTCCGTCATGGTGCATTAAAATAAAATCCGAGAATGAGTTACGATATATACTTCATAAAGAAAAAGGACTTGAATACCGATAATGTTTATGACATTTTGGAAACAACCGAGCCGAAATCCGACAATGAAATTTTCATTTCAAAAGACTTTATGATAACTCTGATTGAACAGATAAAATCTGAAAAATTAGAATTTGAAATTTTTGAAGGAAAAAATGAAGACTACTTTGAATTGAACTTCCCAACATATCAGCTTTCAATGTTTAATAGCCAAATAGCGATTTCTTTGCCTTATTGGGATGAAAACAGTAATGATGGAATAAATAAAGAAATTAAGCAGATAACAAAAGTGTTACTGAATAATGAATTGAAAGGATTTGACCCTCAAACAGAAGAGTTTATAACTGTACCATACAAGTTTCAAAAATCATTTACTGAGACAAAAACCGTAGTGGATAATCATATAAATTCTGAAACTCAAAGTCAAAACGGAAATAATCTGATGTATTTAGGGATTGGACTTGGGGTAGTGATTCTGGGGTTGATAATATGGAAAATGATAAAATAAAAACGACACCACAGCATTGTATATGAAATCATAGCTTCCATTTGGTCGCTTGGCGTCATTTACTAAACGTTTTGTTCCAGATAGAAAATAATTGGCTCATATTTCTAAATAATTGGCTCACATTGGCTCAAAATGGCTCAATTTTGTTATATTTGAGTAATGATTAAAGAGATCTACAGTTTCACATTAGAGCTAAGCTGGAAGCACTTAGAGATTCTTAGACAGGTTGAAAAATTTGAAATTCACTGGTCAAAGTTTCGACAAAGAGAGAAATCAAGCTTAAACCAACTGAAAACTCTTGCCACGATTCAGAGCATTGGGTCATCTACAAGAATTGAAGGTTCAAAATTATCTGATAAACAAGTACAAACACTTCTTGAAAACATTGATATCACACAAATTGAGGACAGAGACTCACAAGAAGTAGTAGGATATTATAACGCTTTGGACATTGTAACAGAATCTCCAAAAGATTTACGACTAACCGAATCAACTATAAAGAACCTGCATAATGTATTGCTAAAAATCAGCGATAAGGATGATTGGCACAGAGGTCAATACAAACAACATTCAAATGCTGTCCAAGCAACTTTTCCCGACGGGTCAATTCAATTAATATTTAAAACTACTGAGCCAGGATTTGCCACGGATGACGAGATGAAGAGTTTAGTAAACTGGATGAGATCAAAGGATGATATAAATCCTATCATCAAAACAGCTGCATTCATATACGAATTTCTGAGTATTCACCCTTTTCAAGATGGAAACGGTAGATTAAGTAGGCTATTAACGACACTATTATTACTCCGAAACGGATACGAATGGATTGAGTACATAAGTTTTGAACACGAAATCGAGAGAAGAAAAAATAAATATTATAAAGCGCTCAGAAATTGTCAGGCAAAGCGACCAAATGAAGATATTACGGAGTGGATTGAATTCTTTTTAGACTCACTTAGAAACTTAATAAATAAGCTAAACAAAAAGTTAGAAATCAGTGAATCAGACTTGAGTCCGAAACAGAAAAATGTATTTATATTTATTTGTAATAATCCTGAATCAAAAATTAGTAAAATTAGCGAAGGTTCTCAAATACCACGATCAACACTAAAAAGAATAATAAAAGCACTTATTGAAAAAGCATTGATTGAAAAGAAAGGTAAAGGAGCAGGAACAAACTACAGAATGAAATCCGGAACATAACATCGTGTAATCACTGCATACCCTTCGGGATATGCTGGATACACGAAATCCGTTCTCTCAACAAGCACAACAAATGTTCGATATTGATACAGTGCAATGTTAGACTAACGAACTTTTTGTATCTTTATGACGTATAACTCAATGAAATACGTCATGAAATCTAAAATCACTCAACAAGAAATAGGTAAAAGAGTAGCCTCTTTACGCAAAAACAAAGGTCTTTCACAAGGAGATCTAGCAGCAAGAGTTGGAATTTCTAGACCAGCTCTTACTCAAGTTGAACTAGGCAATAGGAGTCTCTCGGCACTTGAGATACATAGCTTCTCAATCCAATTAAGATTTTCAATCGATGACTTTATGGGTGAAGAGTTTGTTCTAAATCCAACTATTCAATCCGAAACTCAAGAAGAAAAATCAAATACAAGAATCTCAACACCTAAACTACAAGTCAATAAATTCAAAAATGTTTTTTTGTACATTCTTGAAAATTGTGCGGGCAAGCCGAATGTAGGTGAAACCGTACTCTACAAGCTTTTATATTTTTCTGATTTTAATTATTATGAACTACATGAAGAGCAACTATCCGGAGCAGCTTATCGAAAACTTCCGTACGGCCCAGCACCAAACAACGTGGATGCAATAATTAAAGCAATGATTGATGAAGGTGAACTCATGCGAATTAAAACGGACTATCATAATAATCCTCAAACGCGGCACATACCTCTTAGGAAGGCAGATTTAACGGAATTAAAAGCATCTGAAAAGGAAGTTATTGATAAAGTGATTGATCAGTTTTCAGATTGGAGTGCTAAGGCAATAAGTGATTATTCTCATAAAGATATTCCTTGGATGGCGACAAAAGATGGAAAAGAAATAAACTATGAATTGGTTTTTTATAGGGAAGCGCCGTTTTCAGTTAGGAACTACCACGAAGAAGACTGAGAATGGATTTTGAAGAATTGAACGTGTTTGGAAAGGATAAGAAGAAACTTGTAAAAAAATACAGGTCTATACCTGATGATCTTGAAACAGTAAAACAAGTTTTAGAATTTATGCCAGATGAAAGACCCCCCTTCAGTTATAGAATTAATAATCTTGGTATTGAAACGTGTATTATTAAAGTCAAAAAAATAGCGTGCAAAGCCTTGAAAGGAAAAGGTGTTAATTCCGGATTAAGATTGGTTTATGCTCATTTCAAAAATCAATCCACAGAATCTGAAAATATTGATGACGAGGAAAATAGGGAAAAAATAGTTTTCATTGAGCTTTATCATAAATCGGACAAAGAAAATGAAGACAGAGATAGAATATTAAAACACTTCAAGTAATAAAATTATGTAATCAAAACTTCAAATTCCGATTAAGCAGTGACACTTTAAATTAATAAAAAAGATAATGTCTCGAATTTTACCGCGTTATTATTTTTTGAGGATTAGCTAGGCTAATTCCGCTTTTATGTTTTCTGAATAATTCAAATGTTGCTGCACAAAGCGTAATTCTGAATATGAATAAGATTCGCCGAGAATTTCTTTTATAGGTGTGAGCTTTTCTCGACCGTGTTGGGCAAAACAATTTTTTATTATTTCGATTTTTTCTTCCTTCACAAAATCGTGGACATTCAGTTTGCCTACGGCAATAAAATTTGCCAGATGGCTTTCAACGGTGCCTGCAGTAAGATCACGTTCTTTAGCGATTTGATCGATCGTCTGACCGCTTTGAAATAGTGCGAATGACTTCTCAGAAGTCGGATTAATGCCTTTTTTTCTTGCGGGCTTTGATGGTATTTCGGGAGATTCTAGGCTATGCTTACTACAATATGATTGTATTATTTTGAGGATTTCATCACCATATGTTTCCATAGTTTTCTTTCCGATACCGTGAATTTTCTTCAATGCTGTAGCCGTTTGTGGCAAATACAGCGATAGTTCGAGGACGGTTTTTTGTGTTAAAATTCGGTAGTGCGGTATGTCGAGCTCTTGATGTTTTTTATGACGCCAACTGCGGATATTTTCATATAGATCAGGGTGGTCAGTATCTGCAGCTGTGATTTTCTTTTTGGTCGTTTGGCGTGATGCTATATCCGATACTTTCAGGTCCGCCTCAGCCCGTGCTTTTAAGTATTCAGCCTGATCAAAACCATCAGAACAAGCCTGAAGACAAATGATCTTTTTACGCATATTAAATAGTGTTTCTTTTAGAGACTTATTTATTTCATCGCGTACAGCGGAATTGTCCGTTTCAATAGATGTTTTATCGAATGCATTGACCGTATCATTTAATGCGGGTTCGAAATATGAAATAGCTTTTTTAATTCGAGAATGAATTTCGTCTTGATTATTATTTTTATCAAAATAAAAAGTGAGTTGATCCTTAAATTTGGTTGAAACTGTAATTGCTTTTTGATCAAAATCATTGCAAGTGGATAAAAACATGTTATGAATGTCACCGACGAGCACCGATTGATATTTAGAAACTAGTGCTGTCAACTGACGCATAGAAATAAGCAATTTGTCGAACGAAAATAATTCGACAATGAGTTCTTGTTGATACCGATGTTGCGCCTGCGAAAGTGTTTCGACAGTTGGTGGATTATCAGCCGCCTCTTTTGAAAATGTATCAACATCCTGATCAGAACGGATGCTGGTTTTACCGATTGGCGAACTGAGTACAAGCCCTTCTAATGACCGACAACGACTGAGTGCTACATACACCTGACCATGAGCGAATGCTTTTTGTGCATCGATAATCGCTTTGTCAAACGTAAGTCCCTGGCTTTTATGAATGGTGATGGCCCAAGCAGGTTTTAACGGAATCTGTTCGAATGATCCTATGACAAGCTCTTCTATTTGTTTGGTCTCAGGATTAATTTCATATGAATAATTGTTCCACAATACAGGCTTGACAATTATATCATCAATTTCATCCGGACACTTAACCGTAACTTCATTTTTGTCAATGGCAACAATGCGACCTGTTTTTCCATTAAAATATTGTTTTTCTGGAGCCAAATCATTTTTCGTAAACATCACCTGTGCATGGATTTTTAATTGAATGACCTTCTCCATCGGGAACATGTGTTCCGGAAATTTTCCACTAATTGTTGCTTTGAAGGAATGCAATCGCTCCGGAAGTTTTAAGAGCTTTTCGTCATTAATGGTTTGGGCTTGATAATTGTGTGTGCATAAGGTGACAAATCCCTCATTTTCTTCTTCACTCGTGTCGGGTTTATATCGTGCATTGAGCGCATCGAAGGTTTTTTGGTCGGCTACGTTATCGCGAACGCTATTTAATAAATTGATAAATACTAAGTCTTTTTGCCGAAACACTTGCGTTAATTCTATGGTAACGCATCCGGCCTTATTCAATGCCTGGCTACCAAAAAAGAAGGCGGTTTCATAATGTGGTCTCAACAACGTCCAATCTTGTTCTTTTACAACAGGCGCCAACTGATGAATATCTCCAATCATGAGTAATTGCACACCACCAAAAGGTTTATTGTTTCGTTTGTATCGCCGTAAGACCTCATCGATGGCGTCGAGTACATCAGCGCGCACCATGCTGATTTCATCAATGATGAGTAAATCCAGTGTTCTGATAATTTTCTGTTTTTCCTTTCTGAATTTTCGTTGACGTTTTCCAGATTCGCCAGAACCGGGAATAAAAGGACCAAAAGGCAATTGAAAAAACGAATGAATTGTGACCCCTTTGGCATTAATTGCAGCCACACCAGTTGGAGCGACGACAACATATCGTTTGTGAATAACCGTCTTTAAACGGTGCAAAAATGTTGTCTTTCCGGTACCGGCTTTTCCAGTGAGAAAGATATGTTCATTGGTTTGTTGAATATATTGTTCTGCCAATTGCAGTTGCTCATTGGACTGAAAGGTTTCTATATCGTACGTAGCTTTTTCCATGATATTTGTATAAATGTAATATCGCTTTTGCCTGACAAATTTACGATATATGATAGCGTTTTGACGTATGATATCCGTTTACATGTGGAAGTATGCAAATACATAAGGTTAGCACAATATTTAAACCCCCTTTCATCAAATTTTTCTGTATGGGATTGTCGCCTAACTGTACCGGCATGACACAGTTATACTTAATTGATTAGATTTTTCATAATTAAAAGATTTGAATAATTAATATAACACGTAAAGTTTGTTTGATCGTCCC
>ENA-ORXU01000101-ORXU01000101.1-marine-metagenome-genome-assembly--contig:-NODE-101-length-108165-cov-14.826290_pt1 | contig 108165 bp, 95 predicted proteins | sample MGYA00237869_ERZ511484 | MGnify/ENA metagenome assembly ERZ511484 | reverse complement strand
GGGCGTTCTTCGAGGAGCGTCACTGCCGATATGCCAAGGTGTGAGTCATTGATCCAACTTTTATTCTGCTTAGTATTGCGCCGAGCTTCCGGGCCAGCGGCTGTTCCGCTACCGGGACGACGACGGTGACGTCCACCCGGTCTCCTCGGACGACGTCAACGCCTACCTCCGGGCCGCGAGCGGTCTGGAGGACATCTCGGCGAAGGACTTCCGGACCTGGGGAGGGACCGTCGCCGCCTGGCGGCACGCCGACGATCATCGCGACGACGACATCGCGAAGCCCGAGGTCGCCGCCATCCGTCACGTCTCCGAGGTGCTCGGCAACACGCCGACCGTGGCGCGCAAGTACTACGTCCATCCGGCGCTCGTGAAGCTGATCGCGCGACGTGATGCGCCGCCGCGCGCGGCCCGCTCGCGCAAGCGTCTCGACCGCTCCGAGACGAGTGTCGCCCGCTGGCTGGAGACGCTCTGACCGGCGCCGGCCGCCTCGCATCGGCCGCCTGACGTCCGCCTCTCGACGTTCACCTCTCGACGCCCGACGTTCGCCGCCCGACGTCGGCGCGACCCGATCGTCGACCTCAGACCGTCAGGTGAAGCCGGACCAGATCGTCGTCGAGGTTGTCCATGGCGCCCGAGGCGACGACGTGGCCGCGGTCCATCAGCGCGAAACGGTCGCCCACTCGCCGGGCGAACGCGAGCTTCTGCTCGACCAGCAGCACCGTCAGTCCGATCTCGCGGGTCAGGCGCACGACGATGTCGCCGATCTCGGCGACCACGTTCGGCTGGATGCCTTCGGTCGGCTCGTCGAGGAGGAGCACGTCCGGTCCGGTCGCGAGCGCCCGCCCGATGGCGAGCTGCTGCTGCTGCCCGCCCGACAGGTCGCCGCCGCGGCGCTGACGCATGTCGGCGAGCACCGGGAACAGCTCGTGGATCTCCGGCGGGATGGTGCGGACCCCGTCCCGACGCGCGGGCAGGCCGATGCGCAGGTTCTCCTCGACGCTCAGACGAGGGAAGATCTGCCGTCCCTGCGGCACGTAGCCGATACCGGCCGCGGCGCGGCGTTCGGCCGGGAGCGACGTGATGTCCTCGTCGGCAAGCCGGATGCGACCTCCGCGCACGGGCAGGAGCCCGGTCACGCACTGCAGCAGCGTGGTCTTGCCCACCCCGTTCCGCCCCATCAGGACCGTGCACTCGCCGCGCGGCACGTCGAGCGTGACGTCTCGCAGCGTGTGGGACTGACCGTAGTACTGATCGAGCGCGTCGACGGTGAGCATCAGGCCGTCTCCGCGCCGAGGTAGACCTCGCGCACGCGCGCGTCGTCCTGGATCTCCGACATCAAGCCTTCGGCGAGCACGCGCCCCTGATGGAGCACGGTGACCGGTGCGTCGAGCGCGCGCACGAACGCCATGTCGTGTTCGACGACGACGATCGAATGATCCGTCCGCAGCGCGCTCAGCAGCTCGATCGTGCGATCCATCTCCTGGTGCGTCATGCCCGCCGCCGGCTCGTCGACGAGCAACAGCATCGGGTTGCGGATCACCAGCATGCCGATCTCGAGCCACTGCTTCTGGCCGTGCGACAGCGTCGAGCCGCTCGCGTGCAGGCGATCGGCGAGACCGATCGTCTCGGCCATGCCCTCGATGCGTTCGCGATCGGCGACGTCGAGGCGCGCGCGGAAGGTTCGCCAGACGCCGCGCGGGCCGTCCATCGCGAGCTCCAGGTTGTCGAACACCGTCAGGTTCTCGAACACGGTCGGCTTCTGGAACTTCCGGCCGATGCCGGCCTGCGCGATCTCCGCCTCGCTCATCCGCAGCAGGTTCAGGCGCTGCCCGAACCAGGCCGAGCCGTGATCGGGACGCGTCTTGCCGGTGACGATGTCCATCATCGTCGTCTTGCCCGCCCCGTTCGGTCCGATCACGCAGCGAAGCTCGCCGTGATCGACGTGGAAGTCGAGTCCGTCGATCGCGCGGAAGCCGTCGAACGTGACCTCGAGGTTCTCGAGGTACAGCACCGTGCCGTGCGAGAGATCGAGATCGTCCACCTGACGCGGGATCAGGAACTCGAACACCTTGTCGCGCCGGATCGGCGGCAGCGCGCTCACGGTCGGGCTCCGGCGGGAGCGGCGGCCGTCGTGGCCGCTCCCGATCCGGGCGACGACACCTGCGGATCCGATGTTCCGGGTGTGCCACCGGTCTTGCCATCGGGCGGGCCGCCGGACGGGCCGCCGGACGGACCGCCCGGCGGAGTCGACCCCTCGTCCGGTGACGCGTCGGTACCCCGTCCGCCCGACCCGCGCCATCCACCGAAGAACCCGGCGACGCCCTTCGGCAGCAGCAGTGTCACCACGACGAACAGAGCGCCGAGCGCGAACAGCCACGCCTCGGGATAGGCCCCGGTGAACCACGTCTTCGCCGCGTTGACGCCGATCGCGCCGATGACGGCACCGTAGAGCGTGCCGCGTCCGCCGATCGCGACCCAGACGACGATCTCGATCGAGTTCAGCGGCGCGAACTCGCCGGGGTTGATGATGCCGACCTGCGGCACGTAGAGCGCACCGGCGATGCCGGCGATGACCGCCGACAGCGTGAACAGCGCGAGCTTGACGCGCTCGACCCGGTAGCCGAGGAAGCGCGTGCGGCTCTCGGCGTCGCGAACGGCGAGCGCGACGCGTCCGAGACGCGACGACAGCACGCGTGCGCAGAGAAGGTAGGTGAACAGGAGCGTCCCGCCCGACGCGATGAACAGGCCGAGCCGCGTGGCGTCCGAACGCAGGTCGAACCCGAGCAGCTCGCGGAAGTCGGTCAGCCCGTTGTTGCCGCCGAACCCCATCTCGTTGCGGAAGAAGGCGAGCATCAGGGCGTAGGTCAGCGCCTGGGTGATGATCGACAGGTACACCCCGTCGACGCGCGAGCGGAACGCGAACCAGCCGAACACGAAGGCGAGCGTTCCCGGCACCGCCGCGATCATCAGCGCCGCGAACGCGAAGTGCTCGAACCCGGTCCAGTACCACGGCAGCGAGTCCCAGTCGAGGAAGACCATGAAGTCGGGGAGATCGGGGTTGCCGTACACCCCGCGCGCGCCGATCTGGCGCATCAGGTACATGCCCATCGCGTAGCCGCCGAGCGCGAAGAAGGCGGCGTGTCCGAGGGAGAGGATGCCGAGAAAGCCCCACACGAGGTCGACGGCGACGGCGAGGATCGCGTACGTCAGGTACTTGCCGAGCAGCGTCACGGTGAACGTGCCGACATGCAGCGCGTGCGACTCGGGCAGGAGGTTCGCGACGCTGACGCCCGCGACGAGCGTGACGAGCGTCACGCAGAAGACGATCGTCGAGCGTCGGGAGGAGGGTGGCCGCGGGGCACCGAATCGGCCGATGCCCGCGCCGATCCGAGCGAGGGGCGTCGTTCCCTCCGCCGTCGGACCGGTCATCAGCCTGCCTCCGCGGATCGACCGCGCTGCGGGAACAGCCCGCGCGGCCGTTTCTGGATGAACGCGATCAGGAAGACCAGCACGAGGATCTTGGCGAGTATCGCGCCGGCCCAGGGCTCCATCAGCTTGTTCGCCACGCCGAGCGTCATGCCGCCGATCAGCGTTCCCCAGAGGTTCCCGACGCCGCCGAAGACGACCACCATGAAGCTGTCGACGATGTACGCCTGACCCAGGTTCGGCCCGACGTTCGTCAGCTGCGACAGCGCGACACCGGCGACGCCCGCGATGCCGGCGCCGAGTCCGAAGGTCAGCGAGTCGATGCGCGCCGATCGGACCCCCATGGCGCGCGCCATCGCGCGGTTCTGGGAGACCGCGCGCACCTCGAGCCCGAAGCGCGTGCGGCCGAGAAGCTGGATGAGCAGCGCGAACACGACGAGACAGAAGAACAGTATCCAGAGCCGGTTCAGCGTCAGCTCGAGCACGCCGCCGAGCTCGACCGTGCCGCTCATGAACGGGGGATTCGCCACCGGCACGTTCTGCGGCGAGATGACCGTGCGCACGAGTTGCTGCAGGACGAGGCTGATGCCGAAGGTCGCGAGCAGCGTCTCGAGCGGGCGGCCGTAGAGATGACGGATGACACCGCGCTCGATCGCGACGCCGACGAGGCCGGTCACGGCGAAGGCCACCGGTATCGACAGCAGCAGCGCGACGGCGAGCGATCCCGGCAGGAGCTGCTGCATGCCCCAGGCGCAGTACGCACCGAGCATGATCAGTTCGCCGTGCGCCATGTTGATCACGCCCATGACGCCGAACGTGATCGCGAGCCCGATCGCCGCGAGCACCAGCACGGAGCCGAGCGAGAGCCCGAAGAACAGCGTCTCGACATGACCGTACAGGCGGAGCTTGCGTGTCTGGGCGACGCTGGTCAGCCGTGCGCTCTCGCGAACGCTCTCGTCCATGTCGTCGGTCGCGAGCGCGGCGATGGCCTGGCGGCTGTCCGGGGCGAGATCGTTCGCGAGGCGCGTGATGCCCCGTGTCCGCAGGGCCGGGTCGTCGCTCGCGAGCCACTGGCGTGCCTGCACGCGCTCGATCAGCGTGCGGATGTCCGGTTCGCTCTCGCCGTCGGCGAGCTCGACGAGCGTCTCGGCGTCGATCCCGTCCGGCTGCGCGAGCAGGGCTTCGAACGCGGAGCGACGTTCGCCGGCGTCGTCCGAGCGAAGCCCGAGCCCGGCGATCAGCGCGCGCAGATGCGAGCGCAGCCGGTTGTCGAGCTTCAGGCGAGAAACGGCGCGGCTGCGCTCGACACCGAGCACCTCGTCGTCGAGCGCGTCGATGAGCGTGACCTCGCGTCCGCGCTTCTCGACGCGGACGACGGTCGAATCCTCCTTGCGGAGCATCAGCGAGCCGTCGAGGATGCCCTCCAGCAGTCGGCGGGTCTCGACGTGCCCACTCGCGGCGATCGCGTCCAGCGCGGCCGCTCGCGCCGGGCCGCGCCCCTCGACGAACTCGGTGAAGAGGGGGTCGAGTACCGGGTCTCCGATGCCGACGTCGGCCAGAACCGCGTTCGGGGCGCAGAGTGTCGCGATCAGGCCGCCCAGCAACAGGGCACGAGTGGCGAGCGTACGTTCGCCCTGCGTGGCACGAGCGCACCGATCCGGCCGATCGGGTCGACCCCGGCGAACCGGTGAAGCGATCCGGGCCGAGCCGACACGGACGCTCGACGTGGACGGGAAGCGGATCGCGGGCGCGAGCCGAGCCAGGAGCCGAGCCAGGAGCCGAGCCAGAGGGCCGGCGCGGGAAACCGGGCAGGCAGGCGCATTGCTGTCGCTGTCGATGTCGATCATGGGAGCGGGGGCCGGGCCATTGCAGGACCGGGCGCCCCTCCGTGAGGGACGCCCGGTCGAATCGACGCGTCGTGCGTCGGCGTCGGTCAGTGACGGATCAGAGGTTCTGACCCGAGCACTCCCCGGTGACCACGTTGTAGTTTCCGCATGACAGCGGCGGCTGCCAGTCGGCCATCAGGTCCTTGGAGCTGTCGAGGAAGTCCGACCACGCGTCCCCCGGGACGAGCCCGGGCGTCTCCCAGACGATCTCGAACTGCCCGTCGTCCTGGATCTCGCCGATCAGCACGGGCTTGGTGATGTGGTGGTTCGGCATCATCGCGGAATGGCCGCCGGAGAGGTTCGGGACGGTCACGCCGATGATCGCCTGCTGCACGGCCTCGGGGTCGGTGGTGCCGGCTTTCTCGACCGCCTTCACCCACATGTTGAAGCCGATGTAGTGCGCCTCCATCGGGTCGTTGGTGACGCGCGCGTCGTCGCCGGTGTAGTCGAGCCAGGCGTCGATGAAGTCGTCGTTGACATCGGCCTCGACGCTCATGAAGTAGTTCCAGGCCGCGAGGTGACCGACCAGCGGCTCGGTGTCGAAGCCCGAGAGTTCCTCCTCGCCGACCGAGAACGCGATGACCGGGATGTCCTCGGCCGAGACGCCCTGGTTGGCGAGCTCCTTGTAGAACGGCACGTTGGCGTCGCCGTTGACGGTCGAGACCACGGCGGTCTTCTTGCCGCTCGAGCCGAACGACTTGATCTCGCTGACGATCGACTGCCAGTCGGCGTGGCCGAACGGGGTGTAGTTGATCAGGATGTCCTCGTCGGCGACGCCGCTCGACTTCAGGTACGCCTCGAGGATCCTGTTGGTGGTCCGCGGGTAGACGTAGTCGGTGCCGGCGAGCACCCAGCGCTCGACGCCGATGTCGTCGCGAAGGTAGTCGACGGCGGGGATCGCCTGCTGGTTAGGTGCCGCGCCGGTGTAGAAGACGTTCTTCGACGACTCCTCGCCCTCGTACTGCACCGGGTAGAAGAGCAGGCTGTCGAGCTCTTCGAAGACGGGCAGCACGGATTTCCTCGACACCGAGGTCCAGCAACCGAACGTCGCCGCGACGCCGTCCTGGGAGATCAGCTCGCGTGCCTTCTCGGCGAACAGCGGCCAGTCGGAGGCGGGATCGACCACGACCGCCTCGAGCGGGCGCCCGAGCAGCCCGCCCTTCTCGTTCTGCTGATCGATCAGCATCAGCATCGTGTCCTTCAGGGTCGTCTCCGAGATCGCCATCGTGCCGGAGAGGGAGTGCAGGACGCCGACCTTGATCGGCTCGCCTTCCTGGGCGTGGACGTTGGTCGCGCCGAGCAGGGCGAGCGTGGCGGTGGCGAGCAGGAGGGAGCGACGCTCGTGAGATACTCGTGTCTTCGCTTGCATGGACGTTGCATTTCTCCGGATGAAGTCTGTCGACCGGTCTCTGACGAACCGATTCGGAACTCCCGTCTACAGAGTCCGTGCCACTCGCGATACCGCAACGAGATCAAAGCATTGAGTTGATTTCGTCGTGATCTGCGAACGGTCTCGCGCTGCGCGATGGTGCGATATCTCGCCGACGCGCACTCTCTCGGTGCGTGTCGGGCTTGTATATTCACGCTCTCGTGCCGGAGCCTGCCGAGTGCCGGCCGATCCGCCGTCCCCCGAAGCGACGAGGCCGATCGGCCGGATCGCGGGCCACGGAAGGATCGACTCGTCATCATGCCGCACCGGCGACCGTGGACTACCGGCGACGGGCCGTGCGGCCGTCGGGATCGCGCGTGGTCGCGTCCCGCGGACGACGACGAATCGCGCTCCGTGCGCGCGAGTGCCCGGCCTCGTCAGCGCGAGCGCGCCCGGTGCGCTCTGGACCCACTCGGGCCGCTCGGACTGCTCGGACTGCTCGGACTGCTCGGGCCGCTCGGACTGCTCGGGCCGCTCGGACTGCTCGGGCCGCTCGGACTGCTCGGACTGCTCGGACTGCTCGGACTGCTCGGACTGCTCGAAGGCGGCTCAGTCGGCGATGACCCGGTCGGCGAGGCTCTCGCGTCGTCCGACATCGTGACCGAGCGCGACGCCGGCGTGGTGGGCGAGCAACTGCAGCGCGACGCCGGCAAGGATCGGCTGCAGGAGCGGCTCGCCACGCGGCAGCGCGACGACGTGGTCGGCGAGCTCCTTCGCCCGCGGCGCGTCGGCGTCGCCGATGACGACGAGCGGCGCTCCGCGTGCCTTGATCCGTTCCAGCGTGGACAGCGACAGCGGCAGCAGATCGGGCTCGGGCAGCAGCACGACACAGGGGGTGCGCTCGTCCAGCAGCGCGATCGGACCGTGCGCGAGCTCGTCGACGGGACAGGCCGAGGCGGGCAGGGTCGACGCCTCGGCGAGCTTCCTCGCCCCCTCGAGCGCGATCGCGTGCCCGGCGGCCCGGCCGACGAACAGCACGCTCGTGGCGCCCTGCAGGGCGTTGGCGACGTGGGCGATGTTCGCCTCGTCCGCGATCACCGCGTCGACCTGTGCGGGCAGGTCGTCGAACGCGTCGAGAAGGCGGGCGCCGCGCTGCGGGGAGACGTCGCGCAGGCGCCCCAGCGTCAGCGCCAGCAGCGCGAACACGGTGAGCATCGTGCTGACCGTCTTGGTCGCGACGACCGAGCGCTCGGCGCCGGCATGCAGGTAGACGCCGCCGTCCACCTCGCGGGCGATCGTGCTGCCGACGTCGTTGACGATGCCGAGCGCGGTGCCGCCGCGGCGGCGGATCTCGCGGAGCGCGGCGAGCGTGTCGAAGGTCTCTCCGGAGCGGCTCGCGACGATGTACAGCGTGTCGCGCTCGATCAGCGGGTCGCGGTGGCGGAACTCGCCGGCCGACTCCGCGCTGGCCGGCAGGCGGGCGAGCGACTCGATCATGCGGGCGCCCGACAGCGCCGCGTGCCAGGCCGAGCCCGAGCCGAGCAGGTGCACGCGGGCGACATCGCGGAGTGCGGCGGGATCGAGATTGAGGCCGCCGAGCCGCACGCTGGAGAAGCGCCGATCGAGCCGTCCGGCCAGCGCCCGGCGAATCGCCGCCGGCTGTTCGAGAATCTCCCGGCGAAGCATCCCCGAGAAGTCCCCGGGCGGCACGTCGCCGCCCGCGCCGTGATCCGCGCCATCGGTCACGCTTCCGCCCGGACCGGCGTTCACGCCGCCGATGCCTCCGGCACCGTCGCGATCCGTGGCCGAGGGGGCGGCCGTGCCCGGTGCGATCGGTGACCGACCGCTCGAGCGTGGCGCGTCGAGCGACGTGATCTCGAACCCGGCGGGCGTCAGGATCGCGATCTCGCCGTCCTCCAGCGGCACCACGGAGCGTGCCCGCCCGCGCAGCGCCGCGGCGTCGGACGCGGCGAAGCTCTCGCCGTCGGCGCTGCCGACGAGCATGGGGCTGCCGATGCGGGCGACGACGACGCGCCCCGGGGCGTCGCGATCGAGCGCGGCGAGGCCACAGGTGCCGTGCACGTCGGCGAGCACCTCGCGCAAGGCCGTCTCGAGCGACTCCCCGTCGCGTTCGAGGCGGAGCGCGATCCGCTGGGCGAGCACCTCGGTGTCGGTCTCGGACACGCAGTGCACGCCGTCGGCGGCGAGCGCGCGGCGCAGCGCGTCGGCGTTCTCGAGGATCCCGTTGTGGACGACGGCGACGCGGGCGTCGCCGCCGAGGTGGGGATGGGCGTTGAGCTCGCTCGGTGCGCCGTGGGTGGCCAGGCGGGTGTGGGCGATGCCGGTGCGCCCGGCCGCGCCGGCGGGCAGGCGACGCTCGAGCGCGGTGAGCGGGCCGAGCGCCTTCCAGACCCGGAGGCGGCGTCGTTCGAGCAGGGCGAGACCGGCCGAGTCGTGGCCGCGACGCACGAGCTGACGCAATCCTTCCATGAGAATGGGCGTGGCGGCTTCCGGGCCGGAATAGGCGATGATGCCGGACATGGACGATGGCTCCCCGAGGGTTCAGCCGTAGATGGCGCGGCGGATCTGGCGCTCGCTGCGCGGGCCGGCCGAGAAGCGCCGGGTCGGGATCTCGTCGAGCAGGGCACGGTAGATCGCCGCGTTGGCGAAACCGGCGAGCTGCATCTCGCGGTGGCGGCGTCGGATGAACGCGTCCGGTGTCTCGTCGTAGAAGGAAAGGATCTCGTCGAGCAGCCGGCCGGCGACGCGAGCGTCGATCGCGCCGTGTCGGCACAGATGGTCGATGAGCTCCTGGGGCGCGTCGGTCATGAGCGGGAACGACTGTCGTGGAGAGCGGCGAGTGGTACAAGCGATCTGCCCGGATGCGGGCAGGTATCGAGGCGATGATGACCCATATCGGCAGCTCTGATGACGGACGGTCGCGACGCTTCGCGAGGCGTGGGTTCGCCCTGACGGCGCTCGCGCTGGCGCTGGGCGCTCCCGCCGTGGTCGGCGCGGACGCCGACGGCCGGGCCGAGTGGCGCACGCCGGACGCCCGCCGGACGCCCGCGGCCGTCGCGCGCGGCAACACGCCGCCGGCGCTCGGTCGCATCGGTCCGCAGGCGCTCGTCGCCGGTCGTCCCTGGCGTCTGCACGTCCGGGCGCGCGATCCGGACGGCGGTGTGCCCGGGCTGCTCGTGCGAGATCTGCCGGACGACGCGCGACTGAGCGCGGAGCGCGGCGGCTGGCACCGGCTCGACTGGACCCCGCCCGTCGGGACGACCGGGGACATCGACCTGACCATCGTCGCCGTCGATGCGCTCGACGAGCGCCTGCGGAGCGAGCGCGTGATACGACTCGAGGTGCGCGCCGCGGAACGTCCGCCGGTGCCACCGGTGGCGACGTCCGGAGACGATCCCGCCGTCGAGCTCGAGGAGGAAGGCGAGCCGCCGTCCGAGCCGACGGCGACGCTCCCCGACCCGCCGTCACCCCGACCGCTCGCGCCGCTCATCGAACCGCTCGCCTCGCAGATCGTCAGCGCCGGGCGTACCGTCTCTTTCCGGGTCGCCGCGACGCTCGCCGAGGCGACTCTCGAGGAGACGTCGTCCGTCGAGCGATCCGTGCCGCTCCTGCAGATCGATCGGCTGCCGAGAAACGCGAGCTTCGACGTCAACCCCGACGGGTCGCGCACCTTCCGCTGGCCGACCGGTGACCGCGATCAGGGCGAGCATCGCTTCCGGATCACGGCGCTGCACCCCGACGACGAACGGCTGCGGAGCCGGGTCGACCTGTTCGTCATCATCGGCGACCCGACACGCTCCGTCACCGAGCCGCTCGACGAGGAGGGGGCGATCGGTGCGCGGTCGACGGAGCCGCCGTCCGGCTCCCCGGCCGCCGACCCGCGTGTCAGGACGGCGGACCCCGGCCCGCGGGACCGGCCGCCACCGGGCGCCCTCGACGACGAGCGCCCCGTCTCGCCCGAGGACGAACCGTTCCTGCCGCAGGCCTCGTCGGGAGAGGAGGACTACTTCGCGTCCGACGATGGCGGCGCGGACGGCTTTCCGGTCGATCCGTACGGCGAGAACGTCGATCCGTCGTCATACGGACCGGGCGACCCGTTCCTCGAGACCGACGATCCGTTCCGCGATGGCTCGGAGCCCGGCTACTTCGACGACGGCGGTGGGGTGCCGCTCGGCCCCGACGGGCAGCCGCTCGATCCCTGAGCACCTCGATCCCCGAGCACCCTGGTGTAAGCTGCGGCTCCGCTTCCGCCGCCGCCGAGATCCGCGTGGGTCGTTTCGATGATCTGCCGGACAACGTCAAGGGATCGCTGATCCTCGTCGTCGCGGCGTTCGGTTTCGCGCTGATGATCGCGCTGATCAAGCTCGCGGGCGCCCGGCTGCCGGTGTTCCAGATCCTGTTCGTGCGCCAGCTCGGCATGACGGTGATGCTGCTGCCGGTGCTGCTGCCGGACTTCGCGAACACGATGCGCACGAAGCGGCTCGGGCTGCAGCTCGCGCGCATCTCGCTCGCCATCGTGGCCATGAGCTGCGGGTTCACGGCCGTGATCGAGATGCCGCTGGCCGACGCCACGGCGCTCGGTTTCGCCAAGAGCTTCTTCGTGACGATCTTCGCGGTGATCGTGCTGAAGGAGACGGTCGGGCCTTACCGCTGGGCGGCGGTCGTCGTCGGTTTCGTCGGCGTCCTCGTCATGCTCCGTCCCGGCACCGAGGGATTCACGATCTACGGCCTGCTGGCCATCACCGGAGCCGCCGCGGCGGGTGCCGTCATGGTCATCATCCGGCTGCTGTCGCGCACCGAGTCGACCAGCACGATCCTCGCCTTCCAGGCGATCGGGGTGGGCCTGTTCATGGCGATTCCGGCCTGGCTCGACTGGGTGGCGCCGACGCCCGGCGAGTGGGCGCTGCTCGCGGCCATCGGGTTCGTCTCCTACTTCGCCCAGAAGGCGAACGTCATCGCCTACCGCCACGGAGAGGCCTCCCTGCTCGCCTCCCTCGACTACGTCCGGCTCGTCTACGCCACGGGGCTCGGCTGGCTGCTGTTCGATCAGCTGCCGGGCACGAGCACCTGGGTCGGGGCGGGGATCATCGTGCTCGCCTCCATCTACACCGTGCACCGCGAGGCGAAGCGGCGCCAGAACCTCGCCCGCGGGCCCGACGGGCGCGGCTTCACGAATCACTGATCACGACCGCTTCGGCAATCCCGATACCGCTGCAGTACCATGCGTGCAGCCGTCATTGCCGACGTCCTGTCAGCAGTGTCGCGACATCGAGGCACGGCGCCGGATCGCGCCGACCTCGTCACAGAACCCGGAGAATCACGAATGAAGCTCTTCACCCCCGCCCTGGCCACCGCCGCGCTGCTGCTCGGCACGTCCGGCGCCGCGCTCGCGGACTGCGACGACGGCGAGACGGTCATCAAGTTCAGCCACGTGACCAACACCGACAAGCACCCCAAGGGCATCGCCGCCTCGCTCCTCCAGCAGCGCGTCAACGACGAGATGCAGGGCACCGCCTGCATGGAAGTGTTCCCGAACTCGACGCTCTACGACGACGACAAGGTGCTCGAGGCGATGCTCAACGGCGACGTGCAGCTGGCCGCGCCGTCGGTGTCGAAGTTCGAGACCTTCACGAAGGCGTTCCGATTGTTCGACCTGCCGTTCGTGTTCGCCGACATCGGTGCCGTCGATCGCTTCCAAGCGGGCGACGCCGGTCAGGAACTCATGGACTCGATGCAGCGACGCGGTCTGCAGGGGCTCGGGTTCTGGCACAACGGCATGAAGCAGATGTCGGCCAGCAAGCCGCTCGTCGAGCCCGGTGACGCGAAGGGCCTGAAGTTCCGCGTGCAGCCCTCCGACGTGCTCGTCGCGCAGTTCGAGGCGCTCGGCGCGAGCCCGCAGAAGATGGCGTTCAGCGAGGTCTACGGCGCGCTTCAGACCGGCGTCGTCGACGGGCAGGAGAACACCTGGTCGAACATCTACGGGCAGAAGTTCTTCGAGGTGCAGGACGGTTCCACCGAGACCAACCACGGCGTGCTCGACTACATGGTCGTCACCTCGACCGAGTGGTGGGAAGGGCTCGACGAGGGCGTGCGCGATCAGCTCGCGACGATCCTCGACGAGGTCACCACCGAGCGCAACGCGGCGGTCAGCGAGGTCGACCTGGAGGCGCGTCAGGCGATCCTCGACGCCGGCGGCGTGGTGCGTGAGCTCGACGACGCCCAGCGCGCCGCCTGGACCGAGGCGATGAAGCCGGTCTGGGAGAAGTTCTCCAAGGACGTCCCGATGGAGATGATCGAGAAGGCGCAGTCCTACAACGGAAGCTGAAGCGGCGAGAGCCGTCGGCCAGATCCGGGGTGGCGGCGTTCGGCCGCGGCCGTCGCCCCCGGCACGCGCCCGGCCGACTCTCGGGCCGATCTCGCGACCTGCTTCCCCGAGCCGATCTCCGGACCCCGTCTCGACTCGATTCCGATCTGCCTCGGTGCGATCCCGACCTGCATCGTCGATCCGACCCCGGCCGACCGTGACCGGTCCCGAACGCTCCGCCTCACCGGAACCCGCCCGCGATGAACTCGTCCGATGCCCGCCCGCGCAGCTTCGGTGACGCGCTCGAGGAAAACCTGATCGCGTTCCTGCTCGGGGCGATGACCATCGTGACGTTCGCCAACGTCGTCGCCCGTTTCCTCAGCTACAACATCCTCTGGGCGCTCGAGACCACGGTCTTCCTGTTCGCCTGGCTCGTGCTGATCGGCGCGTCCTACGCGGTCAAGCACACCTTTCACATCGGCATCGACATCGTCGTGCGCCTGCTGCCGCCCGCGACGCGCCGTCTGGTGACGCTGTTCGCCGTCGCCTGCTGTCTCGCGTTCAGCGTGCTCTTGCTGAAGGGCAGCTGGGACTACTGGTGGCCGTTCGCCTCGTCGCGCACCTTCTACGAGGTCAACGACATCCCCATGCCGGGTTTCCTGCAGTTTCTCTCCGGCCCCCTGAACGAGGGCGAGGAGTGGGAGAAGCTCCCGCGCTTCATCCCCTACATCGTGCTGCCGCTGAGCACGCTCCTGCTGACGATCCGTTTCGTCCAGGTCGGAACGCGTGTCTGGCGGAACGAGCAGGAGCTGCTCATCGAGAGCCACGAGGTCGAGGAGCTCTACGAGGAGCCGGTCGAAGCGCTGGCCGACCGGCTGGTCGGCTCCGGGGCCGGCGCCCGGGCCGGCGCGTCGCACCGGGCGACGTTCGACACCGCCGCGGACGACACGCCTCCGCGCGACGGTTCGCGCACGAACGGCGGGGGCCGCTGACATGGAAGCGCTGCTGCTGTTCGTCGCGGTCATCGCGCTGATGCTGATCGGCGTGCCGATCGCCGTCTCGCTCGGGCTCTCCAGCATCGGGTTCCTGCTGATCTACTCCGACGCGTCGCTGGCCTCGATCGCGCAGACACTGATGTCGGCGTTCACCGGCCACTACACGCTGCTCGCCATTCCGTTCTTCGTGCTCGCCTCCGGGTTCATGTCCACCGGTGGCGTCGCGCGACGCATCATCCGCTTCTCGATCGCGCTCGTGGGGCACGTCAAGGGCGGGCTCGCGATCGCCTCGGTGTTCGCCTGCATGATGTTCGCGGCCCTCTCGGGTTCCTCTCCCGCGACGGTCGTCGCGATCGGCTCGATCGTCATCGCCGGCATGCGCCAGGTCGGCTACACCAGGGAGTTCGCCTCGGGCGTCATCTGCAGCGCCGGCACGCTCGGCATCCTGATCCCGCCGTCGATCGTCATGGTCGTCTACGCCGCGGCCACCGATGTCTCCGTCGGGCGCATGTTCATCGCCGGCGTCCTCCCGGGGCTTCTCGCCGGCCTCATGCTGATGATCGGCATCTACGTCATGGCGCGGATAAAGGGTCTGCCCTCGCAGCCCTGGAAGGGCTGGGGCGAGGTCGGTCAGTCGGGGCTGGACGCGCTCTGGGGGCTCCTGCTGATCGTCATCATCCTCGGCGGCATCTACGGGGGCATCTTCACCCCGACCGAGGCTGCCGCGGTCGCCGCCGTCTACGCCTTCCTCGTGGCGAACTTCGTCTACCGCGACATGGGGCCGTTGCACTCGGCGGACGGGGAGCGGCGCTCGGTCCTCGGTGCTCCGCAGAGCCTGCTGACCGTCTGGTTCCACGCCGACACCCGCAAGGTGCTGTTCGAGTCCGGTCGGCTGACGATCATGCTGATGTTCATCATCGCGAACGCGCTGATCCTCAAGCACGTGCTGACCGAGGAGCAGATCCCGCAGGCGATCGCCGGCGCCATGCTCGAGGCCGGACTCGGCCCCATCATGTTCCTCGTCGTGGTCAACGTGATCCTGCTGATCGGGGGGCAGTTCATGGAGCCCTCGGGACTGCTGATCATCGTCGCGCCGCTGGTGTTCCCGATCGCGCTCGAGCTCGGCATCGACCCGATCCATCTCGGCATCATCATGGTCGTGAACATGGAGATCGGCATGATCACGCCACCGGTCGGACTCAACCTGTTCGTCACGGCGGGCGTCGCCAAGCTCTCGATCCTGCAGGTCGTGCGCGCGGCGCTTCCCTTCGTCGCGATCCTGTTCCTGTTCCTGATCGTCGTGACCTACTGGCCGCCGCTGTCGACCTGGCTGCCGACGCTGATGATGGGTCCGGAGATCATCATCAAGTGAGTGCCGAACTCACCGTGCCGGCGCTCGCGGCGCTCCGGCGGAGGAGTCCGACCGGCACGTCCGTCGGTGCGGTCCGCCCCGGCGTTCGCCACGGTGTTCTCGACGTGCGCCGGGTCGTGCGCTCGCTCGCGCGTCCGGCGGGCGGCGATGCTTCGTGCCGGCGGTGCGGCAGGCCGGTCGCCGTCGCGCTCAGCCGGTCTGGCCCGTGCGCTCCCGCTCCAGCTTCTCGGCCAGCTCGTTGAGCCGGTCCGCGTACTCCCGGTACATCTCCAGATCGCCCTTGCGAAGGTGCACGCGGTTCGCGTAGTCGCCCTCGGTCAGCTTCTCGACGTGGCGGACGAACGGCCGGAGAGGGCCGATCAGGCGGTGGGTGTAGGCCACGCAGACCGACGCCAGCAGCAGCACGTACAGCACGAACAGCGCCCCGCAGTAGCGGAACACGTGCACGAGCTGGATCTCGATCATCTCCCCGTAGTAGCTCGTCGCCGCTTCCTGCTGGCCCGAGATGACCGCGATCAGATCGCTGAAGGCGAAGTACAGGAAGGCGCCGAGCAGGATCGCGACGACCGCGGTCGAGCCGAGCATCCACAGGAGCAGCTTGAACTGCAGGAACGGCTGCCAGACGGCGTTCAGGACTCGCCGTTTCTGCGCCGGCCTGTCGGCACCGTCCGCAGCCGGGTGCAGGGCGGCGCCGAGGGCGCCCGGGTCGAGGGTATCGGTCTGACTCATGCTCGGGGGTCTGCCGGGAGTTGCGCGGTTACCTGCAGGTATCGGACAGGAGAGCGCGCTCCTGTAGTGCCGTCCGGGCGAAGGGTGGGTGGTGCCGCGAGCGTTTCACGACGGGAATCGCGTTCGATGCGTGATACGGCTCGCGTTCCGGCGTCGGAGCACGACGCGATCCGCTGGACCGACGCGGGGCGTGGCCCGATAGACTGGTGCTCCCCCCTTCCCGTGGACCACCCCCGATGCTCTACTCCCTCGACGGAACCGTCCCGACGAGCGCCGCCAGCGCCTTTCTCGCACCCGGCGCCCGCGTGATCGGTGACGTGAGGCTGGAGGCCGACGTCAGCGTCTGGTTCAACGCCGTCATCCGCGGCGACAACGACTCGATCGTCGTCGGCGCGGGCAGCAACGTCCAGGACGGCGCCGTGCTGCACGTCGATCCGGGCTTCCCGATGCGGATCGGCACGAACGTCACGGTCGGGCACAAGGCGATGCTGCACGGCTGCACGATCGGCGAGGGCAGCCTGATCGGCATGAACGCGGTGGTGCTGAACGGTGCCGTGATCGGCCGGAACTGCCTGATCGGGGCGAACGCGCTCGTCACCGAGGGCATGGAGATTCCCGACGGCTCGCTGGTGCTCGGCTCGCCGGCCAAGGTCCGGAAGACGCTCGACGCGGAGGCGATCGAGGGCATGCACGCCGGCGCGCGAAGCTACGTGAAGAAGATCGCGGGCTACCGGGCGACGCTCGCGGTGGTGAGTGCCGAGCCGAACGTCACGATGTGCTGAGCGCGCCGCCGCGGTGCTCGGAACGGGCTCGAGTAGCCCGCGTCCGGGTCGCCGTCGCTCGACGAGAAGTCCGAGCCGACGCCATCGCTCTGGCTGCCGTGGCTCTCGAACGTCGAACGTCTCGGCTCCGATCTCGCGGGCTCGGGCTCGGGCGCCGGGTCGATACCGTACGTCACGCCGGTCGGGCTGGTCACGCCCTCCTGTCTCGTCACCCGGTGTCAGCGCCGATCAGAACCCGCGCTCATTCGCCGCTGAGCTGATGTAGCCGGAGCGGGCCTGGGTACCGACACCTGGCCGCACGCTCTGCTCGTGACCGTGTCGAGCGCGGCGCCGTCCCGCCTCCGGTACACCTCGCAGGGCCGATGAAGATCCGACACGACGCCTCGTCTGGTTGGCCGCCAAGGAGGGGACGTCGTGCCGGGCAACCGTGCCTTCGCACAGCCTCGTCCAGTGTGGCCTCCGCGCTCGAGGTATTCCCCGCACCCATCGGCACTTGCGAGTCGATGCCCGTCACAGCCCGACGCTTTCTCTGTGCCCGATGCCGGGCGGCCGTCCTCGTCGGGCAAGGAGGCGGCCGAGGTGATCGGCTTCCTCGAGCAGTTGCGCGAGGCGCTGTGGGAGAGCTACCACGAGGAGATCCTTGACCACGACCGGGCGGAGGCCGAGGCGTGGTACCCGGGCGGCGAGGAGGACTTCCCGTGGGAGGCACGGGACGAGCGTCAGCTGCGGCTCGGGTTGGAGGACGACCCGTCGTTCTGAGCGAGGACGGCACGCGGCGCGCGCCGCGACGATCGCGCCCGTCGCGCCGCAGCGGCGAATGAGCGCGGGTTTACGCGAGCGCTAACAGCTGGTGCATCTCGTCCCAGCCCGCGTCTCGCAAGGCCGGCGTGATGAACTTCGTGCCGATGTCGCGCTCGGTGAGGCTCCGCTTGTCGATGTCGCTCATCCGTCCGTCGCCTCGTCCCACGGGTTCACGACATCGATCCCGCATCCCTCGAAGTCCCCGATGTTGCGCGTTGCCACGGCCGCTCCCCGCGCGCGGGCCGTGGCTGCGATTTGGCAGTCGGGGAAGCTGATCGGTCGCCCGCTCGCGCGGCGCTCGGCAAAGATGGCGGCAAAGGCGACAGCGGCGGATCCGTCGAAGGCTAGGACGCGGTCCGCGAAGTCCTCTGCCACCATCGCGTCGATGGCGTCCGCCAGTGCGTCCCGTCGATGTCCTCCGGGGAGGATCGCGACCGTGCGTCGGAGCTCCGCCTCGGTCACTGCACTGATGTGGAGATCGCTCGCGGCCCGGCGGCCGAACCAGTCGAGCACCGCCTCGCTCGGCGCGGCCCGCATCAGCTCGGACACGACGTTCGTATCGATCACGATCACGGTGGGCTAGTCGAAGCGTGGCGCGTCCGGCATCGTTTCCCGCGGCGGCAGGTCGAGATCGACGCCTCCGGGGGAGGCGAACCGCCGGTGGATGGACTCGCCGAGGTTGGCAGGCACCGGCGCCTGGCCGACGGCCTCGCGCAGGATGTGGCGCACCTCCTCCTCCATCGACCGGCCATGATCGACAGCACGCAGTTTCAGCTGCCGCTTGATCCCGTCGTCGAGGTTTCGGATCGTGATGCTAGCCATGATGCCCTCCGTTCGCCGCGGCAAGCTTACGGAATGATTGCACTGCAACCAACCAAGTCGAGGTCCAATCAATGACGACATGATGCCCTTCTATGAAACTCATCGAGACGCCGATGAGCGGCCGCGACCGCGTTATTCTGCCGTACGTGGCGCCCACCCATGTCCCACAGCAGTCCTGCTGTGTTGAATGTCTGAGTGATCGTCAGATGACCTGCCGCAACGAGGACAGCGCGGCAGCGTCGTGGCGATCATCCGGTTGAGCTTCCAGCGCATCGTGGGCACCGAGTCAGACACGGGACGTTGCATTCGCCTCGGGAGAGCCGCGTACGCGGAAGCCTTCGGGAACGGCAGGCGCCGATGCTCGAGGCGGATTCTTTTTTCGCCCCGGATGGCGCAGTCGCTCGAGTACGGTGAAGGCGTAGGTGGCAATGCACAGACTCCCGTGGTGATGGAAGCCACGCCAACTCCGACCCTCGTAGTGGTTCAGACCGAAATCGCTCTTCATCTCCTGGTAGTCGCGCTCGATACGCCAGCGGATCTTGGCCGTGGCCACGAGCTCCGCTGACGTTGCCGAGACAGGCTCCGTCGAGAGGAAGTACTTCGTCGGCTCCGCTTCGTCGGCCGGCCACTCGATCAGCAGCCACTGCTCGGCACGTCGCTCGGCCCTCGAGTGATCCCCGCTCGCCGCACGCACGCGTACTCGGGCAAAGCGGCCCGAGAGTTCGGTGTTCCTCCCCTCACGCCACGTGACGGTGCGCCACTTCTGCGCGGGCAGCGACAGCGCGAGCGCCTCGGCCGAGACCGGCTCGTGTCCCGGCACGAAAACCATGTTCTTCGGCTTGCGCCCTCGTCCCGACCAGGGCTTCGGCGGCAACGGCTCCACCCCCGGCGCCCAGACCAGGGTGTCGGCCTTGACGCCGACCGAGTAGGTCAGTCCGAGTTCGTCGAGCCCTTCGCGAAAAGCGATATCGGAGCCGTAGCCGGAGTCCGCCACCACGAGCCCCGGGGTCGTGCCGCGCTCGACGCGCTCGCGGATCTCGCTGAGCGCGATCTGGAGCTTGGTGCGGAACACGACCTCCTCGGGCACGCCAGCGGCGACGCGCCGCTCGCCATCTCTCGCCCAGCTCTCGGGCAGGTAGAGTCGGTAGGCCACCGGCACGCTGCCCGCCTCGGTTGCCAGCGACACGCTGACGGCCACCTGACAGTTGTCCTGCTTGCCGAGCTGACCGCAGTACTGTCGGGCGACGCCGACCGAGTGCCGCCCCTTCTTGGGCATGCTGGTATCGTCGACGAGCCAGAAGCGCGGTGCATCGCCCATGGCCTCGTCGACGCGAGTCTCGATACGTCCGAGCAGGGCGGCATCGGACCAGGGGGCATCGGCGACGAAGTGCTGCAAACTCTGATGCGCTGCGGCGACGTTGTCCGGCTCGAGGGCGGCGGCCATGGGCTCGATGCTCTTGCGCGCGAGGCTCAGGTTCAGCCCGGTGCAGTAGGCGTCAAGGCGGGCCCGGCGGCGTTTGTCGCCAAGCACGTCGTGAAGGTCGGCCAGGTAGGCGTGGAAGCGGTCGGTGAGGCTCATGAACGAAAAGGGTCACCGACGTGCCGAGAACGGTCAAGACGACTGTGATATGTTCAACACAGTAGGATTCAGAGTGGACCCCTATGCCCGCGTGTTGGCCTCGGGACACGTGACAGGTCGTCCGTTCTCGTCCCGTCGTCAGAGTTCGAGCACCGGATCGGTCGGATCGGGATCTTTGTTGCCGATGCGCGACTCGAACGACTTCAGGCGCTTGTAGATCGACATCAGCTCGACGATCGTGGTCCACGAGTTGACGAGGAACTGGAAGGAGTTCTCGACTCGGCCGAACGCGTTCATGATCTGCTGGAACACGCCGAACGTGATGACCCCCGTGACGATGGTCGGCCCGAGCGCGATGAACGGAACGAAGCTCGCTCCCTGCAGGTAGGCGTAACGGAAGACGTTGAAGTAGAGGTAGTTGCCGAACAGCCGGAAGTAGTTCCGTCGCACGTCGCTGAACAGCGACGAGACGGCGGGCGGGGCGGCACGGGCCGCGTTGTCCTCGCCGTAGACGAGCTCCTTGCGATAGGCCGCCTCGACCTTCTGGTTGTTGAACTCGAGTCCGGGAAGCCGGTACCCCACCGCCGCCAGCAGCACAGTGCCGAAGATCGAGGAGATCAGCGCCAGGAAGATCAGCGAGCCGTCCACCTGGCCGATCAGCGGCAGCTCCGTCACCTGCTTGGACAGTGTCCAGAGAAGCGGCATGAAGGCGATCAGCGTCATGATCGAGTTGATGAACGAGGCGCCGAGTCCCTCCATGATGCCGGCGAACCGCATCGTGTCCTCCTGCACGCGCTGGGAGGCACCCTCGACATCGCGAAGTTCCTGCCAGTGCGACATGTAGAAGTCGTTCATGGCCGTTCGCCAGCGGAACACGTAGTGCGAGACGAAGAAGCGGAACACCGCCAGCAGGAGGATGTTCGGCACGAGGATGTACGAGACGGTGATCAGCTTGCCGTAGTAGTCCGGCAAGGTGACCGAGTCGGGTGTCGTCAGCGCCGTCTGTATCAGGTCGTAGAACTCCCCGTACCACGTGTTCAGGAAGAGATCGATCTGCACGCTGAAGTAGGTCCAGAGCAGGATGCCCGCCGAGCCGACGACCGCCCAGCGGTACCAGCGGCTCCTGTCGATGAAGAACCACGCGACGCAGAACGCCACCGTGGCCAGCACGATGTACTGATAGACCCAGACCTTCTCGGGTGTCAGGAACGGCGGGCGCTCGCCTTCCACCAGTTCGACCGCCCCTCCCTGAACGAAGCTGAGCTGCGGTGCGAGCTCCGCCGCGAAGCCGTACCAGGCGAGCAGCGTGACCAGGAACCAGCCGACAGCGGACAGGAAGAACTGCTTCGGGCGCGGAAAGAAGGACTCGAACATGAAACGGAGTGTCTCGGGGCGGGGTTGGCTTCGCCCCGGAGAGCGAGCGGAAGCGACGGCATCTCCGGCAGGCCGGGCGCCGCGGCGGGCGCCCGTCGGGTTCCCTTGCAGGCCACGGTTAGTCTAGTCCGGCCGCGAACGGTTCACCGGATCGAGCGCTCTCCGAACGGCGGGGTGCCGGCGCCGAGCGGTTTCCCATGCCGTATCCGTGCCGCAACGGGTCGGATCGGGCGTCGCGGACGGGCTCGCCACCTCGCGCCTCGCCATCCGTTCAGACCCCCCCCGGTCAGCACGATCTCGTCGAGGCCCTTGCGCGTGCGCCCGCGTCCGCGCTTCGCGTAGCTCTCGTCGAGCTCGGGGTTGTCCGCATGGTAGCCGATCGCGAGCGCCGTCAGCGGCACGACCGACTCCGGCAGCTCGAACGCCTCGCGGGCGCGATCCGGCTCGATGCCGATCATCTGGTGCACCATGATCCCGCGCGCGGCGACCTCGACGGTCAGGCAGGCGGAGGCCGCGCCGAGATCGTGGCGGGCGGCGGCGTTCGGCTTGCCGTTCATCGCGAAGTCCGGGACGTACGCCCCGAGGGCGAGGACCGGCGCGAACCGCGCCCACGGGGTGTTGCCCTCGACGATCGACGACAGCACGCGCTCGCGCACGTCGTCGCTGCGCCCGCGCACGCCGACGATGTAGCGCCAGGCTGCTCGTTGTAGGAAGACATCGCCCAGCGGGCGGCCTCGAGCACGGCCCGGAGATCCGCCTCGGAAACGTCGCGTCCGGCCGCGAACGCGTACGGGCTCCAGCGCGATCGCAGGGCGGGAAGGATGTCGTGATCGACGGGGTTGCGTGCGCTCACGCGGTGGCGTTCTCGGGAGATGGCGGCGACTCCACAGGATAGCGGGATCGGAGCACGGCATGGGGCACGCTGATGTCTGCCGGCGCTGTCCCGCCTTCGGCGCATCGGGCGCTCCGCTACAATGCGCCGCATCCGGCCGCGTCCCCCCGACGCGCCGCCACTGAACACCCGCGGAGCCCTGAATGGCGCAGTACGTCTACACGATGAACCGGGTCGGCAAGATCGTCCCGCCCAAGCGCGAGATCCTGAAGGACATCTCGCTCTCCTTCTTCCCCGGCGCCAAGATCGGCGTGCTCGGGCTGAACGGCGCCGGAAAGTCGACGCTGCTGAAGATCATGGCCGGCAACGACACCGAGATCGAGGGCGAGGCGCGCCCGATGCCGGGAATCAACATCGGCTACCTGGAGCAGGAGCCCGCGCTCGATCCGGAGAAGACCGTGCGCGAGGTGGTCGAGGAGGCGGTCTCCGAGATCAAGGGCGCGCAGGCGCGTCTCGACGAGGTCTACGCCGCCTACGCCGAGCCCGACGCGGACTTCGATGCGCTCGCCGCCGAGCAGGCCAAGCTCGAGGCGATCATCGAGGCCTCCGACGCGCACAACCTCGAGGTGCAGATGGACATCGCGGCCGACGCGCTGCGCCTGCCGCCCTGGGACCAGAAGGTCGGCGTGCTGTCGGGCGGGGAGAAGCGCCGGGTCGCGCTCTGCCGCCTGCTGCTGTCGCGCCCCGACATGCTCCTGCTCGACGAGCCGACCAACCACCTCGACGCGGACTCGGTCGGCTGGCTCGAGCACTTCCTGCACGACTTCGACGGCACCGTCGTCGCGATCACCCACGATCGCTACTTCCTCGACAACGTCGCCGGCTGGATCCTCGAGCTCGATCGCGGCCGCGGCATCCCGTACGAGGGCAACTACTCCGGCTGGCTCGACCAGAAGTCCGACCGGCTCTCCCGCGAGGCGAAGCAGGAATCCTCCCACGCCAAGGCGATGAAGGCCGAGCTCGAGTGGGTGCGCCAGGGGGCGAAGGGGCGGCAGTCGAAATCCAAGGCGCGTCTCCAGCGCTACGAGGAGATGCAGTCCCAGGAATTCCAGAAGCGCGCCGAGACCAACGAGATCTACATCCCGCCGGGCCCGCGCCTCGGCGACAAGGTCATCGAGTTCGAGAACGTCTCGAAGGGCTACGGCGATCGCGTGCTGATCGAGGGTCTCTCCTTCGCCGTGCCGAAGGGCGCGATCGTCGGCGTGATCGGCGGGAACGGGGCGGGCAAGTCCACGCTGTTCCGCATGATCACCGGACAGGAGGAGCCGGACTCGGGGAGCATCACGATCGGCGACACGGCCGAGATCGCCTACGTCGACCAGAGCCGCGACGACCTCGACGGCAGGAAGACGGTGTTCGAGGTCATCTCCGGCGGCAGCGACATCATCTCGATCAACGGCCACGAGACGCCGGCGCGCCAGTACATCGGACGCTTCAACTTCAAGGGCCAGGACCAGCAGAAGTTCGTCGGTGATCTCTCCGGCGGTGAGCGCGGGCGGCTGCACCTCGCGATGACGCTGAAGCAGGGCGCCAACGTGCTGCTCCTCGACGAGCCGTCGAACGACCTGGACGTCGAGACGCTGCGCGCGCTGGAGGAGGCGCTCCTCGACTTCGCCGGCTGCGCCATCGTGATCTCGCACGATCGCTGGTTCCTCGACCGCGTCGCGACCCACATCCTCGCCTACGAGGCGCCGGACGAGATCGCGTTCTTCGCCGGCAACTACACCGAGTACGAGGCCGATCGTCGCGAGCGCCTCGGCGAGTCCGCCTCGCAGCCGAAGCGCGTTCGCTACAAGAAGCTCGCCTCCTGAGCGCGCCGCGCGCCCACTCACCCTCCCCGGGGAACGACACGATGCTGACCGACAAGGATCTCGACGAGCGCGGCCTGAAGGCCACCCTCGTCCACCACCCGCTGGTGCAGCACAAGCTGACGCTGATGCGCATGGAGTCGCAGTCCTCGTCCGCGTTTCGCGCGCTCCTGCGGGAGATCTCGTGGCTGCTCTGCTTCGAGGTCACGCGCGACCTGCCGCTGGAGAAGCGCGACATCGAGACGCCGGTGCAGGCGATGCGGGCACCGATGCTGAAGGGCAGGAAGCTCGCCTTCATCTCGATCCTCCGCGCCGGCAACGGCATGCTCGACGGCATGCTCGACGTGATCCCGTCGGCGCGCGTGGGGCACGTCGGGCTGTACCGCGACCCCGACACGCTCGAGGCGGTCGAGTACTACTACAAGGTGCCGAACCACATCGAGGATCGCCTGGTCGTCTGCGTCGACCCGATGCTCGCGACGGCCAACTCGGCGATTGCCGCCGTCGAGCGGCTGAAGCAGGGCGGGGCGAAGGACATGCGCTTCGTCTGCCTGATCTCCGCGCCCGAGGGCATCGAGGCGTTCAACGAGGCCCACCCCGACGTGCCGGTCGTGACCGCCGCCGTCGACAGCCACCTGAACGATCACGGCTACATCGTCCCCGGGCTCGGCGACGCGGGTGATCGGATCTTCGGCACGAAGTGACGTTCTCGGCGCGAGGCGTGCCGATCCCGCGGCGCCTCGCCGGGTAGTGGCCGCGAGCCGCGCCGCGTGAATCTCCCCGGTCCGCTGCTGTCGTGTTTGATCGGCGAGATCGCCGCGTTCGGTGTCGGCATCGCGCTGAGCGCCGCTCTCGGCGAGTCCCCGCTGGATGGCTCGCCCGACGCCGGCGGCGCGTGGCTGTTCGTGCTCGCGCCGACGGCCGGGTTCGGTGGCTTGTCCTGGTCTACACCCGCCTGTCGTTCGGCGACTCCGGCGATGCGCTGGCGCGTGCGAAGTACGACGCGCTCCGGATGCGACCGGCCAAGAGTCCGGTAACGTTACCGGACAGTGGTTCTCGTGAGTTCCAGCGGACGTCGGCCCGACGGTGTGCAGGATCGCGTCGCCGGTTACCGGGCTCGCGCCGAGCGAAAGGGGTTGCAGAGAGTGGAGACGACGGTGTCGACGGATGACGCTGACCTGATCAAGGATGTCGCGAAGGTGCTGCGTGAGGACGGGGTCGAGGCGGGCGAGCTTCGCCGGGCGATACGCTCGCTGGTGCCGACCGCGCGTGCCGGGACAGGGGCGGAGCTGCTCGAATTCTTCCAGCGATCGCCCTTGGCCGACGAGACGTCGTCGCTCGAGCGGGATTCCTCCGGTGGGCGATCGGCGGATTTCGATTGAAAGGCTATCTGCTCGACACGAGCGTCGTCGGCGAGCTCGCCCGGTCCGGACCCGACAGGAACGTCGCGAGCTGGCTCGGCCGGCGTTCCGCCGAAGAAACGTACCTTTCGAGCATCACGCTGGGCGAACTCATTCGCGGTGCCGCGAAGCTGGCCGACACGGCGAAAGGTGCGCGTCTGGCGCGGTGGATCGATGACGAGCTGAGCCGCGAGTTCACCGGTCGCGTCCTTCTCCTTCGATTCGAAGGCCGCGTGAATCTGGGGCGAGTTGATGGGGCGAGGGGACGAGTCAGGGCAAGCCTTGCCGGCTGCCGGCGCCCGGATCGCCTCGATCGCGCAAGCCAACGAGCTGTACGTGGTGACGCGAAACATCAAGGATCTCGCTCGAACGACGTCGGCGATCGTCAACGCGTTCGATCCGCCCTGATCGGACGGGAGCGCTGCCGGCGAACCCCGTGCGGTCTCCCGTAGTGTCCTCGCGAGCGAGAACGCTGTCCTCGCCCCCGCCTTCCCGAGTTCATCGATGATTCGCGAGCTGACGGTTCCCTGGTTTCTCGATCGTCCGCGCCTCGGGCTTGCCACGGGTCCGGACGACGTCGTGTCGGTGCCGGACCGGCAGCGGCATTCCGTCGCGGCGATACCCTCGGAAGGGAGCACGGCGGAGGCGGTCGCGCCGATCCATCGCGAGATCGCCGCCTTCGTGGCCGAAGCCGTTCGCGATGACGACCTGCCGCTGGTGATCGCGGGGGACTGCTGCGCGGCGATCCCGGTCGCCGCGGGACTGCAACGGGCCGGCGTCCGTGCCGAGCTCGTCTGGCTCGACGCGCACGGTGACTTCAACACGCCGGCGACCAGCCCGAGCGGCTTTCTCGGCGGCATGCCGCTCGCGATGCTGACCGGACGCGGGGACCTCGCGATGCTCGACGCGCTCGGTGCGACGCCGCTCGCCGACGAGCGCGTGCGTCTCGGCGACGCGCGCGACCTCGACGCGGCCGAGGGCGACACGCTCTCCGCGTCGGGTGTCCAGGTCGCCTCGCGTCTCGATGCCCTGCTCGCGACCTTGGCCGAGGGCGCGGTGGTACATCTGCACTTCGACTGCGACGTCGTCACTCGCTCGGAAGTGCCGGCGCAGAGCTATCCCGTCGATGGCGGACCGGGAGTCGCCGAGGTCGAGACGTTCCTCGCCGCGCTCGCCGCGCGCACGACGATCGCGGCCATCTCGGTCTGCGCGTGGGATCCGTCGCTCGACGAGGACGGCCGCTCGGCGCGACTCTGTCGCCGCTGCATCGACGCGGCTTGCGGTCCGGCGCCATAGCGTACGCCGGATCTCGCGGTGTCCGCGACGCTCGGGCGAACATCCGCTGCTCAGGCGAACGTCGCGGGCGGATCGGGCTCGTCATCCTCCGGGTCCTCCGCATCGGGATCGGACGGCTGGCACAGGGTCCGCTGAAGCCAGTCAGAGGCGTCCCGGACGTCCAGATCGCCCCGGCGCAGTCGCTCGACGAACTCGATGGCCAAGTCGGTCAGACGCCCGTCGGGCGTGTCCGGCGCGTCTCGACGCAGGTACACGGACGCGGACCACGTGAGCCTCGATCCGAACCGGCGGCAGGAGGTGGCGATGCCGCAGAAGTGGCGGACCTGCCCGCCGGTGCCGTCGTCGAGCTCCTCGCGGAATCCGTGGCCGGGCAGGTGGTTCGCGCCGGCGCGCGCGAGATCGAGGATGCCGGGCAATCCCGGGCGAACGCCGGCGCCGTCGTGCCCGAGGCGGTCGATGAACCGATCGGGTGCGATACCCGGTACGGCCGCGCGGGCGGCGAGCGCGACCAGCGCGGTGCAGCCGTCCTTCGCTGATGCGGGTGGGTCGTGCTCGTCCATCGCGGGGGATGCGCTGTCGCTCGGCCTGCTGTCGGACGCCGATGGTAGCCGGATCGACGGGGCGGGATCGAAGCGTGCCTGCCGACGGGAGCGGTGTGCAGCACGCGCCGCCCGAACGTCGCGTGGAGCGGCAGCACGCGCTCGGACACGTCGCGCTCGCAGCCGGCGAAGATCGAGATGTTGCCCGTGGCCGCGCGGTGGCAGCCACCGGAGACCGGACAGTCGATCGCGTGACCGCCGGCCGCCTCGACGCGCGCCGCCGGGCGCCGGTCTCATCGGTCGTTTGCTCATCACGGCGTCCGGTTCGCCGTGCGATCTCGGTCACAAGGGGCAGAGCGTCGAACGTGACGAGATGCAGCGTGGCCGCGTCCCGCATCGATATCTCGTCAGTCGTGCTCCGGTGGCCGCACGGTGGTCGGTGGAACGACACGGGCGGCGAGCGCGAGGGCGCCGTGCAGCAGCATCCACGCGCCGACGAACACCGCTGTCCCACCACACAGGCGGAGCACCGAGCTCCCGCCCGGCTCGACGAGAGCGTTCAAGAGAACGGTGGCCGAGACTATCGCGGTGGGGAAGATGACGAATCGGAACGCGTTGTTGGCGAATGTTCTCTTCACGTCGTGAACCGTCCGTGTCGGTGCGCGATCGAGCGCCTCTCGCGCTCGAAGCGATCGGCCGCGCCGGGCGGTGGGAGGAATCTCGTATCCGTCGTCCACTCGAATCCCCCGATCTTCGATGGGTGGAAGTCATCGAGCTCGTCGTTCAGCACTCTCGGTTCCACTAGCGGCGCCACGTTCGCCGTGCGATCTCGATCAGGATCGTCAGGACACCGAGCGTGATCAGGCACAGAGTGATCAGGTTCCATGCCGACGTGAGGCGCAGTGCACCGGTCGAGCGATCGAGGTTCAGCAGGCAGGCCGCAGCGACCGGAGCGGCGAGCGCTGCCGCGATGGCCGTGAGGACGATCGTCTTGCGAGTGGTGCCGGGAGACCCCGTCCGTTTCGTTTCGCGTGGCACGGATGTGTCCGTGGCGTCCGAGGGTTGTCGTTCGAAGACCGAGTCGACACGCTTTCCCAGCCACCAGACGCCGAACAGCAGCAACGGCATCGACACGAGCCATTCCATCAGCCGTGCTCCGGTGGCCGCGAGACGATCGGCAGGAAGATGCGAGCGTCGAGCGTGAGCGCGCCTCGGATCAGCGTCCACGCGCTGACGAGCACCGTTACCCCACCACGAAGATGGAGCGACGCATCACTGTCCGGCTTCACGAAAGCCCCCGGAAGAGCCGTTGCAGAAAGTAGCGCGACGGCGGAACTGACGGATCGGAACGCGTTGCCGGCGAGCGTTCTCGTCATGCGGTGAATGATCCGTATCGGCTTGGCGGTCGAGCGTATCACGCGCGTTGAACGGGAGAACGGGGTCGGACGACCCTCCGCATCCGGCACTCTCACGGTATCGGGCGGTTGCCGACAGCCCGGTGCCTTCGGTCGTACGGGCGACAGGACTCTCCTCGTTCGATGAACCTCTCGTCAGTCGTCCGCATCACGACGATCGCTATGGGGGTTCACCCTAGTAGACGGGTTTCGAGGTCGGGCATACGCTTTCCCGCACATGCTCGATCATCTGGAAGACGTCGATGAAACTGCTCTCGACAGTACGCAGGGCTCTCGCTACGGCAGCCCGTACGAACAGTGGGCCCGCGTCGGGTAGTGGTGCGTCGCCCGGGAGGCTCCCCGGTTCCGGCACGAGCGATCGCCTGGGCGGAGGTCAGACGTCGGCGGAGTCGCATTCCCGCCAGCGCTTCAGCTTCGACACCAGTAGTGGAAGTGGCGAGCAACCGGAAGTCGTGCGGGAGACGGTCGTCGTCGACGAGCGACGTGTGGACACGACCTTGGAAGATTTCGAGAGTGATCGCGAACGTGAAACCTACATCGCGGCAGGCATCGGTGCGGCAGGCGGTACGCCAATGATCGGCATCGTGAGTGCAGCCGGCGCGTGGGTCGCGGCGACGGAGGGTGGAACCGAGCGGGTGACCACGAGGATCACGACAGAGGACGATGTCACCACGCGCGAGACCGAAGGCGATACCCGCAATGCCGGCAATGACGTGTTGACGTCGACGACGACGACGACGCGGGAGTTCGACGACGGCACCATCGAGCGAAGCGTTTTCGACAGTACCACGGGGGTCGAGCGCACGACCCGTGAGAACGGAAACGGAGTGACCACCACCTCGGTGACTCGACCGGATACCACGGCGGCGAACTCGCCGCGCACGACCGTCACTCGCGACGAGGACGGCATGGTCGTCAGCACCACCGTCACGAGCCCGACTGGTGGCACCTACGAATCGAACCCCTCCGGACCGGGTTCGGAGCCGACCTCTCGCCCCGAAGGCCTCGACAGGGAGCGGCCCGCACCCGGGGGGGGGACGCCCGCGCCGACGAACAGCCCCGGACATCCGAGCAACGCGCCCACGCCTTCGCCAAGTCCGACACCGTCGCCGAGCCCGACGCCGTCCCCGAGTCCGACGCCGTCGCCGAGTCCGACACCGTCGCCGAGCCCGACGCCGTCCCCGAGCCCGACGCCGTCGCCGACGAACAGCCCCGGACATCCGAGCAACACGCCGACGCCGTCCCCGAGCCCGACACCGTCCCCGAGTCCGACGCCGTCGCCGAGTCCGACGCCGTCGCCGAGTCCGACGCCGTCGCCGAGTCCGACGCCGTCGCCGAGCCCGACACCGTCGCCGAGCCCGACGCCGTCGCCGAGTCCGACGCCGTCGCCGAGCCCGACACCGTCGCCGAGCCCGACGAACAGCCCCGGACACCCGAGCAATCGTTGAGTCCCGAGGCCATCTTGTGACGCCCGTGCCGGAAGCCCGGATATCCGGCACGGTCGTTTTACCTCGCTCGCGGTGACGTGATTCCATCGCAAGGTCGGAGCGTCTTCGCTAGCATGCCCTGAAAGACGCTGACGCCGACGAGATCGGGCATGTCGGATTTCCTGTTCGTCCTGTTCGATCTCCTCGTCGTCACGAGCGGCAGACACGTGACCGCCGTGCTCCTGCCGAAGTCCGTCAGGAATTCGTGGGTGGTGCACATGATCGTCGGTTACGCGCTCTGGATCGTCGGCCTGATCGCCCGGGTCATCGGTGTGCGGGCGATCATCGCGCGAGCGTCGCCTTCCCGTCGCGCCTCGACGTCCGGCCGGACGTTCCAGCTCGCCAAGGAGATACCGTCGTGAACCTTCAAGTCGTGAACCTTCAAGGGAAACTGTCCTGGGAACAATGGGCGGCGTTCAACGTCTCCCGCGGTTGCGATCCGGAAGAGCTGCGCCGGATCCTTCGAGACAACGGATTCGACCACGCCTGTGCCGTCGCGATGGCGGGTGGTGCGGAGGACACGAACGCGATGCCGGAGCTCCGACCGGCCACGAGACCGGCGAGTGCGGAGGCGGCGGATCGTGAGGGCTCGACGGACGAGACGTGTGTCGATGCCGAGCCGGCCGTCTCCGTCTTCCTGCCAGGAGCCACACGGCTCGACAGCGACCGGGCGGAGCTGTACGGCATCGACGGTTTCCTGAGCCCGACCGAATGCGTGCGGCTGATCGGCCTGATCGGACAAAGCTCGCGTCCGTCCACGACCACCGACGAAGGGGTCTCCGATTTCAGGACCAGCCGTACCTGCGAGCTGGCGGCGCTGGACGATCCCTTCGTCGCGGAGATCGACTCGCGAATCTGCCGGTTCATGGGCATCGATCCGGAGAATTCGGAGCCCATCGAGGGGCAGTGGTACGACGAGGGTCAGCAGTTCAAGCCGCACACGGACTACTTCGAGCCCGACAGCCCCGCCTACGACGAGCATGTCGGCGAGCAGGGACAGCGTAGCTGGACCTTCATGATCTACCTGAACACGACCGCCGGCGGTGGCGAGACGCACTTTCCCGAGCTCGGCGCGACGTTCGTGCCGCACGCCGGCACGGCGCTGATCTGGAACAACCGTGATGCGGAAGGTCGGTTGAACGGCGACACCCTGCACCACGGCATGCCGGTGACGAACGGGTTCAAGGCGGTCATCACCAAGTGGTTCAGGAGCGTTGGTCCCACACCGACGTACACCAAGGAGGCCAACGAGTATCTTCCGCCCCTGACGGATCGCGGCTTCATGCGGGGGAGCATGCCGCCGGCGTTGCACGCGACACTGCTCGACTTCTACCGCAAGCATCGTCCGGAGTCGACGGACGAGAGTATCCCCGACTTCATCCACAACCGGACGGGTGCCACGCCGAGCGTGCTGATCGAGCTGACGGAAGAGCTCAGGAAGAAGGTGCACGAGACACTGCAGCCGATCGTCGAGGCCTGGATCGGCGACTACCTGGAACCGACCTACGTCTACGGCATTCGCGAGTACCGGCGTGGTGCCGTGTTGAAGAGTCACCGCGACCGGCTCGGAACGCATGTCGCCAGCGCGATACTGAACATCGACCAGACGGTGGACTCGGACTGGGCGCTCCACATCGAGGACCACCAGTACCGTCGGAGCGAGCAGTTGCTCGAACCTGGCCGGATGATCCTGTACGAGGGCGCGAGGCTCGCGCACGGGCGTCCGACCCCTCTGGACGGAGATCGCTACGCCAACGTCTTCGTTCACTTCAAGCGCCGAGGCGACTGACGCTTCCGAGCGCGCGTGGCGCACGAACGGTCGTTCGGCACTCGAGCCTGCCGGCCGCGCCGGTGATCCGTGATTCGTCGCGGTCCGGTGGCGTCAGTCGCTCCGGAGCGCCGCGACCGGTTCGAGCCGTGCGGCGCGCCGGGCGGGCAGGTAGCCCGACAGCACGCCGACGAGCATCGACACCAGGAGCGCCCCGACGATGCTCGCCGCCGACGGCAACGGCGGGAAGCCGGTCAGCCCCGCGAGCGCGACGCTCGCGAGCGTGCCGATCAGTAGCCCGAGCACGCCGCCGACGCTGATCAGCACCGCCTCGAGCAGGAACCGGGCGAGGATGTCGCGCTCGCGGGCGCCGATCTCGCGGGTGCGCTCCAGCACCGAGGTGCCCGTCATGTTCGCGATTCCCATGCCGCCGACGAGCAGCGAGACCGAGGCGGCGATGACGCCGACCAGCGACACGCCGCCGAGGATCCGCCGGGTCGTGCGGATATAGCCTGCCATCGTCTCCCCGGCATAGGCGTAGCCGACCGGGTGGCGGGCCGCCAGACGCCCGCGCACGAGTGTCGCGACGGTCTCGGCCTCGTCGAAGTCGGCCACCTCCAGGTGCAGGTTGTCGATCTCGTCCACGCCTCGCAGGCGCTGCTGCGTCGTGTACGGGACGATCACCCGATCGTTCGCGTCCTGTCCGCCGGCCGAGCCGATGCTCGACAGGAAGTCCCGGCTCTTGCCGCCGAGCAGCCCGACGACGGTGAAGCGTCGCCCGGCGAGGCGGATCGTCTCGCCGATCGTGTTCTCGCCCGGTTCGAACAGCGCACCGGCGACGTCGGGGGCGAGCAGGGCGACGGCACGCCGCTCGGTGACGTCGTGACGGTTCAGCGATCGCCCGGCGACGAGACGGTCGTTGACGATGGCGGGGTAGTCGACGTCGACGCCGATGCTCCGGGCGTCGACGCGGCGGTTGCCACGGCGGATCTCCCGGTCTTCCCAGCGCCCCTCGACGATCGGCGTCAGCGCGGCTAGGGGCAGGGTGTCGGCGTCGCGCCGGATCGCCCGGTAGTCGGCGCTGTCGATACCGGTGCCGCTTCTCCGCTCGCGGCCCGAGCCCTCGTCGTTCCAGTCCCGGTAGACCCAGACGGAGTTCAGCCCGAAGGTCTCCAGTTCGGCGAAGACGAGGCGGTTGTCACCTCGGCTGACGGCACCGACGGCCATGACGGCGGCTATGCCGATGGTGATGCCGAGCACGCTCGGCGCCGTCCGCAGACGGTTGTCGCCGAGCGCCCGGGCGGCCTGGCCGAGCGTGTCGAGCGCGCGGCTCACGGCGGCCCGTCGGCGACGACGACGCCGTCGCGAAGGCGGATCACGCGCGACGCGTGCGCCGCGGTGTCGTCCTCGTGGGACGCGCAGCGAGGCGATCGCGACATCGACGGCCGCCTCGGCGCTGTCGAGCGCGAGGCGGCTGTCGGCGAGCGCCTGGGAGGAGACGTCGCCCGCCATGCGTTCGAGCCGTTCGTGCGAGGCGCGGGCGGCGGCCAGGCCCAGACGTTCCCGGACGAGTTCGGCGCGCGCACGGTCGACGAGTGCACGCGGCTCGCGCTCGTCCAGGGACGCGAGCTCCTGACCGGCCTTCGTGACCTCGCCCTCGCGCACCCCGATCGCGGTGATCTCGCCGTCGAGCAGCGCGGTGACGGTGACCGTGCGGTCGTCGATCAGAGTGCCGCTCAGGTCGAGCGTGGCCATCAGGTCGCCGAGCTCCACTCGCGTGGTCTCGACCGGGATACCCGGTGCGCGTCGCGATCCGATGCAGAGGGCGGCGCCGACGCCGATGATCGGCCGATGATCGTCGCCGCCACGACGAGTCGCTTCCACACGGTGTCCAGGGCTCGTCGATCCGTACCGGGCAAGGGGACAGTGTAGCGAGCGCGGGCGCCTCTGCTATCGTGCCTCGCTGCCCGTCTCCCGTCGGGCGATCCGATCGAGGAGTCTCCCGCCGATGACCGAGCAGCCGAACTTCCTGATCCTGATGGTCGATCAGCTGACCGGGACCTTCTGGGACGACGGACCGGCGGCGTTCCTCGACGTGCCGCATCTCCGCGCTCTGCACGAGCGGAGCGTCAACTTCGGCAACACCTATTCGCCGAGCCCGCTGTGCACGCCGGCCCGCGGCTCGTTCATGACCGGGCTCCTGCCGTCCGGCACGACCGTCTACGACAACGCCGCCGAGTTCCCGTCCAACCTGCCGACGTTCGCGCACTACCTGCGGCGCGCCGGGTGGTACACGGCGCTTTCGGGGAAGATGCACTTCGTCGGCGCCGATCAGCTGCACGGCTTCGAGGACCGGCTGACGACCGACATCTACCCGGCCGACTTCGGCTGGACGCCCGACTGGCGCAAGCCCTTCGAGCGCGTCGACTGGTGGTATCACAACCTCTCCTCGGTGACGGAGGCGGGCGTCGCCCATACCTCCAACCAGCTCGAGTACGACGACGAGGTCGTCTACCACGCGCGTCTGAAGCTTCTCCAGCTCGCTCGCCGGCAGGACCCGCGCCCGTTCTGCCTCACGGCGAGCTTCACCCACCCGCACGACCCCTACACGGCCCGCCCGGCGCAGTGGGCGCGCTACGAGGGGGTCGACATCCCCGATCCCGCCACCCCGGAGCTCGCCCCGGACGCGCGTGATCCGCACACGTGCCGCCTCCACGACGCGGTCGACGCGAGCCGCTTCGACATCACCGACGACGACGTCCGGCGGGCGCGCCGCGCCTACTGCGCGAACATCAGCTACCTCGACGACAAGGTCGGCGAACTCCTGACGACACTCGACGACACGGGCTTCGTCGACGACACGATCGTTCTGTTCGTCGCCGATCACGGCGACATGCTCGGCGAGCGCGGGCTCTGGTACAAGATGAACTTCTTCGAGGGGGCCGCCCGCATCCCGCTGTCGATCGCCGCCCCCGGACGCTTCGCCCCGCGCTCGGTCGCGATGCCGGCGTCGGGACTCGACGTCGTGCCGACGCTCCTGGAGCTCGCCGGCATTCCCGACTCGGCGCTCGCGCTGCCGCTCGACGGCACGAGTCTCGTCGCCGCGGCCGAGGGGCGCGAGGATCCGGAGCGCGTCGTCGCGGCCGAGTACATGGCCGAGGGTTCGGTCAGCACGATGCTGATGCTTCGCCAGGGGCCGTGGAAGTACGTCTGGTGCGAGGCCGATCCGGCGCAGCTCTACCATCTCGACGACGATCCGCGGGAGCTCGCGAACCTCGTCGACGATCCGGCGCACGCCGAGCGGCTCGCCACGTTCGAGTCGATGCGGCAGGCGCGCTGGAACACCGAGGCGCTCGACGAGGACGTGCGCGAGAATCAGCTCCGGCGCATCGTCTGCTACGAGGCGCTCCGGGAAGGGCGGTTCACGCCGTGGGACTACCAGCCCGTCGCCGACGCCTCCCAGCGCTTCATGCGCAACCATCTCGACCTGAACGTGGTCGAGGCGGCCTCGCGGGTGCCGGTGCGCGACGCGCAGCGCGCCTCGACCGTCGCGCCCTCGGGCGACGGGGCGGCCGCCGCCGGTGCGGAGCGCGCCGAATGAGCCCGGCCGGCGGCAGCGCCGCGGGTCCGGCCGAGGGCGCTCGGGGACGGGACGTCCGGACCGGCATCGACGCGAGCGCACGCGAGCGCGGCGTGCTCGGCAGCCGTGGTGCGCCCTTCGACTACGTGATCGCCGGAGCGGGATCGGCCGGCTGCGTCCTCGCCGCGCGACTCTCGGAAGATCCGGACGTCACCGTCGCTCTCCTCGAGGCGGGCGGCTCCGACGCGAACCTGTTCGTGCGCATGCCGACGGCGCTGTCGATTCCGATGAACCTGCCCGCGTTCAACTGGGGGTTCGAGTCGGAGCCCGAGGAGCATCTCGACGGCCGGCGCATGGACTGTCCCCGCGGGCGCGTGCTCGGCGGCTCGTCGTCGATCAACGGCATGGCCTTCGTTCGGGGACATGCCTGTGATATGGACGAGTGGGAGCGACTCGGTGCGGCCGGCTGGAACCACGCGGCCTGCCTGCCGTACTTCAAGCGGATGGAGAGCTGGGTGCACGGGGCGAACCGCTACCGCGGGGAGGACGGTCCGATCGCCGTCGGCACCGGCAACGACATGGCGCTCAACCCGCTCTACGAGGCGTTCATCCGTGCCGGCGAGCAAGCGGGCTACCCGTTCACGAGCGACTACAACGGCTTCCAGCAGGAAGGCTTCGGACAGATGCACATGAACGTCGACGGCGGCGTGCGCGCCTCGACCGCGCGAGCCTACCTCGGCCCCGCGAAGGCGCGTGACAACCTCAAGATCATCCCGCACGTGCTCGCCGACACCGTCCTGTTCGACGGCGAGCGCGCCGTCGGCGTGCGCTACCGTGCGGCCGGGCGTCCGATGGCGATCCACGCGCGGCGCGAGGTGATCCTCGCCGCGGGCTCCATCGGCTCGCCGACGATCCTGCAGCGCTCGGGGGTGGGGCCCGCCGCCGTGCTCGGGGCGGCGGGCGTGCCCGTCGTCGTCGAGTCCCCCGGGGTCGGCGAGAACCTGCAGGATCACCTCGAGGTCTACTTCCAGTACCGCTGCACACAGCCGGTGTCGCTGAACCGCGAGCTCGCGTGGTGGCGGAAGGGACTGATCGGCGCGCGCTGGGTGCTGCGCCGCGACGGCCTCGGGGCGACCAACCACTTCGAGTCATGCGGGTTCGTCCGCTCCCGGGCCGGGCTCAAGTGGCCGAACGTGCAATACCACTTCCTGCCCGGGGCGATGCGCTACGACGGTCGGGCCGCGTTCGACGGCGACGGCTTCCAGGTCCACGTCGGGCCGAACCGTCCGCACAGCCGGGGTCACGTGCGCATCCGTTCGGCCGATCCGAACGAGGCACCGGCGATCCGTTTCGACTACCTCTCCCACGAGCAGGACCGTCGGGACTGGCGCGACACGATCCGGATCACCCGCGAGGTACTGCAGCAGGACGCGCTCGGCGTCTACCGTGGCGACGAGATCCAGCCGGGGGCGGACGTCGAGTCGGACGAGGCGATCGACGCCTGGGTGCGGGCCAACGTGGAGAGCGCCTACCACCCCTCGTGCACGGTGAAGCTCGGTGCCGACGACGATCCGCTGGCCGTGCTCGACGCCGAGTGCCGCGTGCGCGGTGCGAAGGGCCTGCGCGTGGTGGATTCGTCGATCTTCCCGAGCATCACGAACGGCAACCTGAACGCGCCGACGATGATGGTGGCCGAACGGGCGGCGGACCTGATCCGCGGCCGGACGCTGGCGCCGGAAGCGGTGCCCGTCTGGATCGCCGACGACTGGCGCACGAGCCAGCGTTCGGCAACGGGGGGCGACGGTCGCGAGGACGGGCGAGACGGTCGAGAGACCTGACGGATACCACCCTCGCATCCGTCGGAAGGGCTTCGCCGGGGAGACTTCGCCGGAGCGTTCCTCCGCGGCGATCCCGTCCTGACGGATCCGCCCGAGCGGACCGTCCGCGGCGGCTTCGTCGCGGGCGCTCTCGTCCGACCGAGATGGTCCGGGCCGCCCCGGCGGGCGGCCCGGACCACGGTATCAGCTCTTGATTTCGAGCAGCTCGACCTCGAACACCAGCGTCTCGCCCGGGCCGATCGACTGACCCGCGCCGCGATCGCCGTAGGCGAGCTCGGACGGGATGACGAAGCGGTACTTGCTGCCGACGTTCATCAGCTGCAGCCCTTCCGTCCAGCCCGGGATGACGCCCTTCAGCGGAAACGAGGCCGGTTCGCCGCGAGCGATCGAGCTGTCGAATTCGGTGCCGTCGATCAGTGTGCCGACGTAGTGGACGCTGACGGTGTCGTCGAGCGAGGGCTTGGGGCCGTCGCCTTCCTCGATCACCTCGTACTGCAAGCCGCTGTCGGTGACCTCGATGCCGTCACGCGCGGCGTTCTCGTCGAGAAACTCCTGACCGACCATGGCGGCTTCGGCGGAAGCCTCGGCGGCGGCGGCTTCCTGCTGCGCCTGCAGCGCGCCCTGCGCCTCTTCCATCGAGATCAGCGTCTCCTCGCCGGCCTGCTGGGCCTTCATGCCCTGCATCAGGAGATCGTAGTCGACCTCGCCGTACTGCTTGAGGACGCGCTCGCCGATCATCATGCCGAGGCCGTAGCTGACCTTGTCCTCGTCGCTCTCCAGCGCGGTGTCCTGGGCGAGAACGGGCAATGCGAGCGTGGCGGCGAGAGCGCCGGCCACGAGGGTGGTCGGGAGGGTGATCTTCATTGAATGTCGATTCCTGTCGTCGAAGAAGGGGCCGATTCGTGGCGCGGGATGATGCCACGGTTGCCTTGGCCGAAGTGTGCCGGAGCGGACAGGGACCGCCGTGGATGAAAAAGGTGCCGTGGATCGGCCGTCCGCGAGCCGTTCGTCCGAGACGGAACGAGCCGTGGGCCCGGTCTGCCGGATCCGGTCCGCCGGGAAGGGCGCTCGACGCCGGGAGGCGGCCCCGAGGGGGAGGCTCCGGAGCGGCGACCGCCGGTCGGGCGAGCGGTGCGTGATCGGTGGGCGGCGCCGATCGGCGGCCCGGGGGGGGGGGGGGGGCGGAGCCCGACCGGGTGGCGCGATCCGGCGGCTCAGTCGGCCGACAGCGCGTCGATCACGCGCAGCACCTCGTCGCTCGCATCGCGGGTCGCCTCGCTCTCGCGCAGTCGCGTGCTCAGCACGGCGTTCCTGCGCTCGTCCATCAATCGCCGGAGTCGAGGTTCCATGTTCGGCGGGAACACGCGCAGGACATCCCGACGATGGCCCTCGCAGCCCTGTTCGAGCCGTGCGTACATGTCGGCGAACGTCGCGACATCGCCCTGGCGCTCGACGCAGCGGCGCCACCGCTCCAGCGTCGCCTGGCGCTCGGCGGCCCGGATCGACGACGCACCGCCCGCCGCGCAGCCGCCGAGCGCGAGGCCGAGCATCAGGCTCGACATCAGACCTGGCACCAGGCCCGGCACCAGGGTTCGCGCAAGACTTCGCTCCGGGCCCGGCACGATCGTCGGCGGATCACCGGATACCGAATCCGTGCACGTCCCCACGACGAATCGTGACCGCCGTCCGGATGACATGCTCTCTCCGCGCGAGGGCCGGCGAGTCCGGCGCTGGTAGAGATCATCGGCATCGGCGGCGTCCTCTTCAGGGGACGTCGGCGGACTGTGATGCGGGCGGTGACGTGACAGGCGTCTCAGACCACCCGGTCGGGCTCTGCCGTCGGGTGGCGGTGGCGCAGCACCAGCCAGACGATCGCGAGCGCGGTGAGCCCGAGCAGCGGCGTCACGCCGAGATTGACGACGCGCCAGCCGAACACGTGATGGATGCCGCCCGCGGACAGTGCCGTCAGCGTCACCGTGCTGAACACCAGCAGATCGTTCAGCGCCTGGGCGCGCGCCTTCTCCGCCGGCGCGTAGGTCTCGGTCAGGAGCGTCGTCCCGCCGACGTAGAGAAAGTTCCAGCTGATCCCGAGCAGCATCAGGGCGATCGTGAAGTGCGTCATGGTCTCGCCCGCGAGGTTGATCGCGACGCAGCAGAACCCGAGCGCGACGCCCGCGCCGAGCACCGTCGGCAGCCCCAGGCGCGAGACCAGATGGCCGGTCACGAACGAGGGGGCGAACATCGCGACGACGTGCCACTGGATGACGAACGCGGTGTCTCCGAGCGTCGCCCCGTGCAACTGCATCGCGAGCGGTGTCGAGGTCATGACGAGGTTCATCGTGCCGTAGCCGAGCATCTGGCAGGTCACCGCGACGAGGAAGCGCGGCTGGGCGGCGATCGCGGCGAGCGCCCGCCCGCCGTGCTCGCGGGCCGCGCGCGGCACCGGTGGCGGCAGCTCGGCGAACGCGACCGTCGCCATCGACAGCGCGTACACGCCGATCAGCACGGCGAACGGACCGGCGTACGCGTGTCCGGCGAACATCGCGCCGCTCCAGCTCGCGAGGTTCGGACCGATGAACGCGGCGATGAGGCCGCCGGCCATGACCGCGGCGATCGCGCGCGCGCGCAATGCCGGTCCCACCACCTCGGCGGCCGTGAACCGGTAGTGGTTGCCGAACGCGGTGAACGCTCCGAAGCAGATCGTCGCCACGCAGTAACCGCCGAAGCGCTCGCCGACGATCGAGACCAGCGCGATCACCGCCCCGACGATGCCTATGACACCGGCGAGCAGGAAGCCCTTCTTCCTGCCATGGCGACCCATGAACAGCGAGGCGGGCACGCCGACGAGCATGATCGACAGGAACTGCAGCGCGAGCGGCAAGGTCGCGAGGCGCTTGTCGGACGCGAGCTCGAAGCCGATCAGCGCGGAGACCGTGATCAGCAACGTGGAGCCGACGTACATCCACGCGTTACACAACGCCAGCAGCGTGACGGCCCGCGGAAGGCGCGTCGGGGAGGCGGTATCGGCAGCTACCGGGTGCGCGTCCGTCGCCCGCGTCGGTTCCGTCATCGGCGTTTGCTCCGTCGCTTCTTCCTGGCCTCGCGCCGCTCGGCGCGCTTCGCCTCGAGCGCGATCCGTCGCGCCTCGGTCTCGATCAGCTCGGCGTCCCGCATCGCGGGCGTCTCGAGCGTGATCCGTCCGATGTGTCCACCCCTGAACTCCTGCAGCACGAGCCTTCCGGCCCGGTCGAAGTCGACCAGCTTGCCGCCGCCGATGCAGCCGCGGGCGCGTCCGATGGCCTCGAGCGTCGCGACGCCGTCATCGGTCGGCAGGTCCTCTCCGTAGCGCCCGACGAGGAGTGCCGGGTACGCCTCGACCAGGTACTCGAGCAGCCAGGCGGCCACCTCGCCGCTGTCCATCGCCGTGTCGCGCACCGCGCCGCTGGCGGCGAGACGGTAGCCACTCGCCGGGTTCTCCACCTTCGGCCAGAGGACACCGGGCGTGTCCCGGAGCGCCCAGTCGTCGCCGAGCGCCACGCTCTGCTGGCGCTTGGTGACGGCGGGTTCGTTGCCGGTCTTCGCGATCGTGCGCCCGGCGAGACGATTGATCAGCGTCGACTTGCCGACGTTCGGTATGCCGACGATCATCGCCGTGCGCGGGCCGACGCGCGACTTGCCGCGCCGCTCCGGGAGGAGGGCGCGAAGACGCGCCGGGATCTCGCGGATGGTCTCCGGCGCATCGGTGCGAATCGCCACGGCCGCCGTCGCCGTCGTCGTCAGGGCGTCGATCCAGACGTCGGTCAGCGCGGGATCGGCGAGATCGCTTCTCGTCATGACACGCAGGCGCGGCTTGTCGCCGACGCGCGCGTCGAGCGCCGGGTTCGAGCTGCTCCACGGCAGGCGTGCGTCGATGATCTCGACGACGACGTCGACGGCGGGGAGCGCCGCGTCCATCTCCTTCCCCGCCTTGTGCATGTGGCCGGGAAACCACTGGATGCTCACGAGTGGATGCTCATGCGCCGGTGTCCGACGCGGACGGGAGCGGGGGAGTGTTCAGCACCACGCGCTCCGGTTCGAGCCGGATCCGACGCGCCTTGTACAGCGCACCGAGCGCACGCTTGTAGTTCTTCTTGCTGACGCCGAACGCGTCGCGGATCGCCTCGGGAGAGGCCTTGTCGGTCAGGGGCGAGCTGCCGCCGTCCGCCTCGAGACGGGTGACGATCCGCTCGGCGAGCTCGTCGCCGATCTCGCGCGCCGGTGGCTGCAGGGCGAGGTCGAGACGCCGGTCCGCCCGCGGGCGCTTGACGTAGCCCGTCACGCGATCGCCGACGTGCACCGTCGTGAAGATCTCGTCGCGGTACAGGAGCCCGATCGCGCGATCGTCGACGACCGCCTTGAACCCGAGATCCGTCCGCTGGCAGACGAGCAGCTCGACGCGCTGCCACGGCTCGAACCCGTCGGGCGTCTCGCTCAGGCGATGATCGAGCCGCGCGCTCGCGGCAAGGCGGCCGGTGTTGTCGCGATAGACCTGCACGCACTCGCGCTGGCCGATCTCGAGCGGTCGCCGCTGCTCGGCGAACGGCAGCAGCAGGTTCTTCGAGAGTCCCCAGTCCAGGAAGGCTCCGGCGCTCGACAGCGCGACCACCTCGAGCGCGGCGCAGCGCCCGAGCGTCGCGTGCGGCAACGCCGAGGTCGCCACCGCCCGCGCGTCGGTGTCCGTCAGCACGAAGACGTCGAGCTCGGCCCCCTCGTCCACCCGTCCGCTCCAGACGCCGAGGTCGCTTCGCGGCAGCGGGATCTCGCCGTCCGCACCCCCGTCGAGGATCAGGTGCTCGCGCTCGACGCGGAGGACGGTGAGAGTGACGACGTGGCCGATGCTGGACATGGGCGGCAGTGTAGGCGGGCGGCCCGGTGGACGCCATCCCGGGTTCGGGGCTTCGTCCGTCGGGCTCCGGCTCGACGCTCCCTGCCACCGGCTCCGGCTCGGCTCGGCTCGGCTTTCGGGCTCCCGGCTCCGGGCTGTTTCAGGGCAGGGACTGCGGCCGGTGCGGCGAGCGAGCCTGTACGATTCGCGAGATGACCGGAACGCCTTCACGCGACGACGTGGTGCCGCCCGCGCCCGCCTCGGCGCGGGCGGCCTCGTCGGCGCCCGTGCCGGCGCCCGTGCCGGCGCCCGCATTCACGTCAGCGGAACCGTCTTCCGGAAGCGCGCGACGTCGCGCGCCTCTTCCGCCCGCGGAGGCGCCGTTCCGCATCGTGCTCGCGCCGATGCAGGGCGTCATCGACGCGCCGATGCGCGCGCGGCTGACCTCGCTCGGCGGTTACGATCGCTGCGTGACCGAGTTCGTCAGGGTCTGCGACCTTCGCCTGCCCGAGCGCGTGTTCCTGCGTCTGTGTCCCGAGCTCGAGCGTGGTGGCGTCACTCCCGCCGGCACACCGGTGTTCGTCCAGCTGCTCGGCAGCGATCCGGGTGCGCTGGCGCGCAATGCCCGCCGCGCGGCCGCGCTCGGTGCGCCCGGCGTCGACCTGAACTTCGGATGCCCGGCGAAGACGGTCAATCGGAGCGAGGGCGGATCGGTGCTGCTCCGCGAGCCCGAGCGGGTCGTGGCCATCGTCGGCGCCGTGCGCGACGCGGTGCCGCCCGGCGTTCCGGTGACGGTCAAGATCCGGCTCGGTTACGACGACCACGACGATCTCGCGGGGATCGCGGAGGGCGTGCGCGCGGCCGGGGCCGACGAGCTGGCCGTGCACGCACGTACCAAGTTCGACGGCTACCGCCCGCCCGCGTACTGGAGCCGCGTCGCGCCCGTCGTCGCGACCGGCGACGACACCACGACGATCAACGGGGAGATCTGGACGGTGGGGGACAGTCTCGCGGCCCGCCACGCGAGCGGTTGCCGTCACGTCATGCTCGGACGCGGCGCGCTCGCCGCCCCCGATCTCGCCCGACGGATCCGGGCGGGTGACGCGAGCGTGGCACCGCTCGGCTGGGCCGACGTCGTCGACATCGTCCAGGCGCAGTTCCACTCGTCGGATGCCGGCAGCCCACGTCACGTCGGCAATCGCACGAAGCAGTGGCTGGCCTACCTCAGGCGCACCTATCCCGAGGCGAGCGGTCTGTTCGCGCGTCTGCGCGAGCGACACGATCCGGGCACGATCGATGCGGCCTTCGCCGAGCACCGCGCCGCTGCCCACGATCGACCGCTCGCCGCGCGGAGCGCCTGAGACACGGTAGCGAGAGGTCGGCGGCGGGCCGGAAACGGATCGACGGGATCGACGGGATCGACGGGGTGGCGGCAAGCGGCGACGGACGGTGGCACCTGGCCCGAGTTCGAGATCACGCGCGAGCAGCTCGTCGCGCGTACCGGTCATGTCGCGCACGGGGCCGAGGCGCTCTGGGCGCACTGCGTCGAGATGATCGACGAGGCCGTCGGGCGAGGTTGGGTCCGGACCGACGACGTGAACTGAGCGGGTCCGACCCGCCACCGGTCTCGTGGGACGGCCGGAACCCGGAAGCCTCGCCCTCCTCGGCGGCATCGTCACCGCCCGGCACACCCGCGCCGCGCGCCGCACGTACCGGCGCCGGTGCACGACGTTCCCGCGCGGAACGGAACCGATCCGTCTCGCGGGTCTTCTCTCCCGTCGGTTCGACCCGCAGATCGCTCGGCGAGCGCGGAAGGCGCCCGATCCACCGGAGAACGACCATGATCGCTTCGCCTTGCCGAAGGCGTGGTTGCAGGTGGCGCGCGGAACGCCGACGCTGAACGGCGAGAGGCTCGACACGGGCGACGGTGTCGGCCATCGAGGGTGGCGGGTCGATCGTCCTGAGCGACGGCGACGGCGCCGAGCCGCTGTTGTTCGAGCTGTCGTAGTCGGAGAGGACGCCGTAGACTCGTCGCATGGACACCGAAGCCATCGTCGAGCGTCTCGACCGCCTCATCCGCGAAGCCGTGCCCGGCGTGAGCACCGTTCCGAAGTACGGTGGCACGCTCTACACGCTCGCGCCCGACGAGAAGGAAGGGCAGTTCTGCGGCGTGTTCCCGTACGCGAAGCACGTCCGGCTGTCGTTCACGCGCGGTGACCGGCTCAGGGATCCGGGCGGCATGCTCGACGGCGGGGGCAAGTTCCGTCGCCATCTGAACATCGCGGACGCGGCGGACATTCCCGACGGCGACGTCAGGCGCTTCGTCGAGCAGGCGAGCCGGGCGGACTGACGTCGCTCGCACGCGTCGCCGATCCTCGCGCGAGCCGCCGCAGAGAGACGATTCACGAGATGGCACAGAGGGTGCCTGTGCAGATCGACCGGGAGACCGGACCTCGCGTCGACCGCGAAGAGCGAAGGCCGCACGAGGCGGCACCTGACGCAGCCAGGGCCGGGGATGCGATGAGCGGGACGCGCATCGCGTGATTTCCCGGCAGCGAGCCCCTGATCCATGAGCAACACGCCAGCGCACATCGCGACGCCTTCCCCGCCGGCACTCGACGTCGACGACACGCGATGCGCCGCGCTCGTGCACCTCAAGGTGCCGGTGTGGGTGTTCGACGTCGACTACCGACGCATCCTCTGGGCCAATGACGCGGCGCTGACGCTGTGGCGTGCCGACAGCCTCGCCGCGCTGCGCGAACGGGATCTGTCGGACATGTCGGGCTCGGTGCGACGCCGGCTCGAACAGTTCCGTGCCGATTGCGCGCACGAGACGCGCTCGTTCTCCGAGCTATGGACGTTCTATCCCGACGGTGTGCCCGTGACGGTCGAGCTGGTCATCTCCCCTTTTCCGCTGAACGACGAGCGGATGGGGCTGCTCGTCCACGCGCTCCACGAGAATCGCGAGGGAGACTCGAATACGCTCAGGAGCATCCAGGCGCTGATGCACACGACGTCGATGATCAGCCTCTACGACAAGAGCTGGAATCGAACCTACTGCAACCCCGCGGCCCGTGACGCGCTGACCGCCGACGATCATCGGCTCGACGAGCAACTCGTCGACAGGCGCGATCTCGACACGATCGTCCGCCAACTGGACCGTGACGGCGAGTGTGACATCGAGCTGCAGGTACGTACCGCGAGCGGCGTGCGCTGGCACTCGTTGAACCTCCGCGGCAGCCACGATCCGGTCACCGGCGAGCCGTGTACCCTGGTCAGTGCGGTCGACGTCACCGAGCGGTTCCGCGCCCAGGCGCAGGCGGATCGCCTCGCCTACTCGGACGCGCTGACGGGTCTGCCGAACCGGACGACCCTGATGCACGACGTCGAGCGGCGGATCGGCGGGGACAGCGACGCCTTCACCCTCTGCTTTCTCGACCTCGACCGCTTCAAGCTGGTCAACGACTCGCTCGGACACGGCGTCGGCGACGGCGTGCTCGTCGCGGTCGCCGATCGGCTCCGGCAATTGGCCGGTGAGGAGGCGCTGATCGCCCGGCTCGGTGGCGACGAGTTCGTCATCGTCGTCGACGCGACCGACGCGCCCTCGTCGGAAGCGCTCGCCCGTCGCGTTCTCGCCGGCATGGCCGTGCCGCTCGCGATCGGCGATCACCTGTTGCACGTGCTCCCGAGCATCGGTCTCTGCCGCTACCCGGAGCACGGCGCGACGTTCGCCGATCTTCTCCGTCACGCCGACATGGCGATGTACGCGGCGAAGGGCGATCAGGCAGGTTACGCCGTGTTCGACGTCGCGATGAACCGCGATATCCGCGAGCGCCTCGAGATCGAGAACGACCTGGTGCGCGCCGTGCGCCACGACGAGTTCGAGAACTTCTACCAGCCGCGGATCGACACGAAGAGCGGTGCGGTCGTCGGTTTCGAGGCGCTGATCCGCTGGCGCCACGGGACGCGCGGCCTGCTACCGCCGATGACGTTCATCGGCATCGCCGAGGATACCGGCGCGATCGTCGAGATCGGCAATCGCGTCATGCTCGGCGCGATGCGCCAGCAGCGAGCGTGGCAGGAGGCGGGGTACGCGGTGTGCGTGTCGATCAACATCTCGGCCAGGCAGTTCACCGCGCAGGACCTGTCCGCGACGGTCGCCGCGTACCTGGACGAGGTCGGCTGCGATCCGACGATGATAGAGCTCGAGATCACCGAGTCGGTACTGCTCGGGGACGTCGACACGGTGGTCGAGACGCTGCATCGAATCAGCGCTCTCGGCCCCCGCATCGCGATCGACGACTTCGGTACCGGCTATTCCAATCTCGCCTACCTCAGGCGATTTCCGTTGCACTGCCTGAAGATCGATCGCTCGTTCGTCGCCGATCCGGAGCACCGTCCGCTGCTCGAGCTGATCATCGGCATGGGCGAGGTGCTCGGACTGACGCTCGTGGCGGAAGGCGTCGAGACCGAGGAGCAGGCGTCGTGGCTGCGCGCGCGGCACTGCACCGAGGTCCAGGGCTACCTCTACAGTCGACCGCTCGAGGCGCACGCGGCGAGCGCCTACCTGGCCGAGCGACGCCGGCCGGCGGAGCGCACGATCGACTCGGCGGCGGGATGACGGCGGGAAGATCGCGAACGCCCCTCGTCGCCTGCCTCCCGCCCCGGCAAACCGTGGCCGACGCCGTCTCCGGGGCACGCCCGGCGCCGGACGGCGAGCGACACCCTCTCGTCATCGCGACCGCGAGGCGTCACTCGGTCCGCCGCCACGGCGCGAGGCTCAACCCGTCCAGCCGAGCCCCGCGGCGATGCTGTTCATCGATTGCAGCAACGGGACCGACACGCCCTTGTCGCCACCGTTCGCCCGTGCCTCGCGCAGCAGCGCCACCTGCAGGGCGTTGATGCGGTCGAGGTCAGTCCGGACCCGATCGTACTGGCCGTGAAACTGGGGGAAGCGCGTCGCGATCTCGTCGACACCGGTGACGAGCCGGACGCCGGCGCAGGCCCGCTCGTGCTCCGAGCGGACGAGGCCGAGAATGGTGTCGCGGGCCGTGGCATCGTCGACCAGCGAGGCGTAGTCCGCCGCTATGGTCATGTCGCTGCGGTGCAGCGACTTCTCGACCTCGTCGACCATCAGCCGGAACAGCGATGATCGCTCGAACATCGCGTGCAGGGTATCCTCGCCGTGCGATTCGCGAACGCGGCGGAAGCTCTCGATCGCGGTGCCGAAGCCGTACCAGCCGGTGATGAGGTGGCGGTTCTGCGACCAGGCGAATACCCAGGGAATGGCGCGGAGATCGGACAGCGCCGACGCGCCGAAGCGCTTGGCCGGACGCGAGCCGATCTTCAGCCGGGCGAGTTCCTCCACCGGACTCGCCTCGCGAAAGTAGTCGACGAAACCGGGCGTTTCTAGCAGCGTCACGTAGGCGGTCTGCGAGAGCCCGGCGAGCGCGTCCAGCGCGTCCTCGAACTCGGGGGAGACCGGCGTGTCATCGCGTCCGGCGGAATGGGTCAACGTGCTGGCCGCGAGCAACTCCAGATAAGTCGCCGCGGTGCCACGGTTGCCGTACTTGGCCGACACCACTTCGCCCTGATCGGTCACCCGAAGTCGGGCATCGATGGTGCCGGGAGGCTGCGCGGCGATGGCCCGCTCGGTCGGCGCGCCGCCACGGCTGACCGACCCGCCGCGGCCGTGAAAGAAGGCCGCCTTGAAGCCCCGCCGATCGAGTACCCGCACGATGCGCCGCTGGGCGCTGTCGAGCTCGCGGATCGAGCAGACGAAACCACCGTCCTTGTTGCTGTCGGAGTAGCCGAGCATGACCTCGATCGCCCGGCCGCGGGCCTTGAGGCTGCGACGCGCCAGCGGCACCTCGACGAAGCCGTCGAGGATGTCGGGGGCGTTGCGCAGGTCGTCGATGGTCTCGAACAGGGGCACCACCGCGAGATCGAGGGTCTCGGCGCCGAAGCCGGCGTAGCGCGCCAGCAGGTACACGCCGAGCAGATCGTCCGCCGAGCGCGTCATCGACAGGATGAACGGCCCGACGGCGTCCGGGTCGGCCTGCTGTCGAACCGTCCTCATCAGACTCAGCAGGGCGACGAGCTCGGAGGCGTCGTCGCCGAGCCGCTCGGGTTCGATCGCCCGCAGGTCGGGGGCCGCGAGCTCGTCGCGCAGGCGACCCGACCAGGCGGCCGTGCCGTACTCGGGTACCGGCTCGTCCGCTCCGGACCGAAGCTCCCAGATCTCCCCGATCACCGCCGTGGTGACCGTCGAGTTCTGGCGGATGTCGAGCGTCGCGGTCCGGAAGCCGAAGCTGCCGGCCTGCCAGACGAGCGGCCGGATGAAGCGTCGTGCGAGGCGTTCGGCGCCGATCGCGCGGAGGGCCTCGTTCACGCCGTCGAGATCGGCGACGAACTGGGCGACGTGGCGGTAGCGATCGTTCTCGAGACGCCAGCCGATCGCGGAGAGTGCCTGGCGGAACAGCTCGTTGGGGTTGCGAGCGGTGACCGGCGTGCCGTCGATGATCGCCTGCAGGCGGGCCTGCCGGTCGGGCGGCGGCGGCTGGATGCGATCGCTGATGCTGAGCTGCGCGGCGGCTTCGTCCAGGGCCTCGCGATAGAACGCGAGCGCGGTCTCGCGCCCCCGCCGGATGGCGTACTCGGTCTTGTCGGCGGTGACGTTCGGATTGCCGTCGCGATCGCCCCCGATCCAGGTGTGCAGGCGAATGCAGGCCGGCACCGGTTCGTGATCGTCGTAGGTCGCTTCGGCCGCGCGCTGCAGCCGGCCGAGCACCTGCGGGACGGCCTCGAACAGGCTGTTGCGAAAGAACTGCAGCCCCCATTCGATCTCGTCGACGAGGCTCGGACGCTCGAGCCGCAGCTCCCCGGTCATCCACAGCAGGTCGATCTCGCCGACGATGTCGTCGAGGATCGCGGCCCGCTCGTTGGGCGTCCAGCGATCGGTCTCGAGCGAGACGAGGTGACGGTAGATCCGCCGGTGGATCTGCAGGACCGTCACCCGCTTCGCCTCGGTCGGGTGGGCCGTCAGGGTCGGCCCGATCTCGAGCTCGGCGATCAGTGCGCGGAAGCGCTCGCGGTCGAGCTCCGGGTCGGACAGGGCGTGGGCGAAGCTGCCTGCCACCGCCTGCTCGCCCACCGTGGTCTCGATGCGCCGGCGGTCGCGGATCGCCGTGTTCTCGTCGACGATGCGCAGCAGCTGAAACCAGATGTTGAGCGCCTGCAGGTAGGGAATCGCGTCGTCACCTGTCGGTATCGGCCGATTCCCGCTGTCGTCGACCCACTCGAGCACGTGCGGGGCGCGCACCTCGATTACCGTTCGCCACAGCGAGCGGATCGTGTCGATCCCGTGATCGAATCCGCTCGCGTCCCGGTCGGCGCGCGGCTCGATGGAAGGGTGCGCCGCCGGCACGCCCGATCCCGGGGGGGAGGCGGTCGGCGGCGACCCGCCCGGGGCAGGGCGCGCGACGGGGGCGGCCATCAGGCGGCCGCCTTGCCCATGACCCTGGCGATGGTCGAGCCGATCGAGGCCGGGTGATCGGCCACGCTCACCCCGGCCGCCGTCAGGATCTCCACCTTCTCCGACGCGCTCTCGCCGAAGGCGGAGATGATGGCCCCGGCGTGGCCCATCGTCTTGCCCTTCGGGGCCGTCAGGCCCGCGACGTAGGCGACCACCGGCTTGCTCACGTGCTCGCGGATGTACTCGGCGGCCTCGGCCTCCTGCGGGCCGCCGATCTCGCCGATCATGGCGATGATCTCGGTCTCGTCGTCTTCCTCGAAGCGGACCAGCATGTCCTTGAAGCTCGAGCCGTTGATGGGATCGCCGCCGATCCCGATCGAGGTGGAGACGCCGATGCCGAGTTCCTTGAGCTGTGCCGCGGCCTCGTAGCCGAGCGTGCCGGAACGACCGATGATGCCGACCGGGCCCTGCTCGTAGATGTGCGCCGGCATGATGCCGAGCATGGCCTTGCCGGGACTGATCGTGCCGGCGCAGTTGGGCCCGGTCAGTACCATGCGGTTCTCCTTCGGGTAGCGCCGCATGTAGCGCTTGACCCGGATCATGTCCTGTGCCGGGATGCCGTCGGTGATGCAGACGCAATAGCGGATGCCCGCGTCCGCCGCCTCCATGATGGCGTCGGCCGCGAACGGCGGCGGCACGAACACCAGCGAGGCCCGGGCACCGCTCTGCTCGACCGCGTCCTTCATCGTGTCGAACACCGGCACGCCCTCGACCTCGTCGCCGCGCTTGCCGGGGACGACACCGGCGACCACCCGGGTGCCGTAGTCGATCATCTCGCGCGTGTGAAAGCGCGCCATCTTGCCCGTGATGCCCTGAACGACCACCCGGGAGTCGCGATCCAGCAGGATGCTCATTTCTCCGACCTCGCTTGACTGGACTGTTCGCCGTCGTTCCGCCAGGCCTCGACGGCTCGCTCGGCGGCCTCCATCAGGTTGTTGGCACGGATGATCGGCAGGCCCGAGCGTGCGAGGATCTTCTGCCCCTCCTCGACGTTGGTGCCGGCGAGCCGCACGATCACCGGGATGTCGATGTCGATCTCCTTGAGCGCGGCGACCACGCCCTCGGCCACCCAGTCGCAGCGGTTGATGCCGGCGAAGATGTTGACCAGCACCGCCTGCACCGAATCGTCGGACAGCACCAGCCGGAAGGCCTTGGCCACCCGCTCCGGCGTCGCTCCGCCGCCGATGTCGAGGAAGTTGGCCGGTTCGCCGCCGGCGAGCTTGATGGTGTCCATCGTCGCCATGGCGAGGCCCGCCCCGTTCACGATGCAACCGATGTTGCCCTCCAGACCGACGTACGAGAGCCCGCGATCGGCCGCGCGGCTCTCGCGCGGATCCTCCTGGCTCTTGTCGCGCAGCTCGCTGACCTGCGGGTGACGGAACAGGGCGTTGTCGTCGAACGACATCTTGGCGTCGAGCGCGAGAATGCGGTCGTCGCCGGTGATCACCAGCGGATTGATCTCGACCATCGTGGCGTCCAGGTCGGTGAACGCGCGGTAGCACCCTTGCAGTGTACCGACCATCCGGGCGGTCATCGACGGGGCGATGCCGAGCTTGAAGGCGATCTCGCGAGCCTGGAAGTCCTGCAGCCCGACCGCGGGCTCCACGGTGGAGCGCACGATGCTGTCGGGTCGCTTCTGCGAGATGTCCTCGATTTCCATGCCGCCTTCCGACGAGGCGACGATCATGACCCGCTGGCTCGTCCGGTCGAGCACCAGCCCGAGGTAGATCTCGCGCTCGATCGGTACCGCCGACTCGACGTAGATCCGGTAGATGCCCTTGCCCTCGGGGCCGGTCTGGTGAGTGACGAGCTTGCGACCGAAGAGCCCTTCGCAGGCTTCCTGGATCTCGTCGTCGCTCTCGCAGAGCTTCACGCCACCGACCTTGCCGCGACCACCGGCGTGTACCTGCGCCTTGACGATCCATTTCGATCCGCCGAGCTCGCGTGCCCGGTAGGCTGCCTGTTCCGGGCTGTAGGCGAGGGCGCCGGGTGGAACCGCGACCCCGAAGTTGGACAGGATTTCCTTCGCCTGATATTCGTGGATGTCCATGCGTCGTTCCCCTCAGGCCGCGACCGTCGCGTCGGCGTAGTGCCGCTTCAGGATCTCGTCGACGCTGTCGTCGTCGACGTTGCCGCCGAGCCCGCGGATCGCGTCGGCGAAGCGTCGCACGATGTCGCTGACGGCCTCGGCCGAGAGCATGTTCAGGATGCCGATGCGGACCTGCACGGGTTCCGACAGGGTGGGCCAGATGCCGAAGCCCTCGGCGCGGCACTTCTGGACCAGTTCCTTCTCGCGACCGGCGAGCGAATCGGGCAGGTTCAGCACCACCAAGCTGGTCATGTTCGAGGTCACCCGGCAGCCCATGGCCGTGACCGCCTCGCGCAGCACCTTCTCGTGAAACGCGTATTCCTTCGCACGCTGCTCGACGCCCTGATCGAGCGTGATGCGCAAGGCCTCGTGGAAGGCCGCCACGGCGTAGCCCGAGTGTGTGCGGTGATAGGTGCCCACCTCGGCGTCCTCACCGTCGACGATGCCCCAGTGGCGCGCCTCGAAGACGGGGTGATTGGAGTAGGTGCTCGCGCCATGGGTGCGCAGCTCCCGGATATAGCGATCGTGGAAACTGACCGGCGCGTACGTCAACGGCAGGCAGCAGATGCCCTTCTGCGGGCAGGAGGCCCAGCCGACCACCCCGGGCAGGTCGTCGATGCGGAAGTTCGCCACGCCGAGCGACGACACCGCGTCGACCAGCCCCATGGCGTCGTTCTTCTCGCAGGCCTTCGAGAATCCCTCGACATCGTTGACCCGACCCGAGCCGGTCTCCCAATGAGCCATGAAGGCCCACTTCGGCCGGTGCTCGGCCAGCGCCCGGTCGATGACCTCGGAGGTCACCGACTCGCCGTGCGGAACCTCGATGACCGTGACGCTCGCCGCCTTCGGATCGAGGCTGTCGGCGGCGAGCTCTTCCGAGGTCGCCGCCTTGATGCGCAGCGTCAGCGCATCGATGCCCGAGAACGTGCCGTTGGTGAACGCGACCACGCGATCACCGGGGCGGACGGCCGAGAACAGGGTCTCGAGGCCGCTCCAGCCGGTACCGGCGACGCCGAAGGTGTACGCGTTCTCGGTACCCCAGACCTGACGCAGCATGTGCTTGGACTCGATCATGCCGCGCAGCACGTCCGGCTGCATGTGGTCGGCGACGCCTGCGTCGGCGAACGCCGCCAGCACGCGCTCGTCGGTGTTGCCGGGCCCGGGTCCGGCCGCGATCGTGTGGGGGATCTCGAGTCTGGGGAACGGGTTGGCAGGCATGGCGGGGTTCTCGTCGGCGAGGAAGGAAACGAAGGAGCGTGCTGAGCCTCATCGTCATGAGACACCTCGCGAAGCGACGGCACAACGGTCAGGTATCCTGCTTTCGGGTATCTGATAGGGTGGGTTAATTACTATGCTTTCGGGTGGTAGGAAATGAGTCCGTCTCCATCGGCTGCCCGATAGGGTGGGTGAGATGGCCTCGGTACCGATCGATTCGGCAGCGGATCGCGGTCGGCGCGGATACCGTGTGCCGGTCTTCGCCGCCGGTGGTCTCCGCCGCGAGTCCCGGACCGCATCCCGCCGCGACTCGGGACGCTCCGCGCGTCGCCGTCGGGCAACGCCGCCCTGCCGGGAAGATCGACGGGCTCCGGGCCGTGGCGGGAGATCGGCCGTCCGACACCCCGAATCCCGCCTCGGAGATCCACGCCCCATGAGAGACCCGTCCCGACCGCCCATCCCCGTGGCTCTCGGCGACAGCAACCCGCTGGTGCTGTCGGCGCTGGCCGAGATCTTCGAGAACGATCCCCGGTTCTCGATGGTCGTGACGGCCGCGACCGCCGAAGGCTTCCTGGGTGCGCTGGTGCGGGTGCCCGTGCAGGTGGGCGTGATCGACTGGCGCCTGCCCGCGCTCGGCGGGGCCCGTCTGATCGAGGTGCTCAGGGAGCAGACGAAGGCGGCGCGGATCGTCGTCTACGGCGACGACAACCAGGACTTGCCACGGATCGCGATGGCAGCCGGAGCCGCCGGATTCGCGCGACGCTCCGGCGAGGTCGACGGGTTGCTCGACACCTGCGTCGACGTGGCCGCCGGCAAGATGGTCTTCCCGTACGTCGACGTGCGCGAGTTGCAGTCCGACCCGATCAACACCCTGTCGCGAAAGGAACGCGCCACCCTCGATGCCCTGGCCAAGGGGCTCAGCAACCGCGAGCTCGCCGCCGAGCTCGGCATCTCGGTCAACACCGTGAAGTTCCACCTCTCGAACCTCTACGACAAGCTCGCCGTCCGCAATCGTGCACAGGCGATCGCGTTCTACTACTCGCGTCGGCTGGACGGATCGGACGAGCACTGAGAGGCGGCCCGTGGATCGGGAACCCGGCGTGCCTTCCTCGCGACTCGCGAGGGCTCGATCGGAAACTCGCCGACGGCCTCCCTCGTCTCGGCCCGCCGTCGAGACGGCGCCGCGTCACGTCGCGGGCCGCGGTGTCGGGAAACGCGGCGTCCGAGTCGCCCCGGCGGGGACGGGGCCGCTCGGGACGCGTGTGATACGGTCCGGTGCCAACAGGACCGAGTCAGGAGCGATCGCGGATGAGCTTTCACATCATCGAACAGGCGCCGGGGCGGCTCAACCGAAGCGAGCTCGCCGTGCCGGGCAGTCAGCCGCAACTGTTCGAGAAGGCCGCGAAATCGGACGTCGACGTGGTGTTCCTCGATCTCGAGGACGCGGTGGCGCCGGACGACAAGGTCGGTGCGCGCAAGAACATCATCGATGCGCTGAACGATATCGACTGGGGCGACAAGACGATGTCGATCCGCATCAACGGCCTCGACACGCACTACATGTACCGCGACGTGGTGGAGATCGTCGAGCAGGCCGGCGAACGGCTCGATCTCGTCATGATTCCCAAGGTCGGTACCGCGAGCGATGTCTACGCGGTGGACATGCTGCTGACCCAGATCGAGACCGCCAAGGGCTACAGGAAGCGCATCGGGTTCGAGCACATCATCGAGACGGCGCTCGGCATGCAGAACGTGCACGAGATCGCCTCGGCGTCGAAGCGCAACGAAAGCCTGCACTTCGGTGTCGCGGACTACGCCGCCAGCACTCGGGCGCGCACCACCATCATCGGCGGCGTGAACCCGGACTACAGCGTGCTGACCGACCCGTCGGACGACGGCTCGCGCGAGGTTCACTGGGGTGACATGTGGCACTACGCACTCGCCCGCATGGTGGTGGCGGCGCGCGCCAACGGCTTGCGGCCGATCGACGGCCCCTTCGGCGACTTCCAGGATCCCGACGGCTTCAAGGCCGCCGCCGGGCGTGCGGCGGTGCTCGGCTGCGAGGGCAAGTGGGCGATACACCCGAGCCAGGTGGCCCTCGCGAACGAGGTCATGAGCCCCTCGGACGAGGAGGTCGACAAGGCCAGGCGCATTCTCGAGGCGATGAAGCAGGCGGAGAGCGAAGGCAAGGGCGCGGTATCGCTGGACGGGCGATTGATCGACTACGCGTCGATCCGGCAGGCGGAGGTACTGGTGGCGAAGGCAGCGCAGATCTCGGGGTGACGGCGCGGAGCCGGGCTTCTGAAACCGGGTCCGTACCCGCGAGCCCTCGCGCCGGCGATCCCGACCCCGATTCACCGATCGGCGCCCGGCGAGTGCCGTCGGTGCGTGGCGATTCCCCTTCGACGCGGACGGCGGGTGCTCGAGCGACATCCCGTCGGCGCAGGGGTAACGTGGCGTCTCGAGAGGGTGCGACCGTATCGGCGAGCATGGCCGACAGATGCGTATGCCGGAGCGAGTCGATCACCGATTCTCACGTCAGCCGAAGGACACGGCGAGACGACCACGAGGAACCCGCGCTGTCGACCACCGGACTCGCCGGTGCCGCGCCGCTCGCCGCGCTGCCGGCCGAGAAGGACGCGCGGCACGGGCGCACGGTCGGCGTCATCCTCTGCGGTGGCAACGTCGATACCGCGACGTTCGCCGAGGTGCTGCGGGGCAACACGCCCGCGCCGTTCTGAGCCGCGCCGTTCCGCGAGGCGCGGCGTCGGTTCAGCCCGTCGCGGCCGTGTCGACGAGGCACCCGACCGACGGGTCGTCGCCGACCTCGAACGACGGCTCGTCGCGCGAGATCGCGTCCACCGTCTCGCCCATCTTGTCGATCCAGCGGCCGGCCGCCTCGCGCTGCTCGTCGTTCATGCTCGCGACGAAGCGGTAGCCGACATCGCGCCACAGCGCACGGTTCCGTTCCCACTTCTCCGGATGCGCCTTCTCCAGCAACGTCCAGAGCTCGCCGAGATGAGCGGCCATGCGTGTGTCGTAGTCCGGTGCCTGCTGATCGCGCGCGAGCCGGAACAGCTTCGCGTTCCAGCGATCGGATAGCAGGTAGTACTCGCGACGCAGGCTGATCTGCCGTCCGAGCGCGGTGCGCAGCATCGCGTTCTGCCGGGCCGTGAAGTCGACGCCGATGCGTCCGGCCCACTTGCGCATGTTCTTCAGGCGGTACTCGACGCGCTCCTCGGCCGTGCGAGAGTAGTACTTCGCGCGGTTCTTCTCGCGCTCGCGCGCGAAGCGCCGCTCGATGAAGTCGATCTGCGGATCCCGGAGGCTCTTCATCAGATCGAACGAGAAGTTGACCGGGTGGCACTCGCGCGCGGCGACGGCATGCGATTCGACCGTCTCGGCCCAGCGCGCGACGTCGGCCTTCGTCGTCGCGCCCGGTCGGGCCACGGACGCGGCGATCTCGTCGAGCAACCGCGCGTAGGCGGGCAGCTCGGACTGGCGGTGCCAGACATGGCCCGTGCCCACCGCCGCCTCGAACTGCGCCGTCTGCCGCTCGTTGAAGTTGCCGAGCTTCTCGAACTCGTCGCGCATCTGGTCGTCGAGACGGTTGTAGAGCGGTGCGACGATGAACTTGCTGTTGGTGCAGGCACCGAGCGCGAGTGGCAGGAGGAGCGCGGCGATGCCGAGACGGGCGAGCCGGCGGCGGGTCGGGCGATGGCGCCGACGGTGCTCCGCCCCGCTCGTGAGCGGGCGGACGGTGGCGCGGCGCGAGCGGCGTTCGAGGCTTCTGAGTATCATCGTCCGGCAGAGGGTAGCGGTTCGCGCGGTCTCACCGTGGCGGTGGGTACGGTGACACGTCATGACAACGGGGGAGAGCGAGTGTCCGAAGACAGCATCGGCCCGGGGACGGTCGTCGCGTTTCACTACGACTTGTACGACGGTGAAGCCGAGCGGATCGAGTCGTCGAAGAACGGCGACCCGGTGCGGTTCCTGTTCGGCGAGCAGGGCGTGCTCGCGGCGCTGCAGGACGCGTTCGTCGACAAGGTTGCCGGCGACGACTTCTCGGTCACGATTCCCGCCGAACGGGCCTACGGCCGACGTTACCCCGACCGGATCAGGCGTGTCACGCTGAAACAGCTCGGCATCAAGGGAAAGGCGGTCCGCCCGGGGCAGCTGGTCAGGCTGCCCGGCGAGCGGGGCTCCACCCCGGCGGTCGTCGTCAAGGCCGGAAAGTTCAACCTCGACGTCGACACGAATCATCCGCTCGCCGGGCGCGACCTGACGTTCGACGTACAGGTGGTCGAGGTGCGTGCGGCCAGCGAGAGCGAGCAGGCCCACGGTCACGCGCACGGACCGGGCGGGCACGAGCATCATTGAGGGCGAGACGGTGGCTGCACGGACGACGGACATGGGGAAGCGGTGCGTGAGCGGTGTGGGGCGATTGATCGGCAGGCTCGGGCGGCGCTTGACGGCACGTGGCCGCGGACGGGAGCGGATCGCGGGTGTGGCACGGCGTGGCGGGGCGCTGTGCGCGGGGCTCGCCCTGTCGATCGTGCTCGGCTCCTGTGTCCAGAACCCCGTGACCGGAGAGCGTGACCTGCTGCTCGTTTCCGAGGACTGGGAGCTGGCCGTCGGGCGTCAGCAGTACGCGCCCCTGCGCCAGTCCCAGGGCGGCGACTACGTCGTCGATCCGGGGGTCGAGGCCTACGTGCGCCGCGTCGGCAACCGGCTCGCGGCCGAGAGCGACCGGAAGCTGCCGTACGAGTTCAACGTCATCAACGACTCGACCCCCAACGCCTGGGCGTTGCCGGGGGGGAAGATCTCGATCAACCGCGGCCTGCTCGTCGAGCTCGAGAACGAGGCCCAGCTCGCCGCGGTGCTCGGTCACGAGATCGTGCACGCCGCGGCCAAGCACGGCGCCCGCGGGCAGACGCGCGGCATCGGGCTGCAGCTTGCCGTCATGACCGCGACGATCGCCGGCGCCAACAACGGCTACGGCGAGATCGCCCAGCTCGGTTCGACGATCGGTGCGCAGATCGTCAACAGCAGGTACGGGCGTGGCGCCGAGCTCGAATCCGACCGCTTCGGCATGGAATACATGGCGCGCGCCGGCTACGACCCGGCCGGTGCCGTCGAGCTCCAGAAGACGTTCGTCAGGCTGTCCGAAGGGCGCAACCCCGACTGGTTGAGCGGGTTGTTCGCGAGCCATCCGCCATCGCGTCAGCGCGTGAGCGAGAACATCGAGACCGCGAAGGTGCTGCCGTCGGGCGGAGATCTCGGACGCGATCGTTACCGCAAGGCGATGGCACGGCTGTTCGCCGGGCGCGAGGCCTACGAGAAGTTCGATCGGGCGCAGAAGCTCGCCGCCGACGGCAGGCGCGACGAGGCTCGCGCGCTCGTGCGGCAGGCGGCCGGGATCGAGCCGGACGAGGGGCACTTCCAGTCCTTCCTCGGCGATCTCGCCCTGCAGGGCAAGGACTACCGCACGGCCGAACGCTTCTACGATCGCGCGATCGCGCTGAACGACGAGTTCTTCTACTACTACCTGCAGCGCGGGAAGGTCAACGAGGCGACGCGCGACGTCACCGCCGCGCGTGCCGACTACGCGCGTAGCGTCAAGTTGATGCCGACCGCGGACGCGCAATCCGCCCTCGGGGCGATCGCCGCGGCGCGCGGCAACGGCGCCGAGGCGAAACGCTGGTACGCGATGGCCGCCCAGGCGCCGGGGCCGAGCGGCGAGCGCGCGCGCGCGGCGCTCGCCAGGCTCGAACCGCCGGCCGACTCCCGCGCGCTCGTGCTCGCCCGTCGCGGCGTCACGCGCGACGGCAACCTCGCGTTCGAGATCGTCAACCAGAGCGCGGGGCCGATCAGGAACGTGCGTCTGGCCATCCGGACGGCGGCGAACGGACGCGTGCGGCAGAGCGTGGTGCGGGACACGATCCCGGCCGGCGGGCGGCAGGTCATCGACACGCGCCGGCCGATCTCCCGGGCGCAGCTCGCGCAGGTCAGCGTGTCGGTGCTCGGAGCGGAGGCCGTCGGCAGGCGGTGACGCCCTGAGCGCGCACGCCTGGCTGCGGCGACGGTTCGGACGCGCCGCGCCCGCGATCGACGACGCCTGCTGGGGGGCGCCGTTCGAGACGAGCGAGGTGCTCGTGCCGCTCGACGCCGACGAGCGCGCGCGATTGCTGACGACGGCGGCCGGGTTCGTCGAGGCGGTGCGCTTCGACGCGGCCGGCGGTCTCGAGCTCGACGACGCGATGCGTGCCCGCATCGCGCTCGAGGCCTGCCTGCCGATCCTCGAGCTCGGGCTCGACTGGTACCGGAACGTCCGGAGCGTGCTCGTCTACCCGGCGGGCTTTCTCGTCGATCAGAAATGGACTGACGAGGCGGGTGTCGAGCACGCGCGCGAGGCCGAGCTCTCGGGCGAGGCCTGGGAGGCCGGGCCGATCATCCTCGCCTGGGACGATGTCGCGTCGCCGGAGTCGGGGACGAACGTCGTCGTGCACGAGTTCGCCCATGTGCTCGACGCGACCAACGGCCGCACCAACGGCTTCCCGCCGGTCGGCGGCGGCGATGTCGCCAGGCGCTGGTCGGACGTCTTCACGGCGGCCTACGCCGATCACGTCGCCCGTGTCGAGCGGGGCGACGAGGCGTTCCTCGACGACTACGGCGCCGAGGACGAGGTCGAGTTCTTCGCCGTGGCCACCGAGACGTTCTTCACGTGGCCCGAGAACGTCGCCGAGGGCTATCCGGACGTCCACGCGGCGATGGTGGCATTCTTTCGCCAGGATCCGCTCGCGCGTCTGGAGCGGTCCCGCACGTCATCCCCCGAACACGGAGTGCCTCCCTCGTGAACGACGATCCCGATGTCGGACCCGCCGATGCCGGGGTCGTGCTCGTCACCGGCTGCTCGACAGGTCTCGGGCTGGCGACGGCCGTCGCGCTCGGCGTGCTCGTCAACGATGCAGGGGCGGGGTTCGCGCGCTCCACCGAGCAGGCGAGCGAGGCGGACGAGCCGCCGATCCGGGTACGGACGTCCGAGTGGGCGGAGAAGCTCTGCCGGCTGAAGACGCACGCCGACCCCGACGGCAAGCGGCTGCAGGACGAGGTGATCGAGCGGTTCCTCTGACGCGGCGGTCGTGACCCCACGTCGCGTCGCGATGGTCCCGGCGGCGCGGTCTCACGCGCCGCGCTCGACGATCGCGTGCAGCTCGTCGAGCGACTCGACTCTCAGGTCCGTCACGTCCGGCCAGCGCTCGCCGCCGTCGACGTCGAGGTGCACGGTGCGCACGCCCGCCTCGCGTCCGGCCGCGAGATCGAACAGGTAGTCGCCGACCATGACCGCTTCGTCCGCCGAGCCGCCGAGGCGTTCGAGGGCGAGGCGCACGCCTGCCGGCGCCGGCTTCGGCTCGCAGCAGTCGCGGCTGATCACCGTTTCCGGCGGAAAGAAGTCACCGATTCCGCAGGCTTCGAGCGTGACCCGGGCGATCTCCGCACCGTTTCTCGTCACGATCGCGAGCGATGCGCCCGCGCCGACCAGTCGCTCGAGCAGTGCCACGCAGCCGGGCTGCACCGAGGCTTCGGACGCCATGCGCAGCTCCATCGCGTCGAGCTCTCGTCGCTTGTTCGCCGCCGTGTCCGGTTCCATCCCGTCCAGTGCCTCGAGGATCGGCATGCCGGGGGGCAGGTCGAGCGCCTCTCGCATCGCGTCGAAGTCGTGCATCGCGCGGGTCAGCGTGCCGTCCATGTCGAACAGCCAGCAGCGCTTGCGGGCGAGGTCGGGCGCGGTGCCGGGAGCTGAAGTCATGAACAGGAGGGAAGGTTCCGGTAATAGTGGCGTGAAGGAGAGTCGGTGGGTTCGCGGGTGCCGGCCCGAATATACTGGTTGCCGGTCGAGCAGCGGAGGCGAGAGCATGAACGACGCGGGCAAGAGGTGGAACAGGCGAGAGGGTGGAGCGCCTTCGTCGCGATCGCGTCGGCACACGGATCGATCGAGACCGGTCGTCGCCATCACTCTGCTGATCGGTCTGTGCGTGCTGATCACCTCGAACCTGCTCGTCGCCGACGAACCGGCGGGAACCTCGTCCGGCGGAGTCGAGGCCGAGTCGTCCGACGCGGCCCCGTCCGCCGGCGTCGGGCTGATTCCGCGCGACGCCATCATCGACATGACGCGTGCCCAGTCCGGCGTGATCTGCTCGTCCGAGATCTTTCTCGGCTGCATGGGCTTCGACGGCACGACCTGCCTGTCGCTGTCCGAGTCGGCGATCGATCGGTGCCTGGCGCCTCTGCCGGCCGAGATCGATCCGGCGACGCTCGACAACGCGACGCTCGAGTCCTGCCCCATGGCCGTCTACGAGGAAGCGGGCTACGGCCGGCTGGAGGCCGATGCCTGTTTCTCGAAGGCGCTCGACGAGCCCCGATTCCCCTCGGATCTTCGCTGAAGAGCGCGATCGGGGCGAGTCGCGGTCCGTGTGCGAGGGGCCACCCGGTCAGCGAGTCACTCGCGCGTCGGGCCGCGCCCCGCCGAGGAACTCCGCGAGCCGCGACTGCGCCTCGTCACCGGCGCGCACGTCGGCCAGCCGCTCCGCGACATCCCGGCGAAGGGCTTCGTCGACGGGGCGGTGAACGATGTCGGCGACGAGCCGCTTGGCCGCCGCCTGCGCGCGAGGCCCGCCCGCGAGCAACTCGTCGACACGCTCCCCGACACGGTGATCGAGGTTGTCCGTCGAGCAGACATCGTGGACCAGCTCGATACGACAGGCCTCGAGGGCGTCGAAGCGGGCGGCGGACAGGAAGTGCAGGCGAGCCGCGCGCGGACCGATCGCGCGCAACACGTACGGACCGATCGTCGCCGGGATCAGCCCGAGCCGCACTTCCGAGAACGCGAAGCGGGCCCGCTCGCTCGCCACGGCGATGTCGCAGCAGGCGACCAGGCCCGCGCCGCCGCCGATCGCCGCGCCGTGCACCCGCGCGATCGTCGGAAAGGGCAGCGAGTCGAGCGTCTCGAGGAGTGCCGACAGCGCCATCGCGTCGGCCGTGTTGGCCTCGTCCGACAGCGTCACGGAGGCGCGCATCCAGTCGAGGTCGGCACCGGCGCAGAAACTCTTGCCCCGGCCCTCGAGAACCAGCACGCGGGTGTTGCTGTCGAGTTGCGCGAGCGCCGCCTGCAACGTGTCGATCAGGGCGCGATCGAGCGCGTTGTGCCGATCGGGCCGGTTCAGGGCGACCCGCGTGACACCGCGCTCGTCGGTGGTGACCTCGATGCGTGACACGGGCCGGCGCTACCAGCCACCCGAGGCGAGCCAGCGCTCGAGCATCTCGAGCCGGTCGTTGCCCCAGAACATCTCGCCGTCGACGGCGAAGGTCGGCGAGCCGAACACGTTGCGCGCGATCGCGCTCTCGACGGTCTTCCGCAGGGCGTCCTTGACCGTCGACTCGCCGAGCGCCGTCTCGAGCGCCGCGCGATCGACACCCGTGTCGGCGGCCACGTCGAGCACGGTGGACGCGTCGGAGATGTCGCGGCCGTCGACGTAGTAGGCGCGGAACAGCGCGTGGATCAGCGGTGTCGACAGCACCGCGTACCGATCGTCGTCGTGTCGCTGCAACCAGAGCGTCGCGCGGCAGGCGGCGACGGCTCCGATCGGGAAATTGTCCGGCTGCTTGAACGGAATGTCGTGTTCGCGAGCCGAGCGGGCCATGTCCATGATCGAGTACGCGCCCTTCATCGGCGCCTCGGTCAGCGGGGCGCCACCGGTGACCTTGAACACCGCGCCGAGCAGGATCGGGCGCCAGGCGACATCGCGACCGTTACGCGCGGCGATGTCCTCGATGCGTTCGCTCGCGAGGTAGCCGAACGGGCTCGAGAAGTCGAACCAGAAGTCGATCGGTGAGGCCATGGGGGACGGTTCTCCGCAGGTCGTCGAACGGTAGGTCAGGTGTCCCGCGCGAGCAGCGCGCGGCTGATGACCAGGCGCTGGATCTCGCTCGTGCCCTCGTAGAGCTGGCAGACGCGCACGTCGCGGGCGATGCGCTCGACGCCGTAGTCCCGGAGCACGCCGTAGCCGCCGTGGATCTGGATGGCGCCCGAGCAGACCTCCTCGGCCATCTCGCTGGCGAACAGCTTCGCCATCGATGCCTCGACCAGGCAGGGCTCGCCCCGGTCGCGGAGCTCCGCCGCGCGCAGCACCAGGAGACGGGCGGCGTCGATGCGTGTGGCCATGTCCGCGAGGCGGAACGCGATCGCCTGGTGCTCGGCGATGGGTCGGCCGAAGCTGTGCCGCTCGCGCGCGTAGTCGCGGGCGAGCTCGAAGGCGGCTCGCGCCATGCCGACGGACTGGGCGGCGATGCCGATGCGACCACCCTCGAGGTTCGCCAGCGCGATGCGGTACCCCTCGCCCTCGGCGCCGAGGCGAGACTCGGCGCCGACGCGGCAGCGCTCGAGCAGGATCTGGCAGGTGTCGGAGGCGCGCTGGCCCAGCTTGTCCTCGACGCGCCCGACGACGTAGCCGGGGTTGTCGGTCGCGACGAGAAACGCGGTGATTCCCCGCTTGCCCTCGCCGGTGCGGGCGAACACGATCGCGATTCCGGCGTTGGCACCCGACGTGATGAACTGCTTGGTGCCGTCGAGCACGTAGCCGTGCGTCGGACCCGTGCCGTCCGGGGTGGCCCGGGTGGCGAGCGCACCCGCGTCCGAGCCCGCGTCGGGTTCGGTCAGGCAGAACGCGGCGAGCCGTTCACCGCGCGCCATCGCCGGCAGATGCTCGTCCTTCTGCGCGTCGCTGCCGAAGGCGAGGATCGGCGCGCAACCGACCGAGTTGTGCACGCTCATGATCGTCGAGACGGCGCCGTCGCCGGCGGCGATCTCCTCGAGCGCGATTGCGTAGGCGACGTTGTCGGTGGCCGCACCGTCGTATTTCTCGGGCACCAGCATGCCGAAGAAGCCGAGCTCTCCCATGCTCCGGAGCGCCTCGTGCGGGAATCGCGCGGCGGCATCGTTCGCCGCCGCCTGCGGCGCGAGGACATCGCGCGCGAAATCGCGCGCGGTATCGCGAATCAGACGCTGCTCGTCACTCAGTCGCACGGCTTCATCTCCCTCCGGACGCGGGCACTCGGCCTGCGCATGACGCCACGGTCCGGACCCGACCGGACGGGGGCGGATCAGCGTCGGTAGCGTACCCTGACCAGCAGTCCCGCGCCGAGCGCGAACAGCGTCCAGAGCGGCGCACCGAAGCCGCCGCCGGACGAGGAGCCGGAGCTCGTGTCGGCGACCGGCGACGTCGGATCGCCCAGTTCGTCCGGTTCGTCCGGTTCGCCCGGTTCGCCCGGTTCGCCGTTCGGATCGACCGGCGTGCCGTCCGGATCCATCGCGTCCGGATCGTTCGGCAACGGCGCGCCGACCGTGACCGGACCGCCGGCACGGTCGGCGAAGCCCCGGGGACGCTCGGCGGTCGCGGTGTCGACGCTGACGCTGGTCGACGCGGTGGAGCGCGTACCGGTGATCCCGACGGCGACGACGTGGTAGCGGTACCGGACTCCGGGCACGACCGTCGGGTCGGTGTGACCGGTGAAGTCGCCGGCCGCGAGCAGCTGATCGTTGCGGTAGACCTCGTAGCGGGTGACCGGCTCCTCCGCCTGCGATCGGTCCCAGATCAGCGCGACCTGATTGGGCCCGTGGATGTACAGCCGGACGCTGAGCGGCGGCGACGGGACCTCCCGGTTGTACTCGTCGTAGACGTCGAGCGTGCCGAACACGTCGGTGCGCGAGCCGTCGCTCGCGACCGCCGCCGAGCGCCGTGCGTTCGCGCCGACCGCGCGCACCGCGTAGACGAAGTCGCTGTCGGACTCGAGCTGCTCGTCGAACAGCATCGTGTCGCGCACGAAATAGAGCAGCTCGCCGTTGCGGTACACCTGGTAGCCGAGCGCACCGTCGACGCCGTCCCACGACAGCTCGAAGCCGTTGCGGCTGATCTTGGCGAGCGTGACGGCGGCGGGCGCGGCCGGGGTTCCCGACTCGGATGCGGCCGGGTCGGACATCGGGACGATCGTCGGCACGGCGGCCCAGTCGGCCGCCACGGCGCTCTCGATGGCGACCAGGAACGTGCCGCCGTCCTCGACCTCGAGCGTGCAGACGCTCTCGTTGCCCTCGCGTTCGCAGGCGTCGAAGCCGGTGTCGGTACCGGCGGCCGGGAAGTGATCGCGGCGCACGCGCAGCACGTTCTCGGCGACGTCCTGCTGCAACGTCACCGCCAGACGGCTCGCGTCCGGCACGTCGATCTCGAACACGTCGACGTGAGCGGTGCGCGTGCGGCCCTTGATGACCTCGCCGCTGTGGGCGAGCGGCTGGCCGATCAGCACGATCCGCGACTCCGACGGCACACCGTTCGCGTCGACCGCGATCAGCATGTAGTGACCGGGCGGGGCGATGTTGCGGGTCGCCGGGGAGATCAGCTCGAGCGCGCCCTCCTCCTGCGCGCGGATCTCGAGCGGCACGAGCCGCTGCCCCTGGTTCTGCGAGTGCGTCGTCGAGCCGAGCTTGATCAGGTGTACCCGATCGATCGCCTCGGCCGTGTCGACCGTCACGTCGAAGCTGCGGTTGTAGTCGATGTGCGCCGGCGTGCCGGTGATCGTCGGGCGCGTCGCCGGCGAGCCGTCCGCCTCGAACAGGTAGGGCGGCGAGAACACCTCCGCGGTGTCCTCGAAGTAGCCGGCCGCCTCGCAGTCGCCGCAGTAGCCGCCGCCCGCCGTGAGCACCCGCCCGTCGGCCAGCAGCAGCGCGACGGAGTGGTACTGGCGGTCGCTCGGCAGGTCGGCGGTCTCGTGCCAGGTGTTCGTCTCCGGCAGCCAGATCTCGGTCGGGGCGACCCGCGCGCTCTGGTCGACGAACTCCACGCCGGAGGAATTCCCGCCCGAGGCGAGCACCGAGCCGTCGGCGAGGATCGTCAGGTTGTGCTGGCGCCGGCCGTGGAGCATCGGTGCGCCGGCGCCGGTCTCGCCCGAGGCGAGATCGAACAGCACGGAGCTGGCGAGCGAGTCGCCGCCGCCGCTGATCAGTACCTTGTCCACGTCGTAGAGCGCATAGCTGCCGTAGCTCCGGTACTCGTTCGCCGCGCCGCGGTTGCCGAGCCGCGCCCAGCCCGCACCGCGCTCGGTCCCTAACACGCCGGTGGCCGCATCCGGACCGAGGTAGGCGACGTCGCCGAACGAGGTGGTCTGCAGCCAGGCGTAGTCACCGCTGATCGACAGCGGCAGGTCGAAGTCGAGGCCGCTCCACTTGTGGTTCAGCTCGAACACTTCGGCGATCGGGCGCGGCGAGTAGGTGCCGCCGTAGGTCAAGAGCTTGCCGCTCGCCAGCGGGGCGACCGAGCTGTACCAGCGCGGCGCCTCGAGCTGATCGAGCGTGCGCCATTCGCGTTGCCAGGGATCGAACAGGTTCGAGTTGGACAGCGGGCCGTTGCGGGTCGACGGTCCGCTGTCGCCGCCGGCGAAGACGATGCGTCCGTCCCAGAGCTGCGAGGAGCCGGCGCAGAACAGGTCGCCGCCCTCCTCGTTGTACATCGGCGTGTGAGCGTTCGTCTCCGGATCCCACAGCGTCACGCGGGTCGTGAAGCTCTCGGCCGTGTGCGGATCGTCGTCGAAGTCGTCCGGCGTGGCGTCCCAGGCGAGCACCTCCCCGGTCGGCAGGAGCGCGGCGTGGACGGCGAGCACCGGCCAGCTCTCGGGCACGCTCCAGCGGCCCTGGTTGGTGACGACGTGCCGGGCGGGGGCGGCGTCGGAGGAGGGCACCGCCGCCGCTCCGGCGAAATCGGCCAGCGGATCGTCGCCCGACGGGTCGGGCGGTGCGTGCGCGGCACCGTCGTGCGCCCGGGCGAGGGCGCAGAGCGTGAGCAGCGCCGCCGTCGTGATCGTCGTTCGGACTCTCATGGAAGTGAAACCTTTCGTTCCCTGTTCGGTTGCGTCGCTCGTACGTGCCCGGCGATCGCGAGGACGCGCCCGTCCGGAAACTCCCGCGCCGGACACGGCGCGCACGGCAGGGCCGGCACGACGTGACGGACGCGGCGGAGCCGGCGAACGCGTGGTGGCCGGAACGCAGCTCGCTCCGACAGGAAACGAGTCTAGTGGACCGGCAGGAGACGACTCGCGACGTGGGCGAAAAAGACCACGTCCCCTACCGTGCCGTCATCACGTCTCGACCGATCGCGTGCCCGAAACGTGACTCAGTGCAGGCGTTCGATCGCGATCGCGGTCGCCTCGCCGCCGCCGATGCACAGCGAGGCGACGCCGACGTCGACGTCGTGCCGGGCGAGCGCGTTCAGGAGCGTCACGACGATGCGCGCGCCGGAGGCCCCCACCGGATGCCCCAGGGCGCAGGCGCCGCCGTGCACGTTGACCTTGTCGGCGGGCAGGCCGAGCTCGTGCATCGCGGCCATCGTGACGACGGCGAAGGCCTCGTTGATCTCGTAGAGATCGATGTCGGCGGCCTCGCGGCCGAGCTTCTCGAGAAGCTTCTCCATCGCGTGGACGGGTGCGGTCGTGAACCACTCCGGCGCCTGCGCGTGGCTGGCGTGGGCGAGTACCCGGGCGAGCGGGGTCAGACCACGGCGCTCCGCCTCGCTCAGGCGCATGACGACCAGCGCCGCGGCGCCGTCGGAGATCGAGCTGGAGTTCGCGGCCGTCACGGTGCCGTCCTTCGCGAACGCGGGCCGGAGCTCGGGGATGCGCTCGAGGTTCGCCTTCGGCGGCTGCTCGTCGTGCTCGACGGTGCGGGTGCCCTTTCTCGTGGCGACGTCCACCGGCACGATCTCGCTGGCGAACACACCGTCCGCGATCGCCCCCCGCGCGCGCTCCAGCGAGCGGATCGCGAACGCGTCCTGCGCCTCGCGGGTGAACTGGTAGCGCTCGGCGGTCTTCTCGGCGAAGTGTCCCATCAGGCGCCCCGGCTCGTAGACGTCCTCCAGGCCGTCGAGGAACATGTGATCCTTGACCTCGCCGTGGCCCATGCGCAGCCCCTCGCGTACCTTCGGCAGGAGGTAGGGCGCGCGACTCATGCTCTCCAGTCCACCGGCGACGGTGACGGTGGCACTGCCGGCGAGCAGCGCGTCGTGTGCCTGCATCAGCGCCTTCATGCCCGAGCCGCACATCTTGTTGACCGTCGTGCAGCCGGCCGCGTCCGGGATGCCCGCGGCACGCGAGGCCTGACGCGCCGGCGCCTGGCCGAGGCCCGCCGGCAGCACGCAGCCCATCAGCACCTCGTCGACGTCGCCGCCGGCGATACCCGCCTTCTCGAGCGCGGCGCGAATGGCGGCGGCACCGAGCTCCGGCGCGTGCACGTCGGCGAGCTCGCCCTGGAAGCCGCCCATCGGGGTGCGGGCGGCGCCGACGAGGACGACGGGATCTGACGGGGAATCGTGGTTCATGAGGCGGGCCGGAGTCGTGTGGGAACGGGGTGACGCGGCGACCGTCCGGACCCTCTCGGGCGAGTTCGGTGCCGGGCCTCGCGTCCCGCGAGCGTGGCGGACGTCACCGTCGCCGTCAAGACGCGACGGCGCGATCCGCCGCGGGCGTTCGGCGGCCCGACCGGGAGCGGACGGCGATCGGGGTCGGTTCCGGGTCTGGCCCGAACTTCGCAAGGTCCGGAGGTTGCAAACCTGCAGGCTCCGGACAACGCCGCATGCGCCGCACCGCCGTTCGCTCGCCGACGAACCTTCCCGCGCCCTCCGGCGATCGCCCGCGAGAGCGCGCGGCAGCCTTCGTGCCCCGCACTCCCGGCAGGTCGGTGCGCGCCCCTCGCCCGGTACGGGGCGGTGTCGCGCTCGTGCTCGCGGCGCTGGCGGCCGCCTGCGCCACGCCGCCGGTGCCACCCCCACCCGAGCCCGAGCCGCAGCACTGGGCGTACGAGCGCGTCGTGAAGACCTCGGACGGCATCGTCACCCTGTTCGATCCGCGCGATCTCGCCCACCACGCGCACGAGCCCGCCGACTGGCCTCGCCACGGCTTCGCGTTCGCGAACGACCTGGCGACGGGCCGGTTCGCCGCCGTGCTGACCGGGCGTGACGGGCAGCACCGCGTGCGCGTGACCTCGGCCCCGCTCGGCGCGCGCGAGCTCGCCGTGGCCGGGCCCCGGGCGACGCAGCGTCTGCGCGTCGTCGATCGTCGGCTCCTGCTCGCCGGGGGCGGCGACGTCTGGCCGTCGCTGGCGGCACCGCGTCCTCCCGCGCCCGCCGATCCGCGCTGGCTCGGTATCGCCGACGGCGACTACAAGGTCACGATCACCGTGCTCGACACGGCCCTCGCTCCGGCGTTGCCGGACGTCGTGTTCCGGCTGGAGGAGGTCGAGTCGATCGACACCGTCGCGTACGCGCCGGGCATGCCGCAGCTCGTCGTCGGCGCGGGTCCCGCGGTCGCCGGCGGCGACACGTCGATGCTGCGCTACGTCGAGCGCTGCGGCGCGGTGCGACGTACCGCCGCCTGGTCGCCCCTGATCGACGCGTCGCTGCCGCTCCCCGGCCGCGCCGTCGAGGTTCGGGTGCCCGAGAGGCTGCACGAGCGACGCTTCGCGCTGCAGGCCGGCGCCTTGCCGGCCGACGAGCCGGTGATCATCGCGCGCGAGTCGTCGGTCGGCATGCTCGGTGTGCAGTTCTCGCCGCGGCGCTGGCGCGAGCCGCGACGCGAGCAGGGGCTCTATCGCGAGCTGTTCGAGGCCGAGGGCAGAATCGATTGCGCCGTGCGCATCACCGGAATCGACGGGCTCGGCGACGAGCTGAAACTGATCGTCGAACCCGTGCCGATGCCGCGCGACCGGCTGGCGCCCGAGCTCGTCCGCGCGCTCGTCGATCGCTTCGAGTCGTTCATCGCGATCTCGAGCGATCCGGCCTGGCGCTACAAGAGCGGTCGTGTGCGCCACGCGCCCGACGACACCTCGCGCGTGCTCGCGGTCATCGACCAGTTGCGGCTGACGCCCGAGGAGAGCGAGCGACTCCTGCCGATGGGCAACGAGGAGCGGGTGCGCTGGCTGCTCGAGCGCATGGATCGCCCGATCTGAACCGGCGCGGCCGACCCCGGTTCGGCCCGGTGTCCTGACCTCGGGCGGTGCCGGAGACGGGCAGCATCATCTCCGGCGCCACCGCACGCACGGCGTCCGGTATCGTCCGGATCTCGGTGCGCCGGGCCTGGAAGGCGCCGGTCCGGCCTTCCGGACGTCCCGGCTCGTCGTGGATGTCGAGCCGGACGTGGGAGTTGTCCCTGTAGCACCCGCCCCGTCGCTCACGGGCGGGCCGACGGGACGAGGGCGGAATCCGTCGCTCAGGTGTCGCGGAGCAGGCGCCTGAGGATCTTGCCGCTCGCCGACTTCGGGATCTCGTCCACGAAGGCGACCTCGCCGATGCGCTTGTAGCCGGCGACGCGCTCGGCCACGAACGCCTGCAGGCTCGGCGCGTCGAGCGCCGCGTCGCCCTTCCTCACGATGAACGCCTTCGGTCGCTCGCCGGCCTCGTCGTCCGGCACGCCGATGACGGCCACGTCCGCCACGGCCGGGTGAGCGACGATCAGCGCCTCGAGCTCGGCCGGCGCCACCTGGAAGCCCTTGACCTTGATCAGCTCCTTGACCCGGTCGACGACGAACAGATACCCGTCCTCGTCGATCGTCACGATGTCGCCGGTGTGCAGCCAGCCGTCCGCGTCGAGAGTCTCGCGCGTGGCCTCGGCGTTGCCGAGATAGCCCTTCATGACCTGCGGCCCCTGCACCAGGAGCTCGCCCGCGCCGCCCGTGCCGACGTCCGCACCATCCTCGCCGACGACGCGGCAGCGCGTGCCCGGTACCGCGCGTCCGCTCGAACCCGGTCGGTTCGCGTCGGCGCCGACGGCGTGGCTGACCGGACTCATCTCGGTCATTCCGTAGCCTTGCGTGACGGTGCAGCCGATGCGCCGCGAGGCCTCGTCGGCGAGTTCCGCGCCGAGCGGCGCCGCCCCGCACAGCACGCGCCGGAGAGACGAGAGGTCGTGCTCGTCGACGAGCGGGCTCCTGGCGAGCCCGAGCACGATCGGCGGCACGCAGTAGAGATGGGACACGCGGTGCCTCTCGATCAGCGAGAGCACCTGCGCCATGTCGAAGCGCGGCAGGGTGATGACCGTGACGCCCTCGGCGAGCAGCGCGTTCATCAGTACCTGCATGCCGAAGATGTGGAAGAACGGCAGCACCGCGAGCGCCGTCTCGCCGGGCTCGTTCGAGAGCACCGCGTTGGTCTGCAGGATATTGGCGACGAGGTTCCGGTGCGTCAGCTCGACGCCCTTCGGCAGTCCGGTCGTGCCCGACGAGTAGGGCAGCGCGACGACGGTGTCGGCCGGGTCGATCGCCACCTGCTCGACGGGGTCCGCCGCCACGTCCGCGATGGAGCGGAAACCCTCGGCCTCGCCGATGACGAGGGCCTCGGCGACGGCGGTCCCCTTCGCGGCGGCCGTCGCCGCGTCGAGGAACGCGGGTACCGTGATCAGCAGCGTCGCCTTCGCGTCCTCGAGCTGGTAGCGGATCTCCTCGGGGCCGTAGGTCGGGTTGACCGTGGTGACCGCCGCCCCGCGGAGCGCGACGGCATGGAAGACGATCGCGAACTCGGGCATGTTCGGTGCCATCAGCGCCACTCGATCGCCCGGGCCGATGCCGAGTCCGGCGAGTCCGCCGGCGAGGCGATGGGTCGCGTGGGCGAGCCCCTGGAAGGTGTGGCTCGCGCCGCTCGCCCCGTCGATCATCGCGACGGCGTCCGGCATCGCCGTCGCGTGGCCGAGAACGATGCCGGTCAGCGCGGCGTCGGGAACGTCGATGTCGCCGAGCGGGCTTTCGAAGACGTGGATGCTGGCGCTCATCGATGACTCCTCGGTGTCCGTAGGTCGACGGACCATGCCGCAATCGAGCGCCGAAGGCCAACCGGGAGTTTCTCCGGGACGGTTCCGGAGTTGCCCGGAGTCACCCGGGACCACCCGGGCCGACGCGGAGCGGCCCCGGAGCCGATCCGGAGCCGATCCGGAGCCGGCCCGGAGTCGGCCCGGAGCCGGCGCCGCGGGTACCATGATCCGGGACCTTCGCTTTCCCGGAGCACACACATGTCCACACCGGCCGCCGATCTCGCCCCCGTCGCCGCCCGCGCGCCGCTCCGCTTCGTCACCGCCGCCAGCCTGTTCGACGGGCACGACGCGTCCATCAACATCATGCGCCGCATGCTCCAGGCCTCGGGCGTCGAGGTCGTGCACCTCGGGCACGACCGGGCCGTGACCGACATCGTCTCGACGGCGATCCAGGAGGACGCCGACGGCATCGCGATCAGCTCCTACCAGGGCGGGCACGTCGAGTACTTCCGCTACGTCATCGACCTGCTCGAGGCGCGCGGGGCCGGACACATCCGGGTGTTCGGCGGCGGCGGCGGGGTCATCGTGCCGGCGGAAGTGGCGTTGCTGCACGAACACGGCGTCGCGCGCATCTACACCCCGGCCGACGGTCAGACGATGGGTCTGCAGGGGATGATCGACCACATGATCGGGACGACGGAGGCGGCGCGGGAGCGGACGGCGACGTCGCCCGGCCCCGGTCCGTCGGTCGGTGCTCTCGACGGGGAGGCGGCGCCCGCGTTCGGCGAGGCCGCGCACGCCCCGCTCGCCCGCCTGCTCAGCGCGATCGAGGACGAGGCGCTCGATGCCGCCGCGCTCGCCCGTCTCGAGCACCGTGCCGCCGCCCTCGAGCGTCCCGCGCCGGTGCTCGGCATCACCGGTACGGGCGGTTCGGGCAAGTCGTCGCTCACCGACGAGCTCGTCCGGCGCCTGCGGCTGGACCAGCGGGATCGCGTCGCCGTCGCGCTGCTCGCGATCGACCCGACCCGGCGGAAGACCGGCGGCGCCCTGCTCGGGGACCGCATCCGCATGAACGCGCTCGGCCACGAGCGGCTGTTCATGCGCTCGATCGCCACGCGCGGGGCGAGCGGCGAGGTGCCGCCGACGCTCGGCGCGATGGTCGCCGCCTGCCGGCTCGCGGGGGTCGACCTGGTCATCGTCGAGACGCCCGGCATCGGCCAGGGCGACGCGGGCATCGCCGATGTCGGCGACGTCTCGCTCTACGTCATGACGCCCGAGTTCGGCGCGGCGAGCCAGCTCGAGAAGATCGACATGCTCGACTTCGCCGATGTCGTCGCGATCAACAAGCTCGAGCGCGCGGGCGGCGAGGACGCGCTGCGCGACGTCAGGAAGCAGGTGCAGCGCAACCGCGCCGCGTTCGCCGCGAGCCCGGACGACATGCCGGTCTACGGGACCATCGCCGCTCGCTTCGACGACGACGGCGTGACGGCGCTGTACCAGGCGCTCGCGGCGCGTCTCGCCGAGAAGGGCCTGACCCTCGAGCAGGGGGCTCTGCCGCGTGTCGAGGTCACGGCGAGCAGTCTCGGCGCGACGATCGTGCCGAGCGCACGCCGGCGCTACCTGGCCGACATCGCCGATACCGTGCGGGCGTACCACGCCGACGCCGAACTGCAGGCCCGACACGCCCGCGAGCGTCAGCAGCTTCGCGCCGCGAGCGCGATGCTCGCCCGCTCCCGCGGTGGCTCGTCGGACGGGTCGCCCGAGGGGCCGTCGCGCGGGACACCGCGGGCGACGCCGCGCCAGGAGCTGGACAGGGCGCCGAAGCCGGCCAACGATGCGTCGATCGCACCCGCGCGGGAGTCGTGCGCCGAGCTCGACGCACTGGCCGACGAGCGCGAGGCGGCCCTGTCGAGGCGCGCACGCGCGCTTCTCGACGACTGGCCGGAGACCGTCGCCGCGTTCTCCGGCGACGAGCTCGTCACCGGTTCCGCCGAACGCGAGACGCGGACCGCACTCGCGACGACGACGCCATCGGGCACGCGGCTTCCGAAGGTCGCGCTGCCGCGCTACGCCGATCACGGCGATCTCGTCCGCTGGCTCGTCCGGGAGAACCTGCCCGGGCGTTTCCCGTACACCGCGGGCGTCTTCCCGTTCAAGCGGGAGGGCGAGGACCCGACGCGCATGTTCGCGGGCGAGGGCGACGCCTTCCGCACCAACCGCCGCTTCCACGCCCTGTCGAAGCACTCGCCCGCGAAGCGTCTGTCGACGGCGTTCGACTCGGTGACGCTGTACGGGCGCGATCCGGACGCGCGGCCGGACATCCGCGGCAAGGTCGGCAACGCCGGTGTCTCGATCGCGACGGTCGAGGACATGGAGGTGCTCTACGACGGCTTCGACCTGCTCGACCCGTCGACGTCGGTGTCGATGACGATCAACGGCCCGGCGCCGACGATCCTCGCGTTCTACTTCCTCGTGGTGTTCCGTCAGCGGCGCGCGCGCTTCGCCGAGGAGCACGGCCGTGCGCCCGACGCCGGGGAGGAGACGGCGCTGCGGGCGGACGCCTGCCGACGCGTCCGCGGCACGGTGCAGGCGGATATCCTGAAGGAGGACCAGGGCCAGAACACCTGCATCTTCTCCACCGAGTTCGGCCTGCGCATGATGGCCGACATCCAGGAGTGGTTCATCGAGCACGGCATCCGGAACTTCTACTCGGTCTCGATCTCGGGCTATCACATCGCCGAGGCCGGCGCGAATCCGATCACCCAGCTCGCGCTGACGCTGTCCAACGGCTTCACCTATGTCGAGAGCTATCTCGCGCGGGGCATGGCGATCGACGACTTCGCCCCGAGCCTCTCGTTCTTCTTCTCCAACGGCATGGATCCCGAGTACAGCGTGCTCGGACGTGTCGCGCGGCGACTCTGGGCCGTGGCGATGCGGGAGCGCTACGGGGCGAGCGAGCGGAGCGCGAAGCTGAAGTACCACGTGCAGACCTCCGGGCGTTCGCTGCATGCGCAGGAGATGGCGTTCAACGACATCCGCACGACCCTGCAGGCGCTGATCGCGGTGTACGACAATTGCAACTCGCTGCACACCAACGCCTACGACGAGGCGGTCACGACGCCGACGGACGAGTCGGTGCGGCGCGCCATGGCGATCCAGCTGATCATCAACCGCGAGTGGGGCCTGGCGCGGAGCGAGAACCCGAACCAGGGAAGCTTCGTCATCGACGAGCTCACGGATCTGGTCGAGGAGGCCGTGCTGGTCGAGTTCGAGCGCATCTCCGAGCGCGGCGGCGTGCTCGGGGCGATGGAGACCGGCTATCAGCGTTCCCGGATCCAGGACGAGTCGATGCGCTACGAGCATGCCAAGCACGACGGCAGCCTGGCCGTGATCGGGGTCAACACGTTCGTCGATCCGGCGGGCGAGGCACCGGTGGAGATCGAGCTCGCGCGCTCCAGCGACGCCGAGAAGTCGAGTCAGATCGAGCGGCTCGCCGACTTCCACGCCCGCCATGCGGACGCGGCACCCGCCGCGCTCGAGAAGGTCCGACGTACCGTGATGGCCGGCGGGAACGGCTTCGCGGCGCTGCTGGAGGCGGCCGAGGTCTGCTCGCTGGGCCAGTTGACCGATGCCCTGTTCGCCGTCGGCGGGCAGTACCGCCGCAATCTCTGAACGGGGACGACCGGGCGTCCGGCGAAACGAGGAAGTGTGCCAATTTCCTCGGGCAAGTCCTTGATGCGTTGTGAAAAAACCACAGCCGAAACCGCCGTTTCGTCCGGGCGTTTTCGGGGGGCTGACCTATACTCCTGGCAGATCCAGCAGCCGTCCGATGTGGATGCCGTGAATACCCGTCGTCAATTCAGTGACTTGCGTGTGCGCCGATGCTGAGTCGGCCGGACTCCGTCGGTCGGGACAGCGAGCGGGTGGCGTTGAAGGACGAACGCCTCGTCTATCGCGCCTGTTCGCTGGCCTTCGCCCGCTGTCTCGGCGCGGACTCCCCGGATCAGGTCATCGGCAAGACGGACTTCGACCTCCTGCCCAACCCCGTCGCCCGCGAGCAGATGGTGCTCGACAGCCGCGCGATCCACTCGCGTCGGGCCGACATCGGCACGATCGCGCTCGGCGTCGGTCCCGACGGCGCGCCCGGTCAGGCGATGATCGTGCGCACCCCGGTGCTCGCCTCGGGCGAGGAGCGCGAGGTGCGCGGCATCGACATCCGTCTGCTCGGTGCACCGTTGCCGATTCCGCCGGTGGCGGAAGGTGCGCCGGCCGTCTCGATCGACTACCGCACGCTCGTCAACGACGGTCTGCAGGGCAGTCTGATCTACGCCGACGACCGTATCCTGTTCGCCGACGACAATGCCGCCCGCGTGCTCGGGCACGCCGATGCCGCCGAGCTCGCCGCGGCCGGGCCGGTCGATTCGCTGTTCGGCGACGGCGAGCTCGTGCGCATCATGGCGGCGGTCGAACGTGCGCACGCGCCGGACGCCGGTCGCGAGGCCGGTCGTCTCGCGCTGACGGCGAACACCCGGAGCGGCGAGCCGGTCCGGCTCATCGGCCGCGGCGCCCGGGTGCAGTGGGGCGCGACATCCGCGACGCTCCTGTCCTTCGTCGACGTGGCGCTTCCGGCGGGCGCCTCCGCCGATGGCGGACGCATCGTCAACGGCGGGTCGACCTCCACGGCCGTCGCGCTCGCCTCGGTCGCCGGCGGACGAGGGAGCGATCGTGGTCAGGGCGACGCGACCCCGAACGAGCGGGAGCGACGCCTGCGCGTCAGCGAGCAGCGCTTTCGTCACTACGCGCACGCCGCCGCCGACTTCTTCTGGGAGCTCGACGCGAAGCTCCAGTTCCGGGCGGTCTCCGCGGATCTCGAGCGCGTGCTCGGCATCCCGCGCGATCGGGTCATCGGGCGCACTCACCGCCAGCTCGTCGACTACCCGGGCAACATCGGTGATGCCGATCGCTGGGCCGAGCATCTCGAGCTGATCGAGTCGCATCGCCCGTTCCGCGATTTCGAGTTTCACTGGTCGGTCGATGGCGACACGCGCGTGATCCGTTACAGCGGGTTGCCGCTGTTCGATCGCGAGCGACGCTTCGTCGGTTACCGCGGCGTCGGCTGCGACGTCACCTCCGCCGTCCGCCAGGCCGAGACGACGGCCTATCACGCCAACCACGACGCGCTGACCGGACTGGTCAACCGCCGCCACTTCGAGAGCAAGATCGTTCGCGCGCTCGACAGCTCCGGACAGCGGCGCGAGACACACGCGCTGTGTTTCCTCGATCTCGACAATTTCAAGATCGTCAACGACACCTGTGGTCATCAGGCCGGCGACGAGCTGCTGCGGCAGCTCGCGCGCCTGTTCGACTCGCTCGTCAGGAAGAGCGACATGCTCGCCCGGCTCGGCGGTGACGAGTTCGGCATCTTCCTCTACCGCTGCGACGTCGCCGGCGCGTTGAAGCTCGCCAACCAGATCCGCGCCGAGGTCGAGAGCTTCCAGTTCATCTGGGAGGAGAAGCGCTTCAAGGTCGGGGTCAGCACCGGGCTCGTCGTCGTCGACGACCGCTGGGAAAGCGTCGGCTCGCTGTTCGCGGCCGCCGACTCGGCGTGCTACATCGCCAAGAACGAGGGCCGCAACCGCGTGGTCGTCTACCGCGAGGGCGAGGGCAACGCGAGCAATCGCAAGGTCGCCACCCATTGGGTCGAGGAGATCGACGGGGCGCTGGCGGAAGGGCGTCTGCAGCTCGCCCGCCAGCCGATCGTGCCGTTGCAGGGCGCGGCGGACGGCGAGCGCCACGAACTGCTCCTACGCCTGCGCATGCCGAACGGCGACATCGTGAGCCCGCGAGCCTTCCTGCCGGCGGCCGAGCGCTACGGACTGTCGGCCGCGCTCGACCGGCGCGCCGTCGACATGACGCTCGCCTGGCTCCGCCGCCATCCGAGCCTCGAGCACGGCATCCGGCACGTGTCGCTGAACCTCGGCAGCGGCGCCTTCACCGACGAGGCGTTCGCCGATCGGCTGCTGCGCCGCATCGACGAGAGCGGCGTGCCGCCCGCCAAGCTCTGCTTCGAGCTCGCCGAGACGGCGACGGTAGCCAACCTCGCTAAGGCGAGCGAGTTCATGGCGCGGCTCTCGACGATCGGTTGCCGGTTCGCGATCGACGACTTCGGCTCGGGACTGTCTTCCTTCGCGTGGCTTCGCGACCTGCCGATCGATTTCCTGAAGATCGACGGCCGCCTGATCGGCGCCATCCTCGACGATCCCATCGACCACACCACCGTGCGCGCGATCGGTGAGATCTGCCGCTCGATGGGCAAGCGCACCGTCGCCCAGTTCGTCGAGTCGCCACGGCACCTGAACGCCGTCCGCGACATCGGCATCGACTTCGCCCAGGGATACCACGTCGGCAAGCCCGAGCTGATCGCGACGGAGCTGCTGGCGGAGGAGGAGACCGAGGCGCCGTCGGCCTGACGCGAAGTCATCGCCGCACGGCGTCGCGACGAGGTTCGACCTTGCCGCGACGATCGTCCCGCCGGACCGACGGCCACACCCGTGCATCGAGCGGTGGTGCCCGGGCGATGTCCGCTCGTCGGCTTCTCTCCGACGGCAAGTGCCGGTAGGGTGGCGGTGCCCTGTCACGGAGACGCCGATGTGCCGTATCGCCCCCTCGATCCTGTCCGCCGATTTCGCCCGCCTGGGCGCGGAGGTGCGTGACGTCATCGACGCCGGCGCCGACTGGATCCACTTCGACGTGATGGACAACCATTACGTCCCGAACCTGACGATGGGGCCGGTGATCGCGAAGGCGATCAAGCCGCATTGCGTGACGGCGGACGGCGTTCCCGTTCCGCTCGACGTGCACCTGATGGTCCAGCCGGTCGACGCGCTGGCGAGCGCCTTCGCGGAGGCGGGAGCGGACCTGATCACGTTCCACCCCGACGCCGAGCGCCATGTCGACCGTACCCTCCGGCTGATTCGCGATGCCGGTTGCCGCGCCGGCCTCGTGTTCAACCCGGCCACGTCGCTCGACGCGCTCGAATGGGTGATCGACAAGGTCGACATCGTGCTCCTGATGAGCGTCAACCCGGGCTTCGGCGGGCAGTCGTTCATCGACTCGACGTACGGAAAGATCGAGGCCGCGCGGCGACTGATCGACGCGAGCGGGCGCGACATCCGCCTCGAGGTCGACGGCGGCATCAAGGTGGACAACGTCCGCGCCGTCGCCGACGCCGGTGCCGACACCTTCGTCGCCGGCAGCGCGATCTTCGGCGCGAAGGACTACGCCGCCGTGATCGGCGCGATGCGGGAACGACTCGCCGCCTGAGCGCGGCACCGTTCCCGATCGGTGTCGCCCGGGGTTCACCCGGCGGGGCCCGAGGTCGCGCGGAACGACGAGGTGCCCGCGGATGCCGCGTCGGCCGATCCGGCGACGCGTCGGATCAGGCGGTCCGCGACGCCGAGCTGCCTTTCTCGCCCGACGTGCCTCCGCGCCGCCAGGTGTGGAAGCGCTCGACCCAGTCGAGGAGGCGGGTCGGCTGGTGCGCCCGCTTCCACTCGCCGGCGGCGTACTTGTTCGCCTCCGACAGCGTCGGGTAGATGTGGATCGTGCCGAGGACCTTGTTCAGCCCGAGCCCGTGCTTCATGGCGAGCACGTATTCGGAGATCAGGTCCCCCGCGTGCACCCCGACGATCGTCACGCCGAGGATCTTGTCCTTGCCCGGCACGGTCAGGATCTTGACCACGCCCTCGTCGCTGGAATCGGCGATCGCCCGGTCCAGGTCGTCGAGGCCGTAGGTCGTCAGCTCGTAGCGGATGCCCTTCTCCTTCGCCTCGGTCTCGTTCAGGCCGACGCGGGCGACCTCGGGGTCGGTGAACGTCGCCCACGGGATCACCGAGTAGTCGGCGCGGAACTTCCAGAACATGCCGAACAGGGAGTTGACCGCCGCGTACCACGCCTGATGGGCCGCGACGTGGGTGAACTGGTAGGGACCGGCCGCGTCGCCGACGGCGTAGATGGTGTCGAAGTTGGTCCGGAGGTAGCCGTCGGTCGCGACGGTGCCCTTGTCCGAGATCTCCACGCCGAGCTCCTCGAGCCCGAACCCCTCGACGTTGGCACGCCGCCCGACCGCGACGATGATCTCGTCGAACGGCATGCGGACGGTCTCGTCCCCGCGCTCGCAGACGAGTACCCGGTCCTCGCCGTCGCGCTCGACGGCGACGGCGTCGGTGCCGGTCATGACGTTCACGCCGTCCGCCTCGAAGCGGGCCATGACCATCGCCGAGACGTCCGGGTCCTCGCGGCTCATGATCGTCGCGCCGCGCTCGATCTGAGTGACCTCGGAGCCGAGCCGGCGGAACGCCTGGCTGAGTTCGGAGCCGATCGGGCCGCCGCCGAGCACGACCAGGCGTTTCGGCTGCGTCTTCAGCTCCCACAGGTTCTCGCTGGTCAGGTAGCGGACGTCCTCCAGTCCCGGGATCGGCGGCACGAACGGCGAGCCGCCTGTCGCGATGACGATGCTGCGGGTCGTCAGCGTGCGCCCGTTCACCTCGACCGTCCACGGCGAGGTGATCCTTCCCTCGCCCTCGATGACGTCGACGCCGAGCGATCGGTAGCGCTCGGGCGAGTCGTGCGGTTCGATCTTCGCGATGATCTCGTGGACGCGGGCCATGGTCTTCGCGAAGTCGATCTCGCCGCTCGCGTTCTCGACGCCGTACTTCTCCGAGTGACGGATGTCGTTCATCAGCTTGGCGCTGCGGATCAGCGCCTTGGACGGCACGCAGCCGGTGTTCAGGCAGTCCCCGCCCATCGCGTTCTTCTCGATCAGCGAGACCTTGGCGCGGACCACGGCGCCGATGTAGGCCGAGACCAGGCCGCCGGAGCCCGCGCCGATGACGACGATGTCGCGATCGAAGCGAGCGGGCTTCCGGTGGTGGTTGGCGGGCACGGGATCACTGGACATGAAGGCTACCTGGTGGCGGGAGGGAAGAGGACTCGATCGGTGCTCAGGCGGTCCGGGTGTCGACGGCGCCCCTGCGGGGTGCACGCGACGTATCATGCATGAGCGAGGTCGCGGTGCTCTCGCGGCGCCCGTGTCGGAGTGGAGCGAGGCGCGCGAGTTCCGTCGACGTGCACCGCTTCGATTTCCCTTGCCTCCTCGCCATGTCCGCCCAGAGCTCCCCCGCCGTGATTCTCCTCGCTCCGGCGCTCGACACCGGCGCGTCCGTCGCGGACGCGGTGGACGGCGGCACGTTCGAGCGCCGCCCGCTCGACGCCCGGCCGTGGGAGAACCGCCTGATGGCGCTCCTCGGCCTGCTCGACCCGGAGGCGACGGCGAGCGTGGCGCTCGCGTCGGTACCGGCCTCGCGTCTGCTCGGTGCGACGGATCTCGCCGGGGCTCCGGTCACGGTCGCCGGGGACATGGCCGCCGCGGCCGCCGCCGGCCGGCTCGTCGTGGCCGATCCGGTCTCGCTCACGCCGGGGCGTGACGAGGCGACGCTCACGCCACCCGAGGCGCTGGCGCTCGCACCCGCCGAGATCGATGCCCTGATGGACGCCGCCAACGCCCTGCTCGCCGCCGACGGCCTCGCGTTCGCGCGGGGTGCCTCCGGTCGCTGGTACCTCGGCGGGCTCGACGCTCGCGGGCTCGACGTGCCGCCGACGCACTTCCTCGCCCGCCGCGAGGCGGGAGTCCACCTGCCGGGCTCGGGCGAGGCGGCCCCGTGGCGACGGTTGATGACCGAGCTGCAGATGCTCTGGCACACGCACCCGGTCAACGAGGCGCGGGCCGATCGGGGCGCGACGCCGGTCAACGGCATCTGGTTCTGGGGTGGGGCGGTGTTGCCCGAGCGAGCGTCGACGGGGGCGACGGCGACCTCGCCTCCGCCCGTCGTCGTGACGGAGAACGATCTGGCCGCCGCACTCGCCCGCCATGCCGGCGCCACGGTCGTCTCCGGTACCGCGCTCGACGACGCGCTTCCGGGGGCGGCGGATGGCGACGGTGGTGCCGGTGGGACACTCGCGATCGTGGACACCGGCGCCTACGCCGCCTGGCTCGCCGACGACCCCGTCGCGCTCGAGAGCGCCCGCGCGAGGATCCTCGCCACCTGGCTCGCCCCGGCCGCTCGCGCGGTGCTCGACGGACGGGCCGCGTCGCTGGTCCTCGCCGGCGGCGACAGCGGCGAGGCGGTGTTCGCGCCGCCGCCCGCGCGGTCGTGGTTCGCCCGCCTGTTCGACAGGGACGCTCGGCGATGAGCGGCGCCGACGCGCCTTCGGGCATTCGCTCGGCCGCGGCGCCTGTCGACGGTGGGACGCGCCACCCGACTGCGGTCAGGATCGTGCGGCGCGAGGTCCCGCGGGACGATCTCTCGCTGCACGAGAACCCGCTCGCGCGCCGCGTGCTGCTCGCACGCGGTGTCCTCGACGCGGACGAGCTCGGTTTCGCGCTGGCCGACCTGCCGCCACCGGACACCTTGCCGGGGATCGAGGCGGCCGTGACTCGACTGCTCGCCGCGCGTGCCGCCGACGAGCGGGTGCTGATCGTCGGCGACTACGACTGCGACGGGGCGACCAGCACCGCGGTCGCGGTGCTCGGGCTCGCGGCGTTCGGCTTCCGCCACGTCGAGCATGTCGTGCCGAACCGCTTCACCGACGGCTACGGACTGTCGCCCGCGATCGTCCGCTCGGCGGTGGCCGCGCACGTGCCGGACCTGATCGTCACCGTCGACAACGGCGTGGCGTCGGTGGACGGGGTCGAGACGGCCCGCGAGCTCGGCGTGGACGTCGTCGTGACCGATCACCACCTTCCGCCCGACGTCCTTCCGGACGCCGTCGCGCTGGTCGATCCGAACCTCGCGGGCTCCACCTTCCCGAGCGGCAACCTCGCCGGTGTCGGCGTGATCTTCTACGTGCTGCTCGCCCTCCGCGCGGCGCTGGCGCGAGCGGCCGATCCGGCCGCCCGGACGAACCTCGCCGAGCTGCTCGATCTCGTGGCGATCGGCACCGTGGCCGATGTCGTCACGCTCGATCGGATCAACCGCACGCTGGTCGAGCAGGGTCTTCGCCGCATCCGTGCCGGACGCACCCGCCCGGGTGTGCTGGCGCTCCTGGAACGGGCCGGGCGCGACCCCGCGCGCATCGCGAGCGGCGACATCGGCTTCGCGCTCGGTCCGCGCCTGAACGCCGCGGGGCGACTCGACGACATGGGCCGGGGCATCGCCTGCCTGCTCGCCGACGATCCGGCCGAGGCCGCCGCCCTCGCCGGCGAGCTCGACGCGCTGAACGTCGAGCGTCGACGCGTCGAGAAGGCGATGCGGGAGGACGCCGAGCACCGCCTGGCCGAGCACCCGGCGCTGTACGCGCTCGGTCCGGGCGAGTCGCCCCGGTCGCCCCGGTCGCCCCGGTCGCCCCGGTCGCCCGGGCCGTCGTTCGGCTCGTCCGGGTCGCGGGTCGAGCGGGTGGACGCTCCGGAGGTCGTCGTCGGGGCATCGCCGGAGGAATCGGTGACCGCCGTCGATCCCGCCCTCCGCGCGAACGCCGACGAGCGCATCGACGGCGAGCCGTTCGGGCTCTGCCTGTTCGACGAGCGCTGGCACCAGGGCGTCATCGGCATCCTCGCCGGTCGGCTCAAGGACAGCCTGCACCGCCCCGTCGTCGTGCTGACCGCCGACGGCGAGCACGACGTCAAGGGCTCCGCCCGCTCGATCCCCGGCGTGCACGTGCGCGACGTCCTGCAGGCGATCGCCACGCGCGAGCCGACCCTGCTGGCGAAGTTCGGCGGACACGCGATGGCCGCCGGCATGACCCTAGCCCGCACCCGTGTCGAGGAATTCTCCCGCGCCTTCGATGCCGAGGTCCGGCGCGTGCTCGACGATCGCCTGCCCGCGCGCGAGTGGCTCAGCGACGGACCGCTGCCGGCGTCCCTGCGCACGATCGCCAGCGCCCGCGTGCTCGCTCACCTGATGCCCTGGGGTCAGGGGTTCGAGCCGCCGCTGTTCGACGGCGAGTTCGAGGTCATCGACAACCGCAGCGTCGGCGCCGCCGGCAACCACCTGAAGCTGACGCTCGCCCCCGTCGCCGCCGACGGCAGCCTCGAGACGACGCCCGTCGGCGCGATCGCCTTCGGCGAGGAGCGCGTCTTCGACGCCGGCCAGCGCCTGACGCTCGTGTACGCTCTGGACGTCAACCGCTGGCGCGACACCGAGTCGCTGCAGCTGATGGTCCGCCACGTCGAGCCGACGGGCGCCTGATCGAGTCGGTGGACACCGGCGTGACGGAGAGAGCGATGTTCGCACCAAGGACAACGATCGAGGAATTGCCGGGTGCCGGGCGGGTCGAACTCGAGCTCCGGGAAAGAAGCGCCACTTGCGTGTTTCTCGGCCGGAATGCTGTCGGCAAGACCAAGACGCTCGAGGCGCTGTTCCAAGTCGCGTGGTTCAGCTATCTCGCAGCGCTCGACTGGCGCGGAAAAGCTACAAGCCCCGGACTTCTGGTATTCGATAGAGCAAAGGGGCGCAGGGTGGCATTCGAGACGGCCGAGCGGCAAGAGCTATGCGACCGGGCTTGCTGACGAGACCACGCGCAGCACCGGTCTACCGTGCGTCTTCGCGGGCTCGCAGAACAGAGGCTTCGTCGATCCGTCGGCCGGTCGAGCGGTCAAGCTCGGAACGGTCGATCGACGCAGGGATGACTACATGGGGCGTGTTCTCGGCGGGATGGAGCGACGCTTCACGAGTCTGAACACGGAAAGCGGCGTCGAGTCGTGGTTCGTCGCACGAGCGCAGTCGGCGAATCGCTATCAGAAGTCCGATGACAGCCGGGAGATCGAGATCGAGACGGTGCTCGGTCTGATGCACCGCATCGACGAGCGGGTGGACCCGAATCACCTGGAAATCTCTGGCGACGAGAAGGTCGGCATACGAATCGGCGGCGAGGCTCGACAGCTCGATCAGTCGAGCTCCGGCTTCTCCTCGCTGCTGAAGCTCGTCCAGACCATCGTCGCCGGGTACGCGGCCTTCACGAACGATCGATCGATTGCCGACGTGCGGGGCAGGGTCTTCGTCGACGAGATCGAGAGCCATCTGCATGTCTCGTGGCAGTCGCGAATCATCAGGCTTCTCGCCGAGCTGTTTCCGAACACGACGTTCCTCGTCACCACGCATTCGGCACTCGTCACGGCTCAGTGCCGACGTGGCGAGGTCTACCTTCTCGAGCGAGAGAGCGAAGATGGCAACGTGCGTAGCCGGTTGATCGAGTCTCCCGGCAATTCCGCTTTCGCGGACTTGCTCGACGATGTGTTCGGGGTCGACATCGATGCCTTGAAGATCGAGAACACGAGGGCGGAGGACCAGCGTGAGTCGAAGGCGGCGCTGCTCGACATGCTTCGCGCCGGAGGAAACGGGTCTTGACGCGTGAGGTGTTGCTGGACGCCGATGTGCGTGTCTGCCTGCATGATCCTTCGAAGGAAGGCGCCGCGTCGGCGGGCGCCGTGAGCACGCGGCTCGAAGAGATACCCGGTGACGACGCTGTCGAGCTTTTCATCACACCGCTCGTCCGCCACGAGGTGCTACGTGGAATCGCGTGGGGTGACACCGAACGATACGGACGGGTGAAGGCCGCACCGGATGGGCTGACCGAGCTTGATGTGAGCCGCGACGCTTCGGAACTCGCGGCCGATCTCTTCAGGCTGTACATTGCCGAGCACGTGGACGATTCCGGCATCGACGTGAACGAGCGCCGTTTCGACGTCTTCCACTTCGCCGTCGCGAAAGTTCGCGGGATGGAGCTGATCTCGGAGGATCGGCACATGTGCTCGCCGGAGGAACTCCATGCGCGACTCGATCTGGACCGAACACCAGGGACCGGCAGGGCCTGATCGCGACCGGTTATCGCCTTCCGTCCGGCTCGCCGTCCGATTTCCGATATCATCGCCCGCCATGCCCGTCCGCCTGACGAAGAACCCATGATCGAGATCAACGCTCACCTGACCCACGCGGAGGACCTGCGGCAGCGCGCCGACAGCCTCAGGGGGTACCTTTGACTACGAAGGCAAGCGAGAACGTCTCGAAGAGGTCCTGAGGGAGCTCGAGGATCCGACCGTCTGGAACGATCCGGAGCGCGCGCAGAAGCTCGGTCAGGAGCGCGCCTCGCTGCAGGACACCGTCGATGTCTTCGAGGCGATCGACGGCGGACTCGGCGACGCGAAGGATCTCCTCGAGATGGCGCGCGACGAGGACGACGAGGACACCGTCACGGCCGTCGTCGCGGACCTCGACAAGCTCGAGAGGAAGGTCGCCGGGCTCGAGTTCCGGCGCATGTTCTCGGGCGAGCACGACGCGGCGCCCGCCTTCCTCGACATCCAGGCGGGCTCGGGCGGCACCGAGGCGCAGGACTGGGCGGAGATGCTGCTGCGCATGTTTCTCCGCTGGGGCGAGGCGCAGGGGTTCAGGACCGAGCTGATCGAGGCGTCTCCCGGAGATGTCGCCGGCATCAAGTCCGCGACCGTGCGCTTCGAGGGCGATCACGCCTTCGGCTGGCTCCGCACCGAGACCGGCGTGCACCGCCTGGTCAGGAAGAGCCCGTTCGACTCGGGCGCGCGCCGTCACACCTCGTTCGCGGGCGTCTTCGTCGCCCCCGAGATCGACGACGACATCGAGATCGAGATCGATCCGTCGGACCTGCGCATCGACGTCTACCGCGCGAGCGGCGCGGGCGGACAGCACGTCAACCGCACGGAATCGGCGGTGCGCATCACGCACGAGCCGAGCGGCATCGTCGTGCAGTGCCAGAACGATCGCTCCCAGCACAAGAACAAGGCGACGGCGATGAAGCAGCTGAAGGCCAAGCTCTACGAGGCGGAGCTGCAGCGCAGGCGCGGGGACCAGCAGGTGGTCGAGGAAGGCAAGTCCGACATCGGCTGGGGCAGCCAGATCAGGAACTACGTGCTCGATCAGTCGCGCATCAAGGATCTGCGCACCGGGCTCGAGACGAGCAACACCCAGGGGGTGCTCGACGGCGACCTGACACCGTTCCTGACCGAGAGCCTGAAGGCCGGCTTGCAGTGAGGCGGGTGCCCGCTCGCCCTTTCCACGTTGACCGACCGCGTCCGGGAGCACCGACAGGATGAACGACACGAGCGAGGCGCCGGGTGCGGGCGCCGTCACCGGGTCCGACGACGAGAACCGCCTGATCCGCCAGCGCCGCGACAAGCTCGCGGCGCGACGCGAGGCGGGCAACGCGTTCCCGAACACGTTCCGCCCGACGCACCGGGCGGCCGAGCTGCACGCGGCGCACGACGGCAAGGACAAGCCGGCCCTGGAAGCCGAGAACGTCGAGGTCGCCGTCGCCGGTCGCGTCATGACGCAGCGCGTCATGGGCAAGGCGAGCTTCCTGACGCTGCGCGACGGCTCGGGCGACATCCAGCTGTTCGCGAGCAAGGGCGCGCTCGACGACGAGCTCTACGCGTCGTTCGTCGATCTCGATCTCGGCGACATCGTCGGCGTGCGCGGGAAGATGTTCGTGACGAACCGCGGCGAGCTGACGGTCGAGGTCGCCGGGCTCGAGCTGCTGACGAAGGCGCTGCGCCCGCTGCCCGACAAGTTCCACGGGCTGCAGGATCGGGAGACGCGCTACCGCCGTCGCTACGTCGACCTGATCGCGAACGAGGAGGCGCGTCGCGTGTTCCGGCTGCGTTCGGCGATCGTCGCGCACATCCGCACGTTCTTCGTCGAGCGCGACTTCCTCGAGGTCGAGACGCCGATGATGCACGTGATCCCGGGCGGTGCCGCGGCGAAGCCGTTCGCGACCCACCACAACGCGCTCGACATGGCGCTGTACCTGCGCATCGCCCCCGAGCTCTACCTCAAGCGGCTCGTCGTCGGCGGCTTCGAGCGCGTGTTCGAGATCAACCGGAACTTCAGGAACGAGGGCCTCAGCACGCGCCACAATCCCGAGTTCACGATGCTCGAGTTCTACCAGGCCTACGCGACGTATCACGAGCTGATGGACCTGACCGAGGAGCTCTTCCGCGGGCTCGCGAGCGATGTCGTCGGCACGCTCGAGATCCCGAGCGACGACGGCGAGCGTCGTCACGACTTCGGCAAGCCGTTCGCGCGGGTCAGCCTGTTCGACGCGATCCTCGCGCACAACCCGGATGCGTCGGCGGACGCGCTCGGCACGCTCGACGGCGCGAGCGCGCTGGCCGCCTCGCTCGGCATCGCGGTGCGCGAGGGTTGGGGTCTGGGCAAGGTGCAGACCGAGATCTTCGAGGCCACGGTCGAGGAGCGGCTGATGGACCCGACGTTCATCACGCTCTACCCGTCCGAGGTGTCCCCGCTCGCCCGGCGCAGCGACGACGATCCGTTCGTGACCGATCGCTTCGAGCTGTTCGTCGGCGGGCGCGAGATCGCCAACGGCTTCTCCGAGCTCAACGATGCCGAGGACCAGGCGGCGCGCTTTCGCGAGCAGGCGGCGGACAAGGACGCCGGCGACGAGGAGGCGATGCATTACGACGAGGACTACGTGCAGGCGCTCGAGTACGGCATGCCGCCCACGGCGGGCGAGGGCATCGGCATCGACCGTCTCGTCATGCTGCTCGCGGGCGTGCCGAGCATCCGCGACGTCGTGCTGTTCCCGCACATGCGACCGACGGCCTGACGAAGCCGGATCGAGGCCGGGCAGTATTTTCCGCCGGGCCCGGCGGACGGAAGCTGCGTGCTATACGTCGAGGCTCATCCAGCACCCGACAGGTTGAATGCCCATGAATCGCAGCCTTCTCCTCGCCGCCGCGCTCGCCACGTCCCTCGCCGCCGGCTGTGCCGCCACCGGCGACACCGGCACTCCTCCCACCGACGAGAGCGAGCTGGCCGAGATGATCCGTCAGGAGCTCGCGCTCGATCCGCTTCTCAACAGCTCGCAGGTCACCGTGGTCGAGGACGACGGCCGGGTCGTGATCTCGGGCTTCGCGAACAGTGTCGAGGACATCAACACGATTCGCGACGTGGTCGATGGTGTCGACGGGGTCGTCGAAGTGGAAAACAACGTCGTCGTCCAGGGCGACGGCTGACACCGTCGCGGGAGAGGCTCAGGGGCGAATGCGCCAGAGCGCGCGTTCGCTCAGCCGTCCGTCGGTGTAGCGCACCTGCTCGATCTCGACGGCGTGACCGACGGCGCGGGCCGTCGTGTCGATCTCGGTCAGGAAGCCGCAGCTGTCCGACTCGACACCCGACCCGACACCCGAACTGCTGCCCGGGTCGATACCCGCTCCGGGCAGCGGTCCGTCGCAGCTCGCCGACGACGCGCCGGCCTGGCGGAAGCGATGAACGGAGCGGAGGGACGCGCGGTCCGCACCCGGACGCCAGGCATCCGCCGACGGTACGTCCATGATCTCGGCCACCCGTGTGCCGTCGACGAGGCGGTCGTCGCCGTGGCGCGTGCCGCGCGCGTCGACTTCCGTCGTGTGACGCGCCTCGAACGCCACCAGCACCGTCCGCCCGTTCAGCATCTCGACGCGTTCGAGTTGCTCGAGATCGAACAGCCAGCGGACCTCGCGCACGGCATCCCCCTCGCCGCGACAGCGGATGCGCTCCCCGTCGATGCCGTCGAGCGCGGCCGTCCGCAAGATCTCGAGCAGACGGGCCCGACGCGAGGCGTCCGATCGTCGTCCCTCTCCACCGTCGATCGATGGCCGGTCGAACGGTTCGATCCCGCCGATGGCGGGGAGCGCGTGGCGATCGAGCAGGACGTAGTCGGCGCCGAGCCGCTCGAACGTCGGCGAGGGGGTGCCGCACTCGGTCGGCACCGACGCGCCGGCAGGGAGGCTCGGGGCCACGCCCGGGGCCATGCCCGGGGCCACACCCAGCGCCGCGCCCGGGACCGCGGTCGAGGCGGCGAGGGTGAGCGCGAGCGACGCAATCGTGCGGTGACGGGATCGTGTCTGAGTCATCGGATACCTCCGCCGACGGATGCTGGCGAAAGCGCTTCCCGCCCGGTGGCGAGCCGCTCACAGAACACCGTGTCGCGACCACGGCGCGACGCCCCGATGTGTCGAGTCGAGAACCGGTCGATGTCGTGCCGGCCCGCCGTCGCGGCAAGTTCGACCGTGTCGCTTGCGGGTCGGATCGCGACGCCTGAAGATCGTCGCGAGGCACAGGGCGAGAACGGAGCGTGCGCATGAGGACGGCGATCGTGGCCGAAGGAGGAGGGCAGCGCGGCATCTACACGGCCGGGCTGCTCGACGCGTTCCTCGCGGCGGGATTCAACCCGTTCGACGAGGGGGTCGGCGTGTCCGCCGGGGCCCAGAACCTGCTCGCGTACTTTCTCGACCGCCCCGGCTACGCGCGTCGCGCGATCGCCGAGCTGACCGCCGCCCGCGACTTCTTCGTGCCGTACCGATGGTTCGGCGCGCGCGGTATCGTCGATCTGGACGGCTACTTCGAGCGCACGCTGCGCGACCCGGATTACCTGCTGCCCTACCAGCGCGTGGACGACATTCGCGAGCAGCGCCGGCTGGTGTTCGTCGCGACCGATCGCGATTCGCTCGAACCGGTCTACCTGGAGCCCGATGCCGGCACGGTGACGGACTGGGTCAAGGCGTCGAGCGCGGTGCCCTTCCTCTACCGAAGCGGTGTGCCGTTCGGCGACGCCTTCCTCGTCGACGGTGGCGTCGCCGATCCCCTGCCGGTCCGTCACGCCTACGCGCGGGGCGCCCGGCGGATTCTCGTCGTGCGCACGGTCGGCAAGGGTGGGGAGAACGGCGTCGGCTGGCGCGATCGGCTCGCGCGCATGCAGCGTCTCGGTGCGCTGCCGCCGTCGATGCGCCGCCTGCTCGACCGTCACGAGGCGGCCTGTCGCGATGCCGAGGCGTTCATCGCGTCTCCGCCGGACGATCTCGAACTCGTCGAGGCGCGTCCGCGCGCGGCGCTCTGCAGTCAGCTGTTCGGCAGTCGCTCCGAGTCGCTGGTCGCCGACTACCGCATCGGCACCTCCGACGGCGAGCGCACGCTCGCGCGGATCGCGCACTGGAACGCGGGACGCGAGCCCTCGACCGAGCGCGTCCCGGCGAACGCGAATCCGCGCTCGCCGGGTCTCGGGAACGCCATGTCGGCGCCGATGGTGTAGGGTCGTTCGCGGGCAGTCGAGACGGAGAGAGCGCCATGGACACGAGCGGCGACAAGTCCGCCCGACCGATGGCCGGTGCGGGTGATGCCGGTGGCAAGACCGCACCGAAGCGGCGGGCTCGCGCGAGCGGCAAGGGCACGAGCGGCGGCGGCTCGTCGGCGAGGAAGGCGCGAAGCTCGAAACCCGCGACCGGCGGTTCTCCCGATGCCTACCCCTGCGCCGACAAGCTCAAGCGGCGCGAGTACGAGAAGAGGAAGACGGCGCTGCAGGTGGAGCTCCTGAAGGCGCAGCGCTGGGTGCGCGACACCGAACAGAAGGTGGTGCTGCTGTTCGAGGGGCGGGACGCGGCCGGCAAGGGCGGAGCGATCAAGCGCTTCACCGAGCACCTCAACCCGCGGGGCGCGCAGGTCGTCGCGCTCGAGAAGCCGACCGACGCCGAGCGGCGTCAGTGGTACTTCCAGCGCTACATCCGGCACCTGCCGGCGGGGGGCGAGATGCGTCTGTTCGATCGCTCCTGGTACAACCGCGCCGGCGTCGAGCGCGTCATGGGTTTCTGCACGCCCGGGGAATATCTGGAGTTCATGCGTCAGGCGCCGGAGCTGGAGCGGATGTTCGTGCGCTCGGGCGTGCGTCTGTTCAAGTACTGGTTCTCCGTCTCCCAGAAGGAGCAGCTCAAGCGCTTCGAGTCGCGCAAGAGCGATCCGCTGAAGCAGTGGAAGCTCTCGCCGATCGATCAGGCATCGATCGACAAGTGGGACGATTACACCGAGGCCAAGCGGGCGACGTTCTTCTACACCGACACGGCCGACGCGCCGTGGACGACGATCCGCTCGGACGACAAGAAGCGTGCGCGGCTCGCCTGCATGCAGCACTTCCTGTCGAGCCTGCCGTACCCGGACAAGGACGAGTCCGTCGTCGGCGAGCCCGATCCGCTGATCGTCGGGCGCGGGCGCGGCGCGCTCGACGCGGAGACGAACCGATCGCTCCTGCCTTGACGCGGGCTGCCCCGTCCCCGCGCGTTCCGCGATGCGCGCAGCCGTGGCGGTGGCGTGCACCCGCGATGGCCGCGTGCCGGCGACACCCGCGCGCGTGACGGGAGACCGATAGCGGGTGAAGACGCTCGTCATCGCGCTCGACGAACTCGCGAAGCTGTTCGTCACACGGCGCGGCTGGTTCGCGCTCGCCGCCTTCGGGCTGCTGTGGGGCGTGATCCTGATTTACGCGATCGTGCCGGCGTCGCGCTGGCTCGAGGCGTCGGCGGAGTCGGGCTTGCTCGACGCGCTTCGCGGCACACCGTTCGCGCCGTTGCTCGACGCGTCCGGTCTGACGTCGCTCGGCGAGTGGCCGAGTCCGCAGATCGCCGTCTACCGGATCGCCCTGCTGTCGCTCCTGCCGACGTTCGCCGTGCTCGTCGCCGCCGATCAGACGGCGTCCGATCTCGAGCGTGGCACGCTGCGATTCCACGCGCTCAGGGCGGGTCGCGCGACGTTGTTCCTCGGGCGCTTCGCCGGACAGTGCCTGATCCAGCTCGGGCTCGTGCTCGTCACCCTCGCGAGCGTGCTCGCCGTCGTCGCGCGACGGTAGCGACCCCGGCCGAGGCGCGAGGTTCCGCGCGTCGAGCATGCCGGCGGGTCGCGTCCTCGCCGACGTACCCGTCGGGGAGCGGCCTGCACGCGGTCGCCCTCCTTGCAAAACATCGCCTGTCCGGCCACCCTTCGGCACCCGATCCTCACCCCGGAGCTCCGCGGATGTCACTCGCAGGCAAGACTCTCTTCATGTCGGGCGGCAGTCGCGGCATCGGACTCGCGATCGCGAAACGCGCCGCCGCCGACGGGGCCGGCGTCGCGATCGCGGCCAAGACCGACGAGCCGCACCCGGCGCTGCCCGGCACCGTGCACACGGCCGCCGCCGAGATCGAGGAAGCCGGCGGCCGCGCGCTCGCCGTGGTCTGCGACATCCGTGACGAGGCGCAGGTCGAGGCGGCCGTGGCGAGGACGGTCGAGGCGTTCGGCGGCATCGACATCTGCATCAACAACGCCAGCGCGATCTCGCTGACCGGCACGCTCGACACGTCGATGAAGCGCTACGACCTGATGAACGACATCAACGCGCGCGGCACCTTTCTCGTCTCCAAGACCTGTATTCCGCACCTGCGGAAGTCCTCGCACGCGCATATCCTGAACCTCTCGCCGCCGCTCGACATGCGTGCACGCTGGTTCAAGGGCCATGTCGCCTACACGATGGCGAAGTACGGGATGTCGCTGTGCGTGCTCGGCATGGCCGAGGAGCTTCGCGGGGAAGGCATCGGCGTGAACGCGCTGTGGCCGCTGACGGCGATCGACACGGCCGCCGTGAGGAACGTGCTCGGGGACGATCGCATGGCGCGCATGAGCCGTCTGCCCGAGATCGTCGCCGACGCCGCGCACGCGATCCTGGTGCGGGACCCGCGCGAGTGCACCGGCAACTTCTTCATCGACGAGGAGGTGCTGAAGGCGGAGGGCGTCACCGACTTCGCGCCGTACCAGCACGCGGAGGCGAAGGCGCTGGTGGCCGACTTCTTCGTCCCCGACGAGGTGTTCGAGCGCTCCGACACGAAACTCGTGCACGGGATCTCCGCCGACTGAGCGGCGAACGCGCCCGCCGTGACAGGGGGGGGCGTGACCGGTGAGCCACCGCAAGCGGGCCGTGACCGACAGGCCGCGACCGACGGACGACGGCGGTCGGACGAGGACCGTCGAATCGTGAGCCGACGGGCCGGCCCCGGCGGGCCGGCCGGAGATCAGGAGCTTCCGGCCTCGTGCGCCGCGACGATCTCGCGCAGCGCCGGCAGGACGTGCTCGGCCAGCAGCGGCTGCGCCTCGGCCGTCGGGTGGATGCCGTCGGACTGGAAGAAGGCGCGGTCCGTCGCGATCGGCTCGAGCAGGAAGGGCACGAGCGCGCTGTCGGTGGATTCGGCCGCCGCGACGAAGGCCTCGCCGAACCGCTCGGTGTAATCCTTGCCGTAGTTCGACGGGATCATCATGCCCAGGATCAGCACCCGTGCGCCCGCCTCCTGCGAGAGCCGCGCCATGTTCTCGATGTTCTGCCGCATCCGCTCGATGTCGTTGCCGCGCAGTCCGTCGTTGCCGCCGAGCTCCAGGATCACCAGCTCCGGCTCGAAGCGCTCGAGCGCGGCCGGCAGGCGCCGGAGGCCGCCGTCGGTCGTGTCGCCGCTGATGCTCGCGTTGACGAGGCCGATGTCGGGGAACTCCTCGCGGAGCGCCGTCTCGGCGAGGTGCACCCAGCCTTTCTTCTCGCCGAGCCCGTAGGCTGCTCCGATGCTGTCGCCGACGACCAGCGCGGTCCAGCCCGATGCCGGCGCCGTGGCCGCCGGGCCGGCGGCGGGATCGGCGAGCGGCTCGGCCCGATCGGCCGCGGGCGCGACCTGCGCGTCGGGTCCTGTCTCCCGTTCCTCGCCACCGCCGCCGAGGAAGAGTAGCGTCGCCACCACGATGCCCGCGATCACGGCCGCGGCGCTGAAGGCCGTCACTCGTCCCATCGCTTGTCCGATCCGTAGAGAGTCCCCAATATCACCCGATACTGGTGGCGCGGCACGCGAAGCCAAGGCCATGCGCTCCCTGCGAGCCGTACCGGGCCGTACGGGCCATTCGGCCGCCACCGCCGTGCCCCGGACCGCGAACCGACACGAAAGCCGTCTTCATGACCGAATCGAGCGCGCCGTTTCCGTCCCGATCGTTCCCCGCCGGCCTCTCCGGGGCGGCGCGTCCCGAGAGCGGTGATGCTGTCGCGGGTGCCCCCACGGATGCCTCCGGGGGATCGCTTGCCGAACCGGTGGCCGGTGCCGCGCACGACGGTGGCCCGGTGCTCGGCGTCCACGGCATCGGCAAGCGTGTCGGCGGCCCCGAGGGCGAGCTCGCGATCCTGCACGACGTCGACATGAGCGTCGCCGGCGGCGAGGCCGTGGCGATCGTCGGGCCGTCGGGGTCCGGCAAGTCGACGCTGCTCGGCATCCTCGCCGGTCTCGACACGCCGAGCGCCGGTACGGTGACCTTGCTCGGGCGAGAGCTCGGTGCGCTCGACGAGGACGAGCGGGCACGGCTGCGCGCCGGCCGGGTCGGGTTCGTGTTCCAGAACTTCCAGCTCCTGCCCGGGCTGTCGGCGCTCGAGAACGTCATGTTGCCGCTGGAGCTCGCCGGCGCGGACGACGCCGCCGAGCGCGCGCGCGCGATGCTCGCCGACGTCGGGCTCGGCCACCGCGCCGGACACCAACCGCTGCAGCTCTCCGGCGGCGAGCAACAGCGCGTCGCGCTCGCCCGCGCGTTCGTCTCGCAGCCGGCGCTGCTGTTCGCCGACGAGCCGACCGGCAACCTCGATTCCGACACCGGCGCCAAGGTCGTCGACCTGATGTTCTCGTTGCGCGAGCGGCTCGGATCGGCGCTGGTGCTCGTCACCCACGACGACACGCTCGCCCGGCGCTGCGACCGGCGTCTCCGCATGGACGGTGGACGACTCGCGGCGTCGTGAACGCCGCGACTCAGCTCCGCTTCGCGCTCCGCTCCATCGGGCGTGACCGTGCCGCCGGGGAACTGCGCGTGCTCGCGCTCGCGCTGGTGGTCGCGGTCGCCTCGGTCACGGCCGTCGGCTTCTTCACCGATCGCATCGGGCGTGCCGTCGAGCGACAGGCCGCGGACGTCCTCGCCGCCGACATGTTCGCCACCTCCGGGCTCGCGCTGCCCGGGACGCTCGAGCCCGAGGCGCGCGCGCGCGGCCTCGCGACGGCGCGGCACACGCGCTTTCCGAGCGTCGTCGTCAACGACGCCGACGAATCGCAGCTCGTCGCGGTCAAGGCGGTCACCGACGGCTACCCGTTGCGCGGCGCCCTGAGCCTCGCCCCGCTCGACGCACCGACCGAGGCCGAATCGGTGTCCGGCACGCCCGATTCCGGTGCTCCGGCCGATGCGCCGCCCGCGGCGACCGCCCCCGCGCCCGGCAGCGTCTGGGTCGACCCGCAGCTCGTCGCGGCGCTCGCGCTCGAACCCGGTGATTCACTGACGCTCGGCTCGGTCGACTTCACCGTCGAGCGGCTGCTCCTGTTCGAGCCCGATCGTGGCGAGAACGCGTTCGAGTTCGCCCCGCGCGTGATGATGAACGCCGCCGATCTCGAGCGCTCCGGACTGCTGGGACCGGCGAGCCGGGCCCGCTACACGCTGCTGATGGCGGGCCCTGTCGACGCGCTCGACGGCATGCGCGACTGGACCATGGACGAGCACCCCGACGAGGTGCGCATCCAGGACGTCCGTGACGGCAGCCCGCAGATGAGGCGGGCGCTCGATCGCTCGCGACGCTTCCTCGGGCTCGCCTCGGTCGTCACGGTGCTGCTCGCCGGCGCCGCGATCGCGCTCGCCGTCCGTCACTTCGCGCAGCGTCAGGCCGACGCGAGCGCCGTCATGCGCACCCTCGGGGCGAGCCGCCGCGAGGTGATCGTCTGGCTGGTGCTGCGTCTGGCCGTCATCGCCGCGCTCGCCTCCCTCGTCGGCGTGCTGATCGGCTGGTTCGCGCAGCTCGTGCTCGCCAGCCTGCTGTCCGGATGGTTCGCGCTGGAGTTGCCCGCGCCGGGCATCACCGCGCCGCTGGTCGGCGCCCTGACCGCGTTCGTCGCGCTCGCGGGGTTCGGCCTGACGCCGGTGCTGCGCGCGGGACGGGTCGACGTCATGCGGGTGCTCAGGCGCGATTTCGGCTCGCTCGACGGCAGCACGGTCGTGGCCGTGGCGCTCGGCCTCGTGGCCACCTACGCCGTCGTGCTGCTGCTCTCGCGGGACGCGGTGCTCGGGGCGATCGTGGTCGCGGGCGTGGTGCTGATGCTCGGTGTGTTCGCGCTGTTCGGCCGGCTGATGATCCGGGGGGTACGCGTGCTCGCCGGTCCCGCCAACCGCCTTTCCGTGGCCGGGCTCGAACGGCGCGCGGGCAGCAGCATCGTGCAGCTGGCCGCCTTCGCCATGGGCATCATGGCGCTGCTTTTGATCGCGATCGTGCGGGTGGACCTGCTCGCCGCGTGGGAGCGCGACCTTCCCGAGGACGCGCCGAACGTGTTCGTCGTCAACATCCAGGAAGAGCAGGTCGAGCCGTTCGCCGCCCGGCTCGAGTCACAGGGGATCGAGTCGGGCGGGATCTTCCCGATGGTGCGCGGGCGGATCGCCGCCCACGACGGCGAGCCGGTGCTCACGGATGCGGGGGACGAGCGCCAGCGGCGTCGCGCCCGGCGCGACTACAACCTCAGCTACGCGGACGAGCTGCCGCCGGGCAACGAGATCGTGGCGGGCTCGTGGTGGGCGACGGACGGCAGCGCACCACCGCTCGTCTCGATCGAGGAGGAGTGGGCGGGCGAACGCGGCTACGCCGTCGGCGACGAGCTGACGTTCCGCGTCGCGGGGGTCGAGACCACGGCGACGATCGCGAGTCTCAGGAAGGTCGACTGGGAGTCGTTCGCCGTCAATTTCTTCGTCGTCGCGAGCCCGTCCACGCTCGAGGGCATGCCCGCCACCTGGGTTACCAGCTTCCACACCGAAGAGGACTTCTCGACGGTCACGGCCGGCTGGGTGCGCGAGTTCCCCGGCATCGCGACGCTCGACATCGGCGCGATCGTGACGCGCGTCAAGGCGTTGATGGAGCGCGCCTCGCTCGCCGTCGAGTACGTCTTCCTGTTCACCCTGCTCGCCGGGCTCTGCGTGCTGCTCGCGGCCGTGCAGAGCAGTCAGGCCGAACGCATCCGGGAGTCGGCGCTGCTGCGCGCGCTCGGCGCCTCGCACGCGCAGGTGCGGCGCTCGGTGGTCATGGAGTTCGCGATCCTCGGCGGCATCGCCGGTGTGCTCGCGTCGCTGTTCGCCAGCGCCGTCGCGTGGGCGCTGAGCCGGTTCGTGTTCGAGCTGCCGTTCCAGCTCAACCTCTGGCTCTGGGTCATCGGCGTGGCGGGCGGCGCGCTCGGGATCGCCGTCGCGGGCTACCTCGCCACGCGTCGCGTGCTGCACACGCCGCCCATCGTCGCGCTGCGGCACGGGGCGTGAGATGCGGCATGCGTACCGCGGGGACGAGCCGGTGTTCGCGTCGATCGACGCGGTGCACGAGCATCTCGCACAGGGCTGCACCCGCAACAACGCGCTGAAGCTGCGCCGTGCGGTCGAGGACGCCTGGGCGATCCGTGGCGAGCTCACGCGTTACCCGAACGCCTTCCACGCCGCGGTGCAGCTCAAGGCGATGCGTGCCGACGCGCCGATCATCGTCGCCGCGCTGTTCGGTACCGACGTCTCGATCCGCACTCACTCGATCGACTTCGTCCGCGAGCGCTTCGGGCAGGAGATCGCCTCGCTGACGGAAAGCGTGCGCTGGCTCAACGAGCTCACCATGCAGGATGCCGCGCTGGTCGGTGTGGTCGGCGGTGCGCGCGATCAGGCGGAGACGCTCCGGCGCATGGTGCTGTCGATGGTGGAGGACATCCGCGTCGTCCTGGTCAAGCTCGCCTACCGCACCCAGCGCCTGTACCGGCTAGCCAAGAGCGACGAACCGGACCGCGTCGACATCGCCCGCGAGACGCTGCTGATCTACGCCCCGCTCGCCAACCGCCTCGGGCTCGGACAGCTGAAGTGGGAGCTGGAGGACGTCGCGTTCCGCATCGTCGAACCCGACGACTACAAGCGCGTGGCGATGTCGCTCGAGGAGAATCGCGCGGCGCGCGAGTGCTACGTGGCCGACTTCGTCGCCGCGCTCGAGACCTGCGTGCGGGAGTCCGGCATCGGCGAAGCCCAGGTGTTCGGTCGACCGAAGCACATCTACAGCATCTGGAAGAAGATGCGCTCCAAGCACATCGAGTTCACCGACCTGTTCGACGTGCGCGCGGTGCGCGTGCTGGTGGAGAACGTGCAGCAGTGCTACGCCGTGCTCGGTGCGGTGCACGGCATCTGGCAACCGATCGTCGGCGAGTTCGACGACTACATCGCCAGCCCCAAGCCGAACGGCTACCGCTCGCTGCACACCGCCGTGATGGGTCCGGCGGGCAAGCCCGTCGAGGTGCAGATCCGAACGCGTGACATGAACGATCACGCCGAGAACGGCATCGCCGCGCACTGGGCGTACAAGGAAGGCAACCCGGTCGACACGAACCTGCAGAAGAGCATCAACGCACTCCGCAGCCTGCTCGACGAGAGCGACGACGAGCAGCTGGTCGAGGGGTTCGGCCAGCAGCTCGATGCGCACCGTGTCTACGTGTTCACGCCGAAGGGCGAGGTCATCGACCTGGTCGGCGGGGCGACGCCGCTCGACTTCGCCTACCAGATCCATTCCGAGATCGGTCACCGCTGCCGCGGGGCGAAGGTCGACGGGCGCATCGTGCCGCTGACCCACGAGCTCAGGAACGGCGAGCGCGTCGAGATCCTGACCACGCGCGAGCCGTCGCCGAGCCGCGACTGGCTGAACCGCTCGCTGGGGTACCTGAAGAGCAGCCGCGCGCGCGGCAAGGTGCGCGCGTTCTTCAACGCGCAGGATCACGCGCAGCACGTCGCCGACGGACGCTTGATCCTGGAGCGCGAGCTGAAGCGTCTGCGGGCCACGTCCGTGCCGCTCAAGCGCCTGGTCAGGCGGCTCAGGCACGACAAGGCGACGGATCTCTACGCGGCGATCGGGCGCAACGAGATATCGCTCCCGCAGATCGTCGGTGCGATCGATCACCTCCTCGAACCGATCGTCCTGCCCGAGCGCGAGTTCCGTCTGGACCCGGGGGTGGCGGGCGAGGTCGGTGGCGGCGGTGCGGTGCGCGTTCGCGGTGTCGGCAACCTGCTGACCCAGATCGCCGTCTGCTGCCGACCGGTCCCGCACGACTCGATCATCGGGTTCATCACGCGCGGCAAGGGTGTCTCGATCCACCGGGCCGACTGCGGCAACGTGCTGAACCTGCCGGAGCACGAACGCGAGCGTCTCGTCGACGTGAACTGGGGCGAGGACGAGGGCAGCCGATACCGGGTCGGCATCCGCATCGTGGCCTACGACCGGCAGGGGCTGCTGCGCGACATCTCGACCCTGCTGTCGAGCCAGGACGTCGACGTGGTCGGGGTCAACACGGCGAGCGATCCGGTCGAGCAGATCGCGGAGATGTCGATCGCCTTGCACATTCACGATGTCGGCGAGCTCGCGGTCGTCATGGACCGCCTCCGTCAGCTCCGCAACGTGCAGTCGGTGGAGCGCACGAGCTAGCGACACGAGCCATGCCTGCGCGGCCCGACCTGCGCGGCCCGACGTCCCGCGACGGTGCGGAACGCCGGAACCGCGCCCCGCGTCACTGCTCGGACGGCGAGCCGTCCTCGCCGAACAGCTCGATGCTGTTGTCCTCGTCGGTCGGGGTGTAGAACCAGTCGTTCGACGGGATGAACATCGTCACGAAGCCGAGCTTGTCGCCCGGGACCGCGCCGAAGGTGAACTCGTCGGCGCCGCCCGGACCGATCGGTCCGGGCTCGTCGGCGTCCACCGGGGTGTCGAACACGGTCGCGCCGGGAACGGCCGTGCCCACGGCGACGTACGGCGCCGGGTCGCCGTCCTCGGCGACGCCCTCGAGCCCGGGGTTGGCGTCCGACAGCGGCTGGAGCAGCGGGTCGTCGGACTCGCGGGGCACGATGAACGCGCCGGGCGAGAGCGGCACGGCGGACGTCTCGCCGGTGTCGACGTCCAGCGTACCCCGGCCGGTCGCATCCGGAACCGGCACGACGACGGGCGGCACTTCCGGGTCGGTATCGAGCGCGATGCCGAGAACGGAGTCGCCGACCTCGCCGGTATCCTCGACGTCCATGGGGTCGGCGCCGTCGTCGCTGCTGCAGGCGCCGAGCGCGAGCAGGGCGGAGACGGCCAGCGCGGTGCCGAGACGGCGAGCGAGGATCGGTTGACGTGTGACCCTCGAGGAGGGTTGTCCTGTCGGGTGGGGTTCGGGGACGCCGCGGAGATCACGCGGGTCGCGCACTGCCATCGGGGCGGGCTCGGGTTTCGTCTGCCGGTCGACGAAATGGTTCACGAACCGGTGCCGCCGGTGCCGTCCCGGTATACTCCTGCCATGGCAGGCAATACCTTCGGCAAGCTGTTCACGGTGACCACGTTCGGCGAGAGCCACGGTCCCGCGCTCGGTTGCATCGTCGACGGCTGCCCGCCCGGACTGCCGCTGTCGAGCGGCGACCTGCAGACGGATCTGGACCGCCGCAAGCCGGGCCAGAGCCGCTGGGTGACCCAGCGCCGAGAGGCCGACGAGGTCGAGATCCTGTCCGGCACCTTCGAGGGCGTGACCACCGGCACGCCGATCGGGCTGCTGATCCGCAACGCCGATCAGCGGTCGCGGGACTACGAGAAGATCAAGGACCGGTTCCGTCCCGCCCACGCCGACTACACCTACGCGCGAAAGTACGGCGTGCGCGACTACCGCGGCGGCGGTCGTTCGTCGGCGCGCGAGACCGCGATGCGCGTCGCCGCCGGCGGTGTCGCCAAGCTCGCGCTGGCCGCACGCCACGGCACCCGGGTGCGCGGCTACCTCTCGCAGATCGGTCCCATCGCGCTGGACGAGTCGGGCTTCGACTGGAACGAGGTCGAGAACAACGCGTTCTTCTGGCCGAACGCCGCCCAGGTGCCCGAGCTCGAGGAGTTCATGAAGCGCCTCTCCAAGGAGGGCGACTCGATCGGCGCGAGGGTGTGCGTGCGCGCGAGCGGCGTCCCGTCCGGATGGGGCGAGCCGGTGTTCGACCGGCTCGACGCGGAGCTCGCCCACGCGCTGATGAGCATCAACGCGGTCAAGGGCGTGGAGATCGGTGCGGGGTTCGGTTGCGTGACCCAGCGCGGCACCGAGCACCGCGACGAGATCACGGGCGAGGGGTTCCTGTCCAACGAGGCCGGCGGCGTGCTCGGCGGCATCTCCTCGGGTCAGGACATCCTCGCGGCCCTGGCGCTGAAGCCGACCTCGAGCGTGCGCATTCCCGGGCGCAGCGTCGACGTCCACGGCGACGACATCGAGGTCGTCACCACCGGGCGCCACGATCCGTGCGTCGGTATTCGCGCCACGCCGATCGCCGAGGCGATGACCGCACTCGTGCTGCTCGATCACGCGATGCGCCACGCGGCACAGAACGGCGAGATGGAACCGACGACACCCGCCATTCCCGCCCGCGCGCCGCACTGACGACGGCCGCCGTCCGGGCTTCGATCAACCTTCCCGTCGTCACCGCACGACCCGCCGACCACCGGCAGCGTCCTCCGCTGCTTCCGAACACGACCGACCGAGACGAGAGAGACAGGCATGGCATACAAGGCAGAAGGCAAGCTTCACAAGATCTACGACACCGAGCAGAAGAGCGCCTCGTTCCAGGCGCGCGAGTTCGTCATCGAGGTGGCCGACGGTCAGTACCCGCAGATGGTCAAGTTCCAACTCGTCCAGGACAAGTGCAACCTGATCGACGGCTACAGCGAGGGCGAGGAAGTCGCGGTCGACTTCGACCTGCGCGGTCGCGAGTGGAACGGCAAGTACTTCACCAACCTGCAGGCCTGGCGCATCGCCCGTGCCGACGGCGGCCAGGGCGGCGGCGATCAGGGCCAGGGTCAGCAGGCCGCGCACCCGGTGGCGGCGCCCGCCGGTGGTGACTTCGACGACGACATCCCGTTCGTGCGATCCGAGCTCGAAGCGGTCTACTGAGCGAGCGCTCCGGTCTTCGAGGGCCGGTCCGCGAGACGAGGTCCTCGAATCCGGATCCTCGATCCCGGGACTTCCGGATCGAACCGCCGGGATCGGACTTCCGGTGCCGGGCCTTCCGGGCCGGATCGTCGAGATCGGGCTTTCGGGACCGGGTCCTCGGACTCGAAATGCCGACGTGGAATCGCCCGGCGGCCCGGCGGCCCGGCGATCCGGCGATCCGGCGATCCGGCGATCCGGCGATCCGGCGATCCGGCGATCCGGCGATCCGGCGGCCCGGCGATCCGGCGATCCGGCGATCCGGCGATCCGGCGTCACGCGGCGTCGGTGCCGCGTGCCGGGCAGGGCGGGTATTCCGCGTCCGGTGATCGCAGCCGTCCGGTGGCGAGATAGCTCGCCACCTCGTCGATCACCTTCCGGTCCTTCATGACGAACGGGTGCGAGACGGGCACCGCCAGGAACGCGCACATGCCGTCGAGCCGGGCGCTCGCGAGCGAGACCTTGCCGTCGTCCGGGTTCGGCAGCCACAGCGACAGGATCAGGTTGATCGAGCGCGTTCCCGAGATCACCGCGACGTCGGCCGTCGTCGGGCCGAGTCGTTCGGCGAGCGCGTCGGTACCGGTGCCGAGCTCGAGCCCTGCCGGGCCGTTCACGAGACGGTAGCCCGGCAGACCGCCGATCGCGTCGACGATCTCGCTGCCGCGATTGGGCGGCGCCAGCATGACCACGCGGCCGAGAGCCGGCTCTTCCCGCTCGGCGAGGTGCCGACGCAGCAGGATGCCGCCGAGGGAGTGGGTCACGGCATGCACCGTCGTCGCGCCGTTCGCGCGGCAGGCGTCGAGGGCGGGTGGCACGGTCATCCGCGCCAGCGTCTCGATCGGGAAGCGGCGGGACGGGTAGTCGGCGACGACGACGGCGTGGCCCTCGTTCGCGAGGTGTCCGGCGAGGCGGGCCATCGAGGCGCCGGTGCGGACGAGCCCGTGCAGCAGCACGACGCAGCTGTCGGCCCGCGGGGGTCCGGACCGCTCCAGCGTGACGACCGGCGGCTTGTGCAGCCGCGACAGCACGAACGCCGCCGTGCCGACGGCGAGGAGCAGGGCGATGGACGCCGAGAGGGTGCGAGTTGCCATCGTGGGATGATGACCTGTCGGCGGCACCTGGCGCGATAGAATCGGCGTCCGTGTTCGCCGACGCCGCACCCCGATGAGCGATACCTCCGACTACACGCCGCCGAAGGTCTGGAAGCCACCCTCCGAGAGCGGCGGTACCTGGGCGAGCATCAACCGCCCGACCGCCGGGGCCACCCACGAGAAGGTCTTGCCGGAAGGCGAGCACGCGCTGCAGCTGCACTCGCTCGCGACGCCGAACGGCGTCAAGGTCACGGTCATGCTCGAGGAGCTGCTCGAGGCCGGGCACGCCGCGGCCGAGTACGATGCCTGGCCGATCCGGATCGGCGACAGCGACCAGTTCGGCAGCGGCTTCGTCGCGCTGAACCCGAACTCTAAGATCCCGGCGCTCCTGGACCGGAGCGTCACGCCGCCGCAACGGGTGTTCGAGTCGGGCGCGATCCTCCTGTACCTCGCCGAGAAGTTCGACGCCTTCCTGCCGGCAGGGCACGCCGAGCGCACCGAATGCCTGTCGTGGCTGTTCTGGCAGATGGGCAGCGCGCCGTACCTCGGCGGCGGGTTCGGGCATTTCTACGCCTACGCGCCGGTGAAGATCGAGTACTGCATCGACCGCTTCACGATGGAGGTCAAGCGCCAGCTCGACGTGCTCGACCGGCGGCTCGCCGAGCAGGGCTACCTCGCGGGCGAGGACTACACCATCGCCGACATCGCGGTCTGGCCCTGGTACGGCGCGCTCGTCATGAACCGTGTCTACGAGGCGGCCGAATTCCTCGAGGCCGAGGGCTACGCGAACGTGGTGCGCTGGGCGAGCGCGATCGACGAGCGCCCGGCCGTCCGCCGCGGCGTCATGGTCAACCGCACGTTCGGCCCGCCCGAGGGCCAGCTGCACGAGCGCCACGCCGCGAGCGACTTCGAGACGCGCACCCGGGACAAGCTCGACGCCGCGAGCTGAGCGACCGGGCGTCCGGTGCGGGGTGGTTCGGCACGCGATCGAAAGTAGCGGGCGAGCACGCGAACGGTAGGTAATGGCCGCCTCTCCTCCCACCGCGCTCGGGCCGATGACGCTCGTGCTGACCGCCGCGATCGCGACGATCGGCGCCAACTCGCTCGCCCTCGGGCGCGAGCGCCGCGGCCTTTGCCGCGGATCTCGATACCGACGTCGTCGGCGTCATGGTCGCCTCGGCCGACTACGGGCTGGGTATCGCCGTCGGTGCGCCCGGGCTGTCGCCGCTCGTCGATCGGCTCGGCGCGCGCCGGGCGCTGATGCCGGCGTTCGCGGCGATCGTCGGCGTCTACATCGCCATCGGGCTCTGTGCATCCAGCTTCGCGGCCACCGTCGCGCTGGCGTTCGCGTGGGGGCTCGCGAACCACTTCGGTCTGAACCTGATCGTGGCGGGCCTGTCCGCGAACGACCCGATCAGGCGCGGCGCGACCCTCGGCGCGTACAGCGCGACGACCTACCTGGCGGGCTCGATCGGCACGCTCGCGTTCGGATGGGTGTACGCGACCCACGGGTTCGCGGCGACGGTCGCCCTCGTCACCGTGGCGGGCATCGGGGCGATGCGCCATGGCGACGCGAGATCGTGTCCGGTGGCGAACTGGCGCGGATGCTCGGTGAGCCGGCTCGTGCGCGGTGTCGAATATCACCACTCTCGGCGCGATCCCGGAAACGTCGCCGTCGCCTCGTCGATCGATGCGCGGAGCGGACACCGTGCTCGAAGCCGACTATCCGCCCGTCATTCGACCGCAGAGCCGTGCGACACGCTCGCCGAGGTAGCGCGCCGTGGCGAGATCGTCGGCATGCGGGGTCGAACCGTCGGCGCACGACGCGACGCCGAGCTGCGAGCCGAGCCGGTTGCGCCCGTGCGGGTCGGGGCCGCCGGTGAGGTCGAGTCCGATCCAGAGCATGCCGTGCTGGGCCGCGAGCAACGCGAAGTACTGGAGCGTGGCGAGCTGATCCCCGGCGGGGCTGGCGCCCGCCGTGAACCCGGCGGCGAGCTTGTCGCGCCAGCGCTGATCCACCCAGCGCTCGCTCGTCGCGTCGGCAAAGGCCTTGAACTGGGCGGCCGGTCCGCCCATGTAGGTCGGACTGCCGAAGACCACGGCCGCGCAACCGTCGAGACGCTCGAGCATCGCCTCGTCGTCGAGGCGTCCGTGACGGATCGTCTCGCCCGTGATGCGGAGCGGCAGCACCTCGGTTTCCGCCACGCCCGACGCGCCTCGCGACAGCGCGTCGGCGAGCGCCGCGGTGGTGCCCTCGGCGGAGAAGTACACCACACCGACACGAGTGGTCATGGCAGCCCGCCGTCGGCGGCGCGGGGCAACGCGTCGACGAACGCGCGTGCCGCGCGGCTGAGCGTCCGGCCCCGTCGTCTGACGGAGCCGAGCCGCCGGGTCATCGCGAGTCCGTGGACCGGCAGCTCGACCACGCTCGCGTCGAGCATGCTCGCGGGCAGGGCGCTCCAGCCGAGGCCGACCGACACCATCATCTTGATCGTCTCCAGGTAGTTGGTCTCGAGCGCCGTCTCGATGGCGACGTCGAACGGGGCGAGGGCGTCGAACAGGATCGTGCGCGTGACCGTGCCGCGGGCGGGCAGCACGGCGGGGTGCGTGGCGAGCTCGACGGCGGTGACGGGGCCGTGCGAGGCGGCGACGGCGAGCGCGTGTTCCGGCGCGACGACGATCGCGAGCGGGTCGGGCCAGACGAGGGCGGTGTCGAGCGCGGTGTCGTCACGCCCGGGCAGCGTCACGACCGCGAGCTCCAGCGCCCCGTTCGCCACCTCGGTGCAGGCGAGCTCGGAGTCCATGAACAGGAGATCGAGATCGACCGCCGGGTGCGCCTGCGTGAACGCCTTCAGCACCGGCGGCAGGCGATGGATGCCGACGTGATGACTGGTGGCGAGGCGGAGCGAGCCGCCGACGGCATCGCTCAGCGTGCGCACCGCCTCCCGGCTCGCGCGCACGTCGGCGAGGATGCGCCGCGCGCTCGCCAGGAAGCTCTCGCCGGCCTCGGTCAGACGGATGCCGCGTCCGAGCCGATCGAACAGCGCGACGCCGAGATCGTCCTCCAGGGCGCGCACGCGCTTGCTGACGGCCGGCTGCGTCGTGAACAGACGCTCCGCCGCGCGCGAGAACGAGCCGCTCTCGGCGACGGCCACGAAGGTGGCGAGCTGGACGAGTTCCATGGCCGCATTCCAGCACGAACGTGCCGGCGTCGCACGCGGGTGCGACACGGGCGCGGACACGTGATCCAGCACGTCCTTGATGATCGCCGGTTCATCCCCGCGCACGCGGGGAACGCCGAGCCTCCGGTCGGCGCTGCGCCGTTGGCGGCGGTTCATCCCCGCGCACGCGGGGAACGCGTTGTCCGGTCGGCCGAACCGACCCACGTTCCCGGTTCATCCCCGCGCACGCGGGGAACGCTGGCCGAGTGCGGCGATCTCTCCGAGTACCTCCGGTTCATCCCCGCGCACGCGGGGAACGCTCGTTCGCCACGGCTCACCGACCCCCTCCCGTCGGTTCATCCCCGCGCACGCGGGGAACGCTCGTCGTCGGTGTAGTCGCCGAGGGTCGCGCGCGGTTCATCCCCGCGCACGCGGGGAACGCCGTGCGAACTTTCGGCGCATCAGCGCCGCCATCGGTTCATCCCCGCGCACGCGGGGAACGCGCTGCTGGTAACAGCGGGTTCACGCGTCGGGGCGGTTCATCCCCGCGCACGCGGGGAACGCGACACGCACACGATGACCTCGCCGACGAGTGGCGGTTCATCCCCGCGCACGCGGGGAACGCAGCGGCTCGAGGCGCGCGCCGCCGCCGGCCCCCGGTTCATCCCCGCGCACGCGGGGAACGCGGGCCTCGGCGCTCCTCGAGAGCTGGGCAACGCGGTTCATCCCCGCGCACGCGGGGAACGCTGTCACCCCGTAGGCCACCGAGCCCATGATCACGGTTCATCCCCGCGCACGCGGGGAACGCTATACAGCTCATGCGCGTCTCCGATTGCGTACCGGTTCATCCCCGCGCACGCGGGGAACGCCGGGGACGCGCGGCTCGAATCGCGACACGTCGCGGTTCATCCCCGCGCACGCGGGGAACGCGTAATAAATGACAGCATTTACGACGACACCCCCGGTTCATCCCCGCGCACGCGGGGAACGCCGGGGACGCGCGGCTCGAATCGCGACACGTCGCGGTTCATCCCCGCG
>ENA-ORXU01000100-ORXU01000100.1-marine-metagenome-genome-assembly--contig:-NODE-100-length-108771-cov-4.982998_pt1 | contig 108771 bp, 113 predicted proteins | sample MGYA00237869_ERZ511484 | MGnify/ENA metagenome assembly ERZ511484 | reverse complement strand
GCGCCGTCGATCTGGTCATAGGCCTTGAAGTCACCGAAATACTTGGTGATCGCCGCCGTCAGCGTCGTCTTGCCGTGATCCACGTGACCGATCGTGCCGATGTTGGCATGCGGCTTGGTGCGCTCGAATTTCTCTTTGGCCATGGGAGGCTCCTTTTCGTCTCTGTTTTACTTCCAGGATGCGTAAGGTTTACGCACCACCTTGTTTCGAAATGACTTCATCGGCCACGGCACGCGGGGTCGCGGCGTAATGGCTGAAGGTCATGGTGAATTGCGCACGGCCCGAAGACATGGAGCGCAGATTGTTGACGTAGCCGAACATGTTCGCGAGCGGGACCATCGCTTTGATGACGGTGGCGTTGCCGCGCATTTCCGTACCTTCGATCTGGCCACGGCGCGAGTTCAGGTCGCCGATGACGTCGCCCATGTGGTCTTCGGGGGTGACGACCTCGACGGCCATGATCGGCTCGAGGAGGTTGAGCTTGCCCTCTTCCTTGATCTGGCGGAAGGCCGCGCGGGACGCGATCTCGAAGGCCATGACCGAGGAGTCGACGTCGTGATAGGCGCCGTCATAGAGCTCGGCTTTCCAGTCGATGACGGGGAAGCCCGCGAGAAGACCGGATTCGGCCTGGCTGCGAAGACCTTTTTCGACGCCCGGAATGTATTCGCGGGGCACGTTACCACCGACGACCGAGTTTTCGAACTCGATGCCTTCACCGGCAGGTTGTGGCGTGAAGCGGATCTTCACCCGACCGAATTGACCCGAACCACCGGACTGCTTCTTGTGGGTGTAGTCGATGTCCACGGCTTCGGCGAGGCTTTCGCGGTAGGCCACTTGCGGCTGACCGATATTGGCTTCGACGCCGAATTCGCGCTTAAGACGATCCACGAGGATGTCGAGGTGCAACTCGCCCATGCCCGCCATGATGGTCTGGCCGGATTCTTCGTCCGTCTTGACGCGGAAGGAAGGATCTTCAGCGGCCAGGCGCTGGAGGCCGATGCCGAGTTTTTCCTGGTCGGTCTTGGTTTTTGGCTCGACGGCGATCTCGATCACGGGATCGGGGAACTCCATACGCTCGAGGATCACGGGCGAGCCGGTATCGGACAGCGTGTCACCGGTGGTCGTGCCCTTTAGACCGGCCACGGCAATGATGTCGCCCGCAAAGGCTTCCTGGATGTCCTCGCGGTCATTAGAGTGCATCATCATCATGCGGCCAACGCGCTCCTTGCGCTCCTTGACCGTGTTGATGAGGGTCGTGCCCTGTTCCAGCTTGCCGGAATAGATGCGACAGAAAGTGAGCGTGCCGACGAATTTGTCGTTCATGATCTTGAAAGCGAGCATGGAGAGCGGCTCGTCATCAGAAGCGGGACGTGTGGTATCTTCGCCGGTCTTGGCATCGATGCCCTTGATGGCGGCGATGTCGAGCGGGCTCGGCAGGTAGGCGACCACGGCGTCAAGCAGGGGCTGAACGCCCTTGTTCTTGAACGCGGTACCACAGAACACGGGCACGACCTTGTTGGCGATGGTGGCCGCGCGGACGAGACGCTGGATGGTCTCGACGTCGGGCATTTCGCCTTCGAAGTATTTTTCCATGACTGCATCGTCCATCTCGGCGACGGTCTCAATAAGCTTGGTGCGATACTCTTCGGTCTTTTCCTTGAGCTCTTCGGGAACCTCGACAGTGTCGTATTTGACACCGAGTTCCGCATCATCGGGATAGATGTAGGCGACATTCTTGACGAGATCGACAACGCCCTTGAACTGATCCTCGGAGCCGATGGGCAGCTGCATTTCGAGCGCATTGCCACCGAGACGATCTTTCACGGACTGCACGGAATTGTAGAAGCTGGCGCCGATCTTATCCATCTTGTTGATGAAGATCATGCGCGGCACGTTGTACTTGTCGGCCTGACGCCAGACGGTCTCTGTCTGAGGCTCAACACCCGCATTGGCGTCAAGAAGCGCGACCGCGCCGTCGAGCACGCGCAGGGAGCGCTCGACTTCGATGGTGAAGTCCACGTGTCCGGGTGTGTCGATGATATTCAGGCGTTTGCCGGCCCAAAAACAGGTCGTGGCCGCAGACGTAATGGTGATGCCGCGCTCTTGCTCTTGCTCCATCCAGTCCATGGTGGCTGCGCCGTCATGGACTTCGGCAATCTTGTGATTCTTGCCGGTGTAGTAAAGAATCCGCTCGGTACAGGTGGTCTTGCCCGCATCGATGTGCGCCATGATACCGAAGTTACGGTAGTCTTTAAGTTCGTAATCGCGTGCCATTTCAGGCTCCCATCACAGGGTGAAAATCGGATAAGGAGTGTCGAACTACCAGCGGTAGTGCGAGAACGCCTTGTTAGCCTCGGCCATGCGGTGCGTGTCTTCGCGCTTCTTGACCGCGGAACCACGGTTGTTGGAGGCGTCGAGAAGCTCCCCGGCGAGGCGTTCGCGCATGGTGTTCTCGTTACGGGCGCGGGAGGCGTTGACGAGCCAGCGGATCGCGAGCGCCTGACGACGCTCCGGACGGACCTCGACGGGCACCTGATAGGTTGCACCACCGACGCGGCGCGAGCGCACTTCGACGGACGGTTTGATATTTTCCAGCGCGTCGTGGAAAATGCGGATAGGCTCCGAACGGGCCTTGTCCTCGACAATTTCCATCGCGCCATAGACAATCTTCTCGGCGGTGGATTTCTTACCATCGAGCATAATGGCGTTCATGAACTTTGCGAGAATCAGGTCATTGAACTTGGCATCGGGAAGGATGGTGCGTTTTTCGGCGCGACGACGACGGGACATAGCTAACTCTTACTTAGGACGCTTGGCGCCGTATTTCGAACGACGCTGCTTACGGTCTTTGACACCCTGCGTATCCAGGACGCCGCGAAGGACGTGATAGCGCACGCCCGGCAAATCTTTCACACGTCCGCCACGGATCAAAACGACGCTGTGCTCCTGGAGATTGTGGCCCTCACCCGGAATGTAGGACAAGACTTCAAAACCGTTGGTCAGGCGCACCTTGGCCACTTTCCGCAAAGCCGAGTTCGGCTTTTTCGGGGTCGTGGTGTAGACACGCGTACAGACGCCGCGTTTCTGGGGACACGCCTCGAGAGCGGGAACCTTGTTGCGCTTTCGCTTGTCCTTCCGGGGCTTCCGGATGAGCTGCTGAATCGTCGGCATACTGTGTCCTGCACAAAAAGCAGGGTCGGACTAATCTGTAGCCTTAACCTGCAACAAAACCGCAGACCCCAGGCAAAAAGGCTTGGCGAACCGCGATCTCAAAGAAAATCGTTATCTGGTCGGGACGAGGTTTCCAGGGCAACCCCCGGACAGCACGCCCACGAATGTGAGCCGCATATATGGCCGGGAGTCGCCCGCGTCAACGGGGAGTCTGCAGGAGGAGACGTGTGAGCCGCGATACGGTCGCCCGAGTTGCAAAGTTCCTGTCACGACATAAAGTGGTATCCGAATTGGAGGGTTACCCCATGGCACGCATCAACGGCACGAACGCATCCGAAACCCTGAACGGGACGGCGGATGACGACGAGATTTACGGCTTTGCCGGGAATGATACGATCTTTGGCGGCGCTGGGAACGACAATCTCTTTGGCGGGGCTGGCAATGATGTGATGTATGGCGGGGCGGGGAATGACACGTTTAACGTCGAAATCGGGGGCGACGATCAAATGTTTGGCGGAGAAGGTGACGACAGGTTCAACATTGTCGTGCCCTTGCTGGATGGCTCGACCTACCTCGTTGACGGGGGAATCGGTAACGACACGCTTACATACTTGCAGTCCAGCTCCACGGTTATCGAGACGCTGTCGTTCTCCGGTGGTGCGGGCGAAGACTTTGCGGACATTCGGCTGCGTTTTGCTTCGGTCGATATAGATATGGGCGGTGACAACGACCGTATCGTGGTTGAAAGTACGAATTCGGCAAACACAATCGATATCGATCTTGGTTCCGGCGATGACATAGTCGAGCTTGGGGACATTCGGACCGGAGACCTTGAAGGTACAATCAATGTCACGCTGGGCGCTGGCTCCGACCGGGTCGATCTAAACGACTTTCTGGATGGTGGGCAGGTCGCCTACACGTTGACATTCACGGATTTCGAGACGGGCGCGGGTGGCGATGTCTTGAATCTGCAATTCTTTGGCGATACGCCGTTTTTCGACGGGTCGGAAGATCCGTTCGAGTCGGGGGCGGCGCGGTTGATCGCGACGGCGACGGGGACGCGGCTGGAGTTTCTGGTCAGTGACACACCGCAGACGGTCTATGAGACCGTGGCGGTGTTCGAGGGCGCGGATGCGGAAGCCTTTACCGCGTTCAATTTCTTTGGTTTCGATCCGGTCGTTGCCGGTCAGGTCGGGACATCCGGCAATGACGACTTGCGCGGGAGCTCGCTGAACGATTCGCTGGAAGGGCTTGCGGGCGATGACACGTTGCGTGGCTATGACGGCAACGACTTCCTGGACGGCGGCGCCGGCAACGACTTCATCAATGGCGGGGCGGGCGCGGACCGCTTGATCGGCGGAGCGGGTGATGACCTGATCATCGCGGATACGGACGACACGGAAATCGTGGGTGGCGCGGGCTTTGACCGGGTGGTCGTGATCGATGGCGGGAGCAATGCCGGGCTCACACTGGCCGCGGGCAGCGGCATCGAGAACCTGCGAGCCAATTTCGGCGATGTGGTGCTGGATGCGAGCGCGGTCGCAAACGACATCGAGCTGCGGGCCGTTGGCGGCGATGACGTGCTGACCGGCGGGTCGGGCAATGACCGCGTGTTTGGCGGCGACGGCGTGGATGTGGTGTCCGGCGGGGCCGGGAACGACATCCTGCTGGGCCAAGGCGGGGACGACACCGTCAATGGCGGGAGCGGTGACGACAAGCTTTACGGCGATGCCGGGAATGACGTGCTGAACGGCGATGCGGATGACGATATCCTGTTCGGGCGCACGGGCGACGACGAGCTGTTCGGCGGCAATGGCGACGATCTTCTGTTCGGGGATGAGGGCGCGGATACGCTGGATGGCGGTGCGGGCGACGACAAGCTCTATTTCGACGCGGATGACACGCTGGTCGGCGGCACGGGATTCGATCAGGCGATCTATCGCGGGACGACGGCGCTGAATCTGGTGGTGACGGCGGCGATGGGGCTCGAATATGTGCGGGGCGGTGACACCGACGATGTGCTGGATGGCTCGGCGGTGACGTCCTTCGGACTGCGCCTCGATGGAGGGGACGGTAACGACACGCTGATCGGGGGAAGCCGCGCGGACGTGCTCTACGCCGATGGCGGCGGGGATATATTCGACGGGGGCGCCGGGCGCGACACGTTCATCGTGCGCGGGGACGGTGTCGGGAACACCTATCTGGGTGGGTCGTCCGGGGCGAACCTCTTTTTCCGTGGTGACGCGATGACAGGTGTCGAGGTCTTGCTTGCGGCGGACTCGAATATCTTGCGCGTCGTGTCGCAGGATGGAAACGATGTGATCGACGCATCGCAAAATGCCTTCGCCATCCGCGTCGATGCGGGTGGTGGCGATGATGTGGTCGATGGGACCGATATCAGCTTCCGCAACGACACGCTCTTCGGTGGTGACGGAAACGACTCGATCAACGGGAACGCCGGCAATGACCGTCTTGAAGGCCAATCGGGTAACGACACCCTAGACGGCGGAGAGGGGCGCGACACCGTAAATGGCGGGAACGGAGACGACACGCTTTTCGGAGGCGACGGAGCGGATTTCCTACGCGGCGATGCGGGAGACGACGTGCTCTCCGGGGACGAGGATAACGACAATATCTACGGTGGCATGGGCAATGACGAGCTGTTGGGTGGCAGTGGAGCGGACTTCCTGACCGGGGATGCGGGTGATGATACGCTGAATGGCGGCGATGGACGCGACATCATCCTTGCCGGTGCCGGCGAGGACACGATCATCCTGTCGGCAGGCACGGACTTTGTGCGCGGGGACGACTTTGGCGGGCCGCGATTTGCCGACACCTTTGTGCTGACGTCCGAGCTGAGTTCGACCAATTCCACGAACCGTATCAGTGACTTCGATGACGGGTTGGACCTGTTGGATGTCAGCGAGCTTGGGACATTCACGTTCGACGACGTGACCGTGACGCAGGTCAACAGCAACGTGTTCATCGATGTGGGAGGTGTGCGGCTGGAACTGTCGGGATTTGACGCAGCGAATGTGGATGCCAGCGACTTCATTTTCTAGAGGAAATCCGGTGTCAGCGGGAACATCCGGGGTTGATGTGGGGCAACCGCAGGGTCCCGCTGACCGGAGTGGATCTAGTTAGTCTTAGAATAAGTGTAAAATGTTAATTTGGGGGACAGGCACCTTTTACGCAGTCAGTGTCGTGCGCGTGGTCCTAGACGCGATACAGAGTATCGCAGGCGTGTTGGGATCGTTGCAAATGGTACCGATGGTCGGGCTCGAACCGACACTCCAATGGAACCGGATTTTGAATCCGGCGCGTCTACCAATTCCGCCACATCGGCCCTTTGCGGGCCTGTCATTTAGAGGGCGGCGTGTGTGGGTCAAGAATTGACTGCACTGTTGCCGCCTTGATGTCTTAACGCGGCCTTATTGCGAAGGGTATAGCGCGACCCGATGAAGGGCCGTCTCGCATTTTTGGAAACATGGTATGAGTCGGTCAAACGGCTGGCCGGACACCGGCGGGCCTCCCCTGCCCTTTTTGTCGTGTCTTTTGCGGAGAGCTCGTTCTTCCCGATTCCGCCGGATGTAATGCTGATCCCGATGGTGCAGTCGCGGCCAGACCGTTGGTGGCAGTTGGCGCTGCTGTGTACGGTCGCGAGTGTATTGGGCGCGATCTTCGGCTACGCGCTCGGTTATGTATTTTTCGATGCGGTCATGGAGCCGTTGCTCGCGCGCATGGGCAAGACCGAGAGCATGGAGAGCTTTGGTCAGCGCGTCAGCGAGTATGGCGCGATGGGCGTGTTCGGGGCGGCACTGACGCCGTTTCCGTTCAAGGTCATCACGGTGATGAGCGGGGCGTTGAAGCTGAATTTCGGGGTGTTCCTGGCGGCCTGTGTGGTGGGGCGCGCGGCGCGGTTCTTCCTGGTCGCGGGAATTGTGCGCAAGTTTGGCGGTCAGGCCGAGCAAATCATGAAGGAGCGGTTCGGACTGTTTACGACACTGGTCTTTGTTGCGCTGGCCTGTGGGTGGTGGCTGCTGCACTCACTCTAGCGGTATGACGCGGGTAAAGCCGTAATCGCGGAAAGCGCGCGCGCGGGCGGGGGATGGCGCGGGGCCGATCAAGAAAGCCGTGTCGGGGCGCGAGTCGGGGGTAATCCCAAGCAGCAGGCTTTGCACGCGACGGGCGATGGCGTCCCCGCTGTCGATCCAGATGACGGGGCGCGGGGCCGCAGTCGCGAGCTCTTTGCGCAGGAGCGGGAAGTGGGTGCAGGCGAGGACGATGGTGTCGATGTCCGTGTCAAAAAGAGGAGCAATCTCTGAGGTTAGAGTGGGAATATCGACCGGTCGGGCCTCAAGCTTCGCTTCAGCCATTGCGACGAGTATGGTGGAGCCGAGAAGGTGCACATCAGCATGGCCCGCGAAATCGCTGATCAAGCTTTCGACGTAATCCTGCTGCACGGTGGCGGGCGTACCGAGGACGGCAATGGCGCCCGTGCGCGTGGTGCTGGCGGCAGGCTTGACGGCAGGCACGACGCCGACGACCGGGACGGAAAGGGCTGCGCGGATCGGTTCCAGCGCGGTTGTGGAAGCGGTGTTGCAGGCGATGACGACGAGGTCGGGCGCAAGCATATCGGTGAGGGTTGCGAGCAATCCCGGCAGTCGCGCGCGAAGCTGGGCCGGGGTTTTGTCACCATAAGGACGAAAAGCGTCGTCAGCGACATAGTCGAGGGAGAGGTCGGGAAGGCGGCGGCGGATATCGGCGACGACGGACAGGCCGCCGACGCCGCTGTCGAAGATTAGCGCCCGTGTCATGTGGAAAAGCCCGTCATGCGATGCGTCTAGGGCGGCATATGGATTCGGGAAAGCGCGAAACAATTGGTGACATGCACCGGGCGTGCGCGTGGTCTATGGCGCGAGCGTGACCGAGGTAAAACCATATGGGCTCAGCTATGGCGTGTGGACGGCGGGGCTGATTGCCCTGCTCTGCGCGCTACGCGTGGTGGGCTTGGCCTATAGTCCGCTGGAGCTACACGGGGACGAGGCGCAGTACTTTGCGTGGAGCCGGGATCTGGCTGCGGGATATTTCAGCAAGCCGCCGCTGATTGCCTGGGTGATCGCGGCCTCGACAGCCCTGGTGGGCGATACGGGGGAATGGGCGGTGCGGGTGTGGTCGCCCGTCGTGCATGGGCTGACGGCAGGGATTGTTTTCCTGGCGGGGCGGCAACTGTTTGGGGAGCGGGACGGGCCTAGAGCGGGAATGTGGGGGGCACTGGCCTATCTGACGCTGCCGGGGATTGTGGTGAGCGCAGGGATTGCGAGCACGGATGCCTTACTGCTGTTGTGGGTGGCGGTGGTGGTGTGGGCGTGGGCGGAGCTGCGGGAAGGCGGGGGTTGGCGTTGGGTGGTATTGCTGGGCGTCGCCCTGGGACTGGGGCTGATGAGCAAATATGCGATGGTGTTCATCGGGGCGGGACTGGTGCTGAACGGTATCTTCGATGCGAAAACGCGAGCGGCGGTGAGTGTCGGGCGGGTCGCGGTTGTGGCCGTGATCGTGGGGGTGATCGTGGCGCCGAATGTGCTGTGGAATCTTCGCAATGATTTCGCGACGGCGAGCCATACGGTGGCGAATGCAAACCTGCATGCGGAGCTTTTGAACCCGTTGGAGGGGCTGGAGTTCGTGCTGAGTCAGTTCGGGGTGATGGGGCCTGTGCTGTTTGTGCTGCTGGCATTGGCGGTGGTGAAAGGCTGGCGGGACGAGACGCTCCGCGCGCTGGCAGTGTTTGTGCTGGTGCCGCTGGGAACAATTCTGGCGCAGGCATTTCTATCGCGGGCCAATGCGAACTGGGCGGCGTCGGCCTATGTGCCGGGGACGTTGCTGGTGGTCGGAGTGTGGGCGCGGTCAGGCTGGCTGAAAGCGGGAGTTGGGGTGAATGCGCTGGTGGCGCTGGTGCTGAGCGCGCTGACGTTGTCGCCAGCGCTGGCAGATGCGGTGGGGGCGGCCAATAGTTTCAAGCGGGTGCGGGGCTGGGAGGCGACGGTGACGGCGCTGGAGGCCCGGGCGGACGGATTCGGGACGATCGCGACGGATAACCGGATGACGTTTTATGCGCTTGAGTATTACGCGCTGGGGGACGCCTTGCCCCTGCGGATGTGGCAGATGGGGGACGTGCCGCACAATCATGCGGAGTTGACGCGACCACTGCTGGAGGGGGCAAGTGAGCCGATCCTGTTCGTAAATTATCACGGGGAGCATCTGGCACGGGTGCGGGCGGATTTTGTGGAGCTGGAGCCGCTGGACCATGTGGTGGTGGAGCTAGGCGGGGGGAAGGTGCGGCGCTTGGCGGTGTGGCGGGCGGAGGGCTATCGGAGGGCTGAGCGGGAGTAAGACTTTCATCCGTCAGCCCGGCGCGGGCCGGGATCTCCATAGGGCGTGCAACAAATTATAGCTGGCCCTGTCCTTACTTATGACAAGCGGGAGATCCCGGCCTACGCCGGGATGACGGAAAGGGGGCGAGAGATGTGCGAGCGGAGCGAGTCCTGGCCTGCCCTGCCTAGTCGTATTTTTCGCCTAAATAGACGCGGCGGACGTCTTCATTTGCGCGGATCTGCTCGGGGGTGCCTTCGAAGAGGGCTTCGCCGTTAAACAGGATGCAGGCGCGGTCGACGATGTCGAGCGTTTCGCGGACGCGGTGGTCGGTGATGAGGATGCCGATGCCGCGATCCTTGAGATAGCGAACGAGTTCGGAAATATCGGCAATGGCAATAGGGTCGATGCCGGTGAAGGGCTCATCCAGCAAAATGAAGTTGGGGCGTGAAGCGAGAGCCCGGGCGATCTCAACACGGCGGCGCTCACCGCCGGAGAGGGCCAGCGCGGGGCTCTTGCGGATATGGCCGATATTGAGTTCGTCCAGAAGAGAGGTAACGCGGTCGTCCCAGCTCTGCTTGTCGTCCTCAGTGAGTTCGACGATCGCCTTGATGTTTTCCTCGACGGTGAGGCCTCGAAAGATGCTCTGTTCCTGCGGCAGGTAGCCGACGCCGAGGCGGGCACGCTGATACATGGGCAGGCCGGTGATGTCCTCGCCGTCAAGCGTGATGGAGCCGGCGTCCGCTTCGATTAGGCCCATGATCATGTAGAAGCTGGTGGTCTTGCCCGCACCGTTCGGGCCCATCAGGGCGACGATTTCGCCGCGCTGCACGGTCAGGGTGATGTCCTTGACGACGGTGCGGCCACGATAGGCCTTGGCGATGTGGTTCGCGGACAGGCCCGTCTGGGGGACGGTGGAAAGGTCGGGCGCAATACGGTCTTTCTTGCCGAGGAGTCCGAGCATCAGTTGGGCGCGCCCGGAGTGATGTTTCCGGCTTGCTTGATGAGGATGTTCACGCGGCCTTCGGAGCCGCAGCGGCGACCCTGACAGGAGCCTACCATGCGGGCGGTGTTCGTGTTGAGGTCATAAACGAGCTTGTCTCCGGTCACGATGTTGTCCTCGCCCTGCAGGAAGATGACATTGCCGGTGATGGTGAAGGTCTCCGCGCCCGCTTCATAGACACCCTTTTCACCGCGCACTTCCTGTTCCGGGGTGATGTAGTAGAAATTGCCCGTCGCGACGATGCGCGAGATGTCGTCAAAGGCTCCGGCCCCTTGCGCACCCGGGGCGCGCTGTCCAGCGGAATAGATATCCATGGTATCGGCAAGGATGCGGGCTGTGTCCTGGCGCACATCGACCTGGCCGGAGAGCTTGGTCAGGCCCGGCTGATAGGAAGCGGTATCGGCGGAACCGCGCACAGGGGCGTTGGAATCCGGCGCAAATTGGGCATGAGCAGGGGCCGCCAAGGCGAGGAGGGTGGCGAGTGTCAGGAGTGTGCGAGTCATAAGGTGGCTCTTAACTATTTCAGTTCGAATGTCACGCGGCCGTCGCCGGCGTCCTCGCCAAAGCGGGCCGCGCGGGTTTTGAGATTATAGACAAGGCGTTTGCCGGAGACGGAACTGCCGGAGGGCTGAGTCAGGACGACATTGCCCGTAACGATGAAGATTTCGCGGTCGGCGAGATACGTGCCCTTGTCGCCTGTGACGATGTTCTCAGGATTTTCGAAGCGGAAATTGCCTTCGGCCTCGATGCGTTGCAGCGCGCCGAGGCGCAAGGATCCGGCGATGGAATTGGCAGAATCGGATTGCTCGCGAAAAATATCCATGCGGTCGGCCATGACAATGGTGTCGGCTTGGCGGGCGATGACATTGGTCTCAAGGATCGTGAGGCCGCCCTTATAGGTGGCTTTTTCGGCCTCGACCGCGATGGGGTCGTTGCCGCCAAAACCGAACTGGACTTGCGCGTGGGCGGGGATAGCGAACAGCGCGACGGCGAGGAAGAGGAATCTCATAGATCTTCATCCCCTGTGGTCAGCACGGCGTCGGTGGCGTCATTGTCGGGCTCCAACAATCCGGACATGCCGTCGCGGAAGACGAAGGTCTTGTAGTTGTCGCTGATCTCATAGGCATTGCCTTCGACCACGCCGAATTCGCCCGTGCAGCGGATGAATTCGTCGCCCTGAATGATCTTGGTCTCCAGCAGGATGCGGGCATGGGTGGTGCGGCATTCGTTTCCGTCATCGGTGGAGAGGATGACGTCGGTGCGGAGCTCGAGCGTGTTTTCGACCTCGTTGTAAATGCCGGTGCTGGCGTCGATGGTGGAGGCCTTGACGCCCTTGATACGGTAGAAGTTCAGCAGGGGCGTCGTGAGGTTGAGCTCGTTCGGGCGGTCACGGACGCGGCCCGCTTCCTCTGCCGTGAGGGTGTAGGGAAGACCGTCTGTGGTGCGGCCGATATAGCGGGGAGCGACCATACGGACGGTTTCGTCCACGGGCTGATCGAATATGGGGGTCTGGGTGCGGGTGAGAAACTGGAAGAGGAGAAAGGCGATGAGCGCGGCGGCGACCGTCAGAAGCACGACCTGAATACGGCGCACGCGGGCCGAATGTGCGCGCGCGGCGGCCAGGGTGAGCGTGCGTTTTGGTGCCCAGCTATCGTCTGTGGGTGTGACTGCGTCAGCCATGGGCGTGAAGTCGCTCATGCGGTGGGCCTAGCGGCTGCGCCCGTCTTTCGCGAACAAATTCTCATGAGGGATAATTAATTGCGGTTCAGGCGGTGGGAGAAGATATCCATATCCTCATATCCGCCAAGATCGAGATGGGCGCGCGTGGGCAGGAAATCGAAGCAGTTGCGGGCAATGTCCAAGCGGTCTTCGCGGATGAGGCGCGCCATCAGGATCATGCGCAGGCGGTGCAGGTAGAGCACGTCGGAGGCGGCATATTCGAGCTGCGCAGTGGTAAGCTCGTCCGCGGCCCAGTCGCTGGACTGCTGTTGCTTGGAGAGATCGACGGAAAGCAGCTCCCGGCAGATGTCCTTGAGGCCGTGGCGGTCGGTATAGGTACGCACCAAGCCGCTCGCGATCTTGGTGCAGAAGATGGTTTTCATTTCCACGCCGAGCCATTTCTGGATCATGGCGACGTCGAAGCGGGCGAAGTGGAAGATCTTCTCAATTCCGTCATCGGCGAGCAGCGCCTTGAGGTTGGGGGCGTCATAGGCGTCACGGTCCATCTGCACGATATGGGCGTTGCCGTCGCCCGCCGAGAGCTGCACGAGGCAGAGCTTGTCGCGCTGATAGGAGAGGCCCTGCGTTTCGGTATCGATGGCAACGCTCTGGCCGAAACTGACGTCGGCGGGGAGGTCGTGTCTGTGCAGGGTAATGGCCATGGGGCGCGGGTAGGCGGGGCGGGAAATAATTGCAAACATTGATGACGGCGCGGGCGAGGGTTAGGAGGGGATATGGAATCCGAGATGAACTACGATTTGGAACCCAATTTGGAACCCAATTTGGAACACAATTTGGAACGCAATTTGGAACACGGGGATGGATTTGGCTCGGCTGCGGACTTTCAGGAACGTCACGCCAGGGATTGGGCTCTAAGCCCGTCGGGGCGGACGGGAACATCATTGCATATGGCGTGGTTGGAGACGCCGCTGGGGATGATGGTGGTGCTGGCGGACGGAGAGGCGCTGCATATGAGCGAGTTTGTGGACCGCAAGGCCCTGCCCCGGCAGATGGCGCGGGTGCGGAAGCTGGCGGATCGGCCTGTGGTCGTGGGACGCACGGGCGTGACGGAGCGGTTCGAAGAGGAGCTTGGGGGCTATTTTGCGGGGGAATTGAAGACGTTTGCGACGCCGCTGGCGATGAACGGGACGGCGTTTCAGCGCGCCGTCTGGGCGGGGTTGTGCGCCCTACCCTATGGCACGACGGCGAGCTATGCGGAGCTGGCGGCGGGGATTGGCAAGCCGACAGCGGTGCGCACGGCGGCGAGTTCGAATGCAGCCAATGCGCTGGCGATCATTGTGCCGTGCCACCGGATCGTACCCACTTTGCATAAGAGGGGGCGTGGCGGCGTGGGCGGCTATGCGGGCGGGCCGCAGAGGAAGGCGTGGCTGATCGCGCACGAGGCGCGGCACGCGTAAGTTATCTGGGGCGGCAGGCTTATCTGCAATTGGGCGTTTCCGGGAGGACGAAGAGGCAGGTCGGAAGGTCGTCGTTTATGCGGTAGGCCGTCCAGATGACTTCGTTGGATTTGACGCCGTCATAGGTGAGGCGGACGCGGCCGGGCTGCTGCCACGGATCGTCCGGGTTGGAGAAAAAGTCCGAGTAGGTGCGTTCGTGCCAGCCGCGGGCGGTATCGAAGCCGACCTTGGTGATGGCGTGATCGGATTGGCGGATGCCGAAGATGGTGGGCTTGCCGCCGGGATCGGTGACGCGGACGAACCAGGCGTCCTGGCCGTCCACAGGTTCGGTCGGGAGGCGGGTGAGCGTGTAGCCCGGATCAAGGGCGTGACGAATGACGCCGAAGCCGAAATTGGAGGCCCAGCGCGCATCCGACTCGGATTGCGGCTGCGGGCCGGCGGCGGTGGAGGTTGTGGTGCCGTCAAAGGCGAGGTCGATGACGGGAACGCCGTCGCGGATCGATTCGATGCGGACTTTACCGTCGGCGGAATGGGCGTCGCGCTTGGCGGAATCATAGACGCGCCACATGGAATGCGCCTCGTGGGAGATGGGTGTGGCGCCGTCGTAGAATATGGCGTGGCCGGTCATGGTGAGCGTTTGCGGGCGCACCCAGGTGTCCCCGCCTGCGGCCTCGTATGCGCTTGCGATGATCTCTTTTGCAGTGGGCTCGGACGCTGTGTCGGCGAAGGCCGGGATGGCGAGCAGGAGTGTGGCGAGGAAGGTTCTCATGGATTCCATCCGCGGTCTGTTACGAGATAGGTGGCGAAACTCGCGAGCCAGTGGGAGCCGGAATAGTGCTCGTCGCTGACGGCGGCGATGCCGACCTCGCGGTGCTGGGCGCTGGAAGCGAGGAGGCTTGCGCGGCGGGGGTCGTCGGCGGGCAAAGCGCGGGCAATGTTTGCGAGGTTCCAGGCGCGGGAGAGGTTGACGCCGTCGAGGTGGACGAGCTTGCCGTCGCTGGCGTCGAGCACGATGCCCGGGGCGAGCCAATCGGGGGTTTCCGTATCGGTACGGATTTCGGGGAGAAAGGCGGTGAGCCAATCGCTGAAGTCATCCTGCGGGAGCACGCGGCGCATAAGGTCGGCGGTCATCAGGCAGGGCGAGAGGAAGTCCTCGCCCGACGGCTCGTAGGCGATTGGGCAATCGGTCTGGTCGGCGTGGAAGGCAAGGGCTTTGTCGGTGAGGAGTCGCTCGAACTCCGTATCGCCCGTAGTGCGGGCGTGATCGAGCATGAGGCCCATACTGAATGCACTCTGGTTGTGGGTGCCAAGATGGATGGGATAGGCGAGCTTGGGGAGCCAGTCCTTGGTGGCCGTGACGATGTCGGCTTCGAGAGGTGCGATCGCGGCAAGCCATTCGGCAGCTTTCGGGTCGTCCCATTCGCGGAGTTCGGAGCCGAGCTGTAGGAGCCAGGCCCAGCCATAGGGGCGTTCCCACGAGCCACGGGCGGGACGGCGGAAGTTGGCGAGTTCACCGGCCATGTTTTCGGGCGTCAGGGATTGGTCGAGTTTGGCGATGGCGTCCGTGTGCCAATCCGCGGGTGAAGACTCGCGCAGGAGGCGCACGAGGAGCCAGTGGCCGTGGACGCTGCTGTGCCAGTCAAAACAGCCATAGAATGCGGGGAATATCTCGCGCGGACGGCCCATTTCGTCGGCGGTGTCGGTGGTGCGCGAGACCTTGTTGGGAAATTCCTGATGGACGCAGGTGAGAGCGAGGGCGGAGAAACGCTCGGCGAGGTCGGGGGTGATGGGGTCGATTGCGAGGGTGTGGGCGGGGTGAGTGGATAAGGTCTTGGAAGTGGTTTGGGGCTCGGCTTGAGCTCCGCAGGCGGTGATGAGGAGGGCGAGAGGAAAGAGAATGCGCATGGGTGACGTAGTGGTCGGCGCAGCCGAAAAATCAATTGGCAATTGATTTTAACGAAGAAACCGCAGCGACAGCGACGGCGCTTGGTCGTGTGGGTGTCGCCGGGCTGGCTAAGGGGGATAAAGGTGATTGGCCCTATTACTGTGAAGACAAGCGGACGGTTCCCCTACTGCACAGCGCGCTCTTCGCGGGAATGACGGGAGAGTGAGGGCGTGTCTGAGATATATCCGCAGTTAGAGTGTCGAGAAGTTTAAGCGTTTACAGGCGCTTGCAGAAATGTCGGGAGATATATCCACCCCCTTTGTGGGTGCCCATATGCTGGGCGCATGAAGGATTGGAAAACACCTCCCACGGTTGAACACCACGACACGGCTCCCCTGTTTGCGAAGATGGAGCGGGTGGAGGGCTTGGCGCTGCGTGTGGTGGAAGATGAGGGGGATGCGGGGTTCGGCCTGCTGAGTTTGATCGTGGGGTGGATAGCGGTGTTGCAGAAGCGGATCGGGGTGGCGGAGCGGTGGAATAGGCGGAGTGCGCGGAAGAAGGCGATGCTGGGCAGTGAAGCTCTGCGGATGAACATGTGTGACCGGCTGGGCGGTATGGGGGCGTTGGAGAGGTGGGAAGAAAGAGCAAAACTGGCCAAGAGCCAGCACTGTCGTGCTGGTTCCTCCGCTACATCCGATCGACGATCGGATGTTCCCTTCGGGACCGCTCCGTCACCCCAACGAACGCCGGGGTCTCCAGAAGGCGTGCGGGAATTCGCCCTCCCCCGAATGCTCGGGCGTGGGGTACGGAAGGTGACCAAGCGGATCGTGCGGGCAGCGCCGAAATTTGAGACGCCGATCCCGGTGTGGCCTTGCGAGGTGATGCCGGAGAGGTTTGTGCGGGAATGGTGGCGGGAGGGCGAAGCGTCGGGGGGTGAGGGTCACCAGTTCGCGGCCTCCAGACAGGGGCCTTTGTCGGGCTTTAAGGGGGCTGGCTCACGCGAGGATGGAGGCCCTTTGTCTAGCGCGGGAGCTTTGAATGACGTCAGTGGAGGGTTGGTATGCGCGCCCGCCTGATGCTTGACATCGCTGGGCGCAGGGCGTGCCCCGATCGGGGTGCGGGGATTGGCGTGTGCTCAGCTGTCGTCGTTGGACTGGGGGCAGTCTTTCCCGGAGGCCTGGGCTTCGCAGAGGCGTTGTTTGACGATGGCGCCGGCCTTGGCCATGTCGATGCGGCCGGCGAAGTCGGATTTGAGGCTGCCCATGACCTTGCCCATGTCCTTGAGACAGGGGCCCTCCAAATCGGCGATGCGAGTGAGGACGGCGGTGTCGAGATCGTCATCCGACAGCGGTGTGGGCATGAAGTCGCGGATGACCTCGATTTCTTCGCGTTCGCGCTCGGCGAGTTCGAGACGGCCATTATCTTCATAGGTCTGGGCGGCGTCCTTGCGCTGTTTGACCATCTTGGACAGCAACGACAGTATTTCGGCGTCGTCTATACCCTCGCAACGGTCCTTGGCGCGGGCGTCGATGTCGCGGTCCTTGATGGCGGCGGAGACGAGGCGGAGCGTGGACAGGCGCACAGCCGCCTTGGCTTTCATGGCGGTTTTGGTGGCCGCGGACAGGGAGTCGCGCAGGGACAGGGTCTGTGCGGGGTCGGACATAAAGTTCCTCGTCGTCATTCGGATCGCCTGCCCATTAGGGAGTTGGGGGCGGGCTTGTCCACACACACACCCCCGAAGTCCAGATTGCAGCGGTGTGCAGCCCTTGTCAGCGAGAGTGGCCGGACTAAAAGCCTCCAAACGGTCGGCGTCAAGCACCCGATGCGGGAAGCTTTGCGCCGGGACATACCGAAAGCCTTTGGGCCGGAGCAGGCAGATATGAGCGATGTGGTGCAGATACAAGACGGTGTGACGGCGGTGCTGGTGCTGGCAGACGGTACGGTTTTGCAAGGCCGCGGGGCCGGGCGCGAGGGCGTGGCGCTGGGCGAGGTGTGCTTCAACACGGCGATGACGGGCTATCAGGAGATCCTGACGGATCCGTCCTATGCGCAGCAGATCGTGTGCTTCACCTTTCCGCATATCGGCAATACCGGCACGAACGCGCATGACGAGGAAGCGACGACCGAGCGGGCGCAAAAGGCCGCTGTCGGGGCAATCTTCAAGGCGGAGATTACGCCCGCCTCAAGCTGGCGCGCCGATAGCGAGCTTGGCGATTGGCTGGACGCGCGCGGGATCACGGCAATCAGCGGGATCGATACGCGGGCGCTGACGGCGTATATCCGCGATAACGGGATGCCGAGTGGCGTGGTGGCCTATGCCAGAGACGGGCAATTCGATCTGGAGGCGCTGCGGGTCAAGGCGGCAAACTGGTCGGGGCTTGTGGGCGCGGATCTGGCGAAAGATGTGCACACGCAAGACCCGCTGGATTGGAATGAGGGGGTTTGGGCATTTCCTGAGGGCTACGCGGCGGGCGACGGCACGAAGACGGTCGCGCTGATCGATTACGGGGTGAAGCGCAACATCCTGCGCTCGCTAGTCAATCAGGGGCTGCGGGTGCGGGTGTTTCCGGGGTCGAGCTCGGTCGAGGACATCATGGCGGTAAACCCCGATGGGGTGGTTCTGTCGAACGGGCCGGGAGATCCGGCGGCGACAGGGGTCTATGCGCTGGAGGTAATCCGGGGATTGCTCGCGCGCGATGTTCCGATGCTGGGGATTTGCCTGGGCCATCAGATGCTGGCTTTGGCGCTGGGCGCGAAGACGGTGAAGATGGATCAGGGTCATCACGGCGCGAACCATCCGGTCAAGGACTACACGACCGGGAAAGTGGAAATCGTGAGCATGAACCACGGCTTTGCGGTTGATCAAGACAGCCTGCCGGATACGGTCGAGGAGACTCATGTGAGCCTGTTTGACGGCACGAATTGCGGGATCGCGGTCAAGGGCAAGCCCGTGTTTTCCGTGCAGCACCACCCGGAGGCGAGTCCGGGGCCGCGGGATAGCGATTACCTGTTCAAGCGGTTTGCGGAGGCGCTTTAGCGGAGAGCTACAGACATCAATCTGTTCGGGATTCCGTATTTGCACGCAACCATGCATCGATGCGATCGAACGTAAAGTTTCCAGCTTTCAACGATCCCAGAATAAACGACCATACCTCGGTATCTTCGGCAGTCGTTATAAGCCCGTTCTCGCCGAGGAAGACGTAGACGCTGACGAGAGCGGTACGTTTGTTCCCGTCAACGAAAGGATGGTTTTGAGACAGGCTTTCCCACAGCGCTGCAGCCTCGGCGATTAGATCGGGATAATAGCCTGTCTGCGGCCTATGGATGGCGGAGGCGAGTTGACCCGCGTCGCGCAATCCCGATGCTCCTCCCGTCGTGCTGATCTGGTACTCGTGGATGCCAAGAACGTCATCGATATCGAGATACCGTCGTTTGCTCATTCCGCGAGCTTCCGCATGGTTTCGGGATAGCGAGACATGACTTCGGTCGCCAGACGCAACACATCCGGGCGGAGGCCCTTGGGTTGGCGGCGGCGAAGATAGATATCGAGCGCATCATCGATGAGCGTACGGATTTGACGATCGTCTTCCTTGGCAAGCATTTTGAGCTTTTCGAGCTTGCCGGGATCGATTTGAGTCGAGTATTTCTGCCATTGAACGCCCATGACGCACTCCTGTCCTGATACATCATGATAGAGCATGATAGGTCAAGATGTCAATATCTACCGATACAGCGCGCCCGCTTCCACAAGGCTCGGGCGGGGGTCGCGGGGTTTGACCTGGGTGATGCTGGTGACGTAGCCCGCATCCGCTTCGTGGAAAGTGCCGAGATCGGGAACGACACCCTTGACGCGGTCGTCGAAATTGGCGGCGATACGAACGAGCCAATTGGGCAGATCACGCGTCGGGAGCTTTCGCTGGGCAGGATAGGCGTCCTGCAGGATTTTGCCGATATCGGTCATCCAGAGGGTCTCGGCGGCGGCCATGAGGCGGCGGCCCCCTGCCCTGTCGGCGGTCATGGCGGCGACATGGATGGCGGCGCAGTCGCGCACATCGACCACGGGAAAGGCGATCTTGGGCGCCATGGGCATCTCCCCGGTCATCATCGCCTTGATGAGTCCGAGCGAGGCCCCGCCATTGTCATAGGGGTCAGGCCCGACGACGAGTCCGGGACAGACGCTGACGAGGCGATCGGACACGCCTTTGGCCTCGACATAATTCCAAGCCGCGCGTTCGGCCCGGGTTTTCGAGACGGGATAGGCGGTCAGCGGCTTCCAGTCCGGATCCGACCAGTCGTCTTCGGTGATGAGCATGTGCGAGCCGCGTCCGGGCTGGCCCATCATGGAGACCATGGAGGAGGTGAGCACGATGCGCTCGGCCCCCGCGGCCAGACCGTGTTCGAGCACGCGCATCGCGCCCGCGCGGGCTTCGGGCACGAGAGCTTCGCGGTTTCGAGGCGGCTCTAACGGAAATGGCGAGGCGATGTGCTGGATATAGCGACAGCCCTCCACCGCGCCCTGCCAGCCGTCGTCACTCGCGAGATTGGCCTCGACCAGATCAATGCCTTCGATGTCGGTGCCATGGCTTGCGAGCGCCTGAAGGATGCGCTGACCCTTGCCGAGCGAGCGCACGGTGCCGCGCACGCGGTAGCCCTGCTCCACGAGTTTGGCAGCGACATGAGCGGCGATATAGCCGCTTATGCCCGTCACGATAACGGTGTCGGTCATGGACTTTCCTCGCTTGCCAAACGCTTAGCTGCTCAAGCCTCAGCCGATGCGGCCTTCACAATTGGCATTATAGATGTCGATGGCTTCGGGCATCCACTCCTGAAAGTCGGCGATGCGCGTTTCGGGGCTGGGGTGCGTGCTCTGAAACTCGGGCGGGGAGGCACCCCCGGCCTGGCCCATACGTTCCCACAGCTTGGGGGCTTCGCGGGGATCGTAACAAGCCTCTGCCATCAGCAGGAGACCGATATAGTCGGCCTCGGACTCGTGACTGCGCGAAAACGGAAGCGCGAAGCCGTACTGGCTGATGCCGCCAAAGACGCCCATGACCGCCTGTTGCGCGCCGCCGTCCATACCGCCCGCGCCCATGGCCACGCCCGCGCCGACAATGCGCTGCATGTTCTGTTGGGCCATGCGTTCGGCCCCGTGATGGGCGAGCGCGTGGGCAACTTCATGCGCCATCACGACGGCAAGCGCGTCCTCGTTCTGCGCGACCGGGATTAGCCCGGTATAGACCGCCGTATAGCCGCCGGGCAGTGCAAAGGCGTTGACCTGATCGGACTGGATGACGTTAAACTGCCAATCGAATCCGGGATCGACATCGGCAGACGCTTCGGCAATCCGGTAGCCAATTTCGCGCACGGTTTCGAGCACGGGCCCGGAGGTGACGAGATTCTGGCGATTATCCGACAGGATCTGCTGATAGGATTGCAGGCCGAGCTGGAGCTCTTCCTGAACGTCCATCGTGCGAAGCTGCTTGCGGCCCGTGATCGGCACGGTTTCCTGATTGGCGAAGTAATACACGGCCGCGCCCGCCGCGAATAACAGCATGATCTGCCAGCGGAAACCGCCCCCGCGGCGCCGGCCCATACGGGACATTCCGCCGCGACGTCTGCCAAGTTGTGAGCGATAGACCATGACGACTCCTTTGGACGAGACTAGCGGGAGCGCGAGACACGTAAAGGGCTAACGGGGCGCTGGCCTTTCCGTTGCGTTTGCCGCCCCGACATAGACCCATGCATATCGCCCTGAAGCGAGCCGCAAATGAGAGCGGGCATAGTCCGCGACCTCGTAAGCGTCGGCACGAGCGAGCTCCGCGTCCGTGAGCGTGAACACCGTACCGCAAACCGGCAGGCCCTCCCCCGGTATGAGAATGGGATGATGCGTCTTGCCGGAGGTCGCGACGACGCCCGGATCGGTGATTTCGACGACGCTTTCCACCCAGCCGTGCAGCGCGTCCGCCTGCCCGGACAGCCGCCGCCCAAAGGTCGAAAGCTGGACGTCCGTTTGTTGCAAAGTGCCATAGGAAAAGAGATCGGGCATATGCGTCCTAAGAAGTTTTCGCAGCGCTTCTGTCGGACTCTGCCCCGGCGTTCGAACCTGTTTAGTCCTCGTCCACGCCGCCCGCGAAGACACCGTGGCAATCCCTGCCCTGATCAGACAGACCCATGCGGACGTCCCAAACGTGCGAAGATGCAAGACAGGTTGATGCGGTCATGAATGCGGACGCCGCGACCATGTTGAATGCCTTCATGCTTACCCCTCCCTTGGACGTGAGAGGGCCATGAGTCGGGTGTCAGGCTTAAACAGCCGACACGCCATTCACCGAGGTGAAGACATCTCAACTTAGAGTCCAACAGGATCGACAATCTTGACGTGATTCAGTGCGCGGATGCTGTTGACCACGGTGTCCGGGACAGCGGCATCGACGCTGACCAGACACACGGCTTCGTCGCCCGAACTCATGCGGCCCAGGCTGAAAGTCGCGATATTGACCTTGGCGTCACCAAGCACGCGGCCCAACTCGCCAATAAAGCCGGGACGGTCGGCATTGCGCACATAGATCATATGGTTTGCAAACGCCGCATCCATTGGCACACCGAACAGGCGCACGATGCGGGGCTCGCCGCGATAGATCGTGCCGACCAGAACGAACACCCGCTCGTTTGTGCGCACAGCCAAGCGAATCAGGGAGTCGGCACGTTCGGCCTCGTCCACATAAGACTCCTTGACCCCGATCCCGCGTTCCTTGGCGAGATTGGGTGCGCTCACGGCGTTCACATCCGGCATGGCGGCGCGCAGCAATCCGGCGAGCGCGGCGGCGGTCACAGGGTTGGTATTCAAATCGGTGATCGTGCCCTTATAGGTCACTTCCACGCTCTCGACCGGATCGTGCAGAAGCTGGCCCATCATGCGGCCCATCAGGTCGGACAGGTTGACCCAGGGCTTTAGGCGCGGCGCTTCCTCGGCGCTGATGCTCGGCGTGTTGATGGCGTTGGTGACGGCACCCGTCAGCAGGAAGTCCGACATCTGCTCGGCCACCTGAACGGCGACGTTTTCCTGCGCCTCATTCGTGCTCGCGCCCAGATGCGGGGTGGCGACAAAGTTCGGCACGCCGAAAAGAGGGTTTTCCTTGGCGGGCTCCACGGCGAAGACATCGAGCGCCGCCGCACGGACGTGACCCGACTCCAGCGCGTCCTTGAGCGCGTCTTCATCCACCAGTCCCCCGCGCGCGCAATTGACGACGATAAGCCCGGGCTTGGCCATGGCGAGCCGTACGCGTGACACGATTCCCTTGGTCGATTCCACCAGCGGTGTGTGCAGCGTGATGGCGTCGGCGCGCTGGAAGAGAGCGTCGAGCTCCACCTTTTCAACGCCAAGCTTCACCGCGCGCTCAGCTGTCAGATAGGGATCGAACGCGATGACTTTCATCTTCAGGCCCAGTGCACGCTCGGCCACCAATGCACCGATATTGCCGCAGCCGACAATACCAAGCGTCTTGTTGAACAGTTCCATGCCCTTGTAGTCGGATTTGGGCCACTCGCCGGATTGCGTGCGGGTGGAGGCGCTGGGGATTTGGCGTGCCGCCGCGAACAGCATGGCGATGGCGTGCTCGGCGGTGGTGATGGCGTTGCCGAAGGGCGTGTTCATGACCACGATTCCGCGCCCCGTGGCGGCATCGATGTCGATGTTGTCGACCCCGATCCCGGCGCGCCCGATGACCTTGAGTTTTGGGGCCGCCGCGATGATTTCCGCATCGGGCCGGGTGGAGGAGCGCACGGCGAGACCGTCGTAATCCGATATAATCTGAATTAATTCATCCTTGGACAGACCCGTCTGGATATCGACATCGACCCCGCGCGCGCGGAAGACTTCGGCGGCTTTGGGGCTCATCTTGTCGGCGATGAGGACTTTTGGGGCGCTCATTTCGCAATCTCCTGAACGGCGGTCTCGAAGGCCCAGTCGAGCCAGGGCAAAAGCGCAACGACATCAGAGTGTTCGCACAACCCGCTCACCCAGAGCCGAAAGCCCGGGGGCGCGGTGCGGTAGGCCCCGAAATCGAGCGCCACGTCCTCGTCCGCGAGCATACCGATGATGCTCTTGGCAAACGCCGCCTGCTCGTCTTTCGGCAGGGCCGTCACGCGCGGATCGACGATCTTCAGGCACACGCCGGTATTGGAGCGTTCCGCTTCGACCTCGGCGAGATTGGCGATCCAGTCACGCTCGGCCACCCAGTCCCAGATGGTCTGCGCATTGGCGTCTGCGCGGTCGAACATGCCCTGCAGACCGCCATTGGCCTCGACCCATTTCAGCGCGTCGAGATGGTCTTCCACGCACATCAGCGACGGCGTGTTAATGGTCGCGCCCTCAAAAATGCCCTCGATCAATTTGCCGCCTTTGGTCATGCGGAAGATCTTAGGCAGCGGCCAAGGCGGAGTGTAGGACTCCAGCCGTTCCACCGCGCGGGGGCTGAGAATGATCATGCCGTGCGCGGCCTCCCCGCCCATGACTTTCTGCCAGGAGTAAGTGGTCACATCGAGCTTTGCCCACGGCAAGTCCTGCGCGAACACGGCGGAGGTCGCGTCGCAAATCGTGACACCGTCGCGGTTGTCGGGGATAAAGCCGTAATCGGCGACTTTCACGCCGGAGGTCGTGCCGTTGGCGGTAAACACTAGATCCTGACTGCCGTCATAGGCGGAAAAATCCGGAAGCTTTCCGTAATCCGCCGTCAGCAGTGTCAGCTCATCCAGCGGAAGTTGGGTGTCCGCATCGACCACCCAGGCCTGACCGAAATTCTCCCACGCAGCGACGATCGTTGGGCGCGCACCCAACATGGACCACATTACCATCTCTACCGCGCCCGTATCGGACGCCGGGACGATGCCGATGCGATAATCGGTTGGCACACCCAGGACGGCGCGCGTGCGGTCGATGACCTCTTTCAGCTTTGCCTTGCCGAGCGCGGATCTGTGCGAGCGGCCGAGCGAGGCACCCGACAATGCATCGAGGCTCCAGCCCGGACGCTTGCGGGTCGGGCCTGCGGAAAAGCGCGGGTCCTTCGGCTTGGTGTCGGGTTTGGGAATGCCGGATACGGCATGGCCTTCGGCACCTGTAAGGATGCCCGGCTCGGGTGCGTTACGCATGATCTGCTCCTGTCGGCGGTGTTTGGCCGCCGCGAGAGTGCGCCTCAGTGGGGAGGCGTGGCCCGCGCCCGCCTTGGCGCGACTCGCCCCCGCAATCAAGGCGTTTTGCACATCCCTATGTGCACAGGGTATGTGCACGGCAGCACTCAGAGCCATCTTCGGAACGCCCTCGCCAGAGCATTAACAATCTGTTATATTCAACTTCCAAAAACAGAAAAATGGAGACTTCACATGGACTTAATGACAATTCTCGTCTGGTTGATCGTTGGCGGTGTCGCCGGTTGGCTGGCCGGTATGATCATGGGCTCGGCCAATAGCAGCGTCGTCATGAACATCGTGCTCGGCATCATCGGTGCGATCGTGGCGGGCTTCCTGCTCCCGCTTGTCGGACTTAATATCGGAGGTGGCTGGATCGCCGCTCTGATCAATGCCTTCATCGGTGCGGTTATCGTGATCCTCGTCGTGCGCCTCATCAAGCGCGCCTGATCAGGCATATCTCACTGATTCCGGACTTTGGCGGGTGGCGATTTTCGTCACCCGCTATTTTTTCGCCCAGTCCCAGCCCAGACTATCCAGCACTTCATGGGCGGCGCGCATGGACGCCTTTACGCCCGTGCCCCGCATCTGCGCCGTCGTCGATCGCAGTGCATCGGACAGGGCCTTCGCGGCTTTGGGATCGCTCAACCAGTCGTGGAGCTGATCTGCGATCCGGTCCGGGACGAGGTGATGCTGCACGAACTCCGGCATGAGCGGGGCATCGGCCGTGACATTGACGAGCGTGATGTAATCCGCGCGAAATATCGGGCGGGCAAGCCAGTAGGTCACGGGGCTGACTTTATAAGCGACGGCGGTGGGCACGCCCGCATCGGCGAGCTCTGTCGTGACCGTGCCGGATTTCGCGAGGGCGATATCGGCGCTGGCATAGGCGTCCACCTTGTCGGCGTCGTCCACCAGAATGATGTCGGCGCCTGAAAGCGCCAGCCGCGCCTCTAGCTGGGCACGGGTCGCGGGATGGGTCGGGGCAATTACGGCAAGGCGCGGATGGCGCGCGCGAAGCTTGCGGACTGTCTCGAGGAACGGCGCGGTCAGGCGGTCGATCTCGGCCCGGCGGGAGCCGAACGCCACCAGCAAGACCGGGTCGGTCACAGCGATATGGTGACGTGCACGAAAGCCGGGGCCGTTGCCCGCCGCGTGGTCGGTGTCGAGGACGGGATTGCCGATATGGGTCGTCGGCAATCCGTGCGGCTCAAAATAGCGCGCATCGAAGGGGTGGAGCGCCAGCAGGTTATCGACCGCCCTGGCGAGTTGCTTGGCGCGACCCGGACGCATGGCCCAGACCTGCGGGGCGACATATTTGATCAGCCGCGTCTGCGCGAGCTTGTCGTTTAGCCGCAGAGTCCTGGCGAGCCGGATCATGAAGCCCCAGCTATCGATCAGTATGACCGCGTCCGGCTCCACCTCCACAATGTCGATCGCCGCCCGCATGACCAGACGATTGACCGTGGGCAGCGCCTTTAACCCCTCGACAAAGCCGAGCACGGCAAGCGGTGCAGTGTCGATGGCGGAATCGAAACCCTCGGCCCTGACGGCAGGCCCGCCTATGGCATGGATCTCGAGTCCGGGGGCCAGTTCGCGCAGGGCCCGGACCAACCCCACGCTCAGCGCATCGCCGGAGGGTTCGCAGCTGACGATATAGATGCCGGGCATAGAGCGGAGTTCAGCCTGGTATCATTCGGGCGGGATTCCAATGAGGAACAGTCCCGCCTCATCTGCGCGATGTATGCAGGCCTCACGATCGATGATGAACGCCCGACCCGCTTCGAAAGCGATACCCTGGAGGCCGGCAGCGTCCGCGAGTGCCAACGTCTCCAACCCGATCGTGGGCAGATCGACGCGTGGATCCTGCTCGGGCTTGGGCAGCTTGGCGAGTACGCCCCGACGCATATGAGGAGAGCCGCGCACGGCTACCGGCAAAGCGGCGATGCGTTCCAGCATCGCGGATGTGCCTTCCTGCGCTTCCACCGCCAGAACGACGCCGTCCGCGACCACCGCGCCCTGCCCGATGTCAAGTGCGCCGATGGCCTTGGCGGTTTCGACCGCCTTGATGATATCGGCGCGGGCGGCTTTGGCCGAATGCATGCCGAGCTGGCCTTCCGGCGCAAGGATATTGGCCGCAAGCTCTTGCGGCGCGACGATGGTAAAGCCCTCGCCTTCGAACACGCCCAGTACGGCTTGCAAGAGGGCATCGTCGCCCTTTCGCGCCGCCGCCGCGAGCGCCGGAAGATGGCGCACACCCTTGAGGTCAGGCTTTATCTGAGCAAAATCCGGACGCGCGACCCGTCCGGCAAAGGCGACATGGGTCACATCATGGCGGCGAAACCACTTGATCAGCGCACCGAGGCGCGCAATCGGCGCAATCGTGGTCATGGTGGCAAATCGCTCTGGCGCGCCATGACCCTCGACCTGTGCGACGACGGCGGCGTGACCCGCTTCATGCGCGCCCGCAAGGACGTGGACGGGCAGATCGCCCTCCCCGGCTATAATGCCCAGTTTCATGGTGTCTGGCATCTATTTTCCCCAGATATTGGGCTGGCAGAGATCGCGGTTTTCGCGCGCGCGAATAAACTCCACGATGTCGGTGACAAGCCGGTTGTCGGCATAGGCATCGGCGGCGTCTTCCAGCCGGTCCTTGAACGTGCCCTCGGTCGCAAACAGCAGGCCATAGGCCTTGCGCAAAGTGCGGATGTCTTCTTTTTCGAACCCGCGACGCTTCAACCCGATGGTGTTCAGCCCTTTCAGGTGCGCCGGAGATCCCGTCGCCGTGCCGTAAGGAATAATGTCGCGCGTGACGAGCGTCTTGCCGCCGATAAAGGCGTGGCGGCCGATGCGGGTAAATTGCACCACCGCGCTCAATCCTCCGAGTATGGCGTAGTCGCCGACATCCACCGCGCCGCCGAGCGCAACCCCGTTCGTCAGGACGACGTGATTGCCGACCACGCACTCATGGGCGACGTGACTGCCGACCATGAACAGGTTGTCGTCGCCGATAACGGTGTCGCGACGTCCGGCGTCCGATCCCGGATGGATGGTCACGGACTCGCGCAGCGTGTTCCGCGCCCCGATGACCACCCGCACATCCCCGCCCGCATGCTTGGAATCCTGCGGTGGATGCCCGACAGAGGTGAAGGGATAGAGTGTGCAATCCGGCCCGATATCCGTCAGCCCGTTCAGGCTGACATGGCTGACCAGTCGTGTGCGATCGCCAAGTGCGACCCCCGGCCCGACCGTGCAGAACGGCCCGATCGATACACCCTGCCCCAGGCGCGCATCGGGATGGACGACGGCCAGGTCGTGAATGTCAGCCCGTGTACTCACAGGCTTGCATAGGTCATCTTTGCGGCGCTGAACAGGAGCGACGCCGCGCGCCTGTCTCCGACCTTTGCCTCGCCCGCAAACCACACGAATGGCAGACGCGCTTTTTCGATGGAAACATGTATGTCCAGCACATCGCCCGGCAAGACGGGCTTGGCGAACTTGGCCTTGGACACGCCGGAAAAGGCGATGAAAGTGTCGTCTTCCAAGCCCAACGTCAACGCGCCGAGCAGGGCCCCGGCCTGCGCCACCGCTTCGATAATCAGCACGCCCGGAAAGACGGGATTGTCGGGGAAATGCCCGGCAAAGCAGGGCAGAGCCGCTAGGACGTCGAATTGCGTGTGGATCGCGGTCTCGGAATGGCTGATCACGCGGTCGGTGAACAGCATAGGGTCGCGATGCGGGATCAGCGCCTCGATCTGTGCGCGGTCGAGCATCATGAGGGCTTTTTGGGCTTGGTCAGTTTTCGCAACGTCGCGACCTCGCGCATGTATTGCCGCAGGGGTTGGGCGGGGCTGCCCATCCAGCTCTCGCCTGCAGGAACGTCGTGCATGAAGCCGGATTGCGCCATCAGGGTCGCCCCGTTGCCGACACAAAGGTGATCGGCAAGGCCTACCTGCCCGCCGATCCGCACATCGGAGCCCACCGTGCAGGAGCCGCTGATCCCGACCAGCGAGGCCATCACCGTGCGCGCGCCGATGTGGCAGTTATGGGCAATCTGGACGAGGTTATCGAGCTTCACATCATCCTCCAGCACCGTTTCGCCGATCATGGCGCGGTCGATGCAGGACTGCGCACCGACCCGGACACGGTCGCCAAGGCGCACCGTGCCGACGTGAAAAATGGAGAGCATGCCGTCGGAATCCGCTGCCACGCCCAAACCGTTTCCGCCGATGCAGGCATGGGCCTTGATCTCGCAGTCCTCGCCGATATCGGCAAATTCGATGACGGCATACGGCCCGACACGGGTGCGGGCGCCAATGCTGACGCCAGGACCGATATAGGCTGTGGGGTGAACCCGTGCGGTCTCATGAATGTTCGGATCGCCACCATCGCACTGTGAAAACAGTCTCTCGACCGCACGGGCAAATTGCGCCTTTGGGCTGTCCGTTATCAGGGGAATAATCGAGCGTCGGCCGAGCTCCGGCGCGACCTCGGCGGTTGCGAAACAGGCACTCGCCTTGGCATGTTCCAACAGGTGAAGGTGCTTTTTCGATTCCAGAAAGCACAAATCGCCCGGCTGACTCCGGTCAAGGGGGGCGACCCGCGTAATCGGCTCGTCGCCAAGACGGCCTTCAATGCCCTCTATTCCCATCCCGGAGACGAGATCGGAGAGGGCAAGCGGACCCGCGTTTTTATAGAACCGCGGGTCCACCCGGAATTATTTGGTCGGAAGCGCCTGACGCGCAACGGAAACGGTCGTCATCTGGCCATCGAGACGCTGGATCACGAGGTTGGTGATATCCGCGCCCGACGTGTTTGGCACATAAAGGACGGCGTTCTTTTCGAGGATCGCTTGTGCTTTCTTTTCACGCGCGATGGTATCGAAAATGCCCTTGAGCTTCTGATTGACCGCGACTTGCGCCTTGGCCTGGGTCAGTTGCAGTTCAGCCGATTTCTTGCGCGTGTCCTGCTGCAATGTGCCGGAGCGTTTATAGAAATCCTGCATCTGGCTGACGAGGCCTGTATTGGCGCGGAGTGCGTTCTGGTCGAGGCCCTTGGTCTGGGCTTCAAGTGATTTCGCAGTGGCTTCCAGCGAGGTCGCGCGGGATTTCAACGTGGCTTCATCCGTGGACGCCATGGCTTTCATGCGGCTGGTGATGTGCTTGCCTACTTTGGATTCGGCGTAAACACGCTGCATATCGACCACGAGGATGTCTTGCGCGAAGGCGGGCGCCGCCGTCATGACGACGGCAAAGAATGTGATGAAAAGTCTGGTCATTGAAATGATCCCTGTCCTGCAAGAGCGCTAGAAGCGCGTCCGTTGCGTGAAGTTGAACGACTTGCGTTCGTCAAAGTCGAACTTGCGAAGCGGCTGTGTGAAGTCGAACCGCAAGGGCCCGAATGGCGACTGCCAGAATATGCTCGCGCCCAGCATAGAGCGGATCGCGAGTGAATCCTCGGTGAACGTGGTGAACCCGTTCGCAGTCGTCGAGAACTGGAATTCTTCGTCGATCAGGCCGACAGTGCCGGCTTCGATAAAGAGCGAGCCCTCAAGATTGGGGATGGGCAGCGGGAAGCTGATTTCCGCACTCGCCAGGGCATAGGCATTGCCGCCCAGCGCCTGCAGTCTGCGCGTCTCGCCGGTCACGTCATTGCGCTGGATAAGGCGCGGGCCGATACCCAGATTGTCATAGCCGCGAAAATCATTCGTGCCCTTGAAGAAGCGGTCGCCGATCTGCACGCCCTCGCCGCCCCAACCCTCGATATAGCCGCCTTCAAGCGAAAGCGTGCCGACGAAATCGTCGATCAGACCCTGATAGGCGGTCGCGCGGAGGTCGGTGCGAAGGTATTGAACATCCCCCCCGATTCCGGCCAGATCCTGGGTCAGGCTGAGATCGAATCCCCCCGTGGGCTCGATCGGATCGTTCTTGCGGTCCCAGAAAAAGCTGTAGCCGAGAATGGACGAAATCCGCCCGCCTTCCTGCAAACAGGTATTGGCCTGAAAGGGATTAAGCGACGGATCGGCCAGGATAAGGTCACAGTCGATATTTTCGACAAACACATCGTCTTCGCGAAGCGCATAACGCAGCAGAAGACGCGAATATTCCGTCAGCGGGAAGCCGAGCGAAAGCTGACCACCCCGGCGCGTCTGGCGGAAGCCCGCCTCGCGCAGGTCGAAATCGACATTGAACAGCTCGATGCCCGCGGCAAGATTGCGGCCCAGGAAACGCGGCTCTGTAAAGCGCAGATCGATTTCGCGACGCCGCGACGACGCCCGCACAACGAATTGTGCCAACTGGCCACGACCACGCAGATTGCGCTGGATGATCGACAGATCGACCAGGAACGCGTCCGCCGAGGAAAAGCCTGCCGAGAATGCGAGTTCGCCCGTCGGCTGTTCGGTCACCTTGACTTCGACCACGGCACGGTCGGGCGTGGAGCCCTCTGTCTCAGTGACTTCGACATTTTCGAAATAGCGCAGCGCGCGGACACGGTTGCGCGACCTGTCCACCAGAATGCGGTTGAACGCATCGCCCTCTGCAAGTTCCAGCTCCCGCCGGATGACATAATCGAGCGTGGTCGTGTTCCCGACAATGTCGATCCGCTCGATATAGACGCGCGGGCCTTCCTCAAGATTGAAGATCAGATCGACCGTCTTGGTATCGCGGTTGATCTTGATGTCGGGCTGGATATCGACAAACGCATAGCCGGATGTGCCCGCCGAGAAATTCAGCGCATCGATGGCGGTTTCCACATCGGAGGCACGGTAGAGATCACCCGACTCAACGGTGATCAAACCGCGCAGAAGGTCTTCGTTAAGATCGGCGATCTCGGTCGCGACCTCCACATCGCCCCAGCGATATTCCTCACCCTCATCGACGGTGAAGGTGATGTAGAAGTCTTCCTGATCCGGCGTCAATTCGGCAACGGCGGAGACCACGCGGAAGTCGGCAAAGCCGCGATCGGTGTAATAAGTGCGCAATTGCTCGCGGTCGAATTCCAGGCGACCCGGATCGTAATTGTCGTTGGAACCGAAAAGGTCGAACCATTTGGTTTCCGACGTCGCGATTTCGCTGCGCAAAGTCCCGTCAGAGAACTCGTTGTTTCCGATGAAGTTAATGCGCTTGACGCCGGTCTTCGGCCCCTCGGTGACCTCGAAAATCAGATCCACGCGGTTTTGCGGCTGCTGCACGACTTTGGGTTCGACAGAGGCGGCAAAGCGGCCCGACTGTCGGTAAAGCTCGATTATGCGCTGGACGTCGGATTGCACCGAGGCACGCGAGAAAATGGCGCGGGGCTCGGCCTCGATCTCGTCCGTGATCTTGTCGGTCTTGAGCGCCTTGTTTCCCTCGAGCACAACGCGGTTAATGATCGGATTTTCCACGACCGTAATTAGGACGTTACCGCCCTCGAGTCCGATTTGGACATCGGCGAACAGCCCTGTCGCGTATAGCGTCTTGAGGCTCATATCCACGCGGTCATCGGTATAGGGATCGCCCGGCGCAAACAAAAGATAGGACGCGACCGTATTGGGCTCGACCCGCTGATTGCCCTGCACCTGAATGGTGCGGATCAGGGTCGGCTCGCTCGCCGCGATAGTGACGGGCGCTGCGGGCCTCTGTGGCGGCGGCGTTTGCGCCATAGCAGGCATGGCCGCCATCGCGCTCGCCGCCAGAAGCGACGCATTCAAACTGCGGATATGGGGGAAAGTGTGGCTCATCAGGACAGCAGGCTCCGGATATATCCGACATCGTTGAAGGTCAGGATGACAAACAGGCCGACCAATACGGCAAGTCCCAACCGGTACCCGATATTCTGGGCCTCGATGCTCATAGGACGACCCGCGAGCGCTTCATAGGCATAGAAGACAAGATGTCCACCGTCGAGGGTGGGAATGGGCAGCAGATTGGCGATGCCGAGTCCGATGCTGAGCATGGCCATCAGCGTCAAGAGCGAGAGAGTCGTCCCGACAACGCGACGACCTATGGAAATCTGCTCGACCGTTGCGCCTCCCGCATTCTTGGAATCGACCGCCACCTTGCCCGTAATCGCCGCAATGCGCAGCACGCCGCCGAGCTGCTTGCCGTCTTCCTTGCCGGTGAAGATGCGCTTTACATAGGTTCCCGTCATCGCGATCGACTCGCCCACGCGCTGCGTGCCCACGCCCAGTGCCTCGAAAGGCCCATAGCTCTGGCTCACAAGGTTATCGGCACCGCCCAGATTGACCCCGATCGTGCCGAGCGCGGACGCTCCGCCAATGGCGTCCTCGCGCACGATCTTGCGCGGCACGACCGTCATCGACACGTCGCGCCCGCCGCGATCGACGTCCACAGCTATGGTTTCGCCCGATCGCAGCGCGATATAGGATTGCAGCTCCGACACGCGCGAAATTTCACGCCCGTCCAGCCGCAAGACACGGTCGCCCGCCTCGATACCGGCCGCTTCCGCTGCACTATCGGCCAGCACATCCATGATGACCGGCTGCAGATAGGTGTCCCCGCGGCCCCAGGCGAGACCCGCGAAAATCAGGATCGCCAGTATGAAATTCGCCGCGGGGCCTGCCGCCGCAATCAGCGCGCGTTGTCCCACGGGTTTGTTCTGATAAAGCGCGCTTGCCCCATGCTCCCGCGCCGCCTTATCCAGCGCCACTTCGTTCACGGATGACGCCGCCGAGCTGTCGCCCGCGAACTTTACATAACCGCCCAGTGGGATCCGCGCGATCGACCACGCCTCCCCGCTCTTGGTGCGCCACTCCTTGATCGGCTTGCCGAAGCCTACCGAGAAGCGCTCGATTTTAGTGCCGAAAAACTTCGCCACGCTGTAATGGCCCAGCTCGTGAATGAACACGATCAGGCCCAAAACAACGAGGAAGCTCGCGACGACGATAAGTGCATTAACGATCATGGCTCCCCCCTTTCTGGCAGCGTTCCCTTTGTCTTTCGGCGTTCTGAAACCCGCCCGCCCGATTCACAAGGCGTTGAATCAGTAACTTATCGCAAGGTTCTCACCACGGTCTCCGCCGTCCTGCGCGCCGCCGCATCACAGGCGATCACGTCGGGAATGCCTGCAAACGCCTTACAAAACGCATCTTCGCGCGCATGAATGTCGAGCGTTTCGGCTACGGTTTCCGCGATCTCGGTAAAGCCGATCCGGTCCGCCAGAAATGCTGCCACCGCGACCTCATTTGCGGCATTCAACACATTTGCGGCCTGGCCTTCCGCCTCAAGGGCTTGCCGCGCCAGATCCAGCGCAGGGAAGCGTTTGGTGTCCGGTTCCTCGAATGTCAGCTTGGCAACGCTCGCGAAGTCGAGTCGCTCGACGGGCGCCTCCATCCGCTCCGGCCAAGCCAGCGAATAGGCAATGGGCGTGCGCATATCCGGACTGCCAAGCTGCGCCAGAACGCTGCCGTCGATATACTCCACCATGGAATGGATGATGCTTTGCGGGTGGATGATGACGTCAATTTCCGAGGACGCGCGACCGAAAAGATGAGCCGCCTCAATCAGCTCCAGGCCTTTATTCATTAAGGTCGCGCTGTCGATGCTGATCTTTGCGCCCATGCTCCAGACCGGATGGTTCAGCGCATCCTTGCGGGTCGCGGATGCCATGAACGCCCGCGACTTTTCGCGGAACGGCCCGCCGGATGCCGTCAGGATCAGCCGGCGCACTGCCGCGCGATCGCGCGTTTCCAAGACCTGAAAGATCGCATTATGCTCGCTATCGACCGGCAACAGCGTCGCGCCCGACTCCGCCACTTTCGCCGTGAACAGATCGCCCGCACAGACCAGGCACTCCTTGTTCGCCAGCCCCACATGAATACCCTGCTCGACCGCGCGCAGGGTCGGCGCAAGTCCCGCCGCCCCGATAATCGCCGCCATGGTGAAATCGACCGGCAGCCGCGCCAGCTCGATCAGACCGTCCTCGCCCGCAAAGACCTCAACACCCTTGCCGACCAGCGCTTTCAACTCGCCCGCTTTCGATCCATCCGCAATCGCGACCGCGCTCGCCCCGAACTCCGCAGCTTGGGCAGCAAGTTTCTCCACATTCGTGTTCGCGCTCAATCCAACAACCTGAAAGCCGTCAGAATTGCGCCGCACCAGATCGAGCGTCGACTCGCCAATAGAGCCCGTGCTCCCCAAAACCGTGATGCGCTTCATCGGGCTAGATCGGCGACAATGACGGGGCAAGCCACAGCACCAGGGCCGCCACAGCGAACGCCGCCATATGGCTGTCCACCCGGTCGAGCACGCCGCCGTGACCCGGCAGGATCGAGCCCGTATCCTTGACCCCGAAATGCCGCTTGAAGCCGCTTTCGAGAAAGTCTCCTGCGACGGCCGCCACGACCAGTGCCGCCGCAAAGATTATGCCCGCGACGAAATTTCCAGACCACAACACGGCCAGCCCACCACCCAGCAGCGCCCCCAATACCATTCCGCCGCAAAATCCGGCCCACGTCTTGTTCGGCGACAGTTTGGGCGCCATTTTCGGCCCGCCAATCGCCTTACCGGAAAAATACGCTCCCGCATCGGCGGCAATTACCACCAGGATTACAAACGCCGCCATCCGAAAGCCCGGCGCGTCCAACCCGACTCCACCTCCGCGTATCCAGACCATCGCGACCAGCGGCAGCACCACATAGAGCGCCCCGACCAGCAGCCACTTCGCCCCGCTCGACATGCGCGTCCACTCAAAGCCCATGCGCAAGCCCATCAACAGGATCGCGATCCCCCAGACCAGCCCGCCAAACCACAGGCATACGCCGACGATCACCGCAATCACCGCCGCCGAGCCGAGCCGGGTCGGAACGCTGCTCCAATCGGTCGCGGCTTTCACCTTTGTCTCGCCCCCGTTCACGCCGCGCCCGCCTTACTGACCAGCGTCGGCTGAATATTTTTAGTCTTCAGGGCCCCAAAGCGCCGGTTCCGTGAGCGGAACTCCGCAATCGCGCCCAAGAGGTCGTCCCGCCGGAAATCCGGCCACAACACATCCGTGAAGACGAACTCCGCATAGGCCGCCTGCCAGATCAGGAAATTGCTCACCCGCTTTTCGCCCGACGTCCGGATCACCAGATCCACCGCAGGCAACCCGATCGTGTCCATATAGCGCGACAGCTGCGCCTCGGTCAGCGAGGCCATATCCTCGCCCGCCGCGACCGCCCGCCTGACCGCACGCACAACCTCGTCGCGCCCGCCATAATTGAACGCGATGTTCAGCGCGAAATCCGTGTTTTCCCGCGTCGTGTGCTCGACCTCGTGGATCGTGTTCAGCAAATCCGCGCCCAGACCCTGCCTTGACCCCAAAATCCGTATCCGCACGCCCCGCGCATGGAGCGTTGCCAAATCGTCCCGCACATATTTCCGCAACAGATCGAACAGCGCGCTCACTTCCGCCTTGGGCCGCGACCAGTTCTCGGTGCTGAAAGAATAAAGGGTCAGACAGCGCAGCCCGATCTCGGACGCATCCTCCACGATCCTGCGCACGGTCTTCACGCCCTCGCGGTGACCGAACACGCGCGGGCGGTGCCGCGCTTGTGCCCAGCGTCCATTACCGTCCATGATAACAGCGACATGTTGCGGCAGATCGCCGAAGCTATGCGAAAGCCCTGTCGACACTAGACCTGCATGATCTCCTCGGACTTGACCTCAAGCGCCGAGTCGACGGCCTTGATGGTCGCGTCGGTCGCCTTCTGCACATCATCGGAATGCGCGCGGGATTCGTCCTCGGAAATTTCCTTGGCCTTTTCGAGCTTTTTGAGGCTGTCCATCGCATCACGGCGCACATTGCGCACAGCGATCCGCGCATTTTCAGTATATCCGCTCGCAATCTTGGTCAGCTCGCGGCGGCGCTCCTCGGTGAGTGGAGGCATGGGCAAGCGAATGGTCGTGCCGTCCACCACCGGATTAAAGCCCAGTGTGGATTGGCGCAACGCCTTCTCCACCGCCCCGATCTGGGTCTTGTCATAGACGCTGATCGTGATCATGCGGGGATCGGGCACGTTCACCCCTCCCACCTGGTTCAGCGGCACTTCTGAGCCATAAGCCATAACCCGGATGTTGTTCAGCAGTGCCGCATTGGCGCGCCCTGTCCGCAGGCCTGAAAACTCACCCTTGAGCGAGGTCAGCGCCCCGTCCATCCGGTCCTTGAATGTCTTGAGATCAAAACTCATCGTTCTGTCCTCCTCCTCTAATCTGTCGCCACAATGCAATCTTTGCGGCCTTTCCTTGACCTTAAGCTAGGCGGTCACGATTTTCGTGCAAGTGCCTGCGCCCGACATCACCTCGTCGAACATCCCCTCGGCATGGATGGAAAAGACGATGATCGGGATGTCGTTATCGCGCATAAGCGCGATCGCCGACGCATCCATGACCTTCAAATCATCCGACAGAACCTGGTTGAAGGTAAGGCTCTCATAGCGCACCGCATCGTCATGGGCGTTCGGATCTTTGTCATAGACACCGTCCACCTGCGTTGCTTTCAACAGCGCGTCGCACTCCATCTCCGCCGCCCGCAACGCCGCCGCCGTGTCGGTCGTAAAATAGGGATTGCCCGTGCCCGCCGCGAAAATCACCACCCGCCCCTTATCCATATGGCGGACGGCCTTGCGCCGGATATAGGGCTCGCACACCGTCGTCATCGGAATGGCCGACTGCACCCGCGTATCGACGCCCAGCTCTTCGAGCGCCGACTGCATGGCAAGCGCGTTCATCACCGTGGCCAGCATCCCCATATAATCCGCCGTCGAACGCTCGATCCCCGACGCCTGCGCGCTCAATCCGCGAAAGATGTTCCCTGCCCCGATCACGAGCCCCATCTGCAGGCCCTTCGCATGCGCCGCCGCGATCTCGCCCGCGATCCGCTTCACCGTCGCCGTATCGATCCCGTAATCCTGATCCCCCATCAGCGCCTCGCCCGACACCTTCAGCAAAACCCGCTTGTACATATAGCCGGACATAGACCCTCCGAATCCCGCAATCCGCAATCCTCGCCGCGTTATACAAGCCCCGCCGCCCCGCGATAGCGAAAACCACGCAAGCCAAAACCCCCGCGCCCCGACCGGAGCACGCCATGCGGACAGCGATGTCGTTCAGACAATCCGCGGACATACACAGGCTCCCGCACTTGAATGGCGTTGTGCAGCAACGGGACCTCCCACGTCGAAGCACTTCTCTCCACTTCCACGCATCCCCGGATTCGATCCGGGGTCGCGAGCCCTCGCGCCATACCGGTCAGGCTCACCCTCCCGCGATCCCGAATAAACCGCAGAGCGATTTTCCGGGAATGCGTCTTTGCATGTATTTGTTTTGCTTTGTGCCTCCGGAGCCTCCCGCCACCACTCCCTCTCAAACCGCTCCGGCATCACCTCGCAAGGCCAGACCGGGATCGGCGTTTCGTGCCGTGGGGCCGCCCGCACGATCCGCGTCGCCACCTTCCGCACCCCGTTCCCCGGCAACCGCGCCAACGTGAACTCAAGCACGCCCGATGGAGACCCCGGCCTGCGCCGGGGTGACGGAGCGGGGGTGGTTTGTTTCTCTTTTCTACTGTCATCCCGGCGCAGGCCGGGATCTCCCGCTTGCCTTGTGAACGACAGGGCCAGTCGTGCCCTCACCTCCCACCTCTCCAGCGCACCCACACCGCCCAAGCGATCACACATATTCATCCGCAGAGCCTCGGACGCCAGCATCGCCTTCTTCCGCGCCGCCCGCCTGTTCCACCGCTCCGCCACCCCGATCCGCTTCTGCAAGATGGCCATCCATCCCACGATCAGAGAGAGCAGCTTATAGCCGGGGTCGTTCCTCTCATCCTCCACGACACGCAAGGCCAAGCCCTCCACCCGCGCCATCTTCGCAAACAGCGGAGCCGTGTCTTCGGTCGTCTCTTCCGGTGGTGTCTTCCAGCTTTTCATGCGCCCAGCATACGCGCACCCACACAGGGGGTGGATATATCTCCCGATATCCTTGCAAGCTGTTGAAACACTTAAGAGTTATCCAGACCCTAAGTGCGGATATATTCTTAAAGACGCCCGAGCACCGCTTCATCTCCGCTTATTCTGACGGTGTGCACGCTATGCAGCAGCGGAACCCAGGACCTTAGGACGAGGCCTCACGCTGCCTCCACCCAAGCCTGGAGCAATCCGCTCAGCGATCATACCACGCCGAAATCCCGCGCATCGCTTCCACCACCTCCACCTGCGTCGGCAGCCCGCTCTCGCCCTGTCCGGAAAACTCCCGGTCCGCGCTCGTCTTGACCACGACCACACTGCGCGCCGGATCGACAAAGATCGTCTGCCCGTAGATCCCGTTCGCGAAATAATCGCCTTCGCTACCGGGCAGCATCCACCACTGATAGCCATAGGCCCGCCCACGGGTGTCAGTCCCATAGACCGGAGGCGCACTGATCACCGTCGACTCCGCCACCCAGTCCGCCGGAATGATCGTCTCATCCTCCCACTCCCCGCCCTGCGCGAACAGCTGACCGAACCGCGCATAGCCGCGCGTGGTCAACAGTAACCCACCCAGTACAAAGGCCTCCCCCTCACCATCGGTCAGATAGCTGACAGGCCCCAGCCCGACCGGCGCGAACGCCTCCTCGAACAGCTCATAGACCGTGCGCCCCGTCGCCGCGCGCAACACCCGCCCGATGACATGCGTATCGATGCTCACATATTGGTTGAACGCCCCGGGCGCGAATTCCCGCTCCACCAGCTCTTCGGAAAAATCATCCAGCGACCCGCCCAGCGCCAAGGCCCGACCCATCCGGTTGATGTCGCTATCCTTGTCGAAATAATCCTCATTGAACCGCACACCGCTCGCCATGTTCAGCACATTGCGCACGCTCGCCCCTTCATAGGCCGTGCCGCGCAGCTCCGGCACATAGGCCGTCACATCGTCGTCCAGGCTCGCAATATCGCCGTCCGCCACCGCCCGCCCGACCAGCGCCGACAGGAAACTCTTGGCCACCGACCACGATACCCGCTGATCCTCGGCCGACGTTCCCAGCCGGTAGCTCTCATGCACGATCACCCCGTCATGCAGCACCAGCAGCGACGTCGTGTCCGTCTCGTTCAGCAAGGCCTCCAGATCGCGCGGGCTGCCCGCAATCTCCACCGTCTGCGGCAAATCCCTCAACGCAACCGGCATTTCCGGAATCACGCCCGCATCCATGTCGCGCGTCAGCATCAGTTCGTCCATATTGGAAAAATTCGACACGATCCTGTCCGCATCGAACAGGGTATTTACAGCCATCAGGCGTTTGCCCTCGTCCCAATTCGCGGCAATGGCCAGCCCAAACCCTACCAGCACTACGCCCGCAATCAGTCCGGCCTTTTTCATACCGCTTCCCTTTTTTCCGATGTCTCGAGGGCCTGACCCTGCCGGGTCGGCGCCAGCCGCAACGCCCGCAAGCCATGCCCGCCCGTGATCAGCACCGGCTCCCCATCCAAAACAGAGCGCACGAACGCATCCAGCGCCGCGCCCAGACTATCCGCCGCCGCAGGGTCGCTCCCGAACTCCGCATTCAGGTCGAACGGCGTGCTATGCCGCAAAGTCTTGGCGTTAAAGTCTACCACCACCTGCCCGCTCGGATAGTCGATCTCCATGACCCGCCGCGGCACGTTCGCGATCCGCGACGCGTGCAGCTCGACCCGCGCGCCCCCGACCGCAAGCTCCAGATCGACGTCATCGGCAAACCCCTGATCGTTCCACGACAGAGTCTCAGTCAATACCACCGCATCCGCATCCATCAGCCACAGCACCAGGTCGATGTCATGCGTCATCAGGTCGAGCGCCACGCCCACATCCTGTCCGCGATCGGATGGCGGCGTCTCGCGCCAGGCCCGGATCGCGGTCGGCGTCTCCATGACCGAGTCCAGCCCGATGGCCTTGACGACAAACCGCTCCTGATGACCGACCTGCAACACAACGCCCGCAGCCTCCGCTGCCGCCACGATGGCCTCCGCACTTTCCACAGTATCCGCCAGCGGCTTTTCCACCAAAACGGGCTTGCCCGCCGACAGCGCCGCCAGCGCCGCCTCCGCATGACCGGACGCCGAACACGCCACGATCACCGCATCCGCCGCTGCTACAAGTTCATCGAGGGAAAGCGCCGCGATCCCATGCACTTTGGCCAGCGCCTCCGCCCGCTCCGGGTTACGGTCATGCACGCCCACCAGCTCGACCCGCGCATGGCTTGCGCACTTGTTCGCGTGGTAACCCCCAAAGACGCCCGCGCCTACAACTCCGATTTTCAAGCGCTTGTCCATGCTTTGCTTGTCCGGCGCAAACCCCGCGAAATCAAGCCCCACCGAACGCGACTCGCCACACGAATCATGTCGCGATATGCACGCAAACTGCCTTCGGATACGCGCTTATTGCCTGAAATCGCTCCATTTTTTGCGGGAATGCGACACAGCCTGCAACCCATATCACATAGCTCACGACTTAACTCTTCGACCCAAGCTATTGAAAGGTATGGGCTTTCCAGAGCTTCGCTATAATTTCCCAATTAACGCTCCACGTCCCGCCTGCACCGCAGACCTTGCAAAACCCGCGCTTTTCCGCAGGTTTTAGCTAGTCGTTAACCCAAATCGTTAGGATGCGACCAGAACGCGCTCGACACTGTGTGGGCCGATTGTGACCTCGAAAGGAAACATCATGAACAAGAAAGAACTTATCGGCAAAATTGCCGACAGCATGGACACGACCCAGGCCGAAGCCAGCCGCTTCGTCGATACCTTCGTGGACTGCGTCACGGACGAGCTAAAGAAAGGCGACAAGTCCGCCGTCTCGCTCCCCGGTTTCGGTCAGTTCGTGGCAAAGCATCGCCCCTCGCGCGAAATTCGCAATCCCGCCACCAACAAGATGATGATGACCAAGGCCAAGACCACAACGCAGTTCAAACCTGCCGCGGCCATGAAGGACCTGTAGGTCTCTTTACGATCTTCAAAGGCCGCTCCGAGCAGTCGTGGGCGGCTTTTTTTATGCCGGATTGTCGCAACCTCCCACTTCCTGCAGGCGTTACGCCAGCATGAGGCTGATACTCCCCCTTTTCGCGACGCTAATATTGGCCGCCTGCTCCAATGAGCCCAGATATGAAGACGGCGTCCCCGCCGCCTCCGACACCTATGACGTCGAGGAACGCTTCGAAGCCGCCTATATCGGGCGCTGGTCGGAATCCGGTGCCTGCCGCCCGTCCGAGACCGTTTGGCAGATCGGCGACGACATGATCCGCGCCGGGGGCCGCATTTGCGCCATAGAAGATCTTTCCGAGGGTACCAACATCATCTCCGCCGGACTCAGCGACTGCACCCGCTCGGGCGAACCCATCCCCGACCGCGAAATCGCGCTGGACGTTGCCGGGACCGACATCCTCTATCTCACCAACAGCCGCGATGAACGCCTCCGCCTCGAGCGTTGCCCCAGCCTCGACGGCGCAAACTCCGGCACACGCGGCACGCTCTAGGCTATGCAAGTTCCCGCGCCCGACGCGGGACCTTCAACGGCCTGGCAAAAACGTCTCTAGGCGACGCGCTGCGCTTCCCCACTCCGCTCCGCCTTCAACTCCTCCGCCACCAGGAACGCCAGCTCCAGTGCCTGCCGCGCGTTCAGTCGTGGATCGCAATGCGTGTGATAGCGCGAGCTCAGATCCGCCTCGCGCACTTCCACGGCATTCCCGCCCACGCATTCCGTCACGTCCTGCCCCGTCATCTCGAAGTGCACACCGCCCGGATGACAGCCCTCACTGCGCAGTACCTCCATGAAGCCTTGCACCTCGCCAAGGATCCGATCGAACGGCCGCGTCTTGTATCCAGACGCCGTCTTTAGCGTATTGCCGTGCATGGGATCGCACGACCACACAACACTTCGGCCCTCGCTCTTCACACGCCGTGCCAGCGACGGCAGCCCGCCCCGCACTTTCTCCGCACCATAGCGTGCGATCAGGACGATCCGCCCCGCCTCGTCTTCCGGGTTCAGGATATCGAGCAATTCCAGCAATTCGTCGCCCTCCAGCCCCTCGCCCACCTTGATGCCGATCGGGTTCTCCACACCGCGCAGGAACTCCACATGCGCCCCGTCCGGCTGGCGCGTCCGGTTGCCGATCCACAGCATATGCGCCGACGTATCGTACCAGCGCCCCGACGTGGAATCGATCCGCGTCATCGCCTGCTCATACCCCAGCAACAGCCCCTCATGCGAGGTGTAGAAATCCGTCGCCGCCATTTGCGGCACGGACTCCGGCGTCACCCCGCAGGCCTCCATGAAGTCCAGCGCATCGGCGATCTTCTCGCAGACTTCCCTATATCTCTCCGCCGCCTCCGACTCCCCCGCAAAGGCCAGCGTCCATTTGTGGATATTGCGCAGATTCGCATAACCACCCGTCGAGAACGCACGCAACAGGTTCAGCGTCGAGGCCGACTGCCCATAGGCCTTCAGCAGCCGCTCCGGATCGGGAATGCGCGCCTCGGGCGTGAACTCCATCCCGTTGATATTGTCGCCCCGATAGCTCGGCAGCTCCACCCCGTCCCGCACCTCCACGGGGCTCGACCGCGGCTTGCCGAACTGGCCCGCAATCCGCCCGACCTTCACGACGGGCTTGCCCGCCCCATAGGTCAGCACCACCGCCATCTGCATCAGCACGCGGAACATGTCGCGCAGATTGTCCGGATGGAACTCCGCGAAACTCTCCGCGCAGTCCCCGCCCTGCAGCAGGAACGCCTCGCCGCGCGAGACCTCCGCCAGCCGCGCCTTCAGCCGCCGCGCCTCACCCGCAAACACCAGCGGCGGATAGCCCGACAGCGTCTCCTCCACGGCCTTCAAATGCGCCGCATCCGGATAGTCCTCCGGAATGTGCTTTGCCGGCCGCGCCCGCCAGCTCGACGGCGTCCATTTCTGTTGCGTCATTTTGGCCATGGTCTCGATCCCCGCAGTCATTCCGGGACGTCTCTACCACAAAGCGCGCTTTCCGCGCACGTCTTTTGCACAATCCGGAAAATCTCTTCCCCTCACCTCATCCCCGCAAAAGCAGGGACCGTTATCGTAAGGAAACATGTCCAAAGGCATGACTATGCCTTCCTTCTCGAATCCGTCATTACCCGTTACATCCGGGTAATCCATTTGCGGTAGCCACGCCCTCTGTGTCTAGGTGACCCGCCAAAACGCAAAATGGGCCGGATATTGACGGTGAGAGAAAGTTTGCGAAAGTTAATTCAGTTCTTTCACAGATAAGGGCAGGATATGTGGCACACTCAAATGCAGACCACGCTCGCCACGTCAGGTAACGCTCTCGGCATCCTCCGATCTCAGCTGCTTGATAAGCTTTTCCTGAATATACAGCGTAAGCTGATCCACATTGAAATGACCTGCAACCCAGTATGTGTCGGCTTCTGACAAAGCTTCGTAATACGGCTTTCGATCCGCTTGGATGAGTTCCGGAACAATGGAAGATCCGCCAAGGAGCCGTCCTGCTCGCATGCATAATAGATAGTAGCAGGCCGCTCTCGCCGTGCGTCCATTGCCTTCGATGAATGGATGGATCCAATTCATGCGCCAAAGTGCATAGGCTGGCATCATTGCAGGGTTTTCACGAAACACCGGAATGTCCCAGTTTTCATGCACCACCGATATGAAGCGATCCATTTCTCCAGGAACGTCGTTGAAATGAGGGGGTATGTGGTCACCAACATATATCGGTTGCTTACGGTATCGCCCGCCAAATTGCGTGATGTTGGCAACAGCCGCGTGATTCAATGACCATAGCGTATATTTGTCGAATGCCTCGATCCCTTTCCTCAGACCGATTTCGATACAGTTGTTCAGCAGATCATATTGACGGAGAAGATTCTGCTCTTGAATCGTCTTAAAAAATTCGGGGTCGTCATGCTCCCTGATCGACATGAATCAAACCTGTGAGACTATTGACCGATCCGGATCGAAGATGCCGTTTTACGGACGGATTCCTTGGTAATACCCGAATCTGCAGGGGCATTACCATAGGCGAAACTGATACGTTGCTCCTGAAGAACCTCCTCGGACACGATATTATCCTTGGTTTTCTCCATGAGATCCAGCAGTTCGCGAGACGGTGTGAGCGATGTCATAAACTGTTTTCTATCGGCCATGATTCTCTCCTCTTCCGCATCCGCCAAGACAATATCGTGTCAATTCACTACATGTGTCAACGTCAATGGAGGTAAATGGTGCCACAGTCACCTTAACGGGGATTGAAACCTTATAGACCTCTAGCCCTGGTTACCGCCCCGCGTGCCATCCAGATACGGGTTCTTGTCCGCCTTGATGAACAGCCGCAGCGGCGTCCCCGGCAGGCCGAAATCTTCGCGCAGGCCGTTCAAAAGAAACCGCTTATAACTCTCCGGCAGGCTGTCCGAGCGGCTCGTCTTGAGCACGAAGGTCGGCGGGCGCGACTTGGTCTGGCTGATATATTTCGGGCGCACATGCCGTCCTCGCACGGCAGGCGGCGGATGGCGCTCGATCCGCTCGATCAGCCAGCTGTTCAGGTCCGACGTCTTCAGCTTCGCCGACCAGTCATTGTGCAGCCGCTCGATCGCCGGCAGCAGCTTGTCCACATGCTGGCCCGTCAGTCCCGACAGGAACAGCAAGGGCACGCCCCGCACTTGCGGCAACAGGCGATCCACCTTCTCGCGAAACGCTTTCGCGGCCAGCGACTTGTTCTCCACCTTGTCCCACTTGGTCACCGCCAGCACCAGCGCGCGGCCCTCCCGGATGACCAGATCGGCGATCTGCAAATCCTGCTTATCGAAGGCGATCTCCGCATCCATCAGCAAGACCACGACCTGAGCAAAGCGGATGGCCGACAGGCTGTCCCCCACACTCATTTTTTCCAGCGTTTCCTGCACGCGCGCTTTCCGGCGCAGACCCGCCGTGTCGAAGAACTCCACACGCCGCCCGTCCCACATAAAATCCACGGGCACGGCATCGCGCGTCACCCCGGCTTCCGGTCCGACCAGCAAGCGGTCTTCGCCGATCAGCGTGTTGATCAGCGTGGATTTGCCCGCATTGGGCCGCCCGACGATCGCGATACGCACGGGCGCGTCCGTCCGGTCGATCTCTTCCGGCGGCAGGCTCAGATCCACCGTCTGTAAAATCTCGGTCACGCTTTCATGGATGTCCGCAAAACCCATGCCGTGCTCCGCCGCCATCGGGATAGGCTCCCCCAACCCCAGCTCCCAGCCCTCGCCAATACCGCTTTCCGTGCGCTTCGGGTTCTCGGATTTATTGGCAATCAGCACGACAGGCTTGTTGGTGCGCCGCACATGCTCGGCAAAGCTGCGGTCGAGCGGCGTCACACCCTCCCGCGCATCATAGATGAACAATAGCACATCCGCTTCCGCCACCGCGACTTCTGTCTGCTCGCGCATCCGCGCTTCCAGGCTGTCGCCCTTGGCCGTCTCGTAACCCGCCGTATCGACCAGGATCACATCCAGCCCCGCCAGCATGCCGCGCGTTTCACGGCGGTCGCGCGTTACCCCCGGCTGGTCGTTCACGATGGCAAGCTTGCGCCCGGCCAGCTTGTTGAACAGCGTCGATTTCCCGACATTGGGCCGCCCGATTATGGCAAGCTTTGGCGGCCGCGTCAGCGACACGGACAGATCGTCCTCGCCATCCTCGAATCCCGCGTAGTCCGGGTCGCTCTTGCGATGGGATTTCCCGCGCGGGGAACGCTTGCGGCTCACGACCTCATCCTACCGGTAGGCAATCAGTTTCGCGTCATCGGTCAGCGTAAAGACTGTCTGGTTCGCCACGATCGGCGGCACGAACACCGTGCCCCCCACCTTGCGCTCCTCGATGATCGCGCCCGTCTGCGGATCGATCAGCACCAAGCGTCCATGCGAACTTGCCGCGACCAGGCGTCCACCCGCCATGACCGGCCCGATCCAGCTGATCCGGTCCTTGCGCTTTTTCGGATTGCCAAAGCTTTCCAGCTGCGTCAGCCAGCTCACCGAGCCGTCCAGCTTGCTCATCGCAATCGCCTCGCCATTGACCGTGACGCCGAACACCACATCGCCCACCACCAGCGGAAAGCCCAGCATGCCTGCGGGCTGGCTCCAGACGCGCTGGCCCGTGCGCAAGTCGAACGCCGTCGTATTGCCGGACTGGGCCGAGGCGATCACAAAACCGTCCGCCACAACGGGCCCCGCCGCAATATCGTTCACGGATGACAGCGGCGTCAGCGAGGCCGCGCTTGTCAGCGAGTCCTGCCAGATTACGCCGCCATTCTGCACACGCAGCGCCACCAACTCACCAGAAGAAAACGGCGCAAACACCACCTCCTCGAACACGGCGGGCGCAGGCGCCGTCAGCATACGCGCCGGCTCGATGATCCCCTGATAGCTCCAGAGCAGCTCACCCGTATTCGCGTTGAAGGCAAAGATCTCATTGTCATCGGATACTGCAAACACCCGCCCATCCGCATAGGTCGGCGCGCTGTGCAGGGGCGTGCGTGTCGGGCTTTCCCAAAGGGCTGCGCCGGTCGTCGCGTCATAGGCCCCCATCAGGCCCAGCCCGGATGACACGAACAGCTTGCCGTCACCAACGGCCACACCGCCGCCAACCGACTCGTCATCCTTGCCGCCCTTGGCGAGGAAGCCAAACGGATTGCGGATGCGGTCCTCAAGGCTTTCCGCGCCGGAGCGCGTTTTGCCCACGCGCGCCTTCTCGACATCGACGCGGAACATGTCCCGCCCCGTCGCCTCGTCCAGCGCCCGCACGGAATTGTCCGCATCCATCACATAGACACGCCCATCCGCGACCACGGGGGAGCTCACCACGCGGCCCTTGCGCCCGGAGCTGTCACCCACATCTTCCGACCAGGCTTTCTCGAGGCTTCCGCCCGCCAGCGTGTGGCCCATGGCATGCTGCGCATTGCCGCCCGTCTGCGGCCAGTCCTGGTTCACATAAGGCTCCGGCAGCACCAGCTCCCCTGCTGGCATGGTTCCGCCCACAGCCAGCGTCTCGTCCAGCGCCAGGATCGAAATCCGCTCCTTCTCGCCCGCAATCTCGCCTTGCGCCTCACGAATCTCCTCGTCGGAGTCCCCGCCAAACGGGTTCAGCGACGACAGCGTCGAACACGCCCCCAAAGACACAATGGCAGCGCCAAGCAAAAGCCCGCGCAGGTGATCGGTTTTCCTACTCATCACCCATCTCCTCATCACCCAAATCTTCTGTACCCATATCTTCATTACCCGACATGGCATTGTCGGTCGTCTCGTCATCCGGCAAATCCACACTCGCGCCCGCCTTCATCAGGCTCAGCGTCTGGGCCGAGCGTTCCTGCACACTCGGCAAAACGCCGGGAATGGTCGCCAGATAGGAAAATTCCGTCCGTGCCCGCTCCAGTTCGTTTTGCGCCAATGCGCTATGGGCGCTTAATTCCCGCGCCAGAAACTCATAGGGCGCACCCTTTTCCGTCAGGCCCGCCAGCCGCGCTTCGGCTTCGGCATTGCGCCCGTCTGCACTCAGCAGATACGCCGCTTTCAGGCGCGCCAGATGCGCATGACGGTCGCGCGAAAACACTTCCGCCGCCCGGTCGAACAGGCGTACCGCCTCGTCCGTGTCGCCCGCATCCACGGCAATCGCGGCTGCCCGCATCAGGCTCAGCCCCGCATAGCCTTCCGGCGCTCCATCGGCGAGACCCGCAAACGCCGTCCGCGCCGCGTCCACTTCACCCGCAGTTTCCAGCTCCGACGCCGTCGTATAACTCAGCGACAGCTCACGCGCCTCGCGCGCCTCGCTCGCCTCACGCCATTCCAGCCACGACGCCACCATCAGGATCGCGACCACCAGACCTATCAGATACGGCCCATAGCGGCGCAGCCACTTGTTGTAGTCGTCCTTGCGGAGCTCGTCCTGGACCTCTGTAATGAAATCGACCAACGAAAATCCCTCATGCCAATGTCACACATGCGACAATGCGCGGAGTGCTACCCCCCACCGCCCCTGCCCGCAAGCGCCGAGGCCACGCAAGAGTGTTGCAAAGACGACAGACTGTAGGGCTCGTCAGCCGGCTTTCGACGTCCAGACTGCCATCTCGTTTCCGCTCGGATCGGTAAAGTGAAAGCGCCGCCCGCCCGGAAAGTCGAATGCCGCAATTGCAACCTGGCCTCCGGCCTTGGCGACGGCCGCTTCGGTTGCATCAAGATCGTCCGAATAGACCATAACCACCGTTCCGCTGATCGCGCCGGCATTGACCGCCCGCTCCGTATCGAATCCCCCGCTCACACCCGCGCCGGTGATTTCGACATAGGCCTCACCCCAATCCGTGAACGTCCACCCAAAGACTTTTCCATAAAACACCTTCATCGCGGCGTTGTCCGTCGAGCCCATTTCGAAATAATTCACCCGATGGTGCGCGCACACGCCCTCGATAGATACCGTCACCACGTCACCTCCTCAGTCATCCCCGCGACAGTCGACCTGTCCAGCAGGGGAGCCGTCAGCTGAATAGGGCCGCACAGCTCGCATCTTCTCCTCGCTTCACACTTCTTGCCGTCCAGTATTCACGCTCCACCTCGTCGGCCCGCTCCGGCAGGCTGTCGCTGTAATAGTAAAAGCAATTGGCCACTCTCCACACGCGAAAACATCCACCCGGCTGTACAGGGTATTGAAAACACAGGCGTTCTTCACCGCCTTTACCCAGGATGACCCATGCGCCCGTCATTGTCTCGCCCTCTTCGGCGTAATCCGTGGTGCCATCGGGATTATGCGTTTCGGTATATCGCGCACCTGCCCGTCCGCCCGCGTCGAAATTATAGGCCCCCTCATGCGTGACCCCCAAATAGGCCTCCAGCAGGGCTTCCCCAACGACCCGCTCACCGACCCCGCGAATATCCGTGTCCTGACTTTGCGCAAGCGCGGGCATACCCAACAACAGTAGCGCTACCCCCGCGAGAGCCCTCACAGTTGCGCTGCGTAGATGATGTAATTGCCCGCCCGGTTGATCAGGAACTGCACCGCGCGTCCGGCCTCGCCAGCCTTCTCCACGGCCTCGGCAAAACCCTCCGGATTTTCCACGTCCTCGAAATCGATCTGCTCGATGATATCGCCTTTGAGAATTTTCCCCGTCAGCGGGGAGCGTCGATCCACGCCCGAGACGCGAACCCCTTGAGTGCTGTCCGCCACACGGTATTTCGAGCGCACCTCATCGGTCAGCGCCTCCACGCTCAAGCCTCCGGCTTTTCGGTCGGCATTGGCGGCACTGTCTTCCCGCCGCGCCTCTTCCTCATCCGTGACGACCGCCGTGCGCGCTTCGGGCACAATGCTCAGCGTCATCGGCTTGCGCTTGCGTATCACCTCGAACTTTGCCGCCTCGCCCACTTTGGCATCGGCCACCATGCGAAACAACGCGCGCGTATCGGTCACTTGCCGCCCATTGACCGCCGTGATCAGATCGCCCCGCTCGAGCCCGCCCTCGTCTCCTGGCCCGCCTGCAATCACGTCCCGCACCAGCGCGCCGCGCGCACTGTCCAGGCCATAGGCTTCCGCCAGATCGCGATCGACCGCCTTCAAGCGCACCTTGATCGTCGCCCGCCGCGTTTCGCCGTAGTCGCGCAACTGCCGTACCACACTCTCGGCCAGACCCGCAGAGATCGAAAAGCTGATTCCCACGCTCCCGCCCGTGGGCGACAGGATCGCCGTGTTCACACCGACCACATTGCCGTCCATATCAAACAGCGGCCCGCCGGAATTGCCCTGATTGATCGCCACATCCGTCTGGATGAAGTCGTCATAGGCCGAATTGCCGATATCGCGGGCCTTGGCCGACACGATCCCCGCCGAGACCGAGCTTGCATAGCCAAAAGGATTACCGATCGCCATCACCCACTCGCCGACCTCCAGATCGTCAGAGCTCCCGAAATCCACACTCGGCAGCGGCTCGCTATCCTCGATCTTCAACAGCGCCAGATCCGTGTCCGCATCCGTGCCGAGCAGCTCCGCCTGAAACGTCTCGCCATCTGGAAACGTCACCTCGATGATGTCGGCCTCATCAATCACATGATTATTGGTCACGATATAGCCGTCCGGATCGATCACAAAGCCCGAGCCAAGCGCCTTGCTCACGCGAGAGCCATCACCGCCGCCCCGCCCGAAAAAGTCATTAAACCGCTCCAGCGGGGACCCTTCCGGATATTCCGGCAGGTCGTTGTCAATCGTCACCGTCTGCGCCGTCGAGATATTGACCACGCTCGGCCCCAACCGTGCGGCGAGTTCCGAAAACCCATCCGGCGCAGGCCGCGCCTGTGCGAAAGCCGTCGTCGCGAGGAGAAAAGGGAGGGCAGCTAAATATTTCATCACGTCCACTCTACCCACTCCACCCCACTTGCCAACGCTCGGATTCATTACAAGGTCGTGACCCTTCGGCGCATTGCCGCAACGTCTATAATCGTTGGTTACGAGCAATAAATTGAGACTGAGACCGTCCAGGACGGCCCTTCTGGATGGAACGCAATGTTCAGCTTACCGACTGACTCCGACCCACATAGATAACAAAGCAGGATCCTCTTGGCTGCAATCACCGCATTACAACCAATATCACCACCAGCCCCAGCCCTGCACTCGCCAGCCCCGCTATCTGCAAACTGCCGGCACTGAGCTCCGTCAGCTTCCGATACGCCTCCCGTGTCGCATTCGGTGCGAGCGCCCACATCACGCCCTCGAAAAAAAGGGTCCCGCCAATGGCGAGACCCGATATTGTCCAGATGCTCATCGTGCGGCCTAACGGCGGCTCGCACCGCGCTGATCATCGAGATAGCTCAGAAAGTCGCTATCGGGCGACAATACATAAGTCGTGCCTGTGCCCAGGCCCTTCCGGTAGGCTTCCATCGAGCGATAGAACGCGAAGAATTCCGGATCCTGATTATAGGCATCGGCATAGATGCGGTTCTGTTCGCTATCGCCCTCACCGCGGATGATGGCGGCTTGGCGATCGGCATTTGCGAGAGTGATGTCGGCCGTTTTGCGCGCTTCGGCAGCGATGTTTTGTGCCTCCCGCGAGCCTTGGCCAAGATTTTGCTCGGACTCTTCGTTCCGGTCGGCAATCATGCGCTGGAACACGGTCTCTTCGACGGTATCGGGCAAGTCGGCCCGACCGATGCGCACATCGATGAATTCCACGCCGAAATTACCCTGGCTCGCCCGCGCGTTTGCCCGGTCTTCGATTTGCTGCATCAGCGTCGCGCGTTGACCCGCTATGATTTCCTGCGTCGGAACGCTGGCAAGCGTATCGCGCAGGAGCGAGTCGAGAATGCCCCTCATCTGCACTTCGGCAGCGGCCTGCGTATTGAAACGCTCGTAGAAATCCTGAACGTCCGTAATGCGGTAACGAAGAAACGCATCCACCAGCAACGCTTCCTGATCGGACCCGAGGATACGCTGTGGATCCAAATCGAGCTCGAGGTTGCGACGATCATAAAAGCGGACTTCCTCGATCAACGGCAGCTTGTATTTCAAGCCCGCATCGTCCTCGATGCCGAAAGCGTTCTCCGTCTTTACCGGATCACCCAGCCGTAAAACCAGTGCCTGCTGGTCTTCGCGCACCGTATAGACGCTCAGAAAAGCGAGAAGGGCGATAATACCCAGAACCACGACCAGCGCGGTGTTGCCCATCTTGTTCATTACTGGCCACCTCCGGAATTACGGTTGAGTTCGTTCAGCGGCAGATAGGGCACCACGCCCGAGCCCGCCTCGCTGTCGAGCACCACCTTTTCGGCATCGCCGTAGATGTCCTCGATGGTTTCGAGATAGATACGACGCCGCGTCACTTCGGGTGCAAGCTTGTACTGCTCATAGACCTGCGTAAAGCGGGACGCTTCACCTTCGGCGATGGCGATCACCTGGTCTCTGTAAGCTTCGGCTTCCTGCACGCGGGCCAGCGCCAGACCTTCCGCTTCCAGTGTCACCTTGTTGAATTCCGCGCGCGCCTGGTTGATGGCGGCCTCCGCCTGTTGGTCGGATGCCACAACGCGGTCAAACGCGTTGCGAACCGCGCCTTCGGGCGGGTCGGTGCGCTGAAACTGCACATCGATGACTTGGACACCCGCTTCGTATTCATCGAGCAGGCCCTGCAACTGTTCGGTCACCTGCGCGATCAGGCGCGCACGTTCCGTTGTGATAATCGATTCCAGCTCGTTTTGGCCGACCACCTCACGGACCACCGACTCGGCGGTCGCCTTGACCAGCGCATCCGGCCCGTCGACCTTGAACAGATAGCTTTCCAGATCGTTGATGATGTACAGCACCGTAAACTGCAAATCGACGATGTTCTCATCACCCGTCACCATCAGGGATTCGGCATCGGTCTGGCCGACCGTAATCTCGCGCTGGCGCGTGACTTCCTCGATCATCTTGGTCTCGATCGGATACGGTGCCTTGAAATTCAGGCCCGGCCCCGCCGTGCGCACGTAATCGCCAAAGCGCAGCACCGCCGCCTGCTCGTTACCCTGAACGGTATAGATGGACGTAAACACCAGATACGCCGCAACACCTGCCAACAGCACCCATTTCGGCACGCCCGGCACATCGCCGCGGCCGCCACCGCCGCCCGGGCCACGCGGGCCGCCACGACGGGACTTGAAACCCTTTATCAGGTTTTCGAGATCGTTGGAGCCCTGACCCGTATTGGGTCGCGAGCGATCCGGCTTGCCCCCGATCGGGCTGACGGGTCGGACAGGCTTTGGTCCCGGTTTGCCAGTGGGTTTGCCCCAGGGACTGTTGGAATTGTTTCCTGTCGGCTTTTTACCACCGCCGTTTCCGCCCGGCTTTCCCCAGGGGGACTTCTTGTCGTCAGACATGCTGTCTCCATCTTTTTGTTGTCCTATAGATGGCCGCAGCCGCGGTTGAGTTCAAGACGCATCCGGGCGATTGAGGCGCATGACCGCACCCTCTTCTCCGGCGACCGATTTCCTCTTCGCCACCCCCCTCATCCGGCACGACCTGCCCAATGCGCAGGCACTTAACGCCGCGCTCCTCGAGTCCATACAAAGCCGCCGCGCCTGCGACCCATCGGGCATCCACCGCTCCAACACCGGCGGCTGGCATTCCGACAACGCCATGATCGAATGGGCATCCGGCCCCGCCCGCACCCTGTTTGAGACGGCCATCGCCCTGATCGGCCCCCAGACCGCCGACACAAACACCCCGAAGCGCGAATTCGGCTTTGACGGCATGATGTGGGCCAATGTCTCCGGCCCCGGCCATTCCAACCAGACCCATTGTCATACCGGCGCGCTCTGGTCGGGCGTCTATTACGTCGATACAGGTGGAGCCTCCACGGGCGGCGAGCTCGTCCTCGAAGACCCTCGCTTTCCCATGAACCAAATGTATGTCCCCGGCCTCGTCACCCGCGATCAGAGTGGCAACCCCGCCCCCAGCCAGCACGCCGTCACTCCCCATGCCGGCCTTATGGTGCTCTTCCCCAGCTGGCTCAAACACAGCGTCCGCCCCTATCGCGGCACGGGCGAGCGCATCAGCGTGGCCTTCAACATCATGGTCCGCGCGGCGGGGTAAAGTCCCTTCCGGCTCTCTTCACAAGTTCCCGCACTTGATGAGGGACCTCCATCGACAGTGCCAAGACCTATCCTTCCTCACGACAAGCGGGAGATCCCGCATCGAGTGCGGGAGCCAATCGCTTTATTCTCAATCCTGAGGAGCCGGTGCAGTCGGCGTCTCGAAGGACACCCGCTCATACACCCGTACCCGAAAACCGTACTCATCCTTCTCCCCCTGCACCCGCTCGCCCTCGCTCACCATCACCCACTCCGGCCCCAAATCCGCCATCACCGTGTCGCCCACCACATCCGCATCCACCTCCGTCAGGTACACTCGGCCCGCATGCGCCAGCGCCCGCGCATACAGCCCCGCCCCGCCGATCACCATGATCTCCTCCGCGCCCACACGCCCCGCTTCCGAATGAGCCGCCCCCATCATCGCATTGAAATCATTAAAGACCTCCGCGCCCTCCGCGCCATAGCCTTCCTGTCGCGTCAGCACCATATTCGCACGACCCGGCAACGGGAACGGCAGGCTCTCCCACGTCCTCCGCCCCATCACGCAGGGCTTGCCCAGCGTCGTGGCCTTGAAGAATTTCAGATCACTCGGCAGCCGCCACGGCAAATCCCCGTCCCGCCCGATCACACCATTTCGAGCCCGTGCGACAACCATGGAGATAATCGGGGGTGTAAGACTCATACCAATCTGCCTACACACTTCCTGACTTATGGGGAGCCGCGACATGTCGACATATGCGGACAACTTCCCACAGCCGGGCAGAAAATTCCTCCTTTTCACCCTCGCCTATATCGTCCTGATTCCCTTCATCAATTGGAGCTTCACCTGGGCGCCCATGGTCTCTCTCGTTCCGGGCTGGGCGTTCAATCCTGTCACCATCGTCACCGGCCTCGTCCTGGTCGTGCGCGACTTCGCCCAACGTGAAGTCGGCCACTGGGTGCTGCTCGCCATGCTGGTCGCGCTCCTCCTCACCGCCTGGCTCGCAGGTCCCGAACTCGCCCTCGCTTCCGGCGTCGCCTTCGCGATCAGCGAGATCGTGGACTACGCCCTCTTCACCTTCACCAGATACAGGCTTTCCACCCGCGTGCTCCTCTCCTCCGCCCTCGCCGCCCCGCTCGACACCACCGTCTTTCTTTACGGCGCGGAGCAAATCCGCCCCGACCAGCTCACCCTTCCCAACATCACCATGTCCATCGCGGGCAAGATGGTCGGCGCGCTCGTCATCTGGTGGATCGTCAGGCGCGTGGAGTCGCGATCATTCCCCCGGTCATCGGCTCCGGCACACCCGTCGTCTTCGGAAAACTGATCGGCAACCCCAGCAGCCGTCGCACCGCTAGAAACGCGAACGCCTGCGCCTCCAGCGCGTCTCCGTCCCAGCCAACGGCCTCCGCCGCGACCACCTCGCAGCGCAGCTCCTCGCGCAGCATCGCCATCAGCCCACGGTTCCGCCGTCCGCCCCCGCACACGATCACCTTCGTCGTTGCGTGACCCATCTCCTCCAGCGTCCGGCGCACCCCCGCCACCGCAAACGCTGCCAGGCTCGCCGGGTCGCCGCCCCTAACCGCAAAGTCATAGCGATCCGCCGAGCGCGGCAAATCCCGCTGGAAGAAGTCCCCGCCAAGCCAGTGATCTACCAGTGAAAAGTCCGGCACCCCCCGCATCACAGCCGCGCCATCCTTGTCAAAGTCCACACCCTCATGCGCAACCATCCACGCATCCAGCGGCCCGTTGCCCGGCCCCGTATCCGACGCCATCAGCTCCGGCGCGAATACGCTCACATTCCCGACGCCCCCGAGGTTCAGCACTGCCACTCCGTCTTCCATCCCCTCGACCAGCGCCGCGTGATAGACCGGAGCCAAGGGCGCGCCCTGCCCGCCCGCCGTCACGTCGCCTGAGCGAAAATCCGACACGCACGTCACCTTAAAAGCATCCGCCAGCGCCTGCCCGCTCCCCAACTGCAACGTCCGCCCGATTCTAGCATCATGCGCCACCGTCTGCCCGTGATACCCGATCACCTCGAATTCCGCCCCGTGCATCTCCACGAACGCCTTCACCGCCTCCACATGAGTCGCATCCAAGATCTGCGATGCCCGCGCCAGGCTATTCGGCATCGCGCCTGCAAAACCCCAGCGCAGCGCCACCTCCGTCGCCTCCCGCAACTCCGCCTTCACATCCTCCACGAACGGCATTTCCAGCGTCGGCCCGAAGCCCAGCACCCGCTCGCCATCCGTTTCGATCAGGGCGACATCCACGCCGTCCAGCGACGTCCCGCTCATCAATCCGAGTGCTTTATAGTCCTTCGCCACCACCAACCCTCATTGCAAAACGGTTTCGCCTTGCTAGGCGGCAGCATGGCCGACTTCAAATCCGATTTCCTCCAAACGCTCGCCTCGCGCGGCTACATCTATCAGCAGACGGATCCGGACGCGCTCGACAAAAGCCTCAACTCCGGCACGGTCACGGGCTATATCGGCTTCGACTGCACCGCCCCCTCGCTCCACGTCGGCAGCCTCGTCCAGATCATGATGCTCCGCCATATGCAAAAGGCAGGACACCGCCCCATCGTGCTGCTTGGCGGCGGCACGACCAAGATCGGCGACCCCACCGACAAGGACAAATCGCGCCCCATCCTGACCGAAGAGGCCATCGCCGCGAACAAGGCCGGCATCCGCCGCAACTTCGAGCCCTTTCTCGACTTCGACGGCCCGAATGCGGCCATCATGGTCGACAATGCCGACTGGCTCGACGCGCTCGGCTATATCGATTTCTTGCGCGACATCGGCCCGCATTTTACCATCAACCGCATGGTCGCGCTGGAATCTGTCAAGCGCCGCCTCGACCGCGAACAGCCCATGACCTTCCTCGAGTTCAACTACTCGCTCCTGCAATCCTACGACTTCCTGGAGCTCTACCGCCGCCACGACTGCACGCTGCAACTCGGCGGCTCCGACCAATGGGGCAATATCGTCAGCGGCGCCGATCTTACCCGACGCATCGATGGCGGTGACTGCTTCGGTCTGACCACGCCCCTCATCACCACGGCCAGCGGCGGGAAGATGGGCAAGACCGCCGACGGTGCCGTCTGGCTCAACGCCGACCCGGACTTGGGCGAAAACTTCACCCGCAGCCCGTATGAATACTGGCAGTTCTGGCGCAACACCGAAGACGCCGATGTCGGCCGCTTCCTGCGGCTCTTCACCGACTACGACCTCGACACCATTGCCGAATTGGAAGCCCTCGACGGCGCGGACATCAACACGGCCAAAATCGCCCTCGCGGACGCCGCCACCACGCTTCTGCACGGCAAAATCGCCGCAACCGACGCCAAAGCCACCGCCGCCAACACGTTTGCGGGTTCCGGCTCCGGCGAAGGCCTTCCCACCTTCGACATTGCCCCAGGCACTGGCATCCTCGCCGCCACGGTCACCGCCGGCCTCGCCGCCTCCAACGGCGAAGCCCGCCGCCACATCAAAGCCGGAGCCCTCAAGCTCAACGACGAAAAAGTTGAGAGCCACGAGCACGCTATCACCGCGTCCGATCTCCGCGACGGAGTCGCCAAACTCAGCGTCGGCAAGAAAAAACACGCGCTGCTGAAGCTGGCCTGAGCCACCACAACCAAGTTTCCGCACGTGATGCGGGACCTCCATCGGGAGAAGAGTGACTTTTGGGCTATTGCTGAGGGCATTCACGACCGTGAGAGATCCCGCATCACGTGCGGGAACTTACATCGCGATCTCGTACCTTCTCACTCTCCCTCCACAGCCTCCTCCAACCCTTCCCGCTGCGGATTGAAAATTTCCCGCAGCACCCCCGGCGTCAGCGCGCTTAGCGGATTCACGGCCACTTGTGCCGCATCATACGGCCCGGCCACGCTCCAAGACAGCGAGAAAATTCCTTCGCCCTTCTTGCCCACAAACACGTCCCCAATTAGCGGTATGCTCTGCAACAGGCTGTTTGCCCGGTACGCCGGCACCAACACGCCGTTCAGATCCATCGCCCGCGCATCGAGGTCTATCTCACCCTCTACCGTCAGCCCCAGAGCCGGCCCGCTCGCCCGCGTTCGCCGCAAAGACAGTCGCCCCTCACGATAGGCAAACTCCATATCCACATCCTCGAAACTCAGACCTTGCCCCGACAGCGTATCACCCAGCCCCGTCAGCGACGCCAACGACAGGATTTGCGCCACGAACGGCGCGCGCGTCAGCGTCAGATCATCCACGTCCACTTCACCGATTACCGCACCCGGCTCCCCAACGGGCGGCAAGCTCGCTGACAAAGTCGTCGCCCCACCCGTCGTGCCGCCAAAACCAAATAGCGCCTGCGCCGCCCCCGACGCATCCGGCAGCTCTATATAGAGCTCCCGACCCTCCGAACCGCCTTCAATCGTTGCCAGCACCCGCGCACCGTTGATCGTGCCGGTGATCTCCGCTGCCTCGACGCCTTCGACCCGACTGCGCATCATGACCTCTGCCCTTTCCAACTCATAGCCCTCCGCCACACGCAGGCGATCAAAACGTCCCGCCAACTCCAGCGGCAGCCCCCCACTCTCCTCACTCCCGCGCAACCGTGCCTCCACCGCAGGCGACAAATCGAGAAAGCTCCCGCGCACATCCGCGACCAACCGGGTCCGATCCGCATTCGGAACGATATCGAGGCCCAGATCCATGACCTCGTCGATTGCCAGCCGCTCCAGCCGCAACCGCTCCAGCGCCGCATCCTCGCGCAGGGCAATCTCCCCGCGCAACTCCATGCCCGGCGCAGTTATCGTTAGGTCTTCGAAAACCGAACTCGTCCCGTCCCGCCGCAAATTCGCGGATAGCGCCGATGCAATCCCGTAGGGCTTGCCCCAATACGGATCCAGACTCAGCACCACCCCCGTCAGATCCGCCGCGATCTCCGCATTGATCAGGTTCAACCCATCGCTCACCGCACGAACCTCGACCGGAATGTCTCCATCGAAATACTGCCGCAGGCCAATCCCGAAACCGTCCAGCGCGTCCCGCGACACCACACCCGACAGCGTCGCGCGCGTCGGCACAGAGCCATCGTCACCTAAAAAATCCAGATAGGTCATGTCGGCCCGCCACCCACCAAAACTGACCGGCCCGCTCAAGGACAGCTTCGTCGCATCCGCCTCGATCCGGATATCAGCATCCCGCAAGGTCTCACCCGCCAGCTCGAACGGAATGCTCACACCCCGAAAATTGCCCGTTACCTGGTAGCTGACCTGATCGACGGTGACGACCTCCCGCATGGGCCGCCGGATTACGACATCGACCTCACCACGCCCGGCAAATTCGGTAGGATCGAGATTGTAACGGCTGGCATAGCCAAAGGGTGGCTGATCGATAAGGCGCAACAGATCCGGCACGTCGCCTTCACCCCTGATCGAGATGATCATCGGCCCGCCCTTGGGAACAACACGCGGCATCTCCACATTCGCGCTTTTGACCGTCAACGTGCCGACCCGCCCGGACACCAAATCAAAATCCAGACGGTTGCCCTGCAGCACCCCCCGCCCGACCGCGCCCTCCATCGGCGTCATGGTCGAAATGTATTTCACTACACCGTCCCGCACATCGAAATCCAACCGCAACTTCTCGTTCGCTATCGGCTCTCCGCGCAGCTCGTCGCTCTTAAGATTCGCCCGCAGGCTTACATTCTCGATCACCCCCGCCAGGATCGCCCGCTCTATCCATCGCCGCGCGCCCCCGATCGCCTCCTCCGGCCAGAGCGACAGCAAGGCTTCCGGTGACAGCTGCCCCGCCATGTCCAGCTCGATATCGAGCGCCGTCGCCGTTCGCCCCTCCAGCTCCACCGCGACATCCCCCGCAAAGCGCACACCCACCAGACCGAAAGCCGCATCGCTCAAGGCCACCCGGTTTGCCTCGCGCGACCAGGCCAGCTTCCCGCGCGGCGCGTCGATGACCAGTCGCCCCAATTGCTCACCCGTCTCCACTGTCAGCTTGTCGAGTGCAAACAGGCCCGTCACCCCGCCCTGCCAGTCCCCCGAAAGCTCCCCCGACGTGGTTACGAAATCGGTCGCAAGGCGAGTGATATCCAGGTCGAACGTCTCGCGCGTCGGGTTCACGACACCCGCAATGTCGAGCGCCTGAACCGCGATATTTCGCCCGTCCAACAGCACGGCTCCATCCGCGCCGCTGACCGAAAGCGCGACATCCTCCACCCCGTCCTCACCGCGTATCGCGCTTGCCTTGACATCTAGCGCGATGTCGATGTCGGCCAGCCTCGCCAACGGCCCCCGCTCCGCAGCAAATTCCGAGGGGCGCAGACCCTGCGCCATGACTTCCACTACGTTCCCAGCGACTGCCACTTCTAGCGGCACACCCTTGGCGGACCCAAAAAGCGTTCCCGCCAGCTCGCCCGCCAAGCCAACACCGCCTGCCACGCTCAGCTCGGCCTTTTCCAACCGAGCCTCCAGCCCGGCCACTTGATCATCAAGGTGCAGCGTCGCCCCGCTCAGCCGAATCGGCGGTCGCGCGATCCGCCCCGCGACGTCACCGACAGGCCCGTCAAGATCGACCAGCGGCCCCAGCTTGCCAAGATTGCCCGGCGTACCGAGTCCCGCGACCCAGCCGCCCGCATCGCGGCGCACCGTCAGCGCGCCGCCCTCCACATCCAACCGAAGCAGATCCACTCGCCCGGCAAGCGCCGCCGCCATGTCGAAATCCGCGTCAAGACGCCCGACACTCGCGAGCGGCGCGTCTTCGCCAATCACCGTAATGTCGCGCCCCCGCAGGCCCAGCTTGCCCGCTTCCGCATCCACGACCAGACGCAGCGCGCCGATGTCGGCCTCCCGACCCTCATAGGCTTCGGCAAACCACGTCTCGGCATTGGGCACGAACGCAGTCACATCCGCTCCGCCCCGCGCAAACAGCACATCCATCGCGCCGAACCAAACGACCGCCAGCCCCAGCACAACCGCCACAACTTCGCCCGCGCCAAGCACAATCCCTTTGGCAAGCCTGTCCACCCACTTTGGCACGTCCACATGCGCTACACGGCGGCGCGCCCTTGCGGGCACGTCCTCAATCTCGCTCTCGGTCATGTCGTCGCTTTGACTCATCTCCTCCGCGCTCTAGTTTGCCCACCAGCAAACGACAAAGCCTGAATTACAGGCACATCTGAATCACAGGCACATCAGGAGAAACTCATGTCCGACACCCGCATTGCAGAGGGCGACCCCTGCCCCGACTTCTCCGTTCCCCTTGCGGGCGGCGGGACCGCCTCGCGTGCCGATTATGCGGGACGCACCCTTGTGCTCTATTTCTATCCGCGCGCAGACACCCCCGGTTGCACGACGCAGGCCGTCGACTTCACCGCGATGAAAGCCGACTTCGCTGCCCTCGACGCCGATATCCTCGGCGTCTCAAAGGATCCCGTCACCAAGCTCGAGAAGTTTGCGGCTAAACGCGACCTCGCCATTCCCCTGGCCTCTGACGAAACCTCCGACCTCTGCGAAGCGTTTGGCGTTTGGGTCGAAAAGAACATGTATGGCAAAACGTATATGGGGATCGAGCGCTCCACCTTCGTCATCGGGCCGGACGGAAATATCGCCTATGCCAAACGCAAAGTCCGCGCAAAGGGTCACGCGGAGGCCGTGCTGGATATTGTGAAGGATCTATAGCCTCAGGCGCGCATTAACCCAGAATTGTGTTTGATCGCGACACACTTTTCGGAATCTGGCAATGAGTTCCTGACTGCAGATTACGGATAAGAAATGTTCAGAAAGGGACTGGCAAATTGGTTAACGATTGCTTATCCCCCATTTGCTGATCGGTGGAGGGGTCGGTGTTGAGGCGTGCACACGGCCCCGCAATGAATTTTGGCGGCTTCACTGTGGATGTCTTAACAGGCTTGAAAGGTTTGTTAACGAGTCTGGGGATAGTTAACGATCTGCGAACGGGTTAGTCGGCGTATGGGACGGATTACATCCCGCTTTTACAGGCAACGCTGTCAAAGGGGACAAAGGGACACGATGCTGACTGATTTCAGGCATGACTGGCATGAGCGCATGCTTGCCTACTTCCCCGAACGCCAGATTTACATTCGATCGGGCGGTGAGGTCTCCTGCGTCACCATCTCCACTCGCAAGCAGGCCACTGCCGCCGCTGCCGCCGCGCTCGTGCTTCTCTGGTGCCTTGCCACGCTTCTCAATCTGCTCTGGGGCCACAATCCCCTGCGTTCGGCCAATGACTCCATGCTCATGCGCGAGGCCCGGCTGGAACGCGCCCTCGAAGACATTCGCGCTCGCGAGTCCGACATTCGCCGACAGCTTGAGGAAGAACGCAGCAGCTTTGCCACCGCCACCCGCGAATTCGAGGAAAAGCACGACACTCTTGCCCAACTCCTGACGCGCAACGGCAAATCCCTGATCGGGGCCGACCCCGTCCGCCCTATCACCTCCGTCGCCTACGCCTCCAATCAGATACAGATGTCGCCCATTCTGCGCGACGTTGCCCCCCGACGTGCCCGTCGCAACGCGCTTGAAACCAAGACGGCGTCCGCGCGTCCCATCACGTCCGACTTCAAACGTCTCGACGCGACACAGAATACATTCCTCGCCTCTGCCGAGGCGGACACACTGGATCGCATCGAACGCTCGCGCGCCATCCTCAAGGCGGCAGAAATCGACGTCACCGAAATCCTGCAGCTCGGCCCAATGGGTAAGGGCGGCCCGGCAGTCGATGCCTCCGTCTCCCCCGATGTCGATAGCGGTTTTGGCTCACGTATTGCCTCCATAAAGGCCCGCGTATCCGAGGCCGAAGCGCTGGAAGCGGCCATGGCTGCCGTTCCGTTCGGCAATCCCGTCAATGACGACCATTACCGCACCTCGGCGTTTGGCATGCGACGCGATCCCTTTACCAAACGTCCGACATTCCACGAAGGCATGGATTTTGGCGGCCGCAAGATGTCCAAGATCGTGTCCACAGCCGACGGAACGGTCACTTTCGTTGGTCGCAATGGCGGCTATGGCCGGTCGGTGGAAATCGATCACGGGCATGGTTTTGTCACGCGTTACGCTCATCTGGAAAAGACGTTTGTGAAACGGGGCGACACGGTTAAGAAGGGACAACGTATTGCGGGCATGGGCTCGACGGGGCGCTCAACCGCCACGCACCTGCATTATGAAGTTCACTTCCAGGGTCGCGTTTACGATCCTGTCAAATTCCTCAAGGCAGGCCTTTATGTTCAATAAGTCGACTCCCCCCGCATCCACCCCTGCTGCAAAAGCGCCCGCCCGGTCGACTTCGAAAACGCCTGCTCCCCGCTCGAACGCACCGCGGAGTCCGGCCGTCCCGTCCATTTTGGGGCGCGACATCGTCATCACCGGTGACATCAAGACCGATGGCGATGTGCAGGTCGATGGGCGGCTCGACGGAAATATCAAAGCAGGCTCCATCACCATTGGTGAACAGGGCGCGGTCAATGGCAAGGTCATCGCAAATTCCATCGTTGTCCGAGGCAAAATTTCCGGCAAGATCGAGGCGGGTCGCGTGGACCTGGCCGAAACGGCCAATGTCCAGGCCGACATTCTGCAAGATCACCTGACGATCGCGAACGGTGCACTGCTGGATGGCAAGATCAGCCGCAAGACCCCGGCCCCGACACCTATCAAGAGTGCTCCGGCCACCTCTCCCAAGAAAACGGCCTGACCAGCCTCCATCCCCGCGATAACGGGGGCTTAGCTTTCCAGATAGGCGACGATCGTGTCCATGTCCGGTCTCGGCCTCTCGGTCGGGGGCACATCCACCGTGCCGAGATACATCAAGCCCGCGATCCGCTCGGCTTTTTTAACTCCCAGCGCCTCTGCAAACCCCGCGTCATAGGCGAGCCATTCCGTCAGCCATTGCGCGCCAAAGCCGCGCGCCTGCGCCGCTTGGAGCAAGCCAAGACACACCGCGCCCGCACTTAATTCCTGTTCCCACACCGGCGTGCCTTTCCGACACTCCACCGGCACGCTGACGACCGCGACGACAACCGGCGCCCGCAGCAACCGCTCCCCCTCGAATGCATAGCGATCGTCCGGCAGTCCTGCATTTTCGGCCTCGAACGTCCTGCGCAGCCCCTCTCCCAGGCGGCACCGTGCCTCGCCCCGGATGACAATGAAGCGCCACGGACTCAGCTTGCGATGGTCGGGCACACGCGCCGCCGTCCGCAGGATCGCGTCCAGCACGTCGCCCTCCGGCCCGGGGGAGCGCATGTATCGTGCGAGGTTGGATCGGCGCTTGGACAGGAAGTCGCTGACGGCAGGGTCGGCATGCGGTAAGGGCAGTGTGGAATCAGGCATGCTGCGGAGATGGACATGAGCGAACGCGAAAGCAAGCTGGCGGAACTGGGCCACACCCTGCCCCCTGCCATGAGTCCCGTCGCCAATTACGTCGCCTTCGTGCGCACAGACAAGCTGGTTCATATCAGCGGTCAAATCGCAATGGTCGGCGACGAGAAGGTCACAGGCATTCTTGGCGAAGACCTCACTGTAGAGGCTGGTCAGCGCGCGGCACAGCTCTGTGCGCTCAACCTCCTCGCACAGATGAAAGCCGCAGCGGGGTCGCTGGAAAATGTCGAGCGCGTGATCAAGCTTACAGGGTTCGTGCAGTCCGCCACCACGTCCAAGGGTGCCGACATTCCCAAAATCGTCAATGGCGCGTCCGACTTGATGGTCGCCGTCTTCGGGGACGCCGGACAACACGCCCGCGCCGCCGTCTCCTCGCCGTCCCTGCCGCTGGATGTCGCCGTCGAGATCGACGCGATCATCGCCGTGAAGGCCTGATGCGCGCACTCCTGTTCATAGTCGCGGCCTTGCTGTGCGCCTGCACCTCTGCCCAGCCGTTCAAGCTCGACGCCGTCACGTCCCTGACGCAGCCCGATCCCGCAGAGGTAAGCTTCAAGGGCCTCGAGTTCCTGGCCGACACCATCTCCGGCCAGGTCAAACCTCGCGTCAACATTATCTATCTTCACGGGATCGGCTGGACCGAAGACCCCGGCGCGGACGCCTTAGGTCAGGAATTTCTCGACGGCATCGCGCGCGCTTACGACATCGAGAGCCAGGTTTCTGCGGCCGGCAAGTGCCTGGATGATGCCTCGGGGCCGGAGCGCCCCAATGACGACCTCCTCTACATCTCCTCTCCTATCACGAAGGACGGTGGCGGCATCCGGTTCGAAACCGCCATCCCCGGCACATATCTGGAGCTCGATCGTCTGGCCTGCATCGACCGACACGCGCTCGATGTGTCCGACACCCTTGATGTCATTGTCTACCGGATCTTCTGGGACGACACGTTCTGGAACGGCTTGCAATTTGCCCATCTGGGGCAAGATGACACGCGCGGCGCGTCCGCCGCATTCGCCAATCTGCGCCGCCGCTTCAACCGTGACCTCAAGGATGAGCTCGTCAATTACGGTATCAGCGACGCGGTCATGTATCTTGGCCCGGCGGGCAAAACCATTCGCAGCGCCGTGCGCGGGGCCATTTGCGCCGCCGCACTCGATGCCGGTGGCTACAGCTTTGCCCGCCAAGGCCTGAATGTGTCTTATGCCACGACCTGTGATCTGGCCCAGAACACCTCCATCGAACGCAACCGTTTCGCCTTCGTGTCGGAATCGCTTGGCTCCAAAATCACATATGACTTATTGCGCAATGCCCTGACCGATGGCGCGGACGGCCCGCTCGACGATCTGACACGCGGGTCGGAAATCTACATGCTGGCCAATCAGATGCCGCTGCTCTCGCTCTCGGACATATCCGAGGACACCTCCCTGACCCGCGCCGCGCCGGTCCTGTCCGATGGTGAGCGCCCGACCATTATCGCTGTGTCCGAGGTCAACGACTTCCTGACATATGAGATCGTGCCGTTCCTCAAACAGCTCTGGTCGCGCACAACCCATCAGGACACGCGCGACTTTGAAGACGTGTCTCTGCGCGCCGAAATTGCGCGCCGCATCGGCTTCGACGTCATCGATCTGCGAGTGCTATATGCCGACCCGTCCATCCCGTTCGTCGGCAGCCTGGTCGATCCCTTGCAGGCCCATAAGGAACACGCCAACGAGCCGGAAATTATCCGCCTTATCCTCTGCGGCATGGCCGATGGCACAGTGCGCGAGGCAGGATGCCTTGCCGAAAACAGGGCGGATGACACATGAGCGATGGCATCTGGCAACTCGAATCCGAAGGCACGGAGGCCGACATTTTCGCCGCTGCGGAAAGCCTTGGCTTTCTCGAGATTTCAGACGCCTTGTCGCTTTCCATCTTCGAGACCCCGACCGGAAGCCGGCTTGAGGCCGGATATGCCAGCGAAGCGGAGGCGCTCACCGCTGCCGCCACGCTTTCTGTCTCAGCGGTCATACGCCACCTCCCACCCCATGACTGGGTCAGCGAGGTTCAAGCCGATCTTGCCCCCGTCCATGCAGGCCGCTTCACGCTCCACGGTTCACATGACCGCAACCGTGCGAAAGGCGCAGTACTGATCGAGGTCGAGGCCGGCCCCGCCTTTGGCTCCGGCCACCACCCGACTACCCGCGGCTGCCTGGAGGTGTTCAGTCAGCTCCTCGATGAAGGTATTGCCCCGGCGACCGTGCTGGATGTCGGCTGCGGCACGGGCGTTCTCGCCATCGCCGCCGCGCTCACACTCAAAACGCACGTCACAGCCACCGACATCGACCCGGACGCCGTGCGCGTGACGGAAGAGACGGCCCACCTCAACGCTGCCAAGCTCACGACATTCCAAGCCGACGGCATGGATGACGCGCGGCTCGCTGGCCCTTACGCGCTCATCTTCGCCAACATCCTGGCGGGCCCACTCAAGACACTTGCCGCGCCCATAGAAAAAGCCGCCCAAGGGGACGGCCTCATCATTCTGTCCGGCTTGCTCGATGAACAGGCCGATGCTGTCTCCGCGGCATATACCGCGACGGGCCTGCGAGAGCTACGCTGCCACCCGCTGGACGGATGGACGACGCTGCTCTTGCAAAAACCCGCTTAGAGCGAGCGGTTTGCCCGACGCGCTGCGCGCGTGGTGCGGCGTGTCATCAGGGACATCTCGCTCGACTGACGCGGCTGGCTGCCATCGAAGGCGGACGAAAAGGTATTGCGGGCAGGGTTGGCAAAGCTTGTGCCGTTGAAATTCGTGTTCATGTCGGTCTCCTAATATGTGATGGATCCGAATGGGGGAGTGGATCCTGAACTGACGAGTGGCAGATAGCCTTTTTCTTCCATCCGAGAACCACCACAGCACCAAATGAGCTATGCAGAATTGCAAGGAGCGAATTAGGGTTTGGGTAATCCTCAACTCCGCCTATATCGTCTTCATGATCCAGACATTCGACGTACAGGGCGGGCCGCAACTCGGACGCCGCAATCTTCCGCTTCTTCGCGGAGAGCTCGAATTGCGCGGGCTGGACGGCTTCCTGCTGCCGCATGAAGACGAATACCAGAACGAGTACGTCCCCGAAGCGCTCGACCGCCTCATGTGGGGCACAGGCTTTACGGGCTCGGCCGGTGCAGCAGTCGTCATGATCGACCGTGCCGCCATCTTCACCGATGGCCGCTACACCATCCAGGTTCGCGCACAGGTCGATGGCAATCTTTTTGCCTATGAACCCTATGAGCAAGGCAGCGTCGCCAAATGGTTGCGCGCCAATGTCCAGAGCGGTCAGGTCATCGGATACGACCCTAAAGTCCACAGCCCGCGCGCCGTTAAGGATTTGCGCAAAGCCGTCGAGGCGGCAGGCGGCGAGCTCCGCGCGCTCGACACCAACCCGGTCGATACCGCTTGGACTGATCGCCCGGCCCTGCCGCGCGTGCCGCTGACCATACAGCCCGATAACCTCGCTGGCGAAAGCACAACGTCCAAACGGGAACGCATTGGCAAAATCGTGTCGGATCGCGGCGCGCACGCCACTTTAATCACCGCGCCCGCCTCCATCGCCTGGCTTTACAATATCCGGGGCGGCGACGTGGCCTGCACGCCACTTCCGCTTTCGACCGTCATCCTGCATGCCGATGGTACGAGCGAGCTCTACATCCACGCCGAGAAAGTCGGCGACGACGTGCGCTCCCACCTCGGCAACTCGGTCTCCATTCGCGACGAGAACGCACTTGATGACGGCCTTCGCGCGCTTTCCGGCAAGACGGTCAGTGTCGATCCCGGCACGACCAGCGCGTGGTTTACCGACACGCTGTCCGATGCGGGCGCGGAGGTGCTGGCCAAGAATGATCCCGTCGCCCTGCCCAAAGCCGTCAAGAACGCGACGGAGATCTCGGCCACCGAGACGGCCCATCGCCGCGACGCCGTGCCGCTCATCAATTTCCTGCACTGGCTCGACACCGACGCACAGTCCGGCGAGGTCGACGAGATCGGCGCGGCCATCAAGCTCGAACAATTCCGCCACGATACGGGCGTGCTCAAGGATATCAGCTTCCCCTCCATCACGGGCGCCGGGCCGAATGGCGCGATGTGCCATTACCGCGTCAGCACGGACAGCAACATCAAGCTGGAGCGCGGTTCGTTGTTTCTCATCGATAGCGGCGCGCAATATGCCGACGGCACGACCGATGTGACCCGCACACTGCCTATAGGCGAGCCGACGCAGGAGATGCGCGAGCGATTCACACTCGTCCTGCAGGGCCACATCGCCATGGCGTTTATCCGCTTTCCCAAAGGCACAACGGGATCCAATCTCGACGTGCTTGCGCGCCAGCCGCTCTGGATGGCCGGCCTCGACTATGACCACGGCACGGGTCACGGCGTGGGTGTCTATCTGGGCGTCCACGAGGGCCCGCAGCGTATTTCCAAAATGCCCAACACCGTCGCGCTACAGCCCGGCATGATCGTCTCCAACGAGCCCGGCTATTACAAGGAAGGCGAGTACGGCATCCGGATCGAAAACCTGCAATACGTTACCGAGCCGGAAGCCATTGCGGACGGAGAGCGTTCCATGATGGGCTTTGCCACACTCACCCTCGCCCCCATTCACCGTGACCTGATCGTCACCGACATGCTGACACAATCCGAGCGTGCTTATGTGAATGCTTATCACGCCCGGGTGCTTGAGGAGATCGGCCCAGAGCTCGACGGCGAGGTATTCGAGTGGCTCAAGGGCCAATGCGCCCCGCTCTAGATGTTCCACGCCTTCTTTACCGACCTCCGCCGCGCCAATATCCCGGTTTCCATCCGAGAATACCTCACCCTGCTCGAAGCGCTGGACAAGGGTGTCGCCAAACAGAGCATGGACAATTTCTATTACCTCGCGCGGACATGTCTGGTGAAGGATGAGCGCGATCTCGACAAATTCGATCAGGTCTTCGCGCACAGCTTTCGCGGCGTGGAGGCGGTCGGTGACCTCTTCACCAACGACTCCCATCTCATCCCTGAGGACTGGCTCCGCAAGGAAGCCGAGAAATACTTCACCCCCGAAGAGATGGCCGAAATCGAGGGTCTCGGCGATCTCGACAAGATCATGGAAGCCCTGCGCGAGCGCCTGGAAAATCAGGACAAGCGCCATGAGAGCGGCAACAAGAATATCGGCACGGGCGGCACCTCGCCGTTTGGAGCCTATGGCTACAACTCCGAGGGCGTGCGCATCGGCCAGAAGGAAGGTCGCCACGGCAAGGCCGTCAAAGTCTGGGACAAACGCGAATTCAAGAACCTCGACGGCGACCGCGAAATCGGTACGCGCAACATCAAGGTCGCCCTCCGCCGCCTGCGCAAATTTGCGCGCGAGGGTGCCGCGGACGAACTCGATCTCGACGGCACGATTGCCGGCACGGCACGCAAGGGCTTTCTCGATATCCGCATGCGCCCCGAACGCCGCAATGCGGTCAAGGTGCTCGCCTTCTTTGATGTCGGCGGCTCCATGGACGCCCACGTGCAGCAGGCCGAAGACCTCTTCTCCGCTGCGCGGTCGGAATTCAAACACATGGAGTATTTCTACTTCCACAATTGCCTTTACGAGAACGTCTGGGAAGACAACCGACGCCGCCGTTCCGAGGTCACCAAGACCTGGGATGTGCTCCACAAATATCCCAGCGACTACAAGGTCGTCATCGTCGGCGACGCCGCCATGAGCCCCTATGAAGTCGCCATGCGCGGCGGCAGTGTCGAACACTGGAACGAAGAACCCGGCGCAGTCTGGCTGCAACGCTTCGTCGAGGTCTATCCCAACCTCATCTGGATCAATCCGACGGCGGAAAAGTATTGGGCCTATAGCCAGAGCACCAAGATGATCCAGGAGATCATCGGCGCGGATAGGATGTTCACGATGACGCTGAGCGGGCTGGAAGAAGCAATGAAAGAATTGGCGCGGTAACTTCCTTCCCCTTGACGGGGAACCGGGCCGCCGGAGCGGGTACCCAAGCATCGCGAGGGGGGAAGGGGTGAGAGGAGTAGGCTCTGGATCACACCTGGACCCTGTTCCGCTTTCACCCCTTCCGACCCGTGCGCTGCGCGCCCGGCCCACCTTCCCCATCAAGGGGAAGGAAGTTCACTCGTCGAACGCCTCAACCCGCAGCGTGCTCCCCTCGACGCCAACGACAACAAGCTCTTCGCCCGCTTCGATGTTGTCATTGGTCATGGCGCGCCACTGGCTGTCGCCGAGCTGCACGCGGCCCTCGCCCGTCTTGAAGTCGGCGAGCGCGCGCACTCGTTTGCCGACCAGCGCGTTGGCGGGCTCGTTCAGACCGTCCGCCGTCTGCTCGTTCAAACGCGGTTTGATGACGTAATGCCCAACCAGCAGGCTGACCGCGCTCAGGATACCAAACAGCAGCAGATCCGTCTGCCAGCTCGCATCCACGACGACGTTGAATAGCCCGACGATCAGCGCCGCCGCCGCCACGAAGAGCAGGTAAAGCGTCCCTGTGCTGACCTCCAGCACCATCAGAATGCCTGCAATAATGAACCAGTGCAGCCAGGTCAGTTCGCCAAGAAACTCCATCAGCGCGACCCGGACTTCTGGCCGCTATCGAGAAGTGCCTGCACACCCTGCACCGTCGCGGCGAGACCGCCGAGCTCGGCCGGCACGATCAGCGTCTTCTGGTTCGGGCTGGTCGCCAGCTTTTCGAAGGCTTTGACGTATTCCTGCGCGATGAAATAGTTGACTGCATTCACATCGCCTTTCGCAATTGCTTCGCTGACCATCTTGGTGGCAAGCGCTTCGGCAGCGGCTTCGCGCTCACGGGCTTCGGCGTCGAGAAAAGCGGACTCGCGTCGGCCTTCGGCGTCACGAATGGCGGCTTCCTTATCGGCTTCTGCTCGAAGAATCTGCCCAGCCTTATCGCCTTCCGCGCGCAGGATTTCACTTTGCTTGGCACCCTCTGCGGTCAGGATATCGGCCCGCTTTTCACGCTCGGCCTTCATCTGCTTGTTCATGGCCTGGGTGATGTCGGCGGGCGGGGAGAGGTCCTTGATCTCAATTCGCGTAACCTTGGTGCCCCAGGGATCCGTGGCATTGTCGATGACGGCCAACAGCAAAGCGTTGATCTCGTTGCGCTTGGACAGAGTCTCGTCGAGATCCATAGAGCCGATCACCGTCCGCACATTGGTCAGGCTGAGATTCTGGATCGCGTTTTCGAGATTGTTGACCTCATAGGCCGCCTTGCGCGGATCGATGACCTGAATGAAGACCACGGCGTCCGCGGTCACCATGGCATTGTCCTTGGTAATTACGGCCTGGCTCGGCACGTCGATGACGCGCTCGCGCATGTTGATCTTTTGCCCCACGCGATCGACCCAGGGGATCAGCAAATGCAGGCCCGGTGTCAGCGTCTTGGTGTAGCGCCCGAAACGCTCCACCGTATATTGCATGCCCTGCCGGACGCTGACGACGCCCTTCAGAACCGTGATGACACCCAGCGCCAGTACGACGAAGGCGAAAATGCTCCCCATTTCCATATCTCTCTCCCCTTTGTTTCGTGTTTCTAGAGCTGGTCCATCATGTAGTCCGCCGAGCTGACCTTGAACTCGCCCGGGCCTTCGACATTGACCTGCGTGACCGTGCCGTCATCGACGATCATGGAAAAACGCTGCGCGCGCTGGCCCATGCCGAAACCGGATGCGTCCATTTCCAGCCCCAGCGCCTTGGCGAAATCGCCATTGCCATCGGCCAGCATTTCGACCTTGCCGTCGGCATTCGCGCTCTTGCCCCAGGCATCCATGACGAAAACATCATTGACGCTCATGCAGGCGATGGCGTCCACGCCCTTGGACTGAATATCGCTGGCGTGATCGACAAAGCCAGGAAGATGCTTGGCCGAACAGGTCGGCGTGAAAGCGCCCGGCACGGAAAACAGCGCCACCTTGCGGCCTGCGAAATACTCCGAGGTCTTGACCGGCTCCGGGCCTTCCGCGCCCATGCGCATGAGGGTGGCTTCGGGGATGCTCTGTCCGTTTTCGATACTCATCGGTCTCTCCTGTGATTTATGAGAAAGATGTAAGCATTCGTCGCACCGCTTGCAACGCGGAGTCGTCCACCACATTTGGACAATATGACTGAATCGCTAAATCTCGAAAACACGCTCCTCGTCGCGACGCCCGCCATGGGTGATCCGCGCTTCCGCCATGCGGTCATCTATGTGTGCAGCCATGATGCGGATGGGGCGATGGGGATTGTGCTCAACCGTCCCAAGCGCGGCAGGACCGGGATTACCATCACCCTGACCGATCTTCTCGACTCCATTGGCGTGAAAGGCGAGCCCCGCGTGGCCGATACGCCTGTGTTGGCCGGCGGGCCCGTGGATATGGAGCGTGGCTTTGTCCTGCATACACCCGACTACCGCAACACGAATGCTACGCAGGCATTGTCCGACACGTTGATGATGACCTCGACGCGCGATGTGCTGGACTCGCTCGTGACCGACAAGGCGCCGGAACGCGCCGTGCTCGCGGTCGGCTATGCGGGATGGGGCGAGGGCCAGCTGGAAACCGAGCTTTCCGGCAATGCCTGGCTTGTCTGCAAGGCAGAGCCGGAAGCCATCGATAACCTCGTCTTTGCGGCCGATCATGAGGCCAAGTGGGCGGAAGCGCTGGCCCAGATCGGCATCGACCCCGCTATGCTGAGTGCGGCGGCGGGCTCAGCTTAAAACTTTGACCCGGATGTCTCCGGATCCGTCGCAAGCCGCGAGTAAATAGCGTGGTCACGCCACGCGCCGCCGACCTGCAGATAGCCCCGCGCGACCCCTTCGAAATGATAGCCCGCCTTTTCCAGCAGGCTGACACTTGCGATATTGTCGGCTTGGACAGCGGCTTCGACGCGGTGAAGCGATAGGTGGGCGAACGCGAAATCCGTCACGGCTTCGACCGCAGCCAAGCCGTATCCGCGACGCATGAAGGGTGAACCGATCCAGTAACCGATCTGCCCTGAGCGGGCGACGCTGCGCTTGACCTCTGACAGGTTGCAGGCCCCGACCAGCTCTCCGTCTTCGGTCATCACATGAAACGGAAAAGCCGTGCCCGCGGCGACCAGTCGGCGGTACACGGCGAGGCGCTGCTTGAAGGCTTTCCGGCTGGCGAGATTTCCGTCCCATTCCGGCTCCCACAGCGACAGGCTCTCGCGGGACAGCTCTCTCAGTCTCCACCACGACTCGTAATCGGCGAGCCTGGGATGACGCAAAATAATCGGCCCAGTCCGCGCCTGCACTGTCAGACTGACTTCGGGACCGCTCATGATGGGCGTCGGTAGAGGATAAGGCTGAATATGACGAGGATGATAGCAAAACTCCACCACGTCAGCATGTATTGAAAATGGTTGTTCGGCAGGTCGGGTTTGCGGGGATTGAGAGTTGCGGCACTCGTCGCAGCTAGTTCCGCATCGATATACACCAGGGGACGCGCGCCTGTCGCCCCGCTCCAGACCCCGTCTGGGTTGAATCCATAATAGCGGTTGTCCGCGATGGAATATGTACCTCCCTCGATGTTGCCGGGCTGGTAAACGCGGGCATAGCCGATGACGGGATTTGGCAGAACTGCGTGGGGTATCGCATCGCCATCCGCAATGACTTCGGCTGACACGAACACGACTTGGTCACCGAAGCTGACGGGGCGGAAGACTTCCCAACTGATGCCGTCCCCGGCGCGGAAGACGAGGTAGGCGTCTTCAGTCGCTATGCCGTTATGTGAAAGCTCTACCCGAATGAAGTCAACAGGTTCGCCGCGCTCCTTACGGCCCAACAAGTCGCGCATGCTGAAGATGGGATCCGCCACCGACGCCGCCTCGATCTCCGCGATCTTGGCGGTCTTCCATTCCAAGCGGTCTTTCTGCCAGAACCCCAGCCAAAGCAAAATCGCCACACCGATAAGCGTGGCGATTAGGAGTCCCGGCTTGCGCATCAGACGCGTGTAACCGCTATTGGAAAATGACGTAGATGAAGGCGAAGAGGAACAGCCAAACCACATCGACGAAGTGCCAATACCAGGCGGCGGCTTCGAGACCGAAATGCTTCTTGGACGTCAGGCCACCAGCCATAAGCCGTCCCCACATCGCGGCAAGGAAGATGGTGCCGATCAGCACGTGCAGCCCGTGGAAACCCGTCGCGAGGAAGAAGGCCGAGCCATAGACATTGGTCGAGAGCCAGAACGTGCCTTTCAGCCCGTCCGTCGCGCGGTAATCGAACAGGTGGATGTATTCATAGGCCTGCACAAAGGTAAACAGCGCGCCGAGCAGGATAGTCAGGCCGAGGCCCCATTTCGCGTGCTTGCGGTTGCCGTGGATCAGCGCGTGGTGCGCCCAGGTCACGGTCGTGCCTGACAAGAGCAGGATCAGGGTGTTGATCAGCGGCAGATGCCAGGGATCGACGGTCTCGATATTCGGGGGCGGCCAGCTGGCATATTCCGTGGCGCCATTGGTGATATCCTGGTTCCAGGTCACCCGCTTTTCATGGAAGATGCCGAGTTCGAAGAACATCCAGAACCAGCCCACGAAGAACATGGCTTCCTGCATGATGAACATAATCATGCCGTAACGCAGTCCAATATCGACGACCGGCGTGTGGTCGCCCGCTTTCGATTCGCGGGCCACGTCGCGCCACCAGGCGAACATGACGTAAGAGGCAAACAGCGTGCCGATCAGAAGGATGATCCACCCGCCCGACGCACCTTCGCGACCCTGGATGGTGTCCATGCCGCGGGCGAGGAAGAATTCGGACAGTCCGCCGGATGTACCTTCAAGCGGACGATCGACCAGACCGGCAAAGAACACCACCATGCCAAAGCCCCAGACGAGCGCGGCCAGCCCCGAAAGGAACGGCCACGGACTCGGCGGCAAGAGGTGATAGTCGTGTTCGACGGCGTGTCCGGCCATGATGGGAATCCTGTAAGTTTACGGTCGGCTATAGCGCCCGCCCCGCGCCCTAGCAACGGGTCAACGCGCCGCGATTGCGGCTAAATCACTTCCGTGACGGAGTCTCGCCATCCTCGCCCTCGAAGCGAACGCGAAGACCGCGGGCATCAAACGGGGGTTTGGGATATTCGGATATGAAACTACGCCTTGCGTCCGCCGCCAATCTCCCCGGACCCGGATCGACCGACCAGTTGGCAAGGTCTTCGCGCCCCGGCCCGACCAAAGTCAATTCGATTATGGGCACAGCCTGTCTTGCCCCTGACACATTGATCACCTCGCCTTCGACCACGAGAAAATCTGTTCCGTCCACTTCTGCAAAACGTAGCGTCACCTTGTCGAAATCAAGCCCCAAAGCCGTCGTATGCAAACCGAACGCCCCGTAAACACCGGAGGCGGCAGGAAGGTGTTTCACAACGGTATGACGCAGCAGTATTGCGGCGATTGCCGCCAAAGCGAGGACGGTCATCGCCACGAGCCAGACGGCCAGGATCGACCTCAACCGACCCCGCCGGGCCGTCTCGCTTTTCTGCTGGCGGTAGAGGGTAGCGGCATTGGGTGAGCGGCGTTTGCCAGCGTTTGCTGTCATGTCCTTTGCACCAATGGGTGCGGGGGCAGGCACGCGCGCGATATTACGGCTCTCGGTGTCGTTGTGTGCGACGTCGCTCTGCTGTGCCTCTTCCAGATCGCGGAGCTCAAGCGCGTCAGGCGTGATGGCTTGGGATGCGACAAACCACGTCGTGTCGCAGGCCGTGCAGCGTACCGTTGTGCCGTCCACGCCGATCGCATCGTCGGCTACGCGGTATCTTGCAGTGCAATCTGGGCAAGTGAGTAGTCGGGACATGCAAAGGGGGGTATGCGGGGCGGGTGACGAGTTCAACCCTTCAGACCCAAGCCAGCCCTGGCGACAATCGCGTCCTGCCCCCGATCGCCGAAGCCGTGCGGTTCGAGCGTGTAGGGCTGCGCTATGGACGCGGCGCGGATGTGCTATCGGATGTGGATTTGGTGCTGCGCCCACACACCTTCACGTTTCTCACGGGCCCATCAGGTGCGGGGAAGTCTTCGCTGATCGACCTGATCTATCTGAACCGAACACCGTCCCGCGGACTGATCAGCCTGTTCGGGCAGGCGACCGAAAGCCTTGACGATGCGCAGCGTCAGCGCCTCAAGCGGCGAGTCGGCGTGGTCTTGCAGGACTTCGATCTGGTGGATCACCTCAGCGTTTTCGAAAATGTCGCCCTTCCCATGCGTGTGTCCGGGCAAGCACGGGAAAGCTATGCCCATGACGTGCGGGAGCTTCTGGACTGGGTCGGGCTGGGTCACCGCATTACGGCCATGCCGCCCACGCTGTCGGGTGGCGAAAAGCAGCGCGCCGCGATAGCCCGCGCCGTCATTGCCAAGCCGGATCTTCTGATCGCGGACGAGCCCACGGGCAATGTCGACCCGGAGATGGCCAAGCGCCTGCTGCGGCTATTCATCGAAATGAACCGCCAGGGCACGACCGTGCTGATCGCGACCCACGATCATGACCTATTGGACGAAGTCGACTCGGGCGTGCTCGCCATCCGGGATGGGCACGTGGAGCGGCAACGCTGATGGCGTCCGACTCGCACATGGATATTTCGCTGCCAAATGCGCAGCCGCTGCTGCCACGCCGGGGTCAGGCGGATCGTCCGCTTCTGATGATCATGGCGGTCATGGCGTTTCTTGCGGGACTGGCCTTGCTGACAGCTATCTGGGCGAGCCGCGCGGGCGACATTTGGACGTCGGGGTTGGAGGGTCAGATGACCGTGCAGGTCATGGATTCTGCGCAAGCAGGCGAAGCTGTCGCCCTGATTGACGGCCTGTCGGGATTGTCAGCCGATCAGCTCTCGGACGAGGCGATCAATGCCTTGCTCGCGCCTTGGCTCGGCACGGCGGAACTGCCCGACGACATTCCCGTGCCCGCCATGATTCGCGTGGACGGCGATATGGAAGCGGATGCGCTGGCCACGGCTTTGGATAATGCCGGGATCTCTGCCGATGTGGACGATCATCAGCGCTGGGCCAATCGCGTCAATCGCACGGCGCTGTGGACACGTCTGGCCGCGTTGGCCGTGCTCGCCATGATTCTGGCTGCAGGCGCCGCGACCTCCAGCTTCGCGACCGAGGCCGCCATGCGATCCGACGAAGTCGTCATTCGCGTACTGGGACAGGTCGGCGCGCAGGACAGTTTCGTGGCGCGTCTGTTTATCGAGCGGTTTTTCTTTGCCGGACTGAAGGCCGGCGTAGCGGGCGGTCTGGGCGCGCTCATTTTCGGCCTCATCATGGGCCTCGGCTTTGGCGAGCCCTTCGGAACCGGCATGGCGGCGGTATTTTGGATGGTGATTCTGTCCTTTCTATTTGGAATCATTGCCGCGGTCAGCGCAGGCCGCATGGCACTGAGCCAGCTCAAGATTGATCGCGCAGCCAGATGAGACGCACTTGGCGGGTCATGAAAGTTTCACTCTGGCTTGCCCTTGCGTCGGGCCTTGCTGTCGGGGCGGGCTTTCTCGTTTTCGTCGACAAGGTCACCGATGAAGCGAAGAACTCTATCACCATCCGGCCCCAAACCCTGCCCAAAGCGGACGGCATCGTCGTGTGGACAGGCCCTGGCGGTGGTCGCCTGCAGGCGGGCGCGGATGTTTTGCAGGCTGATCGCGGCGAACGCCTGCTGATTTCCGGCGTAAACGGCGCAAACGCGCGGGAGGACATTGTCCGGGCCATCGACCTGCCGGAAGAGCTTGCGGCGTGTTGTCTCGACTTGGACTATGCAGCCATCGATACGGCGTCCAATGCGCGCGAGACCTGGGCCTGGGTCGAGGCACTCGGCTATGAGCACATCATCCTCGTCACATCGGCTTATCACATGCCACGCGCGCAAGTGGCGCTCGGCACTCAAGCGGGACGAATCCGTGTGACGCCCTACCCTGTCGGTGGAGACGATTACAAAGGCTGGTGGAAAGACGCGGAATTACGCACGCGACTGACGCGGGAATATGGCAAATTGCTGGTCAGTTATTTTCGCGACCCCGCGACAAGCCCGACGCGAGACACGCCGGTGATGGAGATCGAGCTCTCGGACTGATACACATTGATGTGACTGGTGAAGCGACGGGCTAGGCGTTTCCGGCTTGCACGCTTTCATCCCGCCACCTAATCGCGCGCCATGTCCGGAGCCGCCAAACCCAACGCACACCCCATAGAGTCCAAGGCGCAATTGGTGGCCCATCTCCAAGCCGGCTGTAAGGCCCGCGAGGACTTCCGCATTGGCACGGAACACGAAAAGATCGGCTTTTTCACCGCGACACAGAAACCGCTCGATTACGAGACAGGCGTGCGTCCGATGCTGGAGGGGTTGCAGCGCTTTGATTGGGAGCCGGTGTTTGAGGGCGACAACGTCATTGCGCTGAAACGGGAAGGCGCGTCGGTCTCTCTGGAACCCGGCGGTCAGTTCGAGTTGTCGGGCGCGCCGCTCGAGCACGTCCACCAGACGTGTGGAGAGATGCACCGTCATCTGCGCGAAGTCCGCGAAGTCGCCGACGAGATCGGCGCGGCTTTCCTTGATCTGGCCTTTCGCCCCGTGACACGGCTCGAGGATGTCCCGATCATGCCCAAGGGGCGCTACGGCATTATGAAGCGCTATATGCCGACGGTTGGCACGCTCGGCTTGAACATGATGTTCCGCACTTGCACCGTGCAGGCCAATCTGGATTTTGCATCAGAAGCGCACATGGCCAAGATGTTTCGCGTCAGCCTGGCTTTGCAGCCGATTGCGACGGCGCTGTTTGCGAATTCGCCTTTCACGGATGGTAAGCCCAACGGCTATAAATCCTATCGCAGCCACATCTGGACAGACACGGATAATGCGCGGGCGGGCATGCTGCCCTTCGTGTTCGATGAGGGTTTCGGCTTCGAGCAATATGTCGACTATGCGCTGGACGTGCCGATGTATTTTGTTTCACGCGGCGGGAAATATCTGGATGCGTCCGGCAAGAGCTTTCGCGATTTCATGGCGGGCAAGCTGGATGTTGTGCCGGGCGAGACGCCCACATTGTCGGATTTCGACGATCACCTTTCGACTATTTTCCCCGAAGTGCGGCTCAAGACGTTCCTTGAGATGCGCGGCGCGGATACGGGCCCGTGGAAAGAGGTGTGCGCTCTACCCGCATTCTGGGCGGGGATACTCTATGATGACGCCTCGCTGGAGGCCGCGTGGGCGCTGGTAAAGGACTGGACGGCGGAGGAGCGCCAAACCTTACGCGACGGTGTGCCGAAGCTCGCCCTGCAGACGCCGTTCCGCGACACCACCGTGCAGGATATCGTCAAGGACGTGCTGGCCATATCCCGCGATGGCCTGAATGCGCGCGCCAAGCTGAACACGCATGGCGAGAACGAGACAATTTTCCTGCAGGAACTGGAAGAGATCGCGCGGACGGGCCGCACGGAAGCTGATCAGCTGCTCGACATGTTCCACAACGAGTGGAACGGCGACATCAGCAAGGTCTATGAAGTCGCGATCTACTAGCCCTGGCTAGAAGGTATCGGACAGCGACACGAAGAGGCGCAGGCCGCGCTGCCGGTCACGCGACTCGCGGCCGTCGAAAACACCCAACCTGTCCGGTGCGAAGAAGACGCGCTCCCGCTCTACTCTCTGGTCGAACAGGTTTTGCAGGCCGACGCGCAGGTTCATGCCCGCGAAATCCTTGTGCTCGACCTCCACGCGCGAGCCCCAGCCGAAATCCGCTTCCAATACCTCGTCGAAGCGGAATTGGCGGATGCCCGGAGCCAGACGGTCGATATTGACCTGGACGCCGTAGGGCGTGCCGGGGATGTCGTAGCGGAGCTCCGCATTGACGTTCCAGACGGCAGCGCCGTTGAAGCGGCGACGCTCGGCCGTCAGGGGGTCTTCGATGTCGGTCTCTATATACTGCCCGCTCAACTCGGCGCGAAGGCCGGGCGTGATGGCGTCGTCCAACACCCAGGTCAGATTGCCTGCGACCCCGTAGAAATAGGCGCGGCTGTCGAGATTGCCCGGACCTTCCGTGCCGTCCGCAAAGCGCACGCGGTCGATGGGATCGTCGATGATGGCGAGCTGTGGATTGATGCGCCCGGAAATGCCTTTGGGATCGGTGCGCTCCAGCGTGGCTTCGAACAGCCAGGTCTGGTCGGGCACGATGCGGGAGTTCCCGGCATTGTCGCGGCCTTCCTCTAGGTCGATCTCGTCCACGAAGTCGAAGAAGTCGAGCTGGCCGACCTGGCGTTCCGCGCGCAGGACAATAGAATGCTTGGCGTCGAGATCGCGCGATCCGGACAGGAAGCCTTTCGGCCTAAAAAAAGTATCCGATGGCGCACCTGCCGCGCTCGGCACGGCAAGTTCGGAATATTCCGCGCCGAGGCTCGCCTGCACATCCCATGCGCCGAGACGGCGGTTGTGCGAGAGCGCGCCCTGCAAGCGGTCTTCGGTCACGCGGACGAGAGGGAAATCCGTGCCGTTCAGGCTGTTGACGGCTTCGAGTTCATTATACGCATACTCGCTCGAGACCTGCCACGCGCCACCGCCGAGTGTATATTCCAGACGCCCGATCAACTCGGTCTCCGTGACGTCCTGCAGGAACTCCTGCCGGAACGGCGTGCCGCCCGTCTCGAAATCGGCGAAGCGGTTGATGAAGTCGGTGTTCTCATAGGCGTAGAGGCCGATCGCCTTCAGCGTGCCGCCCCAGCTTTCCGGCCCCGCCGCGAAGCTGTAATCCGCACCGAGTTCGTATTCGATGCCGTCTTCGCCCACGAACAGGACGCTCTGGCCGTCGCGACCGCCCGGCCCGACGGCGACGAAGCTTTCGCGGATGTCGAAATTCTCGTTCTCCACCCCGATCTGTCCGGTGATGTTGAGGATGCTTCCCGATGGCGGGCTCCAGTTGAGCTGGAAGTCGGCTTCGGGATCCTGCCGCTCGAAGACAAGGCGTTCGCGACGGTCCTCGAACAGTCGGTCATCGGCGTCGAAAAACTGCTCGATGCCATCGGTCGTGCGCGTGAACAGTCCGAGATCGACCGAGCCCGTCAGTGTCACGTCCCCGCGGGACAGCGTGGTGGTCACCTCCACTTCAGGATATTGCGGCTGCGTCCCCTCTTCGAAGCGCGCACCGAGTTCCCAGTTACCCGTTATGCCAAAGCTTTCGGTGATGATATTGGCGACATCGCCCGTCAGGCCAGGAATGTCGAGCGCGGTGCCGTCCACGACCTCGATGCGCAGAACACGTTCCACACTGATACGCCCGAGTACGGCATCCGCGCCCAAGGATTTGGAAGACGGGCGACGCCCATTGATGAGAATATTGAGCGAGGCTTGCCCGAAGCCGCGCTCCCCGCCTTCGCGACCGCGAATGGTAAAGCCCGGTATGCGCGCCACCATATCGCGCGCGGTCTGGGGCGCGAACCGTTCGAAGTATTCCGGCGTATAGATGACGGGCTCATTGGCATAAGCGTTTGCGCATAGCGTGCCCAGTGCAATTGCCGCACTGCCGATGATCCATCCCCTGAACATATCCGCCCCTATAACGACAGGTGCTGAAAACCAACCTTGCAATCTTTCCAAAGCGAAATTTTTCACAATGCACGTCCGTGGCGGAATCCGCCCTTGCCCAAACGTCGCAGGGCATGGCAGGGTTTGAGCGAACAACATGCCGCACGACGCGCTTCGTGGCTTAGGGGACGGTACACATGACCACATTCATCTGGATTCTGCTCGGGTTCATCCTTATCGGACTGGCCAATGCCCTCTGGCAGATGCGCAAGCACCCCAATGGTCTGTACATCCTGTTTTTTGCGGAGATGTGGGAGCGCTTTTCCTATTACGGCATGCGTGCGCTGCTTATCTTTTACCTTACCAAGCATTTCCTGTTCACCGACGGGCAGGCCTACGGCATTTACGGGGCCTATACGACGCTGGTCTATATCACGCCCGTCATCGGCGGTATGCTTGCCGACCGTTATCTCGGTCAACGCAAGGCCATCCTGATTGGGGCCGTCCTGCTGGTCATGGGCCATGCGGGCATGGCGATCGAGGGCTCACCCGTCACCGATCCGGCGCTGCGTGATGCGACCGTGCTCAATATCTTCTATCTCAGCCTCGCGCTCATCATTGCGGGGACGGGCTTTCTCAAAGCCAATATCTCCGCGATCGTGGGTGAGCTCTATCCCAAGACAGATCCCCGTCGCGACAGTGCTTTCACGCTGTTTTACGTGGGTATCAATCTCGGTGCCGCGGGCGGTGCGTTGATCGCGGGTTTCGTGGGCGAGACCTATGGCTGGTCCTACGGCTTCGGTCTTGCCGGGATCGGAATGCTGGCGGGCCTGATCGTTTTCGTGATCGGCAAGCCGCTGCTCAAGGGCGCGGGCGAGCCGCCCAATCCAGCCTATTTGCGCGAAAAGGTCGGCGGCTTTTTGTCTCGCGAATGGCTCATTTATCTTCTCAGTTTTGCCGGTATCGGTGTCATTTGGTTCCTGATCCGCGACGAGACGACGGTGGGTATCACGCTCGGAATCGCGATGGTCAGCGTCTATGGCTATATCCTGCTGCGGTCGGTGCTGAAACTTGAACCTCATGAGCGAAACCGCATTTTTGCGGCTCTATTCCTGATTACCGTGCAAGTCCTGTTCTGGGCACTCTTCGAGCAGGCGGGCTCCTCGCTGAACCTGTTTACCGACCGTGCGGTGGACATGAACATTCTGGGTCAGGAACAGAAGGCGTCGATCTTCCAGTCGCTCAACGCGATCTACATTGTCTTCCTCGGCCCGCTTTTCGCGCTCGGCTGGGCATGGCTTGCCAAACGCAATCTCGACCCGTCCACGGGAGTGAAGTTCGGGCTCGGCGTCATTCAGCTCGGGCTGGGCTTTCTCGTGCTCGTCTGGGGTGCGAATGCGGCGGGCCTCGGCAATCTGACGCCTGTGCTATTTATCTTCCTGATCTACCTGCTGCACACGACGGGCGAGCTCTGCCTGTCGCCGGTGGGCCTGTCGGCGATGACGCGACTGTCCACCCCGAACATGGTCGGCCTCATCATGGGCGCGTGGTTCCTGGCATCGGGCGCAGGTAATTTCGTGGCCGCGCAGATTGCCAAGCTCACGAGCTCGGAAGAAAAGCTGGCAGGTCTCGACGGTGACGCGGCGCTGGCGGAAACGCAGCGGATTGTGCTCGATGTCTATTCCCAGATCGGCTGGATCGCCGTTGGTGTGGGTGTCGCGCTCATCCTCGTAAGCCCACTGATCAAGAAGTTGATGCACCTCGATACGCTGGAAGCCGACAATAACCGCTACCGCGCGCGGGCCGGGCTCGACAAAACCATGGACGGCGACGCCATGGTCGGTGAGCGCATGAGCCCGACTGGCGACCCCGCCTCCTGATCGCGCTGATATTCGCAACAAAAAAGCCCGCTCATTCAAGCGGGCTTTTTCTTTGGGGTGTTGTGAGGCTTATCTCTTCATAAATTGGGCGAAGAGGTCGTCCATCGCGCTGCCATCGCCATCCGTGTCGAGCATGGAGTTGAGCATGCCCATCGCACCGCCGCCAATACCGCCTTGCGGGGCCTGGGGTGCGGCACGGCGACGGCCACCGCCAAGGAGGCCACCGATCAGTCCGCCGAGACCGCCACCGCCGCTGGAGGAACGTCCGCCGCCCATCATCTGGTTGGCGGCCATGCCCATCAGGGCTTGCTGCATGGAGGGCTGGCGCGACTGCTTGCCGAGGCTGCCCATCACCATGGTGGCGGCGAGCGGCAGGAGCTTCTTGAGGATGTCCGTGCCGAGGCCCGTCTGCTCAGAGGCGCGCGCGGCGACGGCACGGCTCATATCCTTGGAGCCGAACAGGTGTCCCAGAATGGCATTACCGTCCTGCACGGTTTCGGGACGGCCCATCATCTCGGGCTGCTCGATATACTGAGCGTGATTGCCTTTCTGCAGTGCGCCGAGCAGGCCCTGTAGCGCTTGCGGATCGGATGTCTGGCGTTTCATGGCACCCCCAAGCGCAGGCAGGAGTGCCGCCATGGCCATCTGGGTCTGATTCTGGTCAAGGCCGACCTGTTGCCCGGCTTGCATGGCCGATCTCTGGCCATCGCCGTTCATCAGCATTTGCATCAGGTTGAGTGCGCTCATTTTATAAGTCTCCGTGTAAGGTTTACCGAAAGACTAACAGCTTAGCGCCGGTTTAGCTACCGCTTGCGGATGAGTACGCAGCGCAGTAATCGCAGGACTTGAATTGAGGCGTGCTATGAAACTCGACTTTGTCTTCCTGCCGGGTGACGGCATCGGGCCGGAAGTGGGCGCGGCGGCGCTGGTGGTGCTGGACGCGGTGGCGGCCCGTTTCGGTCACAGCTTGGACGCGCATCATCACGACTTCGGCGGGGTGGCCATTGACCGTCACGGATGCCCTCTGCCGGACGGGACGCTCAAGGCCTGTCGCAAATACAAGATCATGCTGCTGGGTGCGGTGGGTGGCCCGGCCTGGGATCACTTAAAGGGCGAGGATCGACCGGAACTGGGTGGGCTGTTGAAGCTGCGCAAGGCGATGAACCTCTATGCGAACCTGCGCCCGGCCAAGGTGACGGACGGACTCGCCCACCTGTCCCCGCTCAAGCCCGAACGGATCAAGGGTGTCGATATCCTCGTGGTGCGGGAGCTGACGGGGGGCATTTATTTCGGCGAGAAGTCCCGGACGGAAGGGTTTGCCACGGACGTTATGGCCTATTCGACCGAGGAGATCGATGCCATCGCGCGTGTCGCGTTTAAGGCGGCTCGCACGCGTCGCCGCAAGGTCACAAGTGTGGATAAGCAGAACGTGCTGGAATGCTCCCGCCTGTGGCGGGAAACGGTGGACGTGGTCGCCCGGGACTATCCGGATGTCGAGCTGGAACACATGCTGGTGGATGCCTGTGCGATGCATTTGATCAGTCAGCCCACGCGGTTCGACGTCATACTGACAGCGAACCTGTTCGGCGATATCCTGACAGACGAGGCGAGTATGCTGGTCGGGTCGATGGGCGTGATCCCCAGTGCATCCCTTTCGGATGGCCGCACCGGACTGTTCGAGCCCATTCACGGCTCCGCCCCCGACATTGCTGGACAGGACGTGGCCAATCCGGTCGCCATGATTCTGTCCGCCGCGATGATGCTGCGTATGGGATTTGGGTTGGAGACGGAAGCGCTGGCCATTGAGGAGGCGGTCGCCGCCAGCCTCGCTGCGGGGGAGATGACTGGCGATCTGGGGGGAAACCTTGGCACGCGCGCCGTCGGGAAAGCGGTTGCGGGTCGTGTTTGATTACGATTTCGATCACGGGGAACTGGTCAAGCTGATCGCGGGCGCGGATGTCTATGATCTGGCCTGCCGGACACCGCTGGAGCGGATGGAGGCGCTGTCGAATGATAAGCGCACGGTTTGGCTGAAACGCGAGGACGCGCAAGCGGTTTTCAGCTTCAAGATACGTGGGGCGGCCAACCGCATGGCGCAGCTCTCCGATACACAACGCGCGAGCGGCGTGGTTGCGGCGAGTGCCGGAAATCACGCACAAGGCGTGGCGCGGGCGGCGCGGCATTACGGCATGACCGCGACGATTTTCATGCCGGTCACAACGCCTCCAATCAAGGTCGACGCCGTGCGGGGCATGGGCGCGGATGTACGCCTGGTCGGCAATGCCTATGACGATGCCTGTGCAGCGGCCACGGTCTTTGCGGAGGATGAGGGCGGGACGTTCATTCATCACTTTGATAACGCCCATGTGATCGCGGGCCAAGGCACTGTGGGGCGTGAGATTATGGAGGAGTTGCCCTCGCCATCGGCGATCTATGTGTGTTGCGGCGGCGGCGGGCTGGTCTCTGGCATTGCGGCTTGGGTGAAATGGCTGAGCCCGGACACGCGGGTCATCGCGGTGGAGGCGGAGGGCGCGCCGACGCTGGCGGCTTCGCTGACGGCGGGCGAGGTCACGACGCTCGGCCATGTGGACGGGTTCGCGGATGGGGCGGCGGTGCGCACGGTCGGCGCCCTGCCCTTTGCCATCGCGCGGGAGCTGGTCGATGAGGTGGTGCTGGTGTCCAATGACGAGATCAGTGCGGCGGTACGCAGTATCTTCGAAGCAACGCGCACCATGGCCGAACCCGCAGGCGCGCTGGCGTTGGCCGGTCTGCAAAAGCACATCCGCGAAGGCTGCGCGCCTGACGGCGATGTGGCGGTGACCGTATCGGGCGCGAATGTGAACTTTGACCGCATCGGGCATATTGTGGAGCGGGCAGAACTGGGCGCGGGCGAGGAGATGCTGATGAGTGTGCAGCTTCCCGAAGCCCGCGGCAGTTTCCTGCGCTTTGTCGATGTCATCGGCGCGCGCGCGGTCACGGAATTCAACTACCGCTTCCAAGACCCGGAACGCGCGCATATCCTTGTGGGCATCAAGACGCATGAGGTCGCAGAGCGTGACGCCTTGCTGGCGGATCTGAACGCGGCAGGCTTTCCGGCAACCGACCTGTCGATGGACCGCCTTGCCAAGCGCCACCTGCGCCACATGGTGGGCGGTCGGGTGGACATCGAGGTCGAGGAGCGATTGTTCCGTGTCGAGTTTCCGGAACGCCCCGGCGCGCTGGCGCACTTCCTGCGCTCGCTGGATGACCGCTGGAACGTCAGCCTGTTTCATTACCGCAATCACGGCGCGGTGGAGGGCCATGTGCTGTGCGGCTTTCAACTGCCCAAGCGTGACGGCCCGGCGCTGCTCGCAAGCCTTAAATCGCTGGGCTATCCCGTCTTCGAAGAGACGGACGCCCCGGCGGCAAAGTTGTTTTTATAGACAGGTCTCGCGCTGTCTGTCTTTCAGGCAGAGTGCGGAATGCCCTAGCGGGATTGAGTCAGTCTTTTGACGGTGCGGATGGCGCCGATGCGCTCGACGGCGTCGTGGAGGGGTTCGGTGGCGACGCGCATGTGGTGGGCGTTGGCGTGGAGGAGGCGACCGCTGGTCTGCATGAGCCCGACATGGCCGGGCCAGAAGACGAGGTCGCCGCGGCGCAGGTTCATGAGCGCGCTGTCGGGTCGTATGGTTTTGCCAAGAGCGGCTTCCTGTTGGTCGGCGTCGCGGGGACTGATTACGCCCGCCGTGTGTAAGGCGAGTTTGACAAGGCCGGAGCAATCCATCCCGTCCGCGCTGTTGCCACCCCAGACATAGGGCAGGCCCTGGAAAGCCTCGGCGGTATCGACATAATCGATGAGGACTTCATCAAGCGGCAGGAGGTGTTTGGCACTGACGAAGCCACCGGCGCCAAGTTGGATGAAGTCGCCGCCATTGCCCGATGCGGTGCCGGTCGATGTGATGCGCGACGTGATGGAAAGGCTTTGCCGGATCGGGGACTTTAGGTCGGCGCGGGAAAAGACGGGCGCGCGCAGGGCAGAGACGCTGTGACTTGGCAGGATCTTGCTGTCGACCAAGTCGCGCAGGCGTACCCAGCCGACATAGTCGCGCTTGCGGCCATCCAAAGGATTGAGCGCGATGCCGTAAGCCCAGCCGGGTTTCAAGCCATGCACGCGGAAGTGTGCGCCAAAAAGGAGCTGCGTTTCCGGCGTGACGTTCCGGCCGGGACGGGCGTTCAAATGGGTGACGGGAGCGATGACCGTCGCCGTATGGAGTGCCGGGCCTGTGCCCGTCTTCAGGGTCAGGCGGGGATCATTGCGTGCGGTGCCCATGCCGAAAGATTAATTGACGCCGACACCCAGTTCGGACCGGGTTGCGGCATAGCCGTTCGTGCGCGCGGATGGCGCGTGTGTCGGAGTCGCCATCTTGCCCTCACCCTTGAGCTGTACGATTTTCAAGGTCTGCGTGATCGCGTCGCCGAGCTGGGTCAGATAGGTCGAGCCCGCAGGAGTGCGGTGTATGACGACACTGCGACCGTCCAGCGGGTCGTCGGCACGCACAAGATAGCCATAGCCCTGAAGGGTATCGAGGGCGCGAGTCACGACTGCCTTGGTAACACCGAGCGTGGAGGCGAGGGAACGCACCGTGTGCGGCCCGTCATGAAGATAGACGCTGGTCAGGATAACGATCTGTCGAGCCGACAGATCGGGATTGGAGGAGGTGACGCCATCGAGCATGACGCCATGCCAGAGGTTGAGCGCATCTGCCCGGTTCAAACGTATCGCCATTAAATCCCCACACCCTGAAAATTCGTCATACCAAATCCACCACGATAAAGCCCATCGGTCCGCAGCCCGTGTTTCAGGTTCAAGCGCAAGACCCACACGGTCTGCGCACTCCGGCAGACAAGGGTTCGCAATTCCTGATTCCGCCGTCAAGGTATCGTTAACCATGATATCGGCTCGCTGAGTCAAACGACTCTGACGTCACGGTTTTTTGTGCCGGTTTCGAACCGTTCTGGCCCGCTTCCTGCACTCTTTATCAAGGCAAATCTGCGAAACGGGGATCATGAGGTCACGCCGCATACATTTACAACGCGAATCCGATCCACGGTCTGAGCTGGAAAGCGATGACTTCGCACTCAATACGACTCGTCTGAATGGTGTGCGCGCGTTGCTCGTGATCGTAATGGCGTTCGGATATGCGTCCACCATGGCGCGCGGGCCAGAGTCTGCGGAATTTGGACGCCTTCTGGGATATGAACCATCGCTCTTTGCACTTCAGGCGCTGTTTTTCCTGTCGGGCTATCTGGTCATGCGCTCGCTCGAACGCCACGGCAGTGCGCTGAAGATGTTGACCTCGCGCGCGCGGCGCAATCTTGTGCCGCTGACGCTTGTGACGATAGTGGTGGCGTTCGTCGTCTATCCGCTGATTTGCGAGGACACGGGCATGGGCACGCTGAGCGTGATAGACCGTGCCGTCTATGTGCTGAGCACGATCACCTGCGTGAATCCCGGTCAAATCATGCCGGGCGCACTCGACACTGCCAATTATCAGTGCCTCTTGCAGGGCAGTATCTGGACATTTCGCTGGGGGGCGGTGGCCTATGTCGGCACCGCCGTGCTGCATCGTCTGGGAGGGTTGTCGAACCGCCGGATGATTGCCTGCGCCGCACTCGCCCTGCCCTCGGCCTATGCCGTGTTACAGGTCGCGCTGTTACGGGGAATGCTGTCGGAGCTTGGGCCGCTTCTTGCTGGTCTTCGGCTGGGTTATCCCTTTGTCCTGGGTATGGCCGCATATGTTTATCGTGACAGCCTGCCTGTCAGCGCAATCCGAAAAGCGGCGTGGATAGCGTCTGCTCTGGGGCTGGCGACGTTGAATTATCTCTATCTGCCGTGGACGCCGTTCATCGAGGTCGCGGCGACCGGAGCGGTCTCCGCATTTGCGCTGTTTCTTGCGGGCAGCCAGTCATGGACAACGAACTGGCTTAAGAATTGGCCGGCCCTGGCCCTGCCCGTCTTCCTGCTGAATTGGCCGGTGGCGCAAGTCTTGATCTACATGATGCCGTCGATCGAGTCGGGCGCTCTTGTGGCGATGACATTGGCTCTGACGGTCGGAGCCGGTTTGATGATCACGCACGGGTGGTCTTATGTGAGATCCGCGTTCAGCCCACCGCCCTTCAACCAGGCAAATATACCGCGCACGGCATAGATTTCCGCGCCCTTGGGGCTGGCGGGACGGGTGGATGGGTTCCAGCCATAGACATCGAAGTGCATCCAGGGGCGACCGGAAACGAAGCGTTCGAGGAAGAGCGCAGCCGTCACGCAGCCCGCAAAGCGCCCGCCCGCATTCTTCATGTCCGCAATCGGCGAGGACAGTTCGGCATTATAGGGCTGCCAGAGCGGCATGCGCCAGAAGGTGTCGGCGTGCTCTGCTGCCGTGGCAAGCAGTCCGGCCACGGGGCCTTCGCGATTGGAAAAGAACGGGGCGAGAGCGGGGCCGAGGGCGACGCGGGCCGCGCCCGTGAGCGTTGCGAAGTCGATAATGAGCGCGGGTTCGGACTCCACACATTTGGCGAGTGCATCCGCGAGGACGAGGCGACCTTCGGCGTCGGTATTGTCGATCTCGACCGTCAGTCCGGCCCGTGAGCGCAGGATGTCGCCGGGTCGGTAGGCGCCGGAGCTGACAGCGTTTTCGGCAATGGGAATAAGGGTGTGCAGGCGCACGGGAAGCTTTGCGGCCATGATCATCATTGACAAAGCCAGGGCGTGGGCAGCGCCGCCCATATCCTTTTTCATCAGGCGGGCACTGGCTGCGCCCTTCATGTTCACGCCGCCGGTGTCGAAGGTGATGCCCTTGCCGACCACGGCCAGGCGGGGATGGGACGGGTCGCCCCATTCGATCTCGACAAGGCGGGGCGCTTCGTGCGCGGCGCGGCCAACGGCGTGGATCATGGGATAGTTCTGGTCGAGCAATTCGCGACCGACGATGGAGCTGACTTTTGCACCGAACATATCGGCGAGATGGCGGGCGGAAGCTTCGAGGTTTTCCGGCCCGGTATCGCCTGCAGGGCTGTCGATCAGGGTGCGGCCAAAAGTGACCGCGCGGGCGACAAGCACGGACTCGGCGGCGGGATCGTCCTCGCCCATGACGAGCACGGGGGCTATGCGGGCTTCCGGCAGATAATCCGCGAATTGGTAAGCGCCCAGCGCCCAGCCAATGGCGGCGCGACCGGCATCCCAGTCACGCGGGAGGGCGTCATAGCGATAATGGCCTTCGGGAAGCGTGCGTGACAAGCGGCCAGCGCGTAATTCGCCCTCGACATCCTTACCGGGTTCGCCCGCGCCCATAAGGACAAGATGTGTCGCACCGTCATCGCCCGGCAGACGCGCGATCTGACCCAGATCGCCAGCGAATTTACGCTCGTCCAGATAGCCGAGATCGCGCTCCGACAGGCGCAGGCGCAGCTTCTCCATATCGGCGGGTGTGACGACGCGAATGGGCGTGACGTGCGCGCCAGCCGGGAGGTCACGCCGGGCAATCAGAGGCACTTCCACCGTGCGAGGATCGATTGCCGGGGCGGGAGTGAACGGTTTCGAAGACGTGTCGGTCATGAGCGGCGCTTTCTGATGCGGTAACGTCTCCTTAACCGCGTTTCTTCACGGACGTTAAGGAAATCTTGACGGGGGATGGCCGATTACGGTGCGACCCTTTTCCTGTCGAGAGTTCCCTTATGCGTGTGACCAGACTCATGACCTCACTCCTGCTCGCCACAAGTCTTGTGGGCTGTGCGGGGGTGGAAATGACGCCCGCCGAAAAGGAAATCGCGGAGACGCTGGGCACGGAAGCGTTCCAGCCGGCCACGCGCAGCCTGCGGGATTCGATCGAAACACAGGATTTGCTGTCCCAAGCGAGCTTCTGGTCGCGGGAGTATCAGCTGAATCCCGGCGATCTGGAAGCCGCGATCAAGCTTGCGGCCGTCGTGCGGCGCATGGGCAATCCAAACCGCGCGATCGAAATTACGCAGACGACGCGGGCGCTTTACCCGAAAGACCCGTATCTGGTGGCCGAATACGCCGCCGCACTGATTGCGAGCGAGCGCGGAGCGGACGCCCTGCCCGTGATCGAGCAGGCCCTGCAATGGCAGAGCAATTATGCGCGGCTATGGAGTTTGCGCGGCGCGGCGCTGGATCAGGCCGAACGCTATGCCGACGCGCGAAAAAGTTATGAGAAGGCGTTGTCGATCACGCCCTATGATCCGAACATATTGGCCAATCTGGGATTGTCCCATGCGCTGCAAGGCGATGCAAAGACGGCCGAGATGTGGCTAGAGCGGGCGGTAGCAATTCCGGGGGCGAGTGAGAGCGTGAGGCAGAACCTCGATCTGGTGCGTCAGCTGCGCGGCACTCAGCCCGCACCGGTCGCGCGTAATGTCACAGCGCAGCTGCCTCGCCAGTTCGCGCCCCAAACCAGGCCACAGCAAGGAGCGCCTGCCCAAGCTGCACCACAGCGCCGTTTTCAGGTGATGGATCCTGCGGCGGGAAATGCGATGAGTGCGGCGCGGCAAATGCAGGCTCCTCCTCAGGCTTCTCGACAACCTTTCAGACAAGCCGCGCCAGTGCGCGCGGGTGATCCGAATGCGCTGGAACGATTGGCCCGCAATGCGTCGCCGCATACGCGCTCGACCTCGCCATTTGCGCAACGCCAGCAGATGCGGTCTCAGACAGCCATGAAGCCACAGCAAATGCCGTCACAGCAGGTGCCGTTACAGGCGATGCAGCAGCCGTCCCCGCCTATGCAGCAGGGATATCAGCCCTTGCCCGGATATCCTGCTCCTCCAGGGTTCGCGCAGCCGGGCTATGGACAGCCCATCCAGGGACAGCCTGTACAGGGACAGCAGATGCGAGCGCCCTTGCGCGGGCCAAAGCGTCCACGGCGGTAGTCGCCAGACCCAGACAAGACAAAAGCCCGCTGTCGCCAGCGGGCTTATTTGTATCAGGTGTCGGGCTGACCCTAGCCCATGATGGTCGAGATGCGCATAACAGCGGGCGTGAGCAGCACGATAAAGAGCACGGGCAGGAAGAAGATCATCATCGGCACGGTCAGCTTGGCAGGCAGTGCGGCGGCTTTCTTTTCGGCGGCGAGAACGCGCATTTGGCGGTTTTCGGATGAAAGTGTGCGCAAGGTCGATCCGAGCGGCGTACCGTAGCGTTCGGCCTGCACAAGCGCGGTGGCGACCGAACGGATACCGTCATGATTGTTCCGGCGGGCAAGATTTTCATACGCCAGGCGCTTGGACGACAGGAAGGAGAGTTCAGCGGTCGTGAGCGAGAATTCCTCAGCCAGTTCGATGGACGCTTCGGCCATTTCCTCGGACACCTTCGCGAAAGCCATTTCCACACTCATACCGGATTCGACACAGATCAACAGCAAATCGAGAGCGTCGGGAAAGACGGGCATGATGGCGGCAAGGCGTTTGCTGGCGGCGTTCTTGACGATAACACCGGGGAGGTAATAGCCGGCGGCAGTGGCGGCGAGTGTGATGCCAAGTTGCTGGAACAGACGGAAGTCATCGCCGCGCAACAAGAACACGTAAACGAGGGCGAGCCCACCGAAAAGAAGCGGCAGGATCATACGGGCGAGATAGAAGCGGTAGATGTATTTCGGCCCGCGCATACCGGCCTGGCTCATCTTTTCCTTGATGCCGGGTGAGGCGAGAAGCTCTTCGAGCGAGAAACGCTCGATAAAGGAACGGATGCTGCCGCCGCTATCATGGCGAAGATTGCCGGCATCGAGTTCGACGAAACGCTTTTGGCGCAGGTCTTCGCGGGCGTTCATGACGCTGTCCATGCGCTTTTTGACCTTGTCGCCTTCGAGAAGCGGGGTGACCAGTGTCCAGACCGTATAGACGACGATCAGGGTGACGAGACCATAGCCGAGGTTCAGAAAGAGTGCTTGGGATTCGGAGTCCATGATGTCCTCCTAGATCTTGAAGTTTATGAGTTTTTTCATCGCCGCCGTGCCGATGATCATCATGAAGGCCCCGACCGCGAGCGCTTTGTGGCCGGTCGGTGTGAAGTAGAGTTCCTGCATGTAGGAAGGTTGCACCATGGTCACGAGCAACATGACCACGATCGGCAGGGAGCCGACGATGATGGCCGAGGCCTTGGCTTCGGCGGATAAGGCCTTGATCTTTTCGCGAAGCAGTTTGCGTCCACGCAGCACGGCGGACAGGTTGCCGAGCGCCTCACCAAGGTTACCACCGGACTGTTTCTGGATGGACAGCACGGTGCCGAAGAAATTGATCTCGGCCAGTGGCATCCGGTCATACATGCGCTCCAGGCACTGCTCGACAGGCACGCCGACCTGTTCGCCCTGCACAACAAGCTTGAATTCGCCGGCGACGGGTTCGGGGCTCTCATGGGCGATGATCTTGAGGCAATCATTCAGCGGCAGACCCGAACGCACGCCGCGTACGATAATATCCATGGCGTCGGGAAAGCCTGCGAGAAATTTCTTCTGACGGCGCTTGATGGCAAATCCGAGGATCAGCCGCGGAAGGACATAGCCGATTCCGAGCCCTGCACCGGCCGCAATGAGTGGGCGACCAATAGCGATGAAGGCGAACAGTCCGATGCCGACACCGATGGCGACGGAGACGAGCATATAGCTCTGCGGAGTGACCCTCCAATCGGCCTGAGTAAGACGCGATTTCAAGGTCTTTCGCTGTTTGGCCTTGTTCTTCTGGTCGGCTTCGAGCTTGTTGAGCGATTCCTGGACCTGTTGACGTCGGGAGCCGGTATCGTCCTTGGTCTTCATGAAGCCGAAGGCAGATGCTTTTTCCACACCGGAGACGGCATCAATGCGCGCACGGGTCTTTTCATTGCCATCGCTGGAAAACAGGATCCAGATAGCGACGACCACGAAGACGATCATGCCGCCCAGCATAAGTGTGGATTGGTCCATGAGTGGCTACCCGCCCGCTTCGTCAAGTGCGACGGCGAGTTCTTTTTCCAGATTGAAGTACCTGGCACGGTCCCAGAAGGCGGGGCGGGCGATGCCGGTGGATTTGTGCTCTCCGAGGATGTTCCCGTTCGCGTCCTCACCGTCCATGTCATAGACGAGGAGGTCTTGCGTCACGATGACGTCGCCTTCCATGCCGATGACTTCGGTAATCTTCATGATGCGGCGCGAACCGTCGCGCAGGCGCGATGCCTGCACGATGACATCGACGGAGCCGACGATCATTTCGCGGATGGTTTTCGCAGGCAGCGAGAAACCGCCCATGGTGATCATGGATTCCAGTCGGGACAGGGCTTCGCGCGGGCTGTTGGCGTGGAGCGTTCCCATGGAGCCGTCATGGCCCGTGTTCATGGCTTGCAGGAGATCGAAGGCTTCCGGGCCACGCACCTCACCCACGATGATGCGTTCGGGGCGCATCCGCAGGCAGTTCTTGACCAGATCCGACATGGTGATCTTGCCTTTTCCCTCGAGATTGGGGGGGCGGGTTTCGAGACGCACGACGTGAGGCTGCTGCAGCTGGAGTTCGGCCGCGTCCTCGCAGGTAATGATACGCTCGTCCGGGTGGATGAAGCCCGTAAGGGCGTTGAGGAGCGTCGTCTTGCCGGAACCGGTACCGCCACTGATGACAATGTTACATTGGCACGCGCCGATAATCTGAAGCACTTTTGCGCCCGCAGGCGAAATGGAGCCGAAATTGACCAGATCTTCGAGGCGGAGCTTGTCCTTTTTGAACTTCCGGATGGTGAGCGCGGGCCCGTCGATCGATAGCGGCGGCGCGATCACGTTGACCCGCGAGCCGTCGAGCAGGCGCGCGTCGCAAATGGGGCTGGCTTCATCGACGCGGCGGCCGACCTGGCTCACAATGCGCTGGCAGATGTTCATAAGCTGCTGGTTGTCGCGGAAGCGGATATTGGTCTTCTGCATCTTGCCGTTCGTCTCGATAAAGACGTGTTTGGCGCCATTGACCATGATATCGGCGATGTCGTCACGCGCGAGCAGAGGTTCCAGCGGGCCGTAACCAAGAATGTCGTCACAAATTTCTGTGATTAATTGATTCTGTTCGGCAACCGACAGGCGCACATTGCGAATGGCAATGATTTCATCGACGATCTGGCGAATTTCCTCGCGCGCCTTGTCCGGCTGCATACCGGCCAGCGCGGAGACGTCGATCGTCTCGAACAGGGCGTTGAAGATGGTCGCCTTGGTCTCGTAATATTCCTCGGACGGCGTGATGCCGCCGGAGCGCGTCGGCGCGGGCACGGCAGGCGGCGGTGTGGCCGCCGCTACGGCAACCTTGGGAGCCTCTTCCAGAGGGGCTGCACCATCCGCGGCGACAGCGACTTGTGCGCGTTTACCGAACATCGCCTAGCCCTTTTTCATCAGTTTTTTGAGAAGCGACTTGGACTCCGCTCCAGCTGCGGACTTGTCCTTGGCCTTGTCTTTGGTCTTACTTTTGAGACGGGAGAGTCCAATGCCGCCGGACGTGGATTGGGAAGTCGGAAACTGACCCGTCTTGAGACGAGCTGCGATGCGCTGCATGCCCTCGATCGTGCCGGCTGCCGTCTTCATGTCGGCGATCATTTCGCCGTTATCGGAAGCGCGAACAAAGACTTCCGGCTCGAAAGCGAAGGAAACGGAGGGCTGTATGCCGACGGCAGATCCGAAGCCGTCCACATCGATGCCGCCTTCAAGCAGGCCGGTCTTGTTGATGACCAAAATGGGATCGGGATCATTGGGGCGACGGGACTTCAGGTGGTCGATCAGGTTTTTGGTATTGCGAAGGGACGCCAGATCGAGCGTGGAAACGACGACGACCTCATCGGCGGCAGATAGCACCGACTCCGTCCATTCCGTCCACATGTGTGGCATATCCAGAATGGAGAGCGGGCTGACGCTGCGCACGGCATGGACGACGGCCTCGAAAGCTTCGGTATCGGTAATGCCCTGACCGAGCGCACCGGAAGCGGGAAGAATCGACAGGCGCGGCGTGTGGCGCACCATGATGCGGTCGAGCAGGGTTTCATCGAGGCGCGACGCATCCGCCAGAGCTTCATCGAGCCCAGAGTTGTGATCGTACTGAAAGTCGAGGCCGGATGTTCCGAAACTGGCGTCGAGATCAACAAGCGCGGCATCCGATTTCAGGTGTTCGGAGATCTGCCAGGCAACATTATGGGCGATCGTGGAGGCACCGACGCCGCCTTTGGCGCCGTAAAAGGCCACGACTTTGCCGATAAACGGTTTGTCGGGGTCGACATAGAGATCGCTGAGCGAGCGGATGAGATTCAGCGGGTGAAAGGGCGGCACGATATATTCCGACACGCCCTGCTCCATGAGCTGGCGATAAAGCCGGATGTCGTTGGCGGCACCGATAATGACGACCTTGGTGTTTTCGTCACAGACGCCTGCGAGCTGTTCGAGCTGGGTGAAGAGCTCTGCGCCGCGCATGCCGGTTTCGACCATGACGAGGGCGGGCGTGGTTTCCTTTTGGTAAAAATCGATGGCTGCCGGAAGACCGCCCATATAGATCTTCATGTTCGTGCGCTTCATGCGCCAGTCGCGTGTGGTTTCGTTGATGACGCCTGCGGTATCCTGACGGTCACAAAAGGCGTGGATGGAAATAGCGGGCAGCGCCTTTTCGCCCTCGTCCGGGCCGGGCCCGTCCAGGGGTTGTACGGCGGCGGCCTGCATAGCGGGCGGCATCTGGGCCGCGGGCATCTGGCCGGGCATCCCTTGAGCTGGCATCCCTTGAACTGGCTGGCCTTGAACTGGCTGGCCGTGTGCCGGCATGGGCGGCTGAGCGGCGGGCAGTCCCTGTGAAGGCATGGCGTGAGAAGACATTTGCGGTGCAGGCATGTGCGGGGGCGGCATCTGACCGGGAACGGGCATGGGTGCGGGCATCGGGGCCATTCCGGTTGGCATAGGGTGCGGCACAGGTTGCTGAATGGCTTGCTGCATGGCTTGCGGCATGGCTTGCGGCATGGGCTGCGGAGCAGCAGCCACGGGAACGGGCTGCGGACGGGGCATGGGGGCTGTCATTTGTGTCATGTTCGTTTCCATCGTCCTGGCAAAGAAGGCCCCCTTGCGAAAAGGGGTGCGCCGGAGGGTATCCGGCAGACCGTCTGCTAGCCCCCTGCGTCTTGAGAGGACACGTTTTGTTCCGGTGATCGCGTGCTGCCCGTGGGCTCGCCGGTTATGTATTTCTGATAGACGTCGGCGCGGCGGAGCGGGTCGGACGGGCCGAACGCATAGGGTTCCAGCAATTGGTTCGGATCGGCGATCTGGGCCGCGATATTGGCATGATAGGCGCAGCCCCAGTTCGGGTGCGGTCGGTTGTGGAAAGTCTTGGTCAGGTCACCGAGCCGGCGGCAATCGGGCACAATCGTCTTGAGCGAGCGATAGCTGACGACCACGGGCGCGGGCGAGCCCGGCTGCGTCGGATATTGCCCCTCCTGAATGGCGACACCGCCAAGACCGAGATGGGCCATGGCGCTGCGCACCTGGGTGCTGGCGCTCGCGGCACCGGGCCCGCCCTGGGCTGGCCGGTTGAGGAAAATGGGGCCGTCGCCTTCGCGGGCATAGGCCGACAGAAAACCGACCATGGCCTGATGATCACGGGCCGATAGTGCAAGGCCATCCGCACGGGGATAGAGCTCCAGACGCTCGATGGACTCGGCGACCTGGATCTTGTTATGGCCGACGACGGGCATGGGTGCGTGGGCCGGGCCGGAATTGCAGGCGGTGAGCACCGTCGCGGCGGCACCGATCAGCAGGATATGCAAAGACTGTTTCATGCTGTCCCCCTAGTCCACCACGTGGCCGAAGGGCCCGGGCAAGGTATTGGCTTCGATTACAGGTGCGCCCGTTCCGTCATAGGCACGGTTCAGGCGACCGAGCAGGAGCGTCTCGCGGTCATTGGCCTGCACCATACCGTCGAGCGGCGTTTGCAGCCGGTCGGGATGGGTCGGTTCGACCAGATAGGGCGTGACGATGATCATCAGCTCTTGCTGGGTGTTGATGTCGTCGCGGTTGCGGAAGGCGGCCCCGAGACCCGGAATATTCTTGATGCCCGGTATGCCATCGGAGGACTGACGTGTCTCCTCGCGGATGAGACCTGCGATCACGAGCGAACCGCCAGCGGGCATCTCCACGACGCTTTCGGCGCGGCGCACGCGCAGGCCAAGAATGTCGCCACCGGTCCCGCCGGTCTCGAAGGAGCCCTCTGTGGTGGGCTCTGACACCTCGGTGGAGATGTTGAGCGAAATGCGGCCCTCGGAGAGGACAACCGGCGTGAAACCGAGCGAGACGCCGAAGGGCTTGAATTCGAACTGGCGCTGCAGCGTGCCGTTCTGATCGATATTCGTGCCGGTCAGGAGCGGAAACTCACCACCGGAGAGGAATGAAGCGGTTTCGCCGGAGATGGCGGTCAGTGTGGGCTCGGCCAGAGTGCGGATAAGGCCGACACGCTCAAGCGCCTGGATAGCGCCCGTCAGCGAGCGAAGGTCGCCGCCGGACGTATTCTGCCAGTTCACGGAGCTGTCAAAGCCAGCACCCGTGGCGAGGCCGTTATTGGAAAAGAGCGAAACGGTCGCGTCGCCGAGCTGTCCGATCGCGGACAGGTTGATTCCGAGCTGTTTGGTGACCGAGCGCTGCATCTCGACGATGCGCACTTTCAGCATGACTTGATCGCGGCCTTCGACTGTCAGCAGGTTGACGATATTGCCAGCTGTGCCCCCGCCTGCGGCTTCATCAAGCCACATATTTGCAAGGGATTCGATACGCGCTGCGGATGCGGCGTTTGGCACGCTGCCGGTCAGGAGGAGGTTGTTGTTGACGGGCTGAATGTCGATCTTGGCGCTGGGCGCGTGCTGGGCGACCAGATCCTTGAGGCCCGTAATGTCGCGCTCGACACGGATGTCGAGTGTCAGGAGTTCGCTGCCGTTCTCGCCATAGAAGAAGGCATTGGTCTGCCCGGGTTTGGCGCCGATCAGCATCACCCGGCGAGCGGTATGGGTGACGGATTTCACAACGGTCGGATCGGCGATGAAGATGTCGCGGGCATCCGCCGGAAGGTCGATGACCGTGGATTTCGCAAATGGCAGGGTGACGCGGCGCGACTCTCCGACCGTGCGGTGGATAACGGGAGTCGTGGAGTGCTGCGCCAATGTGGAGTAGGAGCGCGAGCCCGCTTCGGCAGGCGCGCCGAGCGCGGAAAGGCTCGCCGCGACGGCAATGCTTAGGGCGACCGCAGAGACCGTAACGCCTTTGGCGCTGAGTTTGCGGCGGGCAGATGTGACATTCATAGTGCTCATCCTATTGCCCCCTCACCGCAACCTGGGTCTGGCGACCATTGCGGTAAACGATCATCGTGGACGCTTCCTGAGCTTCCTCGCTGATCATTCTGGCTTGGCTTTTTGCGGTCGGGCCCTTGCGGATGCCGCGCAATGTCAGCGAAATCGTGCCCATTTCCGCGGCTTCTTCAAGAAGTTCCGCGTCCTGCTGGTTCAACTCGAAAGTTGCAAAGGACACGGAATTAAGGGCTGCCGGACTGGTAGGCCCAGTCGAATAGGTCTGGTTCATGGCCAGGACTTTGACGTTTTCGAAGATAGTGGACGCGGCGTATTGGTTGATATTGCGGCCGGCCGTGCGGTTTTCACGAGGAAGTTGGCGGGTCATGACGATATCGACGCGGTCGCCCGGCATGATGAAGCCACCGGCGGCGGAATCCGTGGACACACGCGTTGTGACGGCGCGCATGCCGGGCTCCAGTAGCGCGGCCATGAGACCGTTATCGCCGGAACGCACGATCTTGGACTGATTGATGGGCTCGCCCGTGAAAATGTCCGAACGCACGACCGAGCCGGTCAACTCCTTGATAGCCTGCGGACGCGTTTCCTGAACGATGAAGCTGGGCACCACGGATTCGGCGGGCCATGCCTGCCAATCCAGCATTTCGGGCGCGATACGGCGGCCCCGCGGGACGTCGCTGATAGCGACGAGCACGAAGTTCTGCTGAACATTTTCGACGACGGGAGCTTCCTTGGTGACCTCGACGATCCGCTCGACCGGCTGGTTCATCTTTTGCAAGCCGACGAACATGACACCCGCCATAAGCAGAAGACCGCCTGCCAACATAAGTTTTTTGCGTTCCATATCCCCTCGCCGCGAAAGCGGCGCTCCTGATGGTCGTGGTTTGACGTGGGCTGGCCGCATCGCGACCGCCACACACTGTGACCTGGGATTGGGCTAGCGGGGGAACCTCAAAGGATGGTTAATGTGGATTGCCTTTTAAGGTTGCCGCGCGGTTAAAGCCCGTTTCGCCTAGCCCATGAGGACGCGCTGCACGATGTCGGAGCCCGGAAGAACGGCCAGAGCCCCGGCGGCGAGCGCAATGCCGTATGGCATTTTCTTGGTTTCGGTGAACATGCGCGCCACCATCGTATTCGTGGCGACGCTGACGGGCAGGTATTTCTTTCCGACCATGAGAAACAGCGCGAGCAATCCGCCAAACAGCGTGGTGTAGAAGATATAGAGGAGTGCATCCGGCCAGGTCCACCACAAGGCGGTCGCCGCCATCAGCTTGGCATCGCCGCCGCCCAAGCCACCAACGGCGAACATGACAAAGCCCGCCACGAAAAAGGCGAGGCCAACGGCCATATGCTGCGCGAACATGGCCCAGCCATCCCAGGCAATCGGCATGGCAAGCGCAAAGGCGACCATGATGATGAGGCTGATCTTGTTGGAGATCGTCATCGAATTGGCATCGGAAAACGCCGCGAAGATCAGGGCGAAGACAAAGATGCCAAGTGGTAGAAGAAGGAGGCTCATGAGGACATATCCGTAGCGTTTCGGATAACTCTACACCCAAGCCCTTACTTTACGGTTTAGAGGGAACAGGGATGTCTATCTGCAACCGAGTTTGACTTTGCGAAGGCCTGTATTCGCTCATGGGCGGTCGATCGGATCCATGTGTTCGACAATTTCATCGTTTACGGTTTCCATCGGGGCATTCACGCGATCGCTCATGAGGACAAAGCTTACGACCAGCCCGATGCCCAGAATGGCGGCAAGGACACCGTATTCGACCATTGTCGCACCGGACCGGCTGTCACGAAAATCTGCGAACCGCGCTTTGATGCGACCAGGTCGCAAGGCGACGGAAAATGGGACACGTATTGGAATGCGTTTCATAGCCTAGCTTTCGGAAAAAACCGTCGATGCGCTGGTCACGTCCTCGCCGACGGCGACGTAGTTTGATGACACGGAATTTCCGAGCAGCGTTGCACCGCCAAGTATGGCGACGCTAATCAAGGCGGCAAGAAGTGCGTATTCAATGGCCGTCGCACCGGACTCGTCGTTTATAAATTTCACTACCATGTTCGTCATGTAAGTCCCCATAGCGCTGCTATTTCAGATCCCGAAGCAACCGGCCGATAGACGCGAGTCATGTCCCAAGACGTTGTCTGGAAAAAAAAAGGGCCGCCAAATGGCGGCCCTTCGACGTTCAATTCATTCCGTGTGGAATGCTGGATTAGACGGCGGTCGCCGACGTCTCAACTTTTTCACCGATCGATGTGAAGCTGGCGTTCAGGTTGTTGCCGAGGATGGTTGCGCCACCCACGATGCCGACACCGATCAGAGCGGCGAGAAGGCCGTACTCAATCGCAGTTGCACCGGATTCGTCGTTGATAAAACGAGCCATAACTTTTTGCATAACTAACTCCCACGTATGCGTATTCACCTGAGGATGGATCCTCATGAGGGCTTTTCCCTCTTGGGGATTATTCCCCATCAGGGTTGTTCCCTGTGAGACGTGGTATAGGGGTCATCGGTTTCCACCGCTTTAAGCAGCGTGGTTAAGGCGGAATGAAAATGGACTTTATGTCATTTTTTCGCCCCAGACGCCGTCACGACCGATGGCATTGACCTTTCGTCCGGGAAAATCCTCCGTGTATACATTATATGTATAGGGCGCGTGAGTAGGCGCGTGTTAGGGTTGGATTTACCTTGACGCGTTACTTGACCTGCAAATGTCAGGGGTAACCAACATGTCCGTACACCACCACCTTCGTCGCGATGCTTCCGGGCGTGCAACGGCCAGAGTTGGCGCAATCGCCGTTATGGTTGCCTGTTTCGCGATGGCCACTCCGGTTTTTGCCAACACCGCCTATACACATATGGGTGGCGGGATGTCCGGGGCCGATATGCGCAGCGTACCGGTTTATGTCGCCCCCACGATGACGCAGCCCGTCCATGTCGAGGTCAAACGCCCACAGATTCTGCGTCTGTCGCGTCCAGCGACCTCCGTCATTGTCGGCGATCCCAATGTGGCTGATGTGGCTGTGCATTCCACAAACACCCTTCTCATTCTGGGCCGAAGCTATGGCACGACCAATATCATCGCCCTGGATGCGTCCGGTCGGGTGATCATCGATACGGATATCAATGTTTCGGAGCATCGCAGCGCGCAAACCCTGCGCGTACATGGCGGTGACACAAATCGCATGAGCTATCGCTGTGCCCCCGATTGCCTGCCCTCACCCAGCCTGGGTGACGACCGGGCCTTTATCGCACGCTTTCGCCCGGGAGCTCCGGGAATAAACAATGACGTCGCGACCGGCGCCTTGACCGGTCCGCAGGGCGACTTCCCATCCGGGCAATTTTCAAACGACACTCCATCTGTTGGCGGCTTCGCACCCTCAACAACGACAGGAGCCTTCCCGCCGGGATTTGATGGCCCGCCCCCCGGGTTCGAAGGCGATTTCGACCGACCCGACAGCTAGTTTCCATAAAGCCTTTTGAGACGCCCCGCACCGCTGGGGCGTTTTTACGACTTGGTAACCTTAAACCTTGGTCGGCACTTAAACCTCCTCTGGTACATCTTTTCGGCACGATACTGGAATGATGTCTCTGGAAATGGGGCGCAAACCGCGTCCAAAGAGGTGGATTAATGTCGAAACGACACATGGTAGCTATTCAAGGCCTGACGTCTGCATCTGCTGCAGACACCGCGACAGCTTTGACACAGCGTGGATGGCGGGCCCGGGCGATCGACCGCGTTCGCGCCTATGACAAAAACGACGACGCCGCGACGACGATCGAATTTGCCATACTGGCCCTGCCCTTTTGCCTCCTCATGTTCTCCATTCTCGAGCTCGCCGTCATATTCTTCATCAGCGCCGCGTTGGATCACGGCACGGCACAAGCCACACGGGAAATCCGCACCGGCGAGTTGCAGTCATCCGAGACGACCAAGACCGCGCAACTCACGAAATTTCGCGACATGATCTGCGAAGAGATGGCCAACCTCGCCGATTGCAAGACCAAGTTACGGGTCGATATCGTGTCCGACGACACCTTCAGCACCGCGACCCTGCCAGCGTCTTCGCGCGATATGTTCGCAAAGCGCCCAAGCGATGATTATGAAAAGAACCCTGACGGCACATATAAAAAAGACGCCGATGGCAAGCGCATCCCCGAAGAACCGCCAACGCCCCCGACGAGCAACTATAACTGCTCGGCACCGCGCAAGGTGGTGCTCGTGCGCACCGAGTTCTATCACGATCTCACCCTGCCCCGCCGCCTGACATTTCTCGGCAATGACCCCGATGGCTGGAACCGCCGTATCCTGACGTCGACCACGGCGTTCCGCAACGAGCCTTTCCCGGCGACGGCCGGCGCAAGTTGCGCTTAAGGAGATCCTTATGACCCTGCCCCCAGTTCACTCATCAGTCCGTTCGGCACCTCGCTCCGCCGCCGGCCCGAATGCGCGACTCAGGTCTCGCATGCGCACATTCCTGACCCGCAAGGATGGCTCTGTCGCCGTGGAATTCGCCCTGATCGCGCCCGTGCTCATCGCGCTTTATGCGGGCGTCTTTCAAATCTCCATGCTCATCATGCAAGACCGCGACGTCAGCCATTCCGCTTCCGTCATGGGCGACCTTGCCACGCAGACTCCCAAACTCGACAAGGCCGGCGTCGAAGATGTCATGCAGGCCGCCATCGAAGTGCTCGACATCTCCAATTCGGCCGTGTGGTCGAATGGCGACGTCTCCATGCAGCTCGTCAGTCTCGAACGCCCGGATATGGATGCGCCGCCCAACATCATCGGATCCGCCACGGTGGGATCGGGCTTTGACGATGTCACGACCTGGACGATCGACGAGCGCCTGCTCTCCCCGACATCCGGAGCTGTCGTCGCGCGCATCCGCTATGACTTCAAACTCATCTCGCACGGCACGGACACCAAGGGCGATGAGGACAATCTCATTGGCGGCTCCATCTTGCTCAAGGAAGATTTCATCCTCAAACCGCGTCTCTCGACCAGCGTGTTGTTCGAGGCCGCCGATGGCACGAATGGTGCGACCTTTGACTGCTCGATCTCCAATGAGGGCAAAATCAGCTGCTAGGCGACATAGTGCCGTCGTAGCGCCTTTCGTTCGGTCGCGCCCACACCAATTCCGTCAAGATAGCGTTCGGCATCGCCCATCTCGGTCAGCGCGGTCTCCAGGTATTCCCGCTCGACGCCAAACATCGGGCGGATCATGTCGGGAGACAGCTCACGCCCGATCCGCTCACCCATGACGCGCGCGGCAGGCTCCAGCATTGCCTCGATATCGATCGCGTCCATGGTCAGCATGAAGTCATCCATGACATCATGATCGCCGACCCCCAACGCATGATGGATCAGCGCCGCCAGCGCGCCCGTGCGATCTTTTCCCGCCGCGCAGTGGATAAGGACAGGCTCTCCCGTCTCCGCCATATGCCGCAGCGTATCGCCAAAAATTTCTCGAAAACCCACGTCGTGAAAGCGCGCCTTGTAGCTGCCCGTCATATAGCGCCGCGCATCATCCGCGGAATGCAACTCGTGCTCCACAAACGCTTCATGCGGGGCCACTTTGGGCTCGACCTTTCCGCCGCTCGCATAGGCCAAAGTCCGACCGGCCCCGATATCGCGGTTTGGCTGGCGCTTGCGTTCGGGCGCGTACCTCAGATCGACCACGAGCCCCAGGTCGAGATCCCGGATCTGCGCGAGCTCCGGGTCTGAAACGCTCGACAAATGCGCGGCCCGAAACAATTTCCCCGGCACAACCTGTCCCCCGCCCGCGACAGCATAGCCACCGAAATCGCGGAAGTTATAAACCGTCTCGAACCCGTATAGTCGCTTCATCTCACCTCCGACAAAAAAGCCCCACTCCAGCGAGCAGGGCTTTTCCTAAAATTTCTGTATGCGCTTACTTCTTCTTGCCGCGCATCTTGTCCTGCATGCCGCGGCCCGTAACCCGCTCTTTGATGCGCGCAGACTTGCCCTGGCGCTCACGCAGATAATAGAGCTTGGCGCGGCGCACACGGCCCCGGCGCTTGACTTCGATCTCTTCGACAAGTGGCGAGAAGACCGGAAAGACCCGCTCCACACCCATGCCATAGCTCATCTTGCGGACGGTGAAGCTCTCATTGAGACCCGCACCCGAACGCGCGATGCAGACGCCCTCGAACGCCTGCAAACGTGTCCGAGAGCCCTCGGTAATGCGCACCTGCACGATCAGCGTATCGCCGGTCGAGAAATCCGGGATGACCTTGCCACCCTCCAAAAGGCGCTCTTGCTCGGCCTTGTTCAGTTTTTCGATCACGTTCATGTCGTGTCTCCGTCTACAGCGTCTCTATGCGCATCCCAGAGGTCCGGCCTCCGCTCGCGCGTTATCTTCTCGGACTGTTGAGTGCGCCAGTCGGCTATCGCCTTGTGGTCGCCCGACAGGAGCACATCCGGGATGCCTCTGCCCTCGAATTCCCGCGGCTTCGTGTAGAGCGGATGCTCCAGGAGGCCGTCTTCAAAACTCTCCTCGCGGTGGCTCTCGGCATTCCCCAGAACCCCCGGCAAAACCCGCACACACGCCTCGATCAGCGCCTGTGCCGCAACCTCGCCGCCCGCAAGCACGAAGTCCCCGATACAGATTTCCTCCATATCGCGGCCCTCGATCACGCGCTGGTCCAGCCCTTCAAAGCGCCCGCAAAACGCGACCAACCCCGGACCGGACGCCAGCTCCCGCACTCTCTCTTGCGTCAGCTTCGCCCCGCGCGGGGTCAGGTAGATCAGCGGTCGCCCGTCGTTACCCCCAGAAGGAGTGCTGTCGAGCACGCTGTCGATCGCTTGGGTTGAGACATCGGGCCGAAGCACCATGCCCGCTCCACCACCCGCAGGCGGCCCATCGACATTGCGGTGGCGTGTAACACCATAATCGCGGATGTCCACCACTTCCAGGGCCCAGGACGCAGTCTCTCCCGCGTCTGCGCGCCGCCCGTTCCGGGGCCCGCCCAAACGCGACGATCCGATCACCGAGGTGTCCAGTACGCCCGGAAACGCCTCTGGAAACAGCGTCAGAACGCTCGCCTTCCAAATCTCGGATGTCACCGATTCTCCCATCCTTATCCCCTACGTCATTCCCATGAAAGCGGGAACCGTCCGCTTGTCACCAATGTCATCGGAGTAAAGCCCCCCCCTTTTTCCGCCCTTAACACAGGCTAAACCTGACATTTCCTCGGAACTCTCCCCTGTCCAACTCCTTGTCTTAACATGACAGATACACTCAATCCCCTCTCCACTTCCAATCTCGATCTCAGTCTCGATGGCCGCATCGCCGTGATGAAAGTCACCGGCAAGATGCAGCGCGACACCCTGACCGAATCCTATGACTGGCTCAGCCAGGCGTCGGAGATCACCAAGGGCGACGCCCTGCAACTCCGCGTCGAAATCCGCGACGAAAACTTCGACAATCTCAGTGAGGCCCGCGAGGGTTTCCAGCAGGTCGGCGACGTCTTCCGCCACGTCCCCGCCCTGAACCGCTGCGCCGTCGTCACCGACTCAGGATTCCTGCGCAACACCGCGAAAGTCGAAGGCGCCGTCATTCCCGGCATGGACCTCCTCACCTTCGCCCCCGACGGCATCGACGCCGCCGATAAATGGCTGCGCGGCGAAAAGCTCACGGAAACTGTGCCTGCAAAATCCGAAGCCGCCCCCGTAGCCTTAAAGTCCGAGACCCCCAAATCCGAAGAGCCCGAGACCGAAAAAGCCGGCTCCGAATGGGCCAACCTCTCCATGAAAAAAGTCAAAGACGCCCTGTAAGCACCACCCACGCAGCCCAAAACCCCCGCGCCCCGAACCCAACCGGGGCGCGCCCTGCAATCCACCCTATCGCTTAGACAATGCATTGAGCCACCATAGTTCCCGGACTTGATCCGGGACCTCCATCGTCAGAGCGATTATCTCTACTGTTTCGCATCCCCGGCCTAGACCCGGGGTCGCGAGCCCTAGCGCCATACCCGTCAGGCCTGCCATCCCGCGATCCCGGATAAACCGCAGAGCGGTTTTCCGGGAATGCGTCTTTGCGTGTATTGGCTTTGCTTTGTGCCTCTGGAGCCTCCCGCCACCATTCCCGCGAGAACCGCTCCGGCATCACCTCACAAGGCCACACCGGAATAGGCGTCTCATACCGCGAAGCCGCCCGCACAACCCGCCTAGCCACCCTCCGCACCCCACGCCCCGGCAGCCGTGCCAGCGTAAACTCCCGCCTTTCTACACCCTTCCGGCCCACAGCCCCTTTCCCGCATTCCCGGAAAACCGCGTCGCGGTTTATCCGGGATCGCGACCCGTCGCGCCTGACCTCTGCAACAAGCCTTTCCTTTGCCCGCGCCTCCCACCGCTCCAGCGCCCCAACACCCCCCAGCC